>Ga0113563_10001920_pt1 | contig 12219 bp, 10 predicted proteins | sample Mud3Dept3metaG_FD_80117 | JGI IMG/M metagenome (GOLD analysis project Ga0113563, IMG submission 80117) | Freshwater wetland microbial communities from Ohio, USA, analyzing the effect of biotic and abiotic controls - Mud 3 Core 4 Depth 3... | ecosystem: Environmental > Aquatic > Freshwater >...
AAATAAATGCCACCACTTTGGGGAATGTCACCTATGAGTTTGAACCTGAATTGGGAGACTATCGGCACGCAACAGGTATGCTACGGATTACAACAGCAACCGCAACACCAAACCCAGCAACCATCTACCTTGGTGAAGCAACGATTGTGACAATCACCATCACCCATCCAGCAACCGGAGCACCCTTAGAAGATGTCCGAGTTGGACTTGACCATGGGCTGTCCTTGAACGAGACGATTCTTGCCAAACTACCAACAGATGTTTACACTGATGCAGCAGGAAAAGCACAATTCTCAATCACAGCAGATGCCAGCGGAGACATTGTCATCTATATCGAAAATGAAACTGATCCTGACAATGAATTCGTCATCACCGCAGCCGCTAGAAAATCCATGACCATCAGCCTGAATCCATCCGTTGACGAAGGAAAGACCTTCACTGTTGAAGCAAAGAGCAATGGCGTCCTTATCACCGATGCCACGGTCACCTTCACCTTCGATGGACAAACCTGGCCAACCACCACGGGTGTCGCAACTCTCACAGCGCCAACAGTAGCAACATCAATAGCCTATTCAATCTCAGCAACAGCAGAAGGATACGTCCCAGCAACTGGTGCAATTGTGATGGTCCTGAACATACCCAAACTCATCGTTGCAGTCAGTGGTGAAGTAAAAGCAGGACAAACCTTCAGCCTCACCGTTGCTGATGATACTGGTAGCGCTGTCATTGGTGCAACCGTCACCTTTGAAGGAAAAACCTACACAACCGGTGCTGGTGGAGTTGTCTCTATCACTGCTCCTTCAACCGAAGGCACCTATCCTGTGACCGCAACATTCCCAGGATATGATGCAGTATCAGGCACTGTGACTGTCTTAAAAGGCGGCGGAATCCCAGGCTTCGAGCTGTTGACACTCATCGCAGCAATCGGAGTAGCCTTCCTGCTCCTCAGACGCAGACGGAAGTAAACTCGAACATAAAGGGGTTTACCCCCTTTTCTCTCTCTTTTTTTACTGTTTTTTTCAAAACCCTTTTAACCCCTTTGTTTTTATAGTCTCCTTGGGAGTGAGTGTTTCTGAAGGTCAGTATTGTCATCCCAGCGATGAACGAAGAACGAGGTATCGGGAAGACCATTGATGCCATCAACAAAGGATTCTTTACTAACAAACAGTGGGATTTTGAGATCCTTATCATCGATGGTAACTCAAAGGATAAAACACGAGACATCGCGACAGAAAAAGGCGCAAAGGTCATCCTTGAGAAACGCAGAGGATATGGAAGAGCCTATAAAGTCGGGTTATCCCAAGCAACAGGAGATGTCATTGTTACCGGTGATGCGGATGCGACTTATCCCTTCCATCTTATCCATGAGTACATCGAAATGCTTCTTGACCAACAGCTTGATTTTCTGACCACTGATCGTTTCGCTGCGCTGAAACATGGTTCGATGTCACTGAAGCATCGTTTCGGGAATCTGTCCTTAGCGTGGACGCTTCGTATCCTATTTTTGGTCAATATTAGAGACTCGCAGTCAGGAATGTGGATTTTCAGACGAGATGCTTTAAACAAGATCCAACCTCTGGAAAGCTTCAACGATGGTATGCCTTTTTCTGAGGAAATCAAAATTGAAATGTTTACGAAAAAGAACATCAAAGCAAAAGAGATTCCCTCGACATTATCTGCTCGTGAAGGTCAAGTGAAATTGGAAAGCTTTAAGGATGGAATTAAGAACCTTCGGTTCCTCTTTGTAAAACGGGTGAATCTCTCGATGAATCATTGAACAGAAAAGGTATTCAATGAGATGGTCTATCCTCGTCTTCAGAGGATGTATTATATGGATCCACTGATGACTGTTTGGGTGTTTTTTATTGGTTGTATTGTTGGTATTCTTGTTGGGGTAGTTCTTTCGTATCGTACTGCGGTTTTACCCTTAAGACATGATGTACAGCATCTGACTCGTGAAGATAATAAATATATTGAGAAGATGAAATATTATCCTTTCAATTTGGAACGATTCCGGTTTCTTGGAGAACCGGTGGCTGGGATTCAATTTGAAGATAATGCTGTTTTATTTGTTTGTTTTAAAGAAGAAAACGATCCGTACACACCGGCTCAGGAAAGAATCAAGAGTCTTGTGGAAAATGGGAAAGTCGGCTGGTATGAGTTTTTGATTGGTTAATCCTGTTCAACCAACCACGGAGAGTTCTTTTTCGATGTTGTTATCTTTAAAACGATCAAGAGTCAGATTCTGTAAAACTTCTGAGGTTTTCCCTTCAACAATAAGATCTGTGAGCAATTCGGTGACCATTGGGGAGATCATGAACCCATGGCCGCTAAATCCATTACATTGCAGGAATCCTTTTATTCCTTTGACTTCACCTAGGATTGGTCTTGCGTCTGGGGTTACATCATAAAACCCGGTCCAATGTCGAAGCAGGTTCACATGTTTCAGCATCGGTGCGTATCGTGTCAGTGTACGTGACATATGTTCGAGGAATCGAAACGTGGGCATGGTTTTGTAACCGCCTTTCTCTTCAGGGATAGGGATGCCACCAACGATTTGTCCTTCTTTCTGCTGGCTGAAATAAACCCCGTCTTTGAATGAGATGACCATAGCCTCGAATAAGGGTTGTAGTCGTTCGGTTGCCATGATTTCTTTACGCATTGGAGTTAGTGGGAGGTGAATGTGTACCATCTCAGCGATGGCTTTAGAATCGATTCCTGCTGCGTTGACGACAACATTGGTCTGGATGGGTCCTTTGTCGGTTATGACGGTTCGAATCGCTTTTTTTGCTGTTTTGAGGTTCATGACCGTCGTATGGGTGTTGATTTCAGCACCATGGCTTCGTGCCGCATCTGCATACGCAAAAGTGGTTCTGAATGGGTTCGCATGGCCATCGGTTGGACAGAATGTAGCCCCGATTGCCTTCATCCCTTGGACATCCAGGATGGGAACTACATTGGTTATCTCCTCTGGTTTTAGGATATCGACTTTCAAGCCTAATGATCGTTGCATCGCAACATTCTTTTCTGCCTGTTCCATTTCTTTTTCATCATGGACTGCGATGAGGTAGCCGCCCTGGCGGAACTCGATATCTTGTCCAAGCTCGCGGCTGAGTTGTTCAAACATCTTTACACTTTTGATAGCAAGTAAGGCGTTCTCCCGTGTCGACCATTGTTGACGAATCCCTGCGCCACAAGCACCAGTTGCACCAGATGAAAGATACTTCTTTTCTACAACAACAACATCTAAGCCTTTTTTTGCTAATTTATAAGCAAGGGAACAACCGTTCACCCCACCGCCAATGATGACGACATCTGCTTTACTTTTCATCGTTCTCACTCGCCAGCGTTCCAAGTGATACAGGGATTATGGGTGGTCGGACGGTCGGAAGAGGTGTGGTTGCTACTTTCTTTCCAGTTTTTTTTTCAAGGATGCGTGCGACGATTTGGATACAGACTCGACCTTGGCAAGGTCCCATTCCGATTCGGAGCTTCTTTCGCAACTCCTCGATATCGGTGTATCCCTCATCAATTGCATGAATCACATCCTCTTCGCTGATGTCTTCACAGCGACATACGATGCTCCGTTTCATAAGCTAGACCCGTATATTTCTTATATCCATCGCAAAAGTGCTTTCGATTTCTATAGTAATAACCATGGTTTTTCCTTGTTTAATTACTTTTTTTACAAGGGCAGTGCCTCGTAGAGAACCTGTTCTATCTAATGCTTGAACCGTATCCCCAACCTTTGGAACCGGGACAAACTCATAGGGGAGTGTCACCCAGGCTTTCTTTCCAACTTTTTTTATCACAAAAATCGCTAGACCCGGGCAGATCCCGACACATTTGGTGCAACCTATGCATTTCTCAAAATCGTTCATGGGTGGTGCGTTTATATCTTTCATCGAGATTGCGTGGACTGGACAAGATGCAACGCAGGGGTTGCAGGGGATCTCCTGAACACATTCAAGGATTGCGACTCCTTTTTTTAATTGTTCTTCTGTAGGAATCTGGAAATCCTTTGAGCAAAGAATACCGGTTTTCTCATATTGATGCATGATGTGTCTCCTTCATTTTTGCTATTTTCTTTTTCGCTATCCGTGGTTTTTCCCCAAAAGGACCTGCGCGGAGATGCGCAAGTTCTTCCCGATATTGGGTTAAAAGTTTCTTATTCTTCGTGCATCCAAGGTCGATAGCGGCTGCAAGACCAGCGATTTTGCCTTCGATCATCGCGGTAGATGCTTCTTCGATGCCGGAGGCATCACCAGCGACATATATTCCGCTAATTGAGGTTTGCATCGAATCATCGTGGAGGGCGACATATCCTCCTGCTTCAGGGATGTATTCAGAATCTACGCCAATCTGGGAGAGTAACCGAGTAGACGGAGTCAAACCAACTGCAAGGCAAATAGTATCACATTTGATATATTCCTCCGAGTCTTTTATTGGCTTCCAATTCTCATCGAGTCGTACGATTACCGCACCTTCTACTTTTTCATCGCCACATACTTCTTTAATCGAATGAGACGTCATAATGGGGACACCACAACGACGTAGTTTAGCCGCATGAACATTATATCCACCAATGACAGGTGCTGCTTCGACCACCCGGTCAACTGCAATCCCCGCTTGTAATAACTGGTATGAGACGATTAATCCAACGTTTCCAGCCCCAACCATCAAGACACGATCCCCTGGTCTTATACCATACACATTCATCAATGTTTGAACTGCACCAGCCCCGTACACACCAGGGAGATCATTTCCTGGGAACAATAACATGTTTTCCATGGCTCCACACGCAAGGATAGCAGCATCACATCGAACATCATATAACGAATTTAAGTACTCACACCGTTGCACAACACCAAAACGATGGTTTTTATCAGATTCATAATATCCAATAACCGTTGCATCGGTCATCACCTGGATTTTACCTTCTTTCTGAAGCTGTAGCACATTATTTTCTAGTTCTTTTGCAATATCAATACCACGAGTTCCAGCTCGTTCCTGTTTTGAACCAAAAAATTTATGGGTCTGTTTGATCAACTGTCCCCCGACACACTGATTCTCATCGACTAAGAGCACTGATGCACCATGCTGAGCGCTTTCAAGAGCAGCACAGAGACCTGCGGGGCCTGCGCCCACGACAAGGACATTCACTTGAAGTGTTTTTTTTGGTTTATCAAAAAATTCCGCATCAGGTAATAATCCAAGTTTATCCTGCATTTCTACAGTAATTCCTTCTTTTAATGGTGCAATGCAGGTTCGTACATTTGGAACACCATTGACTCTCATCAGACACGAAGAACATTTACCTATACCACAGAAAAAACCTCGAGGACTATCATATTTCAAGCTTTTTGTCAATGTTTTGACACCTGCTGCATGAAGTGCAGATGCGATAGTGTCTCCTTCTTCCCCAACAAACTTTTTTTTCTCAAAGTAAAACGGAAGTTCTTTTCTTTTTTTAAAATCAATGATAGGATGAGATCGTATGCGCACGCCGAATCCCCAGATATGCAGCAATTTATTACCCTATTTAAGGATTTCCTCGAAGAAAATTATTTTAAATAATCTGGACGTCTTTAATTTGATGATGTCGTTGAGCCATTTTCCGGATCATGTTGATGTTTCGTCCACCTTTGCCGATGAGCTTGGATTTATCCCGTGGATTCACTTCGATTCGAGCGACACTTTCTCCGTTATTTTCATCAAAGGTGACCTTTGTGATGTTATAGGGTTTACAGAGATTCTCAATAAACCGGGTTTTATCCTCATCGAATTCCACAAATTTCACGATTTTCTTAAAAAGCATTCGTAATTTCTCAAGATTTTTTGCTTTGCTACCAATGGCGATCCCAAGGTGGCCTTTGTCAACGATGAAGATGACTCGGTCATCCTCAACGACGCAATCTCTGATGCTAGCACCGGAGTATTTCGATGCTAAATTGATATACTGCACTGTTTCGTTTGATAGGATTATCTCTGCCATTTTTGTTTATTTCCTTTTGTTAACCAGTTGGAGGATGTTCGATTCCCCTTCGTTTAGGACAGCAAAGCAGGAGACTGTGTAGTTCTTCCCACAAGTGTACCCCAGCTCGACGCCTGAGGAGGTATAATTGAACATTGGGACTTTTTTATCATTCGCCAGTGTTGTAATGGTTTTTGCGTTCGGGCAGTTATTTGCCATTACCACGAGTTTTGCGGTGCCTTTCAGTATTGCGGATTTCGTCTGTTTTTCCCCAAGTATGATCGTGCCTTTCTTTGCTACATCCTTTAATGCTTTATTTATGTCTACCATCTATTTTCCCTTCTGTTTTGATTTTTTTGAATTCATTACAAGTTCAATGGCACCGGTTCCGAGATTCACTGGTTGGCCGACGATGATGTTTTCTGCAACACCGTTTAACTCGTCAGATTCTCCTCGTTGGCTAGCAAGGAGGAGATGATTGACAGTGATTTCAAATGCTGCTCGTGAAAGAACAGAGCTTTTCTCCCCACTGACACCATGTCTTCCGATCGCCCGGACGGTTCCATCAGCGGTCATGACATCTGCGACAAGCATGATGTGTCTCATATCAACGTTTAATCCTTGTTCTGAGAGGGTGGAATAGGCTTCTTGGATGATCATGTTTCGTGCTGCTTCAATACCAAGCTCTCGGGCGATGGCATGGATGTCGTTCGTAGTGGTCCGGTAGGGATCTACTCCTTCGATATCAAGCACTTCCTTCAGATTGCTGCCTTCGCTGTAAATGACATATCCTTCATTGGGTTCTTTCCTGATAATAACTCGTTTGATCCCATCGATTCCCTTTATTTTCAGGTTCTTCAGGGTCTCGTTTGTATTCTGAAGGGCTTTATATCCTGGTTCATCTAGGATAACTTTAATGTTTTCTTTTTCAATTTTTGCAGAGAGTTTTCGAATCGTTTGAATGCGCTCAAGAAGATCCTCTGTGGTGATTCCTTTTTTCTCCATAGTTTTTTTATTGGGTTTGATGGAGATGAAAATGTTGACCAGATCCATTTCGATATCCGCCACATCCGTCAGTCTGGTGATCTCAATTTTATTAGCAATTTCTTTTGCTAAGTCAGGATTAATCCGGTATTCATCACGTAGATAGATGTTCATCATGGGGGTCGAGGGTGTGGAACGGGCGTCAACAATTTCGATTAACCGAGGTAAACCCAGGGTAACGTTAATTTCTGCGACACCAGCATAGTGGAAGGTTCTCATGGTCATCTGAGTCCCTGGTTCTCCAATGCTTTGCGCACTGATCATCCCGCACGCCTCCGTCGGGTCGATGCGGTTCTTGGCGTATTCTTCTAATGCTTTTTCAACGATGTTTTTTATTTTCGCTTCGATTTTTTTATCATGAGCGGCTCGCTCAATAACACCATCGATGATAGAAACAGGAAGGAACTGATTTTTTAGGATTTTATTGATGTCCGTCCGAATCGCCTTATATTCTTTTGGTTCTTCCTCTTTTTTCACTGGTGGGGGAACAAATGTCCGTTGCGGTTCTTTTTTCTTCTCTATTTTTTTCTCAACAGGAACGGATTGGGGTTTTTGTTGGCTTGGTTTTTTCTTCTCGACAGCACCCTTGAGTACTTTGCCTTTTTTCAATGGTAAAGGTTTTTCTTTTAGTTCTGTTTTTACCACGGGTTTTTTCCCTTTACTTACTGGTTTTTTCGAAACGACAGGGTGTTTTTTATCGATTTTTTTAGGAGCTGTCTTTTTTTTAGGGACAATTTTTGCCATATGATTAGCCCTCCTGTTTCACATCATAAATGATGCGATCAAGATCAACTGCTTTCCCTGTCGTGCTTCTTGTGGGATCAACCCCGTCGTCTCCATACATGAATTGAATGATTTCTCCACCAGTATGTCGAACGGTTCCATCACTTTCGACTTTAAGGTCTTCAAGAGCATTGACGAGACGTCGTTGCATATACCCAGATCGTGAAGTACGTACTGCGGTATCTACCAGTCCTTCTCGTCCTCCCATCGAGTGGAAGAAGTACTCGGTTGGATTCAGTCCGCTTTTATAACTGTTTGCAACAAATCCTTTTGCACTTGCCCCCAGATCTCCTTTTTTGAAATGCGGTAAGGTTCGGTATTTGTATCCTCGGGAGATGCGTTCTCCTCGGACTGCCTGTTGTCCAACGCATCCTGACATCTGTGACAGGTTCAGCATCGAACCACGGGCACCTGATTTTGCCATGATGACAGCGCTGTTGTTCAATCCTAGGTATTTACTTGCGATTTCACCAGCCATGTCTCTTGCTCGACCGGTGACCCGCATGATCTCCATCTCAAGGGTTTCCTCAAGGCTTCGACCCGGAAGGGATTCAAGCTCCCCATGTTCATAGGCAGTAACGAGCGTGTTGATTTTGTTTTGTGCTTTCTGTAAACCCTCTCCGATTTGTCGTTTTGCTTCCGGTGGGATATCCTCATCATCGATACTGGTGGTAAATCCGATGACGGTCACAACCGCGATTCCCAGGCGTGTCACATCATCGATAAACAACCTACCTGCGCCGGTTCCATGGTCTCTGATGATGCGTTCAACGATTCTTCCTTTAAAAGAACCGATGCTGTTTTCGTCAACGATTCCTTGTTTCAGTTTCCCGTTTTTCACGATCACGTACGAGCCATGGGGACAGTTTGCAGCCTGGCAGACCTCACAATGGTAACAGGCTTTTGCCTTGTACTCGATGTTCAGGTCTTTGGGGAGAAGGACACTGAAGATGTCTCGTCCGTAGACGAAGCTGTGTCCGTTTTCTTCATGGATCTCTGGGAATTTCCCTTTGTATTTGAAGGTCGCAAGGATCTCTGATGTTTTTTCTTTTGAAAAAGTCTTATCCTTATACGTGAGCAGGAAACATCCAGAGATATGGTCATGAAGACCACCGATGATGACGCCCCCGAAACGAGGAGACATAAGGTTCTCCTGCACCTTCATGAGGATTTCTGCCTCTGCCTTGGCTTCTTCGCCCTGAAGAAGGTGGAGGTTCATCTCATCACCATCGAAATCAGCGTTGTACGGTGGGCAGACGGAGAGATTAAAGCGGAATGATCGATTCGGCATGACCTTGATGCGATGTGCCATCATGGACATCCGATGCAACGAGGGCTGTCGGTTGAACAACGCGATATCTCCATCCATGAGTTGTCGTTCGATGATGAATCCAAGCTCGAGTTTCTCTGCGATATCATCTGCATTCTTCTCGGTGACTTTCATTCGCTGTTCAACACCTTCACGATATCGTTTCACGTAATTCACTCTAGGTCGATAGAGTTCACCTGGTTTTTCCGGTGCAGCGGTTTGTTTTATGAGGTTTTTACACCATTCCAGGTTTTGTGTCGTAACCCGCACGGGGATAGTGAGCTCTCGTGCGATTTCAGCGGGAACTCCGATTTCATTGATACTCAGATTTGGATCTGGGGAAATGACCGTTCTTGCAGAGAAATTCACCCGTTTCCCTGAGAGGTTGCTACGGAACCTTCCTTCTTTTCCTTTCAGTCGTTGGGCAAGGGTCTTGAGTGGTCGACCTGATCGGTGACGTGCAGGTGGAATCCCGGAGGTTTGGTTATCGAGATAGGTTGTCACATGGTATTGAAGGAGTTCCCAGAGGTCTTCGACGATTAACTGAGGAGCACCCGCATCTCTGTTTTCTTGTAATCGTTGGTTGATTCTGATGACATCAACGAGTTTATGAGTCAGGTCATCTTCAGATCGTTCACCAGACTCTAAGGTGACTGAGGGTCGAACAGTGACTGGTGGTACGGGTAAAACAGTGAGAACCATCCATTCAGGTCGAGCAGACCGAACATTAATGTCAAGTAAGGGGAGATCCTCATCGGGGATCTTCTCAAGCCATTCACGGATCTCTGTTGGGGTGAGTTTTTTTCCATTCTCCCTGAAGGAAGTTGGTTTATCAAGATCGATTTTTCCACTTTGCGCTCCGCATCGTGGGCATCCTTCTGTTTTTGTAGCGGTGCTGATAATCGTTTTAAAAATATAGGCGTTATCGCGTCCCTCTGAATTGTTCTTCGTAATGGTTTTCCGATGTTCTTCCAATTCCTTGTCCGTGAGGAGGATCCTTCCACATTTCCGACAGGTTGCTCGCAGGCAGTTCCGGATCGTTTTGACAAATCCGACGTGGATGACCGGCATTGCAAGATCGATATGACCAAAATGACCAGGGCATTTATCTTTTCCGACTTTGAGTCCACAGGTTTTGCATCGTAATCCTGGTTCAATGACACTTAACCGTTGATCCATAAGTCCCATGGTGATGGGGAATCCATCATCATCGTAGGTATCAGCGGTAATCACCTTTGTGGCACTCATTTTGCGGATTTCATTTGGGGAGAGAACGGAAAATTCAAGAGCCCCTATTTTTTTTGTGATACTTCGTCCAGCCATTTTTTTTACCCCCTACACCAGTGACTCCAGTTTAATACGTGGTACAACCACAAGTGATTTGAGTTCATCAATTAAAAGTTTGAACGCATAGCTCATCTCAACTGGGTGGATATCTGCTTTGTCCCCGCAGATGGAGCAATGGAGCCGTCCATGACGGTCAATCATCGCGATATGACCACACGTGTTACAGACATATTTCATTGTGATATCTGATTCATCTAATAAACGGTCTTTGATAACCATTGAAGCACCATGACCAATGAGGCAGTCACGTTCCATTTCTCCGAATCTCAGACCACCTTCTCTGGCGCGTCCCTCAGTGGGTTGTCTGGTGAGGATTTGGACGGGTCCTCGGGATCTGGCATGGATTTTCCCTGCCACCATATGATGGAGTTTCTGATAATAGATACAACCAACGAACACATCACATTCCAATGGTCGTCCGGTGAGTCCATCGTAAAAGATCTCTTTTCCAGCATGGTTAAACCCATTGTTTATTAAAGCGGTTCGGAGTTGATCTTCTGTTTCCCCGCTGAAAGCGGTTCCATCGACGATTCGTCCCTCTAATGATCCGACTTTTCCGCCGATCATCTCAAGGACATGGGCAACAGTCATTCTTGAAGGAATCGCATGGGGGTTAATGATGAGGTCAGGGGACATCCCCTCTTCCGTAAAAGGCATGTTCTCCGCGGAGACGACATAACCAATGACACCTTTCTGACCGTGTTTTGAGGCGAACTTGTCCCCGAGCTCAGGGATTCGTTGTTCTCTAACTTTTATTTTGACCATTCGAGACCCGTTGACGGACTCTGATAGCATGACCTTATCGACGACTCCGCCTTCACCATGTTGTACTGTCACTGAAGTCTCTCTCCTTTTCTGTGGCGTGAGAAAATCAGTAGGTTCCTCTAAGAATCGTGGCGGTGATGTTTTTCCAATAAGGACATCTCCACCGTCTGCGCTACATTCTGGGGAGATCAGTCCATCTTCACCAAGATTGTTGTAGGCATCTTCGCTGCGGACACCTCGGCAATCGGGGTTTGGGATTTCAAAATGATCTTCTTGTCCACCAGGATATCTTTTCTCTTCACTGTTATAGGTTCTGACAAATGTGCTTCGACCCAGTCCTCGTTCAATGGCTGATTTGCTCATGATCAAGGCATCTTCCATGTTGTAGCCTTGGAATGAGGCGACTGCAACAATATAATTTTGACCTGCTGGTCGCTCTCTGAATTTGATGTATCGTATAGGATGCGTCTGAACTAGGGGCATTTGTGGGTAATGGAGGAGGTGTCCACGGGTGTCTGGCCTGATCCGGTAGTTTGATGCACCAAATCCTAAGGATTGTTTACCCATCCCTGCGCCCATGGTAATTCTTGGTGATGAGTTATGCTCAGGGTATGGGACGAGTGATGCACCAATCCCAAGGATGCACATCGGGTCCAACTCCATGTGAGTGTGGTCTGAGGTGAGATCCTCAAATCGTAATCCAATCAGTGCGTTTTCTTCTTCTTCCGCATCAATATATTCAACAACCCCATCGTTGATAAGATCAGTCCATTTCTTCTTCCCTTCTTTTAACTCTGTGAGTGTCTTCTGATTGAGAAGGAGTTTGCCGTTTTCCGCGACAAGTAATGGTCGACGTAAACGACCGCAGTCGCAGTTAACGATCACATCGTTTCCTTCGATATCATAGGTCACATTAATCTCATTACTGAGTAATCCCTTCCGTCGTCGTTCCCGTAGTTTCTTGACAAGGTCTGATCCGTTCGGATGCATCCCGATG
>Ga0113563_10001922_pt1 | contig 12216 bp, 9 predicted proteins | sample Mud3Dept3metaG_FD_80117 | JGI IMG/M metagenome (GOLD analysis project Ga0113563, IMG submission 80117) | Freshwater wetland microbial communities from Ohio, USA, analyzing the effect of biotic and abiotic controls - Mud 3 Core 4 Depth 3... | ecosystem: Environmental > Aquatic > Freshwater >...
ATATCCCCAGTGGGTATCTTTTCCGGCGTTATGATCTTCGATGGGCTGCCCGCAACGGACGATCACGTCCTCGAATCGCTTCCCTTCAAGTACGTCTTCTTTCGATAGCACATAATCACCGACCACCCGCCTCCCTTCACGCACCCCAAGGTGACTCCCGGTTTTCACAAGGTAAGCATTTTCAAAACCTGGTACATTATTTATTAAGAAACGCACGTATTCCTGCACCTGGCGGCGACCGGTAATTTCGGCTTCTGTGATGGACATCACATCTGTGGTATCCACATTGGGAATGCGAGTCATATTGGCTTCAATCATGGTGGGCTCAGGTGTGGCATGAAAAGAACCTTCCACGCGGGGCAAATCATAATCCCCATTCTGCCTGGCTTGTCTCATGGCTTCCCATAGCGCCTTTTTACCGAATTCATTAGCTTTCTTGGTGTCTACGTTGGCCATAAAGAAAACAGCGGTACAGGATTGAATCGGCCCTACTTCACCAGCCCGTTCAAATGCGCCACCAGCCCGCGCCACAATGTCTGCATCTCCAGTGGTGTCAATAATCACTTTAGCTTCGACTCGCTGCAATCCGCTCTTAGAAGCCACTATACAACCCGCTAAAGCTCCATCTCTGAAGAAGACTTCTGGAGCGACAATGTGGTAAATCACCTTAGCGCCAGCCTCTAAGGCCATATTTTCAAGCACCACCTTAAGGTTCTCCACCGTGAAGGTTACGCCAATCCCCGCGCCATAGGTATTCGGTCTGAAGTAACAGGCTCTCTGGCTCTTTAATCGGTCAATCACTTCGTCAGGCAATCCCCCTATGGTTTTTACCGGATTCTCGCCAACGCTATAGATGCCATAAATGGTATCTATCCCGGCGGCTGTAAGATTTCCGCCTAGAAACCCGTTCTTCTCGAGTAGCACTGTGTGCGCGCCTTCCCTCGACGCTGCAACCGTAGCCATTGAGCCTGCCGGTCCTCCACCGACCACCAGGACATCGGTTTCGATTAAAATTGGTGGTATCTCTTTCATTCTATGGGAAAAATGCTATCATTGTGGAACGCCATTCTAAAAAGAATCATACAGCACACATAAGCCCTTGTCAATGGGCTAAGGATATCTATGAACAACGATCTCGATCAGAATTTCGTTATTGGGATAGATCTCGGCACCAGTAGCTGTAAGACAGCCATCTTGAGCATCGCAGGAAATTTGCTGGGATTGGGCACGGCTGTCTACCAGGCAGAGGACATCCATTCGAAATGGGAAGAGCAGAATCCCAAAGATTTAATCGATGGGGTGGTTGTCTCTTTGCGAAAGGCGCTCGAAGCAGCTTATGTCTCACCGGAAGACTGTCTCGGACTGAGCCTGGGGGGAGCCTTGCACAGCCTGTTGGTTTTGGATAAATACGATCGCCCGCTGACCGGAGTATCGACCTGGGCTGATGGTCGAGCAGCCAGCCAGATCAAACGGTTAGGAAAATCTGGAGACATGCATCTGCATTACATGCACAGTGGATGCCCTAACCATCCTATGTACCCGATGGCGAAGATTTTTTGGCTGAGAGAGGAACATCCTGATTTATTCAAAGAGGCAGCCTGGTTCATTTCCGCCAAGGAATATGTATTGCTACAATTATCAGGTCTTCATATTGTTGATTATGCGCTGGCTGCCGGGTCAGGATTGCTAGACACCCGCTTATTGACCTGGGAAGAGATCGCCTTAGAGACAACCGGCATCCAGTCCAGTCAACTTTCCGTTCTCAAAAACCCGAATACGATTATCGGTAATCTCGAACCCGCTTTTGCAGCTAAACTGGGCTTGCCTCGCACCACACCCATCATTTTAGGAGGTTCGGATGCAGTCAATTCCAGCTTAGGCGTTGGAGCGATACGTCCAGATCAATTAACCTGCATGGTTGGCTCGAGTGGCGCCATTCGAACGATAGCCAACCAGCCCATACTTGATCCGCAGGAGCGCACCTGGTGTTACGTGGTTGACCCTTCCCACTGGCTGGTTGGAGGAGCGATCAACAACGGAGGTCTAGCGCTGCAATGGTGGCAATATGCCTTAGGTGAGGGCAGCCAGTCTGAGCCAGGCAAGGGTTCTCCATCCCTGGATGATTTGTTAGGGTGGGCAAGCCAGATTAAGCCTGGCGCTAACGGAATAATCTGCCTGCCCTTCTTTGTAAACGAACGCAGCCCAAATTGGAATCCTTACGCTAGAGCGGTGTTCTTTGGATTAACCCTCCAACATGACCGGCGGCACATTGCCCGTGCTATCTTAGAAGGCATTGGATATCGGCTGCGCAGCGTTTTAGACGTCCTCGATCAGCTGGTCGGAAAGGTTGATGAAATCCGTGCATCCGGTGGATATGTCCATTCCCCGCTCTGGCTTCAGATTACAGCGGATATCCTCGATAGAAGAGTTATCGTACCGCAATTTACAGAGTCATCAGCAATCGGAGCAGCGTTTTGGGCATTGATTGGATTAGGCGTTGTGGATGGGATTGAAGACCTGGCTAAATACATCAAGGTTTCAGCCACGTACCAACCCAACCAACAGAATGTGGGAACCTATCACCGCACGTACGAAACTTATCAGGAGCTCTATCAGCTCCTGAGGGGGATGTATGAAAAGACCGCAATTAGAGTTTAGAAAAACTTCTTTTATTAATTAGGAGTGTAAGCCATATTATCAAATAAACTCAGATAAGGCTCGATTTCTCCATCAATAGCTAAGGCGCGAATGGGGGAGCCATCCCGTCCAACGATGCGCAGTGGGAATGCGATCAGGATGACGCGATCGTTTTCCAGGCGATCTAGCCCCATTAAGGATTCGATGATGAGAACTTCGGCTTTCTTGTTGAGCAAAGCATGATGCACATCCATATAATTATCCGGATAAATCGTGGGAGCATCAATCGCGATGCAGATGACGCCCCGATCCGCCAGCCACTGGCAGGTCTCAATCCCTAAATAAGGTTGGTCGCTAAAGTATCGCCTTTCCGGAAAAACCTTATCCCATCCGGTATGAAAAATCAATCGACTGCCCCGCACAATTTTCTCGCTATGAGGCATCATATCAGTCACAGTGATTTCCTCTTTTGGCTTCTTGTAAGTAAAATCAAATACCCAGGCTGGTCCAAAACCACGTCGTAAGTCGAGTTTTTCAATAGTTAAGCCATCATCGAAAAAATGAAAGGGGGCATCCAGGTGTGTTCCTTGATGAGTACCGGTGACAATCACAGCATTGTTATAACCCCGGTCAGCGCGCACCATATGAGTAAAGATCGCTGTTTTGGGATCTGCCATGAAGTTAGGAGCGCCATGGTATAAATCTTGTGATAAATCTACCAGTTTTAACATATTGATTTCTCCTTTCAGGTATATTATAATACTTGTAGAACGCTGTTCCATAATGAATACTGTTGAGTGATAGGTCTCTGTTTCGTCTGAGTAGGTATAGTTCTAGGTATTTAGATAAAAATCTTCGACCGAGGCGAACGATCTATGGCGCTCAAACTACCTGCAAGTCGAACCAGGGGGGTGAAGACTATCCATCGGGTGATCGATCTACTCGAGATATTCAAACAATTCCCTTCAGGACTCACCCTTTCTGAGCTGTCAACTTACCTGGAAATGCCCAAGAGCACAGTATTCCGGATGCTGAGCGTTCTCATCGAACGCCAGTTCATCCGAGAGTCAACCCCACCAGGAAAATATCTTCTCGGTTATGAAGTCTTACGGCTCTCACTCGCCTATCAAAAAGGATTGAATTTATACCGTGAAGCGCATCCCAGGCTCGAAGCGTTAAACCTTAAGCTCGACGAAACTGTGATCTTGGGCGTCCTGGACCAAACCCAACACCAAATCATCTACCTCGATAAGCTGGACACCTCAAAAGCAATCATGCCTGGCTCACACATCGGTGAGACAGCGCCTATTCACTGCACTGCGCTAGGAAAAGCCTTGCTCTCAAGGTTCGAGCGCGAGGAACTATCCTGTTTATTGGCTGGCTATGAATTCAACAAGTTCACAGAAAATACCATAGATAACCTCCAGGAGTTCTGCCAGGAGATGGAGATAACCAAGAACCGAGGCTATGCTATCGATCTTCAGGAATACAAGCTGCATGTCGTATGTATCGCAGCGCCAATCATCGATCATTCAGGGAAGCCATTAGCGGCGATCAGTGTTTCTGCCCCGGCAAACCGGTTGGAAGAATTGCGAATAGAAATAGTAGCCCAGTCTGTGGTTGAGACTGCAAACGAGATCAGTAAATTACTCGCCTATGTTCCAGTTCAGAAACTTGATGCGAAATAGCAAGAAAAAGAAAGGAGAGAAGAAAAAGAAACGCAACCTGATATCCACAATCTCTAATCAATTCAAAAAACCTAATCAACTCAAAAAAATGGAGTAGAAAAGATGAAAACTAAGTCCCTCTTGAAAATGTTCGTCCTGATCACCCTGGTTGCAATCCTGGTGGGTTGTGCTCAACCACCAGCAGCAACTCCAACGCAAGCCCCAGTTGAAGCAACCGAAGAACCAGCGCCACCGCCAGCTGAAGAGTACACGATTGAAAATCCTAAGGGCCAGAATCCAGCTGCCTGGAGCGATGAAGTAACCGATTGCAGCAAATTCAAGAAAGATCCGCCCTGGGTGATTGGTGTCAGCAACTACGGTGTACAAAATACCTGGCGTGTCCAAATGATGGCAGAACTGCAATTTGCTGCCGACCAGGACCCCAGGATTAAAGAATTGATCATCACCAATGCAGATGGAAATGTAGCCAAACAAGTTGCCGATATCGGTGACCTCCTGACCAAGAACATCGATGCCTTGCTGGTCCTTCCCGTTTCTTCAGACGGAATTAAGCCAGCGGTTGATGAAGTCTACAATGCCGGGATCCCAGTGATTGTCTTCAACAACGAGCTGGCAGGGACAAACTTCCAGTCAATGGTTTGGATTGATGAGTATAAGTTCGGCTGGATCGGCGGTAAATGGCTGGATGAACAGTTAGGCGGAAAGGGAAATGTGGTCATCCTGGAGGGTGTTCCAGGCACAAGCACCAGCGACCTACGCACCAAGGGAGCTAAAGACGCCTTCAGCCCAGGAATTACCGTTTTAGCACAACAGCCTGCTGACTGGGATTATGCTAAAGGCAAGAAGGTCATGGAGGATTTCATTGCTGCATACCCACAAATTGACGGTGTCTACTCCCAGGGAGGCGCCATGTCTCTGGGAGCCCTGGAAGCCTTACAAGCAGCTGGCAAACCTCTGGTCCCCGTCCCCTCAGAAGGCAACAATGGCTTCTTAAAATTCTGGTTGGAAAATCAACCCAACGGATTTACCAGCATCGGTCCAGATGAAGCAACCTGGCAGAGCTCCGAAGCCCTACGGCAAGCGATCGCCTGCCTGGAAGGAAAACCAATCGAGAAGTGGCATGCCTTACCACTCCCCGTCATTACTGATGAAAACTTGACTCAGTATGTGCGAACGGACTGCCCGGATGATTTGTGGGCGAATACCCAGATGAGTCCTGAGGCGGTTACAGAACTCTACAAGTGCGGTCAATAAGATTAGACCAATCAAAAATTGGGAGGAGAGGTGACAATATCCCTCTCCTCCCGTTATAATTTGAATATGAGCGAGTCGACAATCGGTCCTTATCTGGAAATGCGCTCGATCACCAAGGATTTCCCAGGTGTTCGCGCGCTAGATTCAGTAACTATTACTGTAGACCGCGCTGAAGTGCGTGCATTGGTTGGTGAGAACGGCGCAGGGAAATCCACCCTGATTAAAATCCTGTCGGGGGCATATCGAACCGATCAAGGTGAGATCTGGCTGGAAAGTAACAAGACCGAAATCTATAGCCCATTGCGTGCTTTAGCACTGGGGATCAGCACGATCTATCAAGAATTCAATCTGGTGCCACAGTTGAATGTAGCCGAGAATATTATGTTGGGTCAGGTTCCGGCGAAATGGGGTGTTATCAACACAAAAGAAGTGCACCAGAAAGCCAAAGAGGTTCTCCAACAGCTTGGCATTGAGTTAAACACGTATCAAATAGTTGGCAAGCTAACTGTAGCCCAACAGCAAATTGTGGAAATTGCCAAAGCGCTTGCCCGCAACCTTCAGATTTTGATCATGGATGAGCCAACCGCGGCGTTAAACCAGGTTGAAATCGGGAACCTGTTTAATGTCATCAGAGCACTCAAGAAAAGGGGGGTGACAGTTCTATATATTTCTCACCGGTTATCAGAAATATTTGAGATTGCCGATTCGGTGACAGTATTAAAAGATGGGAAACTGGTAGACACAAAAGTCATCCAGGAACTTAGTAGAGATGATGTTGTGCGCATGATGATTGGGCGCCAGCTAACCGATTATTTTCCACCCAAGGATACCCTTGGAGAAGGAACTGTGTTAAGAGTGCGCAACCTGTGCCTGGAAAACCGGTTATTCGATATCAATCTCGATGTTTTTACCGGTGAGATACTGGGAATCGCAGGGTTGGAGGGACAGGGTCAGGTCGAGCTGGTTCAATCCATCGTGGGGGTGATTAAGCGAGACAGCGGTGACATCTTCCGAAATGGCAACCAGGTACAGATAGAAGCCCCATTGGATGCAATGAATGCTGGAATCGGATATATTCCTGATGATCGCAAGCAAGATGGTCTGGTTTTGATCCGCTCGGTCAATGAAAATATCACTTTGCCCAGTTTGAGAAACCGGCAAAAGAACCTGTTCTTTATTGATAATAAACTGGAGCGAGGTTTTGTTAATCAACTGATTGATAAGCTTTCCATAAAACTTACCAGCCGTTCCCAATTGGTGAAAGGCTTATCTGGTGGTAATCAGCAGAAGGTCGTCCTAGCTAAATGGTTAGGCATTCAACCACAGGTGCTGGTCGTTGCAGAACCGACACGGGGGATCGATGTGGGTTCAAAAAGTGAAATCCATCACCTCATGCGTGATTTGGCGCGCCAGGGCGTCGGCATCTTAATGGTATCCAGTGAATTACCCGAAATTCTTGGAATGAGCGATCGTATCGTCGTTATGTCAAGGGGTAGATTAGTTGCTGAGATGCCAGGAGATGGTGCATCAGAAGAGGCGATCATGGCAGCTGCCACCAAAGATATCCTCACCCAAGAAACAACTTACCAACCAGAGAACACTCTATGAGTAATGTATTGGTCAGCAGCAAAACGAAATCTGCCTCCCAACCGCTTAAGCGACTCGTTCAAAGAATCAGACCAGTTTATCTTGCATTATTCTTGTTGATCCTGATCGGCATCTTCACCCAACCAACTTTCTTAACACTGCGCAATGTACGCAACATCATCCTTAGCTCAACTCCTTGGGCGATAGCCACAATCGGTCAGACGCTGGCACTGCTAACCGCAGGCATTGACCTTTCCATTGGTCCCGTGGTCAGCCTGACCAATGTAATTGCAGCTTTCCTGATGAAAAATCACCCTAACCAGGTTTGGGGGATCGTTTTGTTGTGCATCGTATGCGGCACGCTGGTAGGGTTGATTAACGGTTTTGCCATTGCTCGCTTACGGTTGAATCCTTTCATCATAACCCTGGCTACGGGTACCATCATTCAGGGAGTAACTCTTGGGATAATGTACCAGCCTGGCGGCTTGGTCACGGAGGGTTTTCTCCAAATCTCTCGAGCTGGTCTGGGCGCAATCCCTTATGCTCTTTTTTTCTTGATAATACTTTATGGAATCGGGACTTTCATTCTGAAGAGAACTCCCTTTGGGTTATCTATCTATGCCATTGGGGGCAATGAAACCAGTGCACACCTGTCAGGCATCCGGACTTCATTGGTCATTGTAGTAGTATATTCGATCTCTGGTTTCCTGGCTGCATTGGCGGGCTTGTTCCTCGCCTCTCGCATCGGATCGGGCGATCCTCTAGTTGGTGATCCTATCTCCTTGGATACAATCACTGCTGCCGTGTTAGGCGGCACCAGTTTATTTGGCGGAGTTGGCGATCTAATTGGTGGGCTTGCCGGCGCGTTTTTTATTGGAATTCTCAGCACTGTGCTGAACCTGAACAACGTCAGCCCCTTTTACCAATGGATTTCTAAAGGCGTCATCTTGATTGCCGCCCTGGCATTAGACCTTTGGAGACAGGCAATCGATTAATTATGAAATTATTCGGCTGGAGTGGATAGTAATGACCACTGTGACGACGAGTAGTGCAGTTGGAATTCGTAAATTCGTACAAAAAATATCGATCAATCCAAGCGTAGTTATCTGGATTGTTATCGTACTTCTATTGTTGCTAGCGCGCATTGTTTCATCTGGCTTCTTAACCCCCACCCACATGTTAAACGTAGCCCGCCAAGCCTCGGGTTTAGGCATCGTCACCATCGGGCAAACTATAGTGATTATTACGGGCGGGATTGACCTTTCGAATGGCATGGTGATCACGCTGGTGGACATAGTGGCGGCAACAATTCTAAGAGGGAAAGATACGCTATTATTCCCGGTAATATTGCTCTGCCTTGCAATTGGTTGTCTAATTGGATTGGTCAATGGCTTATTAATCACAAAAGTAAAGATCCCACCCCTGATTGAAACGCTGGGGATGTTTGGTATTTTGAAGGGAACCGCTTATGTGATTACAAGCGGTGCCCCGAAGGGGGATATCCCACCTTCTTTGAATTTTGTTGGCAGTGGTTTTATTGGCCCGATCCCAACGCAAGTTTTTTTCTGGGTTGGTTTCACTATCCTGGCGATTATTGTCATGCATAAAACCCCCTTCGGTCGATATATTTATGCAGTGGGTGGAAATACACGCGCAGCCCGCCTCTCAGGCGTTAAAACCGACCGGGTGGTGATTTCTGCTTACATAATTTCCAGCGTCCTGGCTGCCGTCGCAGGCTTGATTCTAGCGGGGTATATCGGAACAGGTAGCTTATCCCTTGGTGAGGGCTATAACCTGAACTCGGTAGCCGCGGCAGTTGTAGGCGGGACCGCCTTTTCAGGTGGTTCAGGCACCATAATTGGCAGTACGGGCGGCGCCTTATTCCTCGCCATTCTCATCAGTCTCTTGCGCTTCCTTGGCTTACCTTATAGCAACCAGTTGATGGTGCAAGGAGCAATTCTCGCCATCGCCATCTATTTCCAATCCCGTTCACAACGTTAAAGGAAAATTTCCCTTGACTAAATCTATTCACGCTACACCCTATCTATTGGGAATCGATGTCGGTACCACGGTTTCTAAGAGTGTGGTCTTCGACCTGGATGGGCATGAAATTGCTGTCGCGCGTTGTCCAACCGCGGTACAACACCCAATCCCGGCCTCTTCTGAGGTGGATATGGAGGCGCTTTGGGATGCAGTCCGCAGTACGATCCAGGAGCTCATATTTAAGCAAGGGATTCAGCCGGATGCCATCCAGGCAATCGGTGTCAGCTCAACTGTCGCCGGAGTATGGCTGCTCGACCGTCAGGGAAGGCCGTTTCGAAATGCGATTCTGTGGAATGATGGCAGAGCCGCTTCAATCCTGGCAAGCTGGGAGTCACAGGGTGTCATGCAAGCCATCTTTGACATCTCTGGGAACGCTATCTTCCCAGGGATGACCTTACCTTCCGTCCGCTGGCTGGCGGATAACGAGCCAGATACGTTAAAAAACGCGAGCACTTTGATCTGCGGGAAAGATTGGGTGCGCAATAACTTGACGGGGGACATTCATAGCGATGTCTCGGATTTATCTCAAATGCCTTGTGATATCCGTACCCGTTATTATAGCGACGAGCTTTTCCGGCTTTGCGGCATCCAGGACTATATTCACCTGTTCCCGCCGGTGGTGAAATCCCATGATGTGGTAGGCAGCGTAACCAGAAAGGCGGCAGAAGAAACCGGATTGAAGGAAGGCACTCCAGTGGTGGCTGGACTGGGGGATGTCCAGGCATCCATGTTGGGCGCCGGTGCGACCAGGGCTGGCGATGCTTGTAGTATTGTGGGTACGTCTTCGCTTAATAATGTGATGTTAGATTACCCAACGTTTGAGCCATCAGGGATTGGATTTACCTTTATGATGGGAGAGAATCTCTGGCTGCGTTCATTAACGAATACCTCAGGAACGATAAACCTGGAATGGTTCCTGAATAATTTCTGTGCTGAGGAGCGAACAATTGCGGAAAAACGTGGTATTAGCGTTTATCAGGTTCTGGAGGAGGAAGCTGCTGAGATACCCATCGGATCGGGAGGCGTCATTTACCATCCTTATCTGAATACCACCGGAGTCGCCGCTCCTTTCCGGAATGCTGCCGCACGTGCCCAATTCTTTGGGATTGAAATCGATCACGACCGCCGGCATTTATTAAGAGCCGTGTATGAAGGGCTTGCGCTAGCCATGCGGGAACTATATGACCTGATCCCTGTGGAAACTCCAGAAGTGATCGTTACAGGCGGGGGAGCGAGATCACCATTTTGGTGTCAAATGTTTGCAGATTGCACAGGTCGCAGGATGCTTATCCCAGAGGGGACAGAATTTGGTGGTAAGGGGGTTGCAATATTAGGCGGGATCGGAATCGGCATCTATAAAGATTTTGATGAGGCTCGCCAGCGGACATTCCGAATAGCCCGATCCCACGAGCCAGATCCAGAAAAAACCAGGAAATATGAGACGGTTTTCCATTTATATCGAGAGATTTATCTGTCTATGCAAGAACATTGGTGGCATCGCCATCAGTTATTAATCGATCTTGAAAAAAAATCCAGCTTGATTGACCACTAAGCCAAAATCTATTCCATCACAGGAGAAGAAATGACCAAAACAGGCTGGTATAAGACTCGACTGTATGTTCTCCCGCTAGGCTTTATCGAGAATGACATTGCCCTCAATTTGCTGTTGCACAACCAGGCTACCGTGGATGACAAGAACAAGCCGGCTCAATGGCATCGAGTGCCCTCGATTTGTTTATTGATATACCAGCCCAGGTTGGGTTGGGTGCTCGTAGATACGGGGAGCCACCCAGAAGCAATGAATGGCTACTGGCCCGAGAAGACCCGCAAAGAGATACCTCTTATTCGTTCAAAAGAAGATATGTTGGATTTCCGTCTCTACCAGCTTGGATTATCCCCGGATGACATAGACTTACTGGTTCTAACTCACCTGCACTTAGATCACGCTGGAAACCTCGCCTTGTTTTCAGGCACCAGGGCAGGTCAAAAAATCATTGCTCACGAGCTTGAGATTAAGCAGGGACTTTACGATACGTTTATAGAAAGAAGCGAATTAGTGAATGGCTACATGCGTCCTGATTTTGTGGGTGTTGAGAACATTGGCTTTGATCCCATCGACGATGATCTGAAACTAACCGATGACCTGGAGTTACTCTGGCTGCCCGGCCACACTCCCGGCACCCTCGGGGTGAGAGTCGACCTGGCAAGCACAGGTACAGTTATCTATACCTCGGACGCGGTCAACTGGGGTGAGAACCTCGGGCCTCCGATCAAGCTTTCGGCGGTATTCTATGATACTGTTACCATGAAGAAGAGCATCCGCAGGATACAATGGCTTCAACGCACAAGCAATGCCATGTTAATCTTCGGCCATGATATGGGACAGTACCAGGGACTGCGCCTCTCCCCAGATGCTTACTACGATTGAGGAGTATTGACAATGGAGAATCGGATCGATACGAGAATGCGTCAGTTAGCGGCTACAGGCAGGAAAAGCCTGTCCATCGTGATTATGATCGGAGATCCAGACCTTAAAACCACAGTTGAATTAATGGAAATAGCGCTCGAAGTTGGCGTAGATGTCTTTGAATTTGGGATTCCAATGAGCGATCCTGTTTTGGATAGCAGCGTGATGCGCGATTCCATGAGGCGCGCGCTGGCATTCTCCTCAAACTACGATTTCTATCTCGAGACACTGAGTGGTTTTCGGGAAAGATTTCCCGAGGCGATCTTCGAAATTATGATTTACCACGAGACAGTGGAGAAAATTGGTTTAGAAAAATTCTGCACGGCTTTGGTGAAAGCGGACATGGATTGTTTCCTGGTAGCCGATGGCGTCTTCAAGGGCGCTGACTATTTGAAAAAACTTGATGATACGTTCCTACCCAATAATATCTATCCGATTCGCTTTGTTCCTCATCCTTACAGTTTGCAACAATTCGACGATCTCAAAACAAATGCCCGCGGTTTCATCATCGTTCAAACGAAGACCGATACAAAAGGGCAT
>Ga0113563_10001923_pt1 | contig 12213 bp, 14 predicted proteins | sample Mud3Dept3metaG_FD_80117 | JGI IMG/M metagenome (GOLD analysis project Ga0113563, IMG submission 80117) | Freshwater wetland microbial communities from Ohio, USA, analyzing the effect of biotic and abiotic controls - Mud 3 Core 4 Depth 3... | ecosystem: Environmental > Aquatic > Freshwater >...
AGCGCCCATTCGGCATTGCAGTGGTGGGCGCGGATCAGCCGTACCGGCGCCTCGGTGAAGGTGGCGTCCTCCAGCATCAGCAGATGGGCGTCGATGAAGGCGGTGACATCGCCCGACGCCGTGGCTGGAATTCGCATCCGGATATCCCGCAACTGCTGCCGGGCTACGGCCAGGCCATTCAGGAGCCTTTGGACTTCATCCTCGACGATGGTGTCCGGGATGGTGAACTGGGTGATTTCCGGCTGGTTGCGTTCCAGCAGATAGGTCCTGCCGATCGCATACCCCCGGGAAACCCCGATGCCATGGAGCGAAAACGGCATGGATAGGCCCTCTTATTCATCCTCGTCGAAGCGGCGGTGGACCAGATCATCCAGGTGTTCGAGCGCCTGTTCGGCCTCCGGACCGCTGGCGCACAATTCCAGCCGGGTTCCACAGGCGGCGGCCAGCATCATCACGCCCATGATGCTCTTGCCGTTGACTTCCCGGCCATTGCGCACCAGCCGGATCTCGGCGTCGAAACCCGCCGCCAGGGTCACAAACTTGGCGGCGGCGCGAGCGTGCAAGCCCAGCTTGTTGATGATGACGATCTCCCGTTTCAACACTCTGGCATCCCCGTGGCCGGCGGTCGGCATGATGGCATGGTCTTATGGTTCATTTTAGTTCCCGATGACGGACCATGACATAGTCGCGCATTCCGGTGAAATGGCGAGTCAGGGCATCAGCCACGAACACCGATCGGTGCTGGCCGCCGGTACAGCCGATGGCGACCGTCAAATAGCTGCGGTCGCTGGCCTCGAACCGGGGCAGCCACGCCTCCAGCAACCGGCGCAGGTCGGCGATCATCTCCAGAACTTCCGGCTGGCCTTCCAGAAATTCGATCACCGGCTGGTCGAAGCCGGTCAGCGGGCGCAACTGCGGTTCCCAGTGCGGATTGGGCAGGCAACGAACATCGAAGACGAAATCGGCGTCGGCCGGCACGCCGTTCTTGAAACCGAAGGATTCGAACAGCAGCGACATCGCCTCGCGTGGCGTATCGTGCAGGCGGACGCGGAGCAGCTCGCGCAACTGGTAAATGTTGGTCTCGCTGGTGTCCACGATCAGATCGGCGCAGGCGACGATCGGCTCCAGCAGGCGCCGTTCCTGGCGAATCGCCTCCCGGAGGGGAACGCTGCCCAGGTCCAGGGGATGCCGGCGGCGGGTTTCGCTGTAGCGTTTGAGCAGAATCTCGTCGTCGGCCTGCAGGAACAGCACCTCCACGGTGAGATCGCTGGCGCGCAATTCGGCGAGGGTGGCGGGAAACTGGTAAAGCTCGTCAATAAAATTACGCGCGTCCACCCCGACCGCCACCGCTGGCGTTGCGATGTCGCTGGAAGCCAGGATTTCCCGTGCCAGCGGGAGAATCAGCTTGAACGGGAGATTGTCAACGCAGTAGTAGTCGAGGTCTTCCAGGGTCTGCAACGCGATGGTCTTGCCGGAACCCGACAGGCCGCTGACGATGATTATTCGCATGGGACGGTCCTCGCCAGGGCTTTTTCCACCCGCGCCGTCAAATCCTGCTCGGCGCAATAGCCCCCCAGCCGCAGGATGTGATCGCGCACCGCGCATTCCACCAGCACGGCCAGATTGCGGCCGGGCGCAATCGGCAGGGTAATCGCCGGGATGCTCACGCCGAGAATGACCCGGGCATCGCGCATGCCCTGCAACCGGGATTCGGCCGGCGGCGCAATCTCCTCGATTTTCACCAGATGGATGATCAGCCGCACCCGCTTGTTGCGCTTGATGGCGCTGTCGCCGAACATCCGGCGGATATTGAGAATCCCCAGCCCCCGCACTTCCAGCAGATCGCTCAGGGTGGGCGGACAAGCCCCCTCCAGGATGTCGGGCGCCACCCGGGTCAGGGTGGGGGTGTCGTCGGCGATCAGCCGGTGGCCGCGGCTGATCAGTTCCAACGCCAGTTCGCTCTTGCCCACGCCGCTGCCACCGGTGATCAGCAGCCCCATGCCAAACACTTCCAGCAGCTCGCCATGCACCACGGTGGAGGCTTCCAGCCCGTGCCGGTAGCTTTCGAGCCGGTCGAGGACCACCGCCAGCGGGGCCGGACTGTACCAGAGCGGGATGCCCGCACCGTCGGCTTCAACCCGCAGGGCCTCGACCAGGCCGGGTTCGCCGCATACCAGGATCGCGCCAGCCGGGAATCCCAGCAGACAGCCGAACAGTTCCGCGCGGGCCACCGGTCCCAGCCGCTTCAGAAAGATGCTTTCGTCGGGACCGAGAATCTGCAATCGGGCCGGCTGAATCCAGTTCAGCCGGCCGTAGAGCGGGGCGCTGGCCTCGACCGGCGACCACAGGAGGCGATCCGCCCCTGCCATTCCCCCGATCCAGCGCAGATCCAGCACGGCCTCCAGGCCCTGAAAAAGTGCTTGGGCGCGCAAAGGTGGAGTCATGGCAGTCACGTCGTGGCGGGTCGCCAGTCCCGGAGCCGCTCGAACAGGGTCTGATCCGAGTTGGTTTCCCGCAACTGCTGGCAAAAGGCCCGGTCGCTGAACATCTCCGCCAGGTAGGCGAGAATCTTGAGATGTTCGTCGGTATAGTGATCCGGTACCAGCAGCCCGAACACCAGATCCACCGGTCGCCGGTCAATGGCGTCGAAATCCACGCCCTGCTTGAGCTTGACGAAAGCGCCGATGGCCTGTTGGCTCTGGCTGAACCGGCCGTGGGGCAGGGCGACCCCATGGCCCAGACCCGTACTCCCCAGGCGCTCCCGTCCGATCAGGCTGTCGAAGATCGGCCGGGCCGTCAGATCCTCCTGCCCGGTAGCCAGCAGCTCGCTTAACACCTCGATGACCCGCTTCTTGCTGGTCACCTCGCTGTCGCAGACGATCCGCTCGGCGGTGATCAGGTCCGTGATGTCCATCGCCGTGCCCGTGCGCTCAGGGTTGGGGATAATCGCGCGCCTTTTCGCCGCGATGCTTTTCCGTCATTTTCTCCTTGTGCTTCTTGATTTGCCGGTCGATCTTGTCGCTCAGGGCGTCGATGGCAGCATACAGGTCTTCATCCACCGCGTCGGCGTAAATCTCGTTACCGGCCACGTGGATGGTCGCCTCGGCCTTCTGACGCAGTTTCTCGACGCTGAGGATCACCTGGACGCTGGTGACGTTGTCGAAGTGCCGCTCGATGCGCTCCAGCTTGTCATGCACGTAGTCGTGCAGGGCCTGGGTGATTTCCACATGGTGTCCGCTCAGTTTGATTTGCATTGACATCGACTCCTGACTGGCAGGTCTCGCTGGGTGATGAAGATCGGAACCGATGCATCCGGCGCGGCTCCAGCGGCGGCGAGTTTGGTGTTATGGTTGCTCGAACCACCGCCAGGCCGCGCCTCCGATCCCCCTGGTTGCCCCTCGCGGGGCGGAAATCCCCGTCGTTCAGACGAGGCGTTTACGATCCGAGGACGCGGGAATGGTCATCGCTTCCCGGTATTTTGCCACCGTCCGCCGCGCAACCTGAATCCCTTCCGCTTCGAGCAGCTTGGCAATCTTGTCGTCGCTGAGCGGCTTGCCGGGATCCTCGGCCTGGATCAGCTTGCGGATCATGGCGCGAATGGCGGTGGAGGAGCACTCGCCGCCGTCGCTGGTGCCAACGTGGCTGGAAAAGAAATACTTGAGTTCGTAGAGGCCGCGGGGGGTCAGCATGTACTTCTGCGTCGTGACCCGCGAGATGGTAGATTCGTGCATGCTCAGTTCCTCGGCGACGTCGCGCAGGATCAGCGGCTTCATGTGCTCATCGCCCTGCTCCAGGAATTCACGCTGGCGTTCGACGATGCAGGTCGCTACCTTGAGCAGGGTTTCGTTGCGATTTTGCAGGCTTTTCAGGAACCAGCGCGCTTCCTGCAAGTGGTTCCTGAGACAGGCGATATCGCCGTTCTTGCCGGCGCGGCGCGTCAGGGCGGCGTAACGGGCGTTGATTCGCAGCTTGGGCGTGTTCTCGGGATTCAGTTCGACCCGCCAGACGTTGCGCTGGTGGTAGACCACTACGTCCGGGACGACATATTGCGGCGTATCGTTCGACAGGCGGGCGCCGGGATGTGGATTCAGCGATTGAATCAGGCTCACGATCCTCTGCAGCGCCTCGCGCGAGACCTTCAGTCGCCGCATCAGGGCGCTGAAATCGTGGTTGGCCAGCAGTTCCAGATGCTGCTCGACCAGAAGGCGGGCTTCAGCCAGCCAGGGGGTGTCCATCGGCAGCGCTTCCAGTTGCAGCAGCAGGCATTCCGCCGGATTGCGGGCGCCGACGCCCTGGGGATCGAAGTGCTGCACCCGCTTGAGTACCGCCTCGACCTCGGCTGGCGTCACCGCGAACTCGTCGCGCAGCCCCTGACTGATGTCCGCCAGCGACAGCGTCAGATAGCCGGACTCGTCAATGGCGTCAATGATCGCCGTGGCGATTGCCATGTCGCGGTCGGTGAACGGCGTCAGCCGCATCTGCCAGTACAGATAATCGCGCAGGGACTCGCCGGCACCGGCGTAGCGCTCGTAGGGATCCCAGTCCTCATCCTCGCCGCGCGAATAGCGGGTTTCGCCGTCGTACGACTCGTAAATGTCTTCCCAGCCGCTGTCCACCGGCAGTTCGTCCGGCAGGGTAGTGTCGGTCGGCGCGGCGTTGAGTTCGGTTTCAGGGCGGGCGTCCGCCGCCGCCTGGGCGGCCAGGACCTCCGGCTGCACGGGCAGTTCCTGGGGTTCGTCGCTCCGCTCCAGCATCAGGTTGGAGTCGAGGATGGCTTGCACCTCCGCCTGCAAATCCAGGCTGGATAGCTGCAGCAGACGAATCGCCTGTTGCAGTTGGGGGGTCATCGTCAGTTGCTGACCCAGGCGTAGTTGCAATGACTGTCTCATACCAATTCAAGCTTGCCCCGAGGCCGTGAAACTCAATCTACCCCTCATTCTAGTCGGTTTTAAACGGTATAACAGCGCGGTTGGCGCGTTGCCCGGTCACAACTCGAACGATTCGCCCAGATAGACCTGGCGTACCTGCTGGTTGGCGAGAATCGCGGCGGGATCGCCCTCGGCGATCACCTGGCCTTCGTTGAGAATGTAGGCGCGATCGCAAATGCCTAGGGTTTCCCGAACGTTGTGATCGGTGATCAGCACGCCGATGCGGCGCTCGCGCAGGTGTTCGATGATGCGCTGGATATCCAGAACCGACAAGGGGTCCACGCCGGCGAACGGTTCGTCCAGCAGGATGAAGGCCGGATCGGCCGCCAGCGCCCGGGCGATTTCCACCCGCCGGCGCTCGCCGCCCGACAGGCTGATGCCCATGCTGTCGCCCAGGTGACCGACGTGCAGTTCGTGCAGCAGTTCATCGGCCCGCGCCCGCCGCTCGGCGCGGGGCAGATCACGGCGGGTTTCCAGGATTGCCAGCACATTGTCCAGCACCGACAACCGGCGGAACACCGACGCCTCCTGCGGCAGGTAGCCGACGCCCAGCCGCGCCCGGGCGTGCATCGGCAGGTGGGTCAGGTCGCGGTCGTCGAGCAGTACCCGACCCTCGTCGCAGTGAATCAGCCCCACCATGATGTAAAAGCTGGTGGTCTTGCCGGCGCCGTTCGGCCCCAGCAGGCCCACCACCTCGCCGCTGGCGACCGTTAGCGATACGGCGTCCACCACCACCCGCTTGCGGTAGCGTTTGACGATTTCCTTGGCGATCAGTTGGGCCATGCTCAGGGTTTCCTGGCGGCCGGCGACTCCTGGGTTCGCGGCTGGATGGTGAACTGAATCCGGCCATTGTCGCCGGCCCCACGCGCTCGCACCACGTCGCCCTTGAGGTCGTATTCCACCCGCTCGCCGCTGAAAGTGTCCTGCCCCTGGGTCAGCTTGGCGCCGCCGCTCATGATCACTTTGGCGCCGGCCACATCGTACTCGACCCGCTGGCTGGCGCCCTGGATTTCCGGCTTGTCCGCCGTCGGCCGGTAGCGCAGGTTGGCCGGGGCGCCGGTCGCTTCCATGCGCTGGAAATTGTTGTCCTTGACGTAAATGGTGACGGTGTCGGCGGTCAGCCGCATCGAGCCCTGGGTGATGACCACGTTGCCTTCGTAGACGCTGATGCCGGTCTTCTGATCCAACTGGCCGCGGCTGGCCTCCAGGTGAATGGGCTGGTTGCGATCTTCCGGCAGGGCAGTGGCCAGCGGCGCCGCCAGCGCCAGCGCGACCGCCAGTCCGATTTTAACGCTTGGGGGGTTCATAGGAGCCTCTGACTTCGGAAAGGAGTTCCAGTCGTTCCTGGTCCAGCCAGGCGCGGGCGCCGACGGCATGGAGTTCGCCCTCGGGGATCACCGCCCGGACTGGCGCGGCGGTTTCAGCATAACGGTCGGCCCGATGCACCGCTACGTCGCGGGTGGTGATGGTGGCCGGCGGTTTGCCGCTGTCGGCGGCGCGATCCATGACCACCGTCCCCTCCAGGCGCAGAGTCTGGTAATCGGCGGCGATCCAGCCCTGCTCGGCGCGCAGTCGCCACTCGCGGGTCTGGCCGTCCGGCTGATACCAGTCCAGCACCGGCTGGGCGATCCGGATGCCGCCCTGGCCGGGCAACTGCCACAGCCGGGGCGCTTCCACCACGTACTCCCGCACGCCGGCGGTGTTCAGGCGCACCGCCCGGACCTGTTCGATGATCAGCACCGGCTCCCCACTTTCGGCAGGTGCCAGTTCGCGCAGCGAGGATTCCACCCATCGCAACAGGCCGTAGCTCAGGCCGGCCAGCACCGCCAGACCGGTCAGGGACAGGATGCCGCGCGCGGTCACGCTGCCGCCTGCGTTCTAAAGATATCGCTTGCGGAGGGGGGCCAACTGGCCGCGCGCTTCGAGCAGCAGCTCGCAGACATCGCGCGCCGCGCCGCGCCCGCCCCGGCTGGGGGTTTGCCAGTGGGTGTGCTGCTTGACGAAGGGATCGGCGTCGCGCACCGCGATGGCCAGACCCACCCGACTCATCACCGGCAGGTCGATCAGATCATCGCCGACGTAGGCGACCTGCTCGGCGGTCAGCCCCAGGCGAGCCAGCAGGTTGTTGAACACCGCGAGTTTGTCCTGGATGCCCAGGTAGGCATGGTGGACGCCGAGGTCGGCCATGCGTCGCTCGACCGAAGCAGCGTGGCGGCCGGAAATGATGGCGACCTCCACCCCGGCTTCGAGCAGCATCTTGATGCCGTGACCGTCGCGGATGTGGAAGGCCTTGTATTCGTTGCCGTCGTTGCCCAGATACAGCCGGCCGTCGGTCAACACGCCGTCCACGTCGAAGATCACCAGTTGAATCTGGGCGGCCTTGCCGAGCACATCGCACATCAGGGACCTCGCGCCGGTGGGGGGAATCACAGCACGCCGGCGCGCAGCAAGTCGTGCATGTTCAGCACGCCGGTCAGCTTTCCGGCGGAGTTTACCACCGGCAGGGCGTTGATCTTGTATTGCTGCATCTTTTGCAGCGCCTCGGCGGCCAGGGTACCGGGGGCGATAGTCTTGCAGTTGCGGGTCATGACCTCGGTGACGCGGGCGGCGTGCACGTCCACCTGCCGGTCCAGCGCCCGGCGCAGGTCGCCGTCGGTGAAGACGCCCAGCACCCGCTGTTCCTCGTCCACCACGACGGTCGTGCCCAGACCCTTGCGACTCATTTCCACCAGCGCGTCCTTGAGCAGATCGTCGGGGGTATTGCAGGGCATCCGCTCGCCGGTGTGCATGACGTCGTCGGTGAGCAGCAGCAGGCGGCGGCCCAGCCGCCCGCCCGGATGAGAGCGGGCGAAATCCTCGGCGGTGAAGCCGTGCGCCTCCAGCAGCGCCACCGCCAGCGCATCGCCCATGGCGAGGGTCGCGGTGGTGCTGGCCGTCGGCGCCAGGCCCAGAGGGCAGGCTTCCTGGGCCACGCTGACGTCGAGGTGCACGTCGGCCGTCGTGGCCAGGGTCGAAGCGGGATTGCCGGTGAGCGCGATCAGCGGCGCGCCCAGCCGCTTGATCAATGGGAGGAGGGTGAGGAGTTCATCGGTTTCGCCGGAGTTGGACAGCGCCATCACCACGTCCTGGGCGGTGATCATGCCCATGTCGCCATGGCTGGCTTCTGCGGGATGGACAAAGAAGGCCGGGGTGCCCGTGCTGGCCAGGGTGGCGGCAATCTTGCCACCGATGTGGCCGGATTTGCCGATGCCGAGCACCACAATGCGGCCTGTACAGGCCAGCATCAACTGACAGGCCCGCACGAAATGGTCGTCGATGCGCGCGGCGAGTTCGACAATGGCTTCGGCTTCAATCGCCAGCACCCGGCTGGCAAGTTCTTTCAGTTTGTCGTCATGGATCAGCATAGTGAGGGGAATTGTACCAGTTATGCCGCCCATGCGGAGTCGACTGTGTCCACGGCTGGCATGGGACGACCGCGTCATGGCCGTCAAGCCCGACTGGGCGGGAGTCGAAGCCGGGCGCTACAATACCGCCACCCACCGCCGGCTCCGGACAGACCTCCGCATGACCCGTCAAAAACTCCCCATCGGTATTCAGACCTTTCGCGAAATTCGCGAAGAGAACTGTTACTACGTCGACAAGACCGCCTTTGCCCTGCAACTGGTCACGGAAGGCAAGTACTATTTTCTCTCCCGCCCGCGCCGCTTTGGCAAGTCGCTGTTTCTGGACACGCTGGCGGAACTGTTCGCCGGCAACGAGCCGCTGTTTCGCGGGTTGTACGCGCAGGACCACTGGGATTGGTCCAGGCCGGCGTCGGTGATTCGGATCAGCTTCGGCGGCGGGGTGGTCAAGAGCCGCCCGGAATTGGAACAGAAAATCCGCGAACTGCTCGATATCAATCAGGCGGCCCTGGGGGTCCGGTGCGAGCAACCCACGAATTCCGGCTGCTTTGGCGAGTTGATCCGCACCGCCCATGCCGCTACCGGGGAACGGGTGGTCGTGCTGGTGGATGAATACGACAAACCGATCCTGGACAATCTGACCGCGCCGGAGAGCGCCCGCGAGATCCGCGACGGACTGCGCAATCTGTATTCGGTCATCAAGGATTCCGACGCCCACCTCCGGTTCGCCTTTCTGACCGGCGTGTCCAAGTTCAGCAAGGTCAGCCTGTTTTCCGGGCTGAACAACCTGAACGACATCACGGTAGATGCACGCTATTCGGCGATCTGCGGCTATACCGAGGCGGATGTGGATACGGTATTCGGCGCCGAACTGGAGGGTCTGGACCGCGAGCGCATCCGGGAGTGGTACAACGGTTATAACTGGACGGGCGAGGCGGTCTACAACCCCTTCGATCTGCTGCTGCTGTTCGAGCGACGCCAGTTCAAGCCCTGGTGGTTCGAGACCGGCACGCCCACTTTTCTGATCGATCTGCTCACCGAACGGGAAAGCTGGCTGCCCGAACTGGGGCGACTGGAGACGGATGCCGACCTCCTGTCGACCTTCGACGTGGGCAACATTCCCACCGAGGCGCTGATGTTCCAGGCCGGGTATCTGACCATCGATCGCGAGGAGGAAATCAGCGGCAGCTACTTTTACCGCCTGCGCTACCCCAACCGCGAGGTGTATCAGAGCCTCAACAGCTATCTGCTGCGGGCCTGGACGCCGGATGCGCAAGCCCAGGTGCGTCACCGCAAGTCCCTGCACCGGTTGTTGCTGGCCAACGATTTTGCCGCAATGCAGGACCTGTTCGCTGCCTTCTTCGCTAGCATCCCCGCCGACTGGTATCGCAACAACAAAATTGCCCATTACGAAGGCTATTACGCCAGCGTGTTCTACGCCTATTTCGCCTCGCTGGGGCTGGACATCACCCCGGAAGACACCCGCAACCATGGCCGCCTCGACATGGTGGTACGATTCAACGGGCAGATTTATCTCTTCGAGTTCAAGGTGGTCGAACTGGCGCCGGAGGGGCGGGCGTTGCAGCAGATCAAGGACCGGGGTTATGCCGAAAAGTACCGGGCTGAGGGGGCGCCCCTGCACCTGATCGGGGTCGAGTTCAGCCGCGAGCGCCGCGCCGTGGTGGGGTTCGAGGTGGAAAGCGGGTAGGCTGCCGCGCCGGCCCGCCGCCGGTCCGGGGATTGCAAACCCTAAAGCCGCGCGGCCTTGAAGGTGTCGCACTGGCGCAGATCTCCGCTGGTGATGCCCTGTTTGAACCAGCGTACCCGCTGCGTGGAACTGCCGTGGGTGAAGGAATCCGGCGCGACATAACCCCGGGCCTGCATCTGCATCCGGTCGTCGCCGATGGCGCTGGCCGCGTTCAGTCCTTCCTCGATGTCGCCCGATTCCAGGATCTGCCGGGCCTTGTGGGCGTGGTGGGCCCAGACGCCGGCGAAACAGTCCGCCTGCAGTTCCAGTCGCACCGACAAGGCATTGGCTTCCGCCTCCCCCGAGCGGGCGCGCAGAGATTCAACCTTGTCCGAGATGCCCAGCAAATTTTGCACGTGATGGCCGATTTCGTGAGCGATCACGTAGGCCTGGGCGAAATCGCCGGGCGCCCGGAAGCGATTTCTGAGTTCCTGGTAAAAGCTCAGGTCAATATAGACCTTCTGGTCCGCCGGGCAGTAGAACGGCCCGACCGCAGCCCGGGCAAAGCCGCAGGCCGATTGCACGGCGCCGGTGAACAGCACCAGCTTCGGTTCCTGGTAGGTGCCGCCCATCCGGCGAAACAGGTCATGCCAGGTATCTTCCGTATCGGCCAGCACGACCGAGATAAATTTGCGCATGTCGTCCTGATCCACGGGCACGGCGGCTGACTGCTGGGAGGGAGCGCTGACTGGTGATCCGCTCTGAAGCAGCACGGTTGGATCAACGCCAAAGAATATGGCGACAAGCAGGAGGACGATCGTGCCGATGCCGCCGCCCGCGATGGCGGGCCCGGCCCGCAAACCTCGCCGATCTTCGACGTTGTCGCTTTCCCTACCCGTTCTCCAGCGCATGGCAACCTCTCCTGGCGGTTTACCCGCCTGCTGTCCGTGGGGGGCATCCCCTGATGGGTTCGGCCCAGTAGAACTGTTTGTGCCCTTTTTGCTCGTATTCGCGAACGAGCAGCAATGCATCAGATTCGGTCAGGCCGTCCTTGACGAGAAAGTGATTGCCATTTTCGTCCCGGCGCCATACCGACCAGCCAGGTTCCAATGCTTTTGTGGCGAAACCTTCAGGCCGATGATCCTTGTCCATCGCGCATTTGCCATTGAAGGGTGGTCGCGGGTGGGTTCGAACCCCCGCCACCGTGACGAAGGCCAGGGCTGCTCTCAACGGGCGATTCAAGATTTATTGTTGATTTTCGCATCGCCAAATGACGACGCCCCGTAAGTGTAGCAGGAAGGCGCGCAGCCCCTCGCGGGCGCCGTTTCGGAAAGAGGGGTTCATTGATGGGTTCATGTATTCCAGAACCTGGCTAGAGGAGCATCCCTCAATCCCGCTGGCGCGTTGCCGCTGCCCGCAGCACCTGGGTCAGTTGCCCCGGTTCGTCGGTGCCCAGCCGGAGACGTTTGCCCGAGGCCAGGGTGATTTCCACCGCTTCCCAGCCCGAGACGTTATACAGCCAGCCGTGCGGGGTGCGATGGATGCCCCAGCCGTACAGCCAGGAATTGCGTACCGGCCGGACCTCGACGATCTCGGCCAGCGGGATGCGCTTGCGGATCAGGCCGATGCCGAAGCGGAAGATCAGGTGGGTGGCATCGATCTCGACGGTCAGATCGTAGAACAGCAGTCCCACGATGCCCATCATGATCGGTCCACCGAGGATGAACATTCGATCCTCATAGGCCAGGCCGAGGCCGGCCAGCACCACGGCGGACGCCGCCAGCGAGCCGACGATGACCGTGCCGAACTGGGTATGGCGGTAACGCGGGTGGGTCCGCATGGAATGGCTCCAGGACAGTTCGATTCGCGGTTTAGCGTACACGATATCCGCCTCGCGTGGTTTCACCCGCTGGCCATCCTGGGCGTCGACTGCGGTCCACGCAAACGCCGAACCCGCCGAGAAGAGCTGGACCATTTCCTGTTTCAGGGCGGCGCTGGCCTCTTTCCATCTTCCGCGCCATGAAGGGCATGACTGCCTGCCGCCCTCGCTGGTGGAAGCTATCGACGCATTTCTCCTGTCCTGCGCAGTTCGCCAGTTGCGCGGACAGGGCCGCGACCATGCGTCGATGCTGGTCCATGTCACTCGCTTCACCGCCGTCCAGAAGGAAGTCGCCCGCCAGGTTACCGAGCAGGTGCG
>Ga0113563_10001924_pt1 | contig 12207 bp, 13 predicted proteins | sample Mud3Dept3metaG_FD_80117 | JGI IMG/M metagenome (GOLD analysis project Ga0113563, IMG submission 80117) | Freshwater wetland microbial communities from Ohio, USA, analyzing the effect of biotic and abiotic controls - Mud 3 Core 4 Depth 3... | ecosystem: Environmental > Aquatic > Freshwater >...
CGTGACCTTGCGCCCGATGACGTCCTTCTCGAGATCCCGGCGCATCACCTCGACTTCGGGGAGTTCCACTCCGCCCCCTTACCTCGCCTCGGCCTCGACGGAGCGCTCCGAGAGCTCGCGGTACGCCTCGTGCGCCGCCTGCTGCTCCGCCTCCTTCTTCGAACGGCCGGTCCCGGTACCCCAGGCCTCGCCAGATAGGTGCACCGTGGCCGTGAACTCCTTCTGGTGATCGGGCCCGCGCTCGACGATCCGGTACTCGGGCAGCACGTGCAGCTCCGAGGACGCCAACTCCTGGAGCATCGTCTTGTAGTCGCGACCCCCCTCCCCCCGGACGTAGGCGACCATCCGCGGACGGAACAGCCGTTCGATCAGCTTGCGGGTGGTTTCGAGCCCTCGGTCGAGGTAGACCGCGCCGAGGACCGCCTCCAGCACGTCGGCGAGGATGCTCGCCTTGTCGCGGCCACCGCTCATCTCCTCGCCCTTGCCGAGGAGCACGAACTCCCCCAGGCCCAGGTCCCGAGACACGTCCGCGAGCGCCGTCATGTTCACGATGGCGGCCCGCAGCTTCGCGAGCTCCCCCTCTGGCATGTCGAGGAACTCGCGGAACGCCATGTCGGTCACGACGACCCCGAGCACGGCGTCCCCCAGGAACTCCAGGCGCTCGTTGTTCACGCCCAACTCCTGCTCGAACGCGTACGACCGGTGCGTGAGCGCGGTCTCGCGTAGCGTGCCGTCGCGGAAGCGCACGCCGAGGGCGCGATCCAGCGCCTTCGAGCCCGCGGCGCGCTTCGACGGCGTCACGCGGCTACTCGACCTCGACGGCCTGGCGCCCTGCGTAGTACCCGCAGTTCGCGCAGACCCGGTGCGGAAGCTTCGGCTGATGGCACTGTGGGCACTCCGAGTACGTCGGGGGCTGGGCCTTCCAGTTCGCCTTGCGCTTGGCGCTGCGGGTGTGGCTCTGCCTCCTCTTGGGAACCGGCATGGATGATCTCTCCTTCGTTCGTCGGCTAGGGCTGGTCCGTGAACCGCTCGAGCGCGGCCCAACGCGGGTCGATCCGCTCGGCGCACGTGCACTCGCCGAGGTTGCGGTCGCCGCCGCACCGCTCGCACAGGCCGAGGCAATCCGGCCTGCAGAGCGGCGAGAACGGCATCTCGAGCACGACGGCGTCCCGCACCATCGGCTCGGGGTCGAGGGCCCGGTCCGGCTCGAGCGCGTAGTCGTCGTCCGGGCCCGGCTCGCGCACGAACAGCTCGTGCATCTCGATGTCGAAACCCTGCTCGAACCCCTTCAGGCACCGGGCGCACCGGAACCTCATCCGTCCGGCGACGGAGCCCGTCACGTAGATGCCCTCGACGACACTCTCGAGGGTCAGGTTGCCGGCCAGATGGGTGTCCTCGGAGACCTCCGCGAGCTCCGTGTGGAGCCCGGGGACGGCCTCGTCGATCCGCACGGTCCTCGCGGAGCCCGGCGCGTCGAGCAGGTCGCGGACGTCGATCGCGCGCATAACGCCTCCCCGTCCTCCGGGAAGGCGACGTCCGGCCCGATCTCGGGGTTGGTGGCCGGTGAGACGCCGCGGAGCTTCTGCCGGCCGGCCTCCACCTGGTCGATCGTGCGCGCCACCTGGTCGCTGGTCGCCAGCAGCTCCTCGGTGATCCGCTGGAGCACCGCCTCGAACTGCGCGAGCTTCGCGTCGACGTAGTCCTCGGCCTCGAGCCGCATCCGGCGCGCGTCTTCGTCGGCCTCCGAGCCGATCCGGTCGGCCTCCTGGGCCGCCCGCTGCACGATCGCCTCCTGCGTGGCCATGTGGAGCTGCTGGGCGCGCGCCTCCTCGACGATCGCCTCGGCGTCGCGGCGCGCCTTCGCGAGGAGCTCCTCACGGTCCTTCACGACCCAACGCGCCTGCTTGATCTCCTCGGGGAGTGCGGCCTTCATCTCTGCGATCAGGTCGAGCACCTCTTCGCGGCCGACGAGCGCCGAGGACGAGAGCGGCATCGACTTCGCCTCGCGGACGAGGTCCTCGAGCTGCTGGAGCTGGGTGGCGAGGTCCACTAGCCCTCCCCCCCCGCGAACCGCTCGCGCAGGCGCTCGAACACGACGGGCGGGACGAGCCCGCTCACGTCCCCGCCGAACCGCGCGACCTCCTTCACCAACGAGGAGGACAGGAACGACCACGACGGGCTCGTGGTCATGAACAGCGTCTCCACGCCGGCGAGCGCGTGGTTCATCTGCGCCATCTGGATCTCGTACTCGAAATCCGTCACCGCCCGCAGGCCCTTCACGACCACGTCCGCGCCGAGCGTCCTTGCTGTTTCCACGAGCAATCCGCCGAACGAGGCGATGGAGACGTTGGGCATCTGCGACGTGGCGTCCCTCAGCATCTGCACCCGATCTCCTACGCTGAACAACGGTTCCTTGGCAGGGTTGTCGAGCACCCCGACGACGACCGCGTCGAAGTGCTGGCCTGCACGTTCGATGATGTCGAGATGACCGTTCGTCACGGGGTCGAACGTCCCTGGACACAGGGCGGTCAAGCCCATCGTCATGCCTCCCGCAACAGCAGCACCAGGGTGTCGCCGTACTCGAGGCGCCTGGCAGCGGACCAGTCTAGCGGAATGACAGGCGTGGAACTCCCCTTCCTGCGGGTCAGCACCACGGTCCAGCCGGAGGCCGCCAGCCACCCCTGCGCCAGGCTCGAAAGCACGCCGTCCAGCTCAGCTCCGGCCACGTCGTAGGGGGGGTCCGCGAGGACCAGATCGAAGGGCGCGCCATTCTTGTCATCTCTCGTGACAAACGCTCTCACGTCCACCCCGACGACCGCCGCGCTGCCCTCCAGCCGGGTCCGGCGCAGGTTCTCGCGGATGGTCCTCACGGCGACGCGGTTGCGCTCGACGAAGACCGACCCCTCGGCCCCGCGGGACAGCGCCTCGATGCCGAGCGCGCCGGACCCCGCGTACAGGTCCAGGACGCGGGCGCCGGCGACCGACGGGCCGAGGCTCGAGAAGAGCCCTTCACGGGCCATATCCGAGACCGGCCGGACCCCCCGGGGGACCGGAGCGAGGCGGATGCCCTTCGCGGCGCCGGCGACGACCCTCATCCGTGGAACAGCCAGTCGATCGAGCGCTCGAACCTCGAGCGGAGCTCTCGCAGGAGGGCGGGGTGACCGGCGAGGTCGGGATCCGCATCCACGATCTCGAACGCCAGGGCTCGGGCGCGCTTCACGAGATCGATGTCCTCGGCCAGGCGTGCGAGCTTGAGGTCGGGCATGCCCGACTGCCGCACGTCGAAGAGCGTGCCCTCGCCCCGAAGCCGGAGGTCCTCGTCGGCGAGCTCGAAACCGTCCGTCGTGCGGACCATCACCTCGAGCCGAGAGCGCGCCTCCTCGTTGTCCTGCTTCGACTCGTCGAACAGGACGCAGAAGGAAGCGTGGCTCCCTCGCCCGATCCGGCCCCGCAGCTGGTGGAGCTGAGCCAGACCGAAGCGCTCGGCGTTCTCCACGAGCATGACGGTGGCGTTCGGGACATCCACGCCGACCTCGATGACCGTGGTCGAGATGAGGAGGTGGTGCTCGCCGGAGCGGAACGCGTCCATCACGCGCTCCTTCTCGGCCGGGCGCATCCGGCCGTGGAGCACGTGCACCGACAGGTCCGGGAAGACCTGCTCGGCGAGGCGCTTTGCCTCCGCCTCGGCGGCCCGGACCTCGGTCTTGTTCGCCTCGTCGATCGCGGCGCACACCACGAAGGCCTGGCGCCCGGCGGCCACCTCACGGCGGACGAGATCGTACGCACGACGTCGCTCCTCGGCCGAGCGCGCGATCCTCGTCTCGACGGGCCGGCGACCAATGGGCATCTCGTCCAGGACCACGACGTCGAGGTCGCCGTAGTACGTGAGGGCGAGCGTCCGGGGGATCGGCGTCGCGGTCATGATGAGCACGTCCGGCGAACCGCCCTTGCCCTTCAGCGCCATCCGCTGGTGGACGCCGAAGCGGTGCTGCTCGTCGATCACCGCCAGCGACAGGTCATGGAACGCGACCCCCTCTTGGACGAGCGCGTGCGTCCCGACCACGAGATCGAGGTCGCCACCGCCGATGCCCTCGAGGATCCGGGCGCGGTCCTTGCCCGTGACCGAAGCCGTGAGCAGCGCGTACGTCACGCCCGCCTCCGACGGCTCCTCGTCGCCACCTTCGAAGAGGGAGCCCTGCGGACCGTTCGCGGGTCGATCCAGGTGCCGGAGGTAGGGGACCGCGCCGAACGGCCCGAGGAGCGCCGCCATCGACCGGAAGTGCTGGCCGGCCAGCACCTCGGTGGGCGCCATGATGGCCGCCTGGTGCCCGGACTGGATCGCGACGAGCGCCGCATGCAGGGCCACGAGGGTCTTGCCGGAGCCGACGTCGCCCTGGAGCAACAGGTTCATCGGCCGGGGACGCGCCATCGCCCCGCCGACCTCCCGCATGGCGCGTCGCTGCGCCCGGGTCGGCTCGAAGGGGACGCTCTCCATCAGGCGCTCCACCAGCGAGCCGTCCGGCTGGTGGCTCACCCCCTGCTCGGCGGCCTCGACACGGTGCTTGCGGAACGCGACGCCCAGCTCCAGCGTGAACAGCTCGTCGAACTTCAGGCGCTCCTCGGCCGCCCGGAGCTCCTCCTGGGACGCCGGGAAGTGGATCGCTCGGATCGCGATATCGAACGGCTCGATGCCTTCGGTCGTAACGAGCTCGAGCGGCAGCGGGTCGTCCAGGCGCGGGAGCTGCTCCAGTGCGCGGTGGACCAGCTCGCGGATCGTGCGGGTCGTGATGCCCTCGGTGGCGCGATGCACCGGCGTGATACGGCCGGTGTGGACGAGGTCCGCCTCGTCCCCCTTCAGGAGCTCGACCTCTTGGTTCGCCAGCTGGAGCCGGCTCCGGTAGAGCTGCGCGAGCCCCGAGACCGCCAGCTCGTGCCCCTCCTTGTAGAGGCCCGCGATCCACGGCTGGTTGAAGAACGTGAGGTCGAGGTAGCCGGAGCCGTCGTAGAGCGTGACGGTCACCATCGTCTGGTGCCGGCGGGTCTGACGCTTGGCCACCCGCTTCACCTTCGCGATGACCGTCGCCTGCTGGCCGACCTTCAGGTCGCGGATCCGCGCCACCTGCGACCGGTCGATGTACCGCCGCGGGTAGTGGTGCAGGAGCTGCCCGACGGTCCCGATGCCGAGCGACGAGGACAGGACCTCGTGCGCCGGCTCGCCCTTCGTCCGGAACCCGGTCCGGCGGTTCGCGACCTGTCGATCGATCGCCACGACGGGCGAGGCGAGGGTCAGCGGCATGCCGGGCCCGAGCCGGGCGGAAGAGGGAGGCGCATGCGTCGGTTCTACCATGACGGTCATGCACCTCCGACGATGGCTGCTCGGCATCGTGCTCCTCGCCCTGGTCGCCTGCGCGTGCGGCCCCGAGGCCCGGCGCGTGGAGACCTATGGCCCGGACGGGGCCTCCGCCCTCCCCTCGAGCCCGACCGCCCTCCCCGAGCACGACTTCGAGACGTACACGGCGCTCCTCGAGGACCTCCGCGGCACGCCCGTCGTCGTGAACGTGTGGGCCTCGTGGTGCGGTCCGTGCCGGGAGGAGGCCCCCGCGCTCGCCGCCGCCTCGACCGAGTACGGCGACCGGGTGCAGTTCCTCGGCCTCGACGTCCTGGACGCGAAGCCGGACGCCCGCGCCTTCATCGAGGAGTCCGGGTGGTCCTACCCGAGCCTCTACGACCAGACGGGAGCGATCCGCGACCACCTGGGCCTCCTCGGCCAGCCCGTCACGATCTTCTACGACTCGGAGGGCAACGTGGTCCAGACGCACGTCGGCGCCATCGAGCCCGACGAGCTCACGCGGCAGCTCGAGGCCCTGCTCGCAGGGTGACTCCGGGCGTCTGCTACCCTTGCTCGGCCATGGCAGCCGTGTGCGACATCTGCGGGAAGAAGCCGTTCTTCGGCAAGCGGGTCTCCCACTCCCACCGCCGGACGAACCGCCGGTGGGACCCGAACATCCAGCGCGTGCGCGCCGTCGTGAACGGCACGCCGAAGCGCCTGAACGTCTGCACGAGCTGCCTCAAGGCCGACAAGGTCCAGCGCGCCGGCTGACCCGCTCCTGCTTCCGCCCCAACCGACGACGACGGCACCCGGGGGCCGGAGCCCCCGGGTGACCGTTCCTTCGTTCCAGTTCTCTACGGCGCCGCGACCTGCGCGTACATCGCGTCCTGCGCGTATCCCTGGTGCGGTTGTCCCGTGTAGAAGTCGATCTGCGGCGACGTCGCCAACCGGTTCAGCCCCGTCCACACGATGTGGATCGTGTCGTCGGGACCGACCGCCAGACCCGTGTAGTCGCCGTGGAACGCGTTGCAGTCCTTGCCCTCGGCATCCGTCCCGAGCCCGTCGGTGTACCCGGCCGGCCCGCAGATCGCCGGCCACGCGGTCGTGTACTGGCCGGTCCAGTGGGTGACCGACACGTCGATGTTCTCCAGCGGTCCGACCGCCGTGGCGGCCGCGCCTCCGATGGAAACGACGTGCTCGAACTGGTCGGCCGGCGCCGGCGCCACGTCCTGATCGAACGCGACCACGAGCGTCCCATCGGACAGGTGTCCGGCCCACGGGAACCACTGCGAGTTCGGGCTCGCCGCGACCGCCGTCCTCGCACCCCAGCTCGCGCCGCCGTCCGTCGAGCGGGCCATCCAGATGTTCACGGCAGAGCCGGGTCCTGCGTTGCAGGGGTCGTAGTTCGGAGCCGTGCCGGGGATCTGGAAGATGCACGAGCCGTCACCGACGTTGGGGTTCGGACTCCCCCGGTCGGCCCACGTGACCACCACGTCCTTGGGGTCGTTCGGGTTCACCGAGAGGTTGCCGAAGGACGCCCACCGGATCTGGTGTCCCCAGATCGTCTGGCGTCCGAGCACGGACCACGGCGTGTCGCTCAGCCCGTCCTCCAGCTGGGCAGCGGGAACCGGGGCAGTGAACGTGACCCCGCCGTCGCTGGACTTCACGACCATGACCTGCTGGTCGAAGTCGAAGGGAGCCTCCCACTCCGCCTCGTTCTGCTCGTTGAGGAAGTAGACGTAGAGCGTGCCATCGGAGGCGGCGACGGGGTTGGAGAACTGGTCCTCGTCGCACTCACCCGCGGCGCCGGTCTCCTGGTAGGTGCAGAAGGCCGGGTTGGAGCCGGAGATCTCCTTGGGAACCGACCACGTCAGGCCACCGTCGTCCGAGTAGCTGAGCCAGATCGGCGACTCCGTGTAGGCGCCCTTGGGCCCGTTCAGGAACCTGGTGGCGGTCACGTAGATCCGGCCGAAGAACGGGGAGCCGGGGTGGTTGTCGACCCCGATGTACTCCTTGTCCCAGAAGACCGCGTTGGTCGCCGGCCCGATCCCCGCGCCCTGGCCCTTGAACACCACGACGGGCGGCTGCCACGTGACGCCGCCGTCGAGCGAGCGGCTGACACCGATGTTCCCGGCGACGGCGAAGCCGGCACCCTGGCCGCCGACGTTCTGCAGCTGGGCCATGACCACGACGTCGTGCTTGGCGTCGAACGCCGGGGCGGGGTCACCGCTGCCGTTCCCGCTGCCGAACGGTACCTGGCCGTCGAGCCACGTCTCGCCGCCGTCGAACGAGGTGAAGAACCCGGTCGGGACCAGCGCCTGGCGGGCACCGGTGGCGTTGTTGAACCGGTAGAAGTAGTCGTTCGACCCGGCAACGAGGTGGAGCGGGTTCTCCGGATCCACGGCGATCGCGATCTCGTTGTCCGGAGCGAAGTCCTGGCCGAACTCCGTCGTGTTGCAGCTCATGTCGACGGCGCCGGCCGACGGATCACCTGCGCTCTCGCAGGTGAACTCCTCGATCTGCTTCTTGCTGAACTGGCCTCCGGCCAGGCCGGGCAGATCGTATTGCACCTTGGGCGGCAGCAGCTTCATCGCGATGAGATCCGATGAGCTGTACGGCCGGTCCCTTCCTGCGGAGGGCACGGCCAGGCTCCCGATCAGGAGTACGGCGGCGCCCATGACGAGCAGGACTCGTCGCATGTTCACCTCCCGGGGGGTAGGGGCACCGGTCCAACCTAGGGTGAGGCCGGAGAACGCGCAACCCGACCTTCGGCCCACATCCCCTGCGCCGGCAGGGTGTCCGCTCCGCGACGTCGTCAGTCGACGGGGCGGATGGCCCACAGTGGGTCGACGGGTCCGATGCCCCGACCCAGGGCGAGCGCGTGCCTGATCGCCTCGGTGACGAACGCCTTGCCCGCGCGGGTGGCATCGAGGAGGTCGGCGCCCCTGGCGAGGTGGGCCGCGATCGCCGAGGACAAGACGCACCCGGTCCCGTGGGTGTGCGGGGTGTCGATACGTTCACCCTCGACCCACTCTCGCTGCCGCCCGTCGAGGTACAGGTCGTCGGCGCCGGCTCCCTCGAGGTGCCCGCCCTTCACGAGGACCGCACGCGGACCCAGCCGGAGGATCGCCTCCGCAGCCCGTTCCATGTCGGCGGTCGTCTCGACCTCGAAACCCACGAGGCCGCTCGCCTCCGGCAGGTTCGGGGTCACGAGCGTCGCCAGCGGCAGGATCCGCGTCCGGAGCGCGTCGACCGCGTCGACGGCGAGGAGCGCGTGCCCGTGCTTCGACATGAACACCGGGTCGACGACGAGGTTGGGGATCCCGGTCTCCACGATCGCGTCGGCCGCCGCCACGACGATCCGCGACGACGCCAGCATGCCCGTCTTCGCGGCGTCGACGCCGATGTCCGTCGCGACGGCACGGATCTGATCCCCCACCGTCTCCGGAGAGAGCTCCTCGTACCCGCTCACGCCGGTCGTGTTCTGGACGGTGACGGCCGTGATCGCCGTCATGCCGAACACCCCCAGCGCGCTGAAGGTCTTCAGGTCCGCCTGGATGCCCGCGCCACCGCCGGAGTCCGATCCGGCGATCGTGAGCGCGCGAGGTCTCGGGGCTTCAGCTCCCATCCGCGAAGTGGTCCCACCCTTCCGGCTCGAGTGGCGAGGTCCGTCCGTCGGCATCCACCGCCACGAGCCCCTCGTCCTCGACGATGAACCCGACGTCCGTGAGCCTCACCCCGAACCGCTCGTCCAGCTCGGTCCGGGCCCGCTCGAGATCGGTGACGTCGAGCGTCGCGAGCAGCTCGTAGTCCTCCCCCCCGCCGATCGCCAGCTCGAGCGGGTCCACACCGAGCGCGGGTGACCCGAGCCGGAGCGGCTCCGCGACCGGCACCTTCACGAGCTCGACGCGGGCACCGACGCCGCTCTCTGCGCACAGACGGCTCAGGTCCTTCGCGAGCCCGTCGGACAGGTCCATCATCGCGGTCGCGCCCGCCTGCGCGAGCGTCTGACCCTCGCCCACGCGCGCGACCGGCCGCGACAGGGCGTGCAGGAGCTCCCGCGCCCAAGGCTCGGAGAGCAGGCGAGACGCACGGGTCGGTGGGAGGCGCGACAGGGCGAGCCCGCCGGCGGCGGCTCCGAGCGAGCCGGTCACGACGATCGCGTCGCCGGGCTGCGCGCCGGCCCGCGTCACCGCGTGTCCGGGCGCGACCTCCCCGACGACCGTCACCGACAGCACGACCCTCCCTGAACGGTTGGTGTCGCCGCCCAGGAGGGCCACCGCGTACTCGTCGCACGCCTGCCGCATCCCCGCATACAGCTCGACCACCCACGCGGCCTGCACGTCCGCCGTGAGGCCGATCGAGACGAGCGCGTACCGAGGGCTCGCCGCCATCGCCGCGACGTCCGAGACGTTCACCGCGATCGCCTTCGCCCCCAGATCCCGCGCCGAGATGGAGTCGAGCTCGAAGTGGATTCCCTCGATCAGCATGTCGGTCGTCAGCACCGGCTGACCCGTCCCCGCCTCGACGACCGCCGCGTCGTCACCGATGCCGATCACGACCCCCGGCTGGTCGCCCGAGAGCAGCGTTCGGATCGCCGCGATCAGCTCGTCCTCGCTCAGCTCCATACCGTTCCGTCCACCTTCCCGATCGATGCATATCGCCGACGGCGATCGGGGTCGCCCTCCGCCGCTTCTGTAGACTAGGGCCCCACCAGGGAAGACGCCCGTTTCCGGCCATCCTTCGGCCGCTGAGCAAGGAGCCTCGAGGATGACGGTCCAAGCCAGAGCGATCCACGACAACCCCTCTCCGGACGACCTCCGGCGGTTCACCGAGGAGATGCCGACGTGTCGCGTGACCGAGTACGACAACGTGAACGTCCAGACCCGGGTCACGTCGCGCTCGGCGGGGAGCACGTACGTCGTGGCGGAGCGCTCCTCGGGCAAGACCATGACCCGGGAGGACTTCGAGACGATCGCCCGGATGCAGGATGAGTACCTCCGTGACAAGGAGGTACTCGTCATCGACGGGTACATCGGCAACGACCCGAGCTTCCGCACGACGGCTCGTTTATCGATCGAGAAGGTGAACGCGAACATCGCCGGGATGCAGCAGAAGCTCTACTTCCAGCGCGACGATCGCGACGACCCCGAGGTCCAGGTCGTCTACAGCCCGAACCTGGCGGCGCCCGGCTACCCGGACGAGCGCGTCATCGCGGTGGACCTCGAGAACGGCATCACGCGGGTGCTGGGCTCCGACTACTTCGGTGAGTCGAAGAAGGGCGGCCTGCGGATGTGGAACGACAAGGTCTACCGCCTCGGAGGGCTGTCGCTCCACGCCGGCCTGAAGGTCGTCCCGACGGCGGCGGGCGACAAGACCTTGATGATCATCGGCCTGTCGGGCACCGGCAAGACGACGACCACGTTCACGACCCAGAACGACTCGCTCCCGGTGCAGGACGATTTCGTCGCGCTCATGCCCGGAGGTCACGCCTACGGCACCGAGAACGGGTGCTTCGCGAAGACGTTCAGCCTCGACCCCGACTTCGAGCCCAACATCTACGGCGCCGTCGTGAAGCCCACGGCGTACCTCGAGAACGTGTTCCAGGACGACCACGGGAGGGTGAACTTCTTCGAAGAGAGCTACACGCAGAACGGCCGCGCCGTCTTCGGCATGTCGGACCTGAAGCGGTTCAAGGACGCCCAGGAGGTCGGAACCGTCGACTACCTCTTGATCCTGAACCGGAACGAGAACATCATCCCCTCGGTCGCGAAGCTGGATCAGGAGCAGGCCGCCGCGTACTTCATGCTCGGTGAGACGACCGGCACGTCGGCGGGCGGCGCGTCCGAGGCCGGCAAGTTCCTACGGGTGCCTGGCACGAACCCGTTCTTCCCGCTCCCCCACGACCTGCAGGGCAACCGACTCCTCGAGCTCCTGGCCACCCACCCGATCGAGACCTACCTCCTGAACACGGGTCGCGTGGGCGGCAAGGACGGCGATGAGCGCTCGAAGAAGGTCAAGATCCCGCACACGTCGGCCTGCGTGAAGGGCATCGCCGAGGAGTCGATCACCTGGACCGAGGACGATGACTTCGGCTACCTGATCGCCGATGAGGTGCCCGGGTTCGACGATGTCGAGCTGCTGCAGCCCCGGCGGCTCTACGAGCGCGAGGGACGGATGCAGGAGTACGCGGACATGGTCGAGCGTCTGAAGGCCGAGCGCGTGGAGCGGCTCCACGGGTTCCCCGATCTCGACGACGCGATCGTGAAGGCGGTCGGCTGACCCGCGCCGCGGGACGGCCTACCCGCCCTCGTCGGTCCGCTCCGGCTGACGTCGCCCCAGGAAGTAGCTCGCCCCGAACTGCACGGCGGTGAGCACGAGCGGCACGACGAAGTACCAGCGGAGATCCGTCAGCTCGTCGACCGCGGCTTGGCCCGTCGCGTCGCTCGACGCGTAGATCGCGAAGAGCCCGGCGAACGCGAACCACAGGCCCACGCGACCGGTCACGAAGAGCGCGTACAGCACGTGGTCCGTCACGTCGACGCCCTCGAACGGACGCCTCGCCCACACCACCAGCGACCGAAGCCCGCCGAGCACGAAGAGCCCGGCGAGGACGACCTCGACCGCCCTCACGCGCGCCCCTGCGCCGCGCGAGCCAGCGCCGCGACGACCTCGGAGTCGGCGGTCTGATCGAAGTCGCGGTACCACTCGCCGACGGCGAAGAACGGCTCGGGCGTCGCGAGGGCAACGACCTCATCAGACTCGTGCCGGAGCCGGCTCATCGTCTGGGGCGGGGCCACGGGTACGGCGAGGACGACCTTCTCCGCTCCTTGGGCCCTCGCCCACCGGAGCGCCGCCACGGCGGTGCCGCCCGTGGC
>Ga0113563_10001925_pt1 | contig 12198 bp, 8 predicted proteins | sample Mud3Dept3metaG_FD_80117 | JGI IMG/M metagenome (GOLD analysis project Ga0113563, IMG submission 80117) | Freshwater wetland microbial communities from Ohio, USA, analyzing the effect of biotic and abiotic controls - Mud 3 Core 4 Depth 3... | ecosystem: Environmental > Aquatic > Freshwater >...
AGAGGTGTTGATCCAATGAAAAACGGCATTGTGACTGGTCTGGTGACTCTGTTGCTGACCGCGGGTTGTGCAACTATGATGAGTTTTGAAGAAAAGGAAAAGATATACGGCAAGGAAGCCCCGGTCATCACCGAGACTTATGCCTCCAAACAGATAAACCCGGGGGATACCTGGAAGGTTTACCTGAAGGCTTCCGATCCGGATGGGGATATGGAATCCATCGTGGCTACCGTGCAAATGGTGGGTTCTGGGACCCACCCGGTAAGCTTCACGAGAATTATGGATGGGAGCCGAAAGGAGTTAGCGGGATACGTTTCCCTGAGCACTTTGAATCCTTCCGGCGATGCCTGGTTGAATAATATGACGCTCACGTTGACGGTCCAGATTAAAGACCGGGCCGGACATCTCGGCAAGGCCGTGATTTTTCCCCTGGAGTTCAACAGGCGATATGTCCAGGAACCTCCTCTCCCGGGGGTTTTTCCGGAGCAATACCTTGGCCCCATCATGATTACCTTGCGCTCCTTTCACGATGATCAGGGAACCGGGGAAGGACGCCCTTGATCGTCGTCAAGGAAATTGAACTCCCCGTCCTTTGACCTTCGCCTCCGGGGCGGGGGTTCCTGTCAACTGGTCTTTTCTTTTGGGAAAAATTGGCCGAACCTGATAATAGGAATTGCCCCGGAGTCCTCTTCCGATCCCCGTTCCTTTTGATGGCGGAGAATATCTCGCGACATTTGTGAGTCTCATTGATGACCAGCCGTTCTGCTGAGGAGACAAACGGTTCTGGGGCGGAATTGGCGCGGCCGGCTGGGGGAAATCATCGAAGGTAACCTACCGTCTCTTGGGCATCCCCGGCTCTTTGCCCAAAAAAGCAGTCTTTCCTTTCCACCGCATTCCGGTAATGACCACGACCGGCGGTTCTTCGAGAGCTGAAATTACCGGGGGAGGTAAATCCCGGTGGAAACAAACGGTCATTGGCGCTCATGAGGTGCTGCCAAAACGCCATGGCCAAGGGGAAAGATTTGACTTGATGAAGAACCCTTGATGGACTTTCCTTTCCCTCGTCAGGCATGAAAACCCATTTGATTAGCGCGCCGCAGTTGTGGTAGGAATAAATGAACTGATTTTAAAGGGGGATCTTCCTGCATAGGGAGCACCCGAGGAGGCTGCCATGGCGAGGAAAAAGGTTCTTTTTTTCTACCCCCGGTTTCTCGAAGAGTACAAGGCGCTTTTGGAAAAGGAGATCCCCGAAGCGGAGTTCATGATCTGCACCAACCGGGAGGAGATGGAGAGATTTGCGCCGGAGGCGGAGATCGCCCTGGTGGGGATGACTTTCCCGCAGGACCTTTTCAAGAAGATGCCCAGGCTGGAATGGGTTCAGGCCCTGGCCGCGGGGGTCGAAAGCTACATTCAGAACGCGGAACAGTTCAAGAACATCCCCGTCTGCCGGATTACCGGGGCCTTCGGGAAATACATGGCCGAGTACGTCCTGGCCTACGTTCTTTACTTCTGCCAGAACATCCCCCGCGCGCTCAAAGCCCAGCGGGAAAAGAGATGGGACCCGTTCCGGATGGAGTTCATTCATCAGAAGACGCTCGGGGTCATGGGCCTGGGGCACATCGGCCAGGCGGTAGCCCGGAAGGCCAGGGACGCCGGGATGCGGGTCGTCAGCTGGGACATGGCCCGGGTCGAGGCCCCCTTCGTCGAACGGCAGTTTGGATCCCGGGAGATGCCCGCTTTCTTGAAAGAGGCGGACTTTGTGGTCCTTACGCTGCCAGCAACCCCGGCGACGAAGAACCTGGCCGGCCGCGATTTCTTCAAGACCATGAAGAAGACCGCGTATCTGATCAACATCTGCAGGGGGGCTATCGTGGATGAAGAGGCCCTAATGGAAGCCCTGGCGTCGGGTCAAATAGCGGGCGCGGTCATCGATGCCATGAAAGAAGAGCCCCTGCCCGAGAAGAGCCCGTTGTGGGACTGCCCCAACCTGATCGTCACCTCCCACATTTCCGGGCCCAGCCTGCCGGGGGACATGGTGGAGATTTTCAAGGAGAACTTCCGGAGGTTTCTGAGCAGGGAACCTCTGATCGGGCTCATCGATTTTTCAAGGGGGTTCTGAAAGACGACGCCCGGCACCCAAGGCCTGGGCAGCTGGGAGGAGGTATTTCAAGTTTCCCAAAGTTATAGTTTTCAACAACGTCCCCTATCTTTGGTTTTTTCCTCCGCCGATTGGATTGTTTGCATCGGGGGGGAAACGGATGTGCTATAATCGCGCAAATATTTTTAACGGCCCCCGCTTGCCGCGGAGGGATGGGGTTTTGGCAAGGCGGCGCCGCGAGGAGGAAAAATATGGCTTCTTGGCAGGATTACCTTGTCCAGCACAAGGAACGGTTTTTAAACGAACTGATGGAATTCTTGCGTTTTCCCAGCATCTCCGCTCTGCCGGCGCACCGGCCGGACGTGGACCGGGCGGCGGAGTGGCTGGAAGCGCGGCTGAAGGGCGCCGGGCTGGAATCCGTCCGGGTTCTGCCGACGGGAGCCCACCCGGTCGTTTACGGGGAGTGGCTTCGGGCGCCGGGGAAGCCGACGCTTTTGGTTTACGGGCATTTCGACACCCAGCCGGTCGACCCCCTCAATTTGTGGGAGAACCCGCCGTTTGAACCGGCAATCAAGAACGGGCGAATCTACGCTCGCGGGTCGACGGACGACAAGGGCAACCTGTTCATCCCCATCATCGTCGCCGAGGCGATGTTGAAGACGTCCGGAAAACTGCCCGTTAATCTCAAGTTCCTCCTGGAAGGCCAGGAGGAAATCGGGAGCCCCCAGCTCTCCGATTTCATCGCGAAACACCGGGATCTTCTCGCCTGCGACCTGGTGCTCAGCGCCGACGGCGGGCAGTGGGACGAGAACCAGCCGGCGGTGGTGTTGGGAACCCGCGGGCTTGCCGCCGTCTTCATCGATGTCCAGGGGCCCGACCACGACCTCCATTCCGGGACCTACGGCGGGACGATCGCCAACCCCCTGCACGCCCTGGTGCGGATTCTCGATTCCATGCACGACCCGAACGGAAGGATTACGGTCGCCGGGTTCTACGACGATGTCCGCCGCCTCAGCGACGCGGAACGGGCGCAGATGGCGAAAGTCCCCTTCGCCGAAGCGGATTACCTCTGGGAAACCGGGGCGGCTTCAATCTTTGGGGAACCGGGGTTTACCACCCACGAGCGCGCCTGGGCCCGGCCGACGCTCGAAATCAACGGCCTCTACGGCGGATTCCAGGGGGAAGGGCTGAAAACGGTTCTGCCGAGCCAGGCCTACGCCAAGATTTCCTGCCGTCTGGTGGCCGACCAGGACCCCTCCAAAATTGCGGACCTGCTGGCGCAGCATGTCTACAAGGTGGCCCCGCCAACCGTCAAAGTCACGGTCCACAAAAGGTCCAGCGGCGCCCTCCCGTATCTGATCCCCCCGGACCATCCGGGCCTCGCCGTTGCCGCCTCGGTCCTGAGGGACCTTTACGGGAAAGACCCTTACCACATGCGCATGGGCGGAACCATCCCCGCCAACGCCTTGTTCCTCCAAGCCCTCAAGGCCTACACGATCGTGTTCGCTTTCGGGCTGCAGGATGAACTCCAACACTCCCCCAACGAGTTCTTCCGCCTATCCAGCTACGAGCGCGGGCAGAAAGCCTACGGAATGCTATGGGAACGGCTGGGGGAACAAGGCAAAGGGCAGAGAGCATAGGGCAGAGAGAGGAACGTCAACGGACGAATGACGTAAGGCGCGAGAGCACAAGGGGAAAAAGCACCGGCACTTTGCTCCCGGCGGGTAAAACCTGAGACCCCAATTCCATCCCGGAGGCTTATTGCCAGGCCGCCGGGACCCGGACCGGGCGACCCGAAGGTCCGGGGGTATTCAGGGCCGGGAAACGGAATTTTCGAGGGCCTGGAATTCGTCCCAGATCTCCTTGGGCATTCGGGCCCCAACTGGTTCAGGAAAGTTCGGGAATCTTCAAACTCCCCCACCATTCTTCCCGGTTGATGGAGCACAGTTCCGCCAGGGTTTCCTCGGGCATCCGCAGCCCGTCCTTGTCGAGGCTCCTTGCCCGGGCACAAATCCAATCGGGGTTTCCCGGGCCCCTTCCGAACCGGCCGCGGCGGCCCTGGCAATGATCCATTTCAGGGTCCGGATGTTTTCGCCGAAGCCCGGCCAGATGAACTTGCCCTTCTCGTCCCTCCGAAACCAGCTGATGAAGAAAATTTTCGGCGGCCGGGGCGCCCGGCTGCCAGGGTTTCCCCTGCCAAGCGAGCATTTCCGCCGGGCGGCTGTCCGTCAGCCCCTCCCACCGGGGATCGCGGGTTGCGGTTTCCCGGGCCACGTTGAGGGGCAGGGTCGGGTAGAAGGAATTCGCCATCAAGGTCTTCATCATATTGGGGTTGGTTTTGAAGGAAGTCCCCGGGGCCACGCCGAAAAACCCGTACTCCGGATTGATCGCGCAGAGGCGGCCGTCCGCGCCGATGCGCATCCTGCAATCTCGTCTCCCACCGTCCAGATTTTGTGCCCGGGGAGGGCCGATTCCATCATCGCCAGATTGGTTTTTCCGGAGGCCGAGGGCAAGGCGGCTTCAGTTCTTCTTTTCCCTCAGTTCGGAAGCAAGGCGCGGGAGGATCTCCCCGGTCTTCCCCGGGATCAGATAGTCGGAGATGTTCTGCTCGGTCAAAGGAGTGGGTTCGGCGTTCACCTCGATCAAGGTGAAAGGCAGCGAGCCTTCGCGGCGATGGCGGCGGGCGAGGCGGGGGAGGTTGGCAAAGGGGTAAACCACCGCGGACGTGCCGCAGACCAGCATCACGTCGCTGGTTAGGGCGGCTTCCAGGCTCAGGCTGGAGACATCGGGAGGGATGGATTCGTGGAAATGCACGATGTCGCTTTTGACGACGCCCCCGCACCGGCGGCAAAGGGGAGGAAGGGTTCCCTCGCGGAGCATTTTTCCGAGATCGAAATCGTCCGGCTCATACCGGGCCGTGCAGGAGGCGCATCGCAGTTTGAAGGCATTGCCGTGGTAGTCGATGACCTTTTGGCTTCCGGCCCGCTGGTGGAGGTTGTCGATATTCTGGGTGATCACCCATTTCAAAATCCCCGCGGCCTCCAACTCGGCCAGGGCGAGATGCCCCGGGTTGGGAGCGACGCCGGCGAGGTCGCCCAGAAGGGGAGGGCCGGTCAACCTCTCAACCCAATATTCCTGCGGATTCCTCTTGAACCGTTCGTAACTCCGGAAGGCCCTTTTCTCCGCTTCCGGATCCCGGGTCCAGATCCCCGAGGGGCCCCGGAAGTCGGGAACGCCGGATTCGGTCGACATGCCGGCGCCGGTCAAGGCAACGGCAAAGCGGCTCCGGCGCAGAGCCGCGGCGGCTTTGCGGATGAGCCCCTCCATGGCCCGCTCCTTCCTGATGAAATGGGGAGTTTCTGTTGTTTCCCGGAACCAAAATTCCCGCCGCCCCTTCCGCACCTTTTTGCCCGAGCGCTCCTCGCCGATAGAGGAGGGGGAAACCCCGGAAGCGGAAGAACGCACATCCCGCAGGGCGGGAAAAAAAGGAGGCAACCCCGGATGGCTGGGAGAAAACCCGGCTCTTGATTTTCGCACCCGGCCGGCAAAAACGGATTAGGCAAGGTCCCTTTTCACCGGAACCGCGTAGGGACCCTCGCGGATGAAGGCGACCCGGGGCGTAATTTTTTTCTCTACGCAGGCTTGATAGGAATAAAGGACCGCATTCTGGACCATCTCCTGGACCTGTTTGGCCCGGTTTTTTCTTTTCCCTCCCGAAGACAAAAACTCGTGCCCGCTGACGCCGGGGAGGATGACAAAATCTTTGGGGGGGATATCCGCCGCACAATAGATCAACCCCGTCTCCCCCACCTTGCGGAGGACCCGGCCCCAGACCTCGGGTTCCCATTGGTCCTTGGTGAATTTCCAGGAGGGGGAGCGGAGGACTTCCACATACCCTTCGGGTCCTTGGATTTTGAGGAGGTGGATCAGGGTTTTGTACTCGGCCCCGCCGATGGGTTCGGCATCCCGGTTGTCGGCGGCGATGATGACCGTCCCGCCTTTCTTTACCGCCGGCAGGGCGCCGACCGCGGCCTTGGCCAGCTGGTAATGATTCCGGCCAACGTACCCCCCGTGGGTCAAAACGATGTCGAATTCCTGCGCCACGGGGATCTCCACATAGGTCCTGATCTTCTTCACGGCCTCGTCCAGGACCCGTTCCAGGTCGCCGGCGAAAATCCCGGTCAGGCGCATATGGCTGTCGAGCGTCGCCGTTATGGTGAAATCGACGCCCACGGTTTTGGCGATGGCCAGGGCCTCCTCGTGGCAGGGGTTCCCTTCGAAGACGAGATTGGTGGCTTTTTCCGACTCCAGGAAATCCGGGCTGTGGAATTTCTGGATCGTCCGCAGGTCGACCAAGGCCGGGCAGACGGCCTTCCGCCCGCCGGAGGCACCGGCCATAAAATGGCTTTCGGTGAGGCCGGTCACAATTTTGATGTCGGCTTCCTGGAAGACTTTGTTCAGAAAGACTTCCGTCCCGGCCGCGGTCTTGCCGACAAAGACCAAGGAAGGCCGGTCCTCGCAGTCATGGTCCAGGACGGTATAGCCCTCCGCCACCTCCTGGCCCAGCATCTCGATTTTCTCCGCCGCCGTGCTGGGGCGGTGGGTGCCGGTTCCTACGATGATGCGGATATTTTCCCGGGGAATCCCCAGGGCGAGGAGCTGCCTGAGGAGGGGACCCATGAATCCGTTCTTCCCCTTGTAGGGAACCGGCCGGGTGATGTCGGAGATCGTGACGGCCACCGTCAACCGGTCCGCCGGTTTTCCTTTGGCGGCGACGATCCGGGACAAAGTCCTTCCGCCCAGGGGGTTCGCCAACGCGTCGGCGATCGCCTGGGGCACGTTTTTCGGGGACTCGGCTTTTTTCATGGCGAGTTCCACGGCGGAGGGGGGGACCGCTATGGAAAGCGGGCCCCCGGTAAACTCCACTTTCACCTTCTTCCATCCTCTGGTATTCACCCTCCCCGGTTCAAATCCCTCGCGCATCTGCATTCCCCTTCGATTTTCAGGATCTCTCAAAAATTTCCGGACGCCGGTCTTGATCGAGGCGGCGCCGAACCCCAGCTCCAACCTCCTCCACCCTTCCCGGACCTGCCCGGCCATAGACGGATTTTTGCGGACCCGTCACGCCTCGGGAATCAAGTCCAGGTTGCCCGTGAAGGCCGCCTCCAGAGTGGGCCGCATCAGGCGATCCACGTCGCCCCGCTCCGACTCCATGGGGGTCGGCATGTTCTGCAGCTTCATTTTCAGCTGCGGGTCTTTCGCCGCCTGAAGCATCCGCTTGATGTGCGCCTTGGTCACCCCGGCTTCTTCCAAAGTGGCCGGGAAACCGAGCGCTCTTGCAAACTGGATCATCCCTTTGGCCACCAGGACGGCCAGCGCTCTCCCCTTTTTCCCTTCGGTTTTTGCCCTGATGTACCCGCCGGCGCGGAGAATTTCGGCGAAAATCCCCAGCTGCTCCTGAATTTTCGGGGCGAAAAGGACGGTGTAGTAGGGGTTCAAAATGGCGCAGGCCCGCCCGTGGCTCAACACGTCAATCAGGGAAAAGCTTCCGAGATGGGGGCCGGAGGTCCCGCCGATCATGATCGCATATCCCCCCAGATCCGTTCCCAGACCCAGGCAATGCCTGGCTTCCCGGTTCCCGGGGTCGGTTTTCACCAGGGTCAGGCCGTGCACGATCAGCCCCAAACAGGCGGCGGCAACCTCCTTCATCCGGTCGTAATGCGGCTGCCCCGTCGCCCCCATGAAAACCTCCCAGGCGTGGGCAATTCCATCCAGGCCGCCGTCCAAGGTGAGCCCCATGGGGGCCGTCAGGGTTACCCCGTAGTCAAAGACCGAAGCCGGCGGGACGATGGCCTCATCGACGATGAGCTTTTTCTGCCCCGTCACCAAATCCGTGATGTTGGAATACTTCGTGAGGTGGGCGCCGGAACTGGCGGCGGTCTGCACGGCCACCAAGGGGACGAGACGCTTGCCCGACCCGCTTTTCACCTTGGTCACCAAGCCCACGCCGAAATAGGGATCGATGCCGTCAGCCAGGGCGGGAGAAGGTTTCAAAATATCCTGGACATCCCCGGGGGGAAAAGTCGAGAGAACATCGGCGCCCTTGGCCGCGTCAATGGTGCTGCCGCCGCCCAGGGCCACAATCACCTCGGGGCGGGTGCGGGAAATGTGGAGGGCCAGCCGGTACAGGTCTTCCCGGGGCGCGTTCGGGCGGGCGCCGGCGATGGTCTCGAACTCCACGCCCTGCGCTCTCAAGGAGTCGCCGGTGGTTTTCAGAAAACCGCTCACCCAGGGCTCTCCCAGCTCCGCCGCGATGAGCAGGGCCCGTTTGCCGAATTTTCCCGCCTGTTCTCCGGCTTTTCCCAGGACCTCAAAACCAAAGGCATAGGAATCGCCTTTCCATTCCCGCAACATATTTCCAGCCTTTTCCACCCAGCGTTCCATTTTTCCTCCTAAAAACTATGGTGTGTTTTCAACCCCGATGATTCTGCAAAAAACTCTCCCGCCAGGCCGGGACCGGGCGCGCAAAACGGGAAAAGGGGGTAGGGCACCGAAGAATAAAAGGAAAAAATCTTGCCGGCCCCCTCCACCCAAGTCCCTCCACCCTATCCCCAAAAGCCGCGCCATCCCGCTCCGAGCAGGGGAAAATGGCTTTTTCCGATCCCGCCGGCCTTATTTCAACGCCTCTTCGACCAGGGCGATCAGCCTCTTCGGGGCGATCGGCTTGGGAAGGTAAAGATTTGCCCCGGCCTCCATGCCCCGCTGTTTATCCTCTTCGCCGCTCTTGGCCGTTAACATGAGGATGGGCGTCTCTTGATACGCCTCCAGCTGGCGCATCCGCCGGCAGACTTCGAAACCGTCCATTTCCGGCATGATGACATCCAGGATCACCACTTCGAACCGCCGGTTCGCCGCCTTCCGCAGGGCGTCGGGGCCGTTGGACGCCAGGGTAACGGAAAAGCCCAATGGCGTGAGCAGTTCCTGGATCGCCAGCAGGACCAACTCGTCGTCGTCCACCACCAAGATATTTTGGGTCATCGGTTTCTCTCCGGGGGATTCCCCTGCCGGTTTCCGCCGGGCGGCCCGGGTCGGTTCAGGCCTCCATCCATTCCAAAGCGGTTCGCAAGTGGGAGCCCAGCACCGGGAGAATGACGCGAAAGGTCGTTCCTTCCTGAACACGGCTCTCCACTTCGATGCGCCCCCCGTGAGCCTCAATGATACCATAACAAATGGAAAGACCCAAGCCCGTTCCTTTGCCCACTTCCTTGGTGCTGAAGAAGGGCTCGAATATTTTTTCGCGGTTTTCTTCGGCGATCCCGGATCCCGTATCCTCAAAAGAGATTTCAATGTCGTTCCAGCCGGAATGGCGGATGAGCGAGGTACGAATCGTCAAATCCCTTTTCCGGCCGGCCGCTTCCATCGCGTCTTTGGCGTTCGCGATCAGGTTCAGAAACACCTGTTCCAGCTGCGTGGAGTCGCCCCGGATTTGCGGAAGGTCGGGTTGAAACTCCTTCCTCACGCGAATGCCGTGGTTGAGAAGCTGCTGGCCGGTGATCAGAAGGGCGTTTTCGATCGGCTCGCTGATGTCGATTTGCCGAAAATCCAATTTCGACTGGCGCGAGAAATCCTTCAGGTGATTGATGATCTTGGCGATCCGGCTGTGACATTTCTGGATGAGTTCCAGCCGCTGCCGATTCGGTTCCCCTGCGGGCAGGTTTTCCTGGATGACATGAAGAAAAGTATCGGCCGCCATCAGCGGGTTGTTGATTTCGTGGGCCACCCCCGCGACCAGTTCGCCCATGGCCCGCATCTTTCCCACCTGAAAGAGGTGGGCCTGGGTTTTCTTCAATTCCTCCTCCAGCTTTTTCATCTCCGTCAGGTCTTTGAAAACACCGAGGGTGCCGATAATCTCCCCGGCCTCATTCCGGAGCAGCGAGGCGGAAAGGAAAATGGGAACCGGTTTCCCGCGGCGCACGGCAAAGGTGTCGTAGTTCTGCAGGCTCCCTTTCTCCCGCAGAATCCCCATGATCTTTCGAGCCTCGCCGATGCCTTCCAGATAGAACCGGGAAATGGGCTGTTGGATCATGTCTTTCGGCGACACGCCGACGATCTCCTCCATGGCCTTGTTGACAAAAGTTATCCGCCCCTTGGGATCGGTCGTCACGATGGCGTCCACGGAGCTCTGGACGATGTTTTCCAGATAATCTTTGGTCTCGCGCAGCTCCTTCTCCAACCGCAACTTCTCGGTGATGTCCCGGGCAATCTCCAGGAAGCCGAGGATCTTTCCCGAAGAATCCTGGAGGGCGGTGACGATGGCGTTTGCCTGGAAGCGGGATCCGTCCTTCCGGGTCCGTTCCATCTGGTATTCCACCACCCCCGCGGTTTCGATCTTGCGGGATATTTCCTGCAGGATCCCTTTTGAGCGGGCCTCCTTCAGAAAGGTGCGCCCGATCCACATTTTACCCACAACCTCGTCCTTCTCCCACCCGAAGAGATTTGCGGAGCCGCGGTTGTACTCCAGGATGATTCCCCGGGGATCCATGGCGATGATGGAGTATTCGGTCGAGCTTTCCAGAACGCTGTTCAGAAGGCCCGAGAGGTTGCGGTACTTTTCCTCCTTTTCCTGAATTTGTTCGGTGCGGGTTCTCACGATCTCTTCGAGATTCCGCGTGTGGGCGAGGATCTGATCCGCCATGCGGTTGAAGGATTGGGCCAGACGACCGATTTCGTCTTCCGAGGTCAGAGCGACTTTTTGGGTCAGGTCTCCTCCGGCCATCCGGGCGGTGATCTCCGTCAGCTCCGTGATGGGGCGGGTCAGGAACCGGGAAAGGATAACGGTCAACAAGATCGCCAAGGCGATGCTTCCGAGGGCAATCAAAACCACGAAATACAGGGTGCGGTTCACGCCGGCGAAAATTTCCTCCTCGTAGCTTCCGGCCACGATAATCCAGTCCCAGGGGCGGAAATATAGGTATTTATTGATTTTCATCCGGGGGGCGTTCTCCCCCAACTCCACATTGGCCCAAGGATAGCGGATCGTGCCCACCTCGTTTTCCTTGAGAAGGGGGGCTTGGCGCGCAATTTCCCTCATGTACTCCAATCCGGTCGGGTCTTTTGTTTCCAGAATGCTTTCCCCTTCCTTGGCCGGGTGGAGGACCAATCTTCCCGAACTGTCCAATATATAAGCGTATCCCGTTTTGCCGATCTTGATGGATTTGATCGCCGTTTTCAGAGAAACGGCGCTCTGCTCCGGAATCCCCACATAAAGAGCGCCGATGACCTCCTGCCTTTCATTGTAAATAGGCTCATAAACCGTGATATACCAGGCGTTAACGACATAAGCCCGGCCGCGGTAGGTTTCGCCGCGGATAATGGCCCTGGCGACTTCGCTCGAGGCCGGTATGTACGTCCCCACGGCGCGCGATCCGTCGGCCCGCAGAACATTGGTGGAAATCCGCAAGAGCCGGTCTCCTTCGAATCGCTGAAAAATGGTGCGGGTCCCTCCCGCCAGCTGCTGGACCCGGTCCACGATGGTGTGGTCTCCGGTAATTTTCTGGCTCCCGATCGACCAAACCGGAATTCTGACCTGCAACCGTTCCCTGGTGATTTGATCTTCCGCGGTCATTTCCACGAACCGGGCGGAGGAGACGGAGACATGGCGGCCGAACTGGTAAAATAGGTGGTGGGCGAGTTTTTGATCCGCCGTCAATTTACCCTGCAGCAATTCTTCCTGAGCCTTGCACATGGCGTGAATATTGGCGACGATATGATCGAGATCGGATTCGTAGGCCTGTTTCAAATCCTCCGTAAATCTTTTCAGGGACAGGCCGGCCCCGACGCCCAGGGGGATGAGGGCCAGAAGGAGGGTAAAGCTGATGAGCTTGGTGCGGATTTTCCAATCGCGGAACGGTTTCAAGGGGCTCCCCTTTTTAGAAATCATATCAAAGCGCCGGAAAATTCTCAAACCCTTTGCCCAAGAAGAATCTTTCCCGGTTCTTCGCCGCCGGGGTCACCCGCGCAAGGGGTTTTAACTGGAACGCCTCCCCGGGGAAATAATAGGTCTCTTGGCCTAAGGAAATTGAAAGACCGGGCCCAGGCGA
>Ga0113563_10001926_pt1 | contig 12197 bp, 8 predicted proteins | sample Mud3Dept3metaG_FD_80117 | JGI IMG/M metagenome (GOLD analysis project Ga0113563, IMG submission 80117) | Freshwater wetland microbial communities from Ohio, USA, analyzing the effect of biotic and abiotic controls - Mud 3 Core 4 Depth 3... | ecosystem: Environmental > Aquatic > Freshwater >...
CAAGGGGAGAAGGTCTATGCCAGCGTGTTGGATATTCCCGAAAAGGTTGATTTGGCGGTGATCGCCACTCGGGCGGAAGGGGTTCCAAAGATCCTGGACGATTGCATCCAAGCTGGAGTAGGAGGCGCCGTGTTGATTTCCGGGGGATTTGCCGAAGTGGGAAATAGAGACTTGCAGAACCAAATTGTGTCGATTTCAAAAAAAGCGGATTTTCCGTTTATCGGACCGAATTGCCTGGGGATCTATTCTCCACCTTATGTCGATACCTTTTTCATTCCAAGTGAGCGAATCGTAAGACCGGAAAAGGGCAAGGTCACTTTAGTCAGTCAAAGTGGGGGGATCCTGGTGGATCATATGATCAAGTTAGCAGGGGAAGGAGTCGGTCTGTCCAGAGCAGTGAGCATCGGAAACAAAGCCTTGATCGGAGAAATTGAACTTCTGGAATATTTTGCTGATGATCCTGAAACCAATGTGATTGCCTTCTATATCGAGGGATTCGGAGAAAAAGAAGGAAGAAAGTTCGTCCTGAAGGCCGGGCAATGCCAGAAACCTGTCGTCGTTCTAAAAGCTGGGAAGACTTCCGGAGGGGGCCAGGCGGTATCAAGCCATACCGCATCCATGGCGGGCGACTATGAGGTGTTTTCTTCAGCCCTCGCTCAATATGGGGTGGTGGAAGCCAAAGATGAATTCGAGTTGATCCCTTTCTGCGAAGCGCTTTGTTGTTATCAGAATCGAATCGCAGGTAATATTGGGATCATCACCGGGAGTGGTGGGCATGGCGCCTTGGCTGTGGATGCATGTCTCTCTCATGGACTTTCGGTGCCCACCTTGACGGATAAGGATCACATCGAAATCAAGAAAGGGATGTCTCCGCGCATCCAGGCGATCGCTTCCTTGAATAATCCGATTGATCTTACTGGGAGTGCCGTGGACGAAGATTTTGTTGCTGCGGCCAGCTTATTGAGCAGAATGGAAGAAGTCGACTGTCTCTTGATCCTTCTTCTTCCTTATCTTCCAGGGATCACTTCAGATTTAGGTGCCCGCTTAAGCCAGATTCACAGGCAAACAGGGAAGCCTATGATTGCTTATGTTCCCCACGTTGAGAAATTCCTTATGTTCGTCGAAGGCTTTCAGCTCAACCAGATACCCGTTGCTCATTCGATTGAAGAGGCCGTCCACATGGCAAAAGCATTGAGGAGGAGCCAACCGCGATAACAGGGAGATGAAAGATATCCTTTCCACCTTCGATGCCAAATTTATGCAAAGCGTTCTTTTTTATTTTGCTGTTCCATAGGATCAAGAATAGACATTCCGCGTTCCAACCTTGACAGAAATTGAGAAGACAGATTAAATTAGTGGAGCCCTTTCGCGATGAGGTGAAGTTTCCGGGAATGGTAACCTATCATGTGTTGTTGCCCTTCGCTGAGGGTACGCCGCATAAGACACTTATCGGCTGAAGTTTTGTCGAAAAGGAAAAATGTCAAGAATTTCTGCCGTTCTCCTGGGAGCAGGCGAATCAAGAAGAATGGGGGTCGATAAATTATCGCTTCCCTGGAGAAGAAAGAGCATGCTAGGGCATTGTTTCGAAACTCTATTGAAATCCGAAGTGCATGAATTAATCGTTGTCCTGAGCACTCGAAATAAGGGGGTGCGAAATCAATTCCGGGGACGAAAGGTAAGAACGGTGATTAATCCTCTATCCAAAATGGGCATGAGCTCCTCTATTCGGAGAGGTCTTCAGAAGATCCATCCTCATTGTCATGGAATTCTCATCGCCTTGGGGGATCAGCCTCTTCTCAAAACGCGGACCATCAACGCGTTGATCCGCACTTTCGATCAAGGAAGGGGGGGGATCATCGTTCCTTCTTTTCGAGGCATCAGGGGAAACCCAGTTATTTTTGACAGAAAGTTTAAAAAGGAGTTGTTGAACTTGCGAGGGGATGTCGGGGGGAGATCCATTATTGAGAGTCACTCTGAAGATGTACGAGTGGTCCCTGTGAAGTCCATAGGGGTCGTCAGGGATGTGGATACTTGGTCAGCTTATCACTCGCCAGTCCTTGCGGCTCAAGAGCTGGGAAGGAGAAAGGATAAATGTTAAGAGGGAGCGAAAGAAAAAGAGGATTCAGATGAAGCAAAGAAAAGGGATAGATGAGTTAATCATTTTGATTCGTGGAGGAGGGGAATTAGCCAGCGGGGTTGCCCACCGTCTTCACCGGTCCCATTTCAAAATATGTATGACCGAGATTTCCCATCCCCTTGCCGTGAGAAGAGAAGTGGCTTTCAGCGAAGCGATCTATGAGGACGAGAAAGAGGTGGAAGGAGTCTGGGCGAAATTGATTTCCAAATCAGAGGACATAGAATCCCTGTGGAGGAAAGGCAACATCCCGATTCTTGTAGATCCCGATGCAAAGAAGACGAGGAAGTTTTTGAAGCCCGATGTCCTGGTCGACGCCATCATCGCCAAAAAGAATTTAGGAACTCAGATCAGCGATGCACCTTTGGTCATTGGTCTTGGCCCTGGCTTTACGGCAGGAGAAGATGTCCATATCGTGGTCGAAACGAACCGGGGGAATGGTTTGGGCAGGATGATCCTGAATGGGACAGCAGAACCTGATACGGGCATCCCCGGTGAGATCGGCGGGTATACGATAGATAGGGTCCTCCGGACCATGAAGAAGGGGATTTTCCATCCGCAGAAGTCGATTGGAGATCGAGTCCACGAAGGGGCAGTGGTTGCTGTGGCAGACGATTTTCCGGTGATCGCCAAAATCAGTGGCATCGTAAGAGGGCTTCTACGGGAGGGGGTAGAAGTAAAGAAAGGGATGAAGGTAGGCGACATCGATCCGAGGGGTAAAAAGCAATCGTGCTTTACCATCTCGGACAAATCCAGGGCCATTGGCGGAGGAGTACTCGAAGCGATTTTATACACGTTTAATATGTAAATCAGGCTGGTGCAAAGAGCGTATCTCCCTCTCCCCTGGTGCCTGCCTGCGCGAAGCCGCTTCGGCGAAGGCAGGGGAGAGGGCGGGGGTGAGGGGGACAAGAGGCTTGTGGAGAAAACCCCAAAAAGGAAAGGAAGGATTGGTTCGCTGACCGAAGCGTTGGGTATCGAGGCGAGGGAAGTGATCAGCCTGGTCGGAGCCGGGGGAAAGACGACGCTGATGTTTCGCCTCGCCAAAGAACTGTCCCTTGGCGGCAAAAAGGTGGTCACAACGACAACGACGAAGATATTAGAACCTGCTTCAGGGGAAACAGGTTTTCTTTTCGTTGATTCAGACGGGGAGAGAATCAAGGATTTCTTGAGAGGCCATCTCGGTCAATATCATCACATCACCATTGCTCGCGAGCGGCTTGAATCTGGGAAATTGAAAGGGGTTTCTCCAAATCTGGTGGATGAACTTTGCCATTCAAAAGGATTCGATGCGGTCATTGTAGAAGCCGATGGTGCAGCCGGCCGACCCGTAAAAGCACCGAGGGAGCATGAGCCTGTCATTCCAACAAGTACGACGTTAGTCGTGGCCGTTTTGGGGGTAGACGGGCTGGAGATGAAATTAAACGAGGAAAGCGTTTTTCAGCCGGAAAGGGTTTCAAAGATCACTGGAGTTCCCATGGGTGGAAAGCTGACGGATGAGGCAATGGCACTCTTGGTGATTCATCCCGAAGGCATCTTTAAAGGGGCTCCGTCTTCGGCGAGGGTCGTTGCTTTTCTTAATAAGGTGGATATTCCAAACGGGGTTGCAAAGGCAAAGAGCATCGCACACAAGATTCTTGACAAAAACCACCGGCAGATCGAAAGAATCGCTTTGGGACAGTTAAAAAGCGAGCCACCAGTAGTAAAGGTGATTTTTCCATAGGTTTAGCCCCTGCGCTCCTCCCTGCCGGAAGGCAGGGGTATGGGGGTAATGGAGGACGAAATGAGATGTCGCAAAGGTTTTCTTATAACCATTGTTTTATTCTTCAGTTTAGTCTGTATGAGTTTTGCAGAAGATTATACTCTGCAGTATTTTTTATCAAAGGCCTCATCCAAGACCATCGACCTTTCCAAGAAAGAGAAAGCGGAATTGCTCAATCAATTGGATGAAGTTATGAAACAAGGTCAAGGGATCCGGACAAAATTGACACAAGCCCTTCAAATAGGAGAGGCGGATGTTCGATACCAGGAAGGGAAATTTTGGATGGCCAAACTGGAAGAGGATCAGGGTTCGATCGAATCGGGATTTCAACAGATCAAATTGTTGAGGGAGAAACCAACCGATCTCATTGCCACAATTAAACTTTATAAATCTTTGAAAGGGCTCTCATCGAATTTTAATGCCTATAATAATCTGCCGTCCTTTTCCGCCCTGGTGGGAGATTTTGCGCCTGAAGTGGAGCTGTGGGCTGATCCGGTCTTTTATGAACTTTGCCTCTTGCCCCTTGCTCGGCTAAAAGATAGGGAGACCAAGGCGCCCCATACGGAGAAGAAGCCGGTTTCCAAGGACAAGAAGCCGGAGTCCAAGGAGAAGAGACCGTAAAAGCAGCACACTTGTGAAGCACTCATGAGTACCTGCCCGTAAACAGTATGTTCCGTCATGCCGGACCTGAGGAGCCTGCCCCGTACGCGATACGGGGGCAACCAGAAGGTCTTCAAAGGAGTATGAGGCTGTGAAATTTCATGGTGAGGAGAAGAAGCTATGCAGGATATCTATTCAGAAATAGTAAGAGCCCTTGAGAGAAAGGAAAGATGTGTGCTGGCTACGCTCATCAACCGGGTGGGCTCTGCCCCAAGAGCGGTGGGTGCGAAATATTTGATAAAGCAAGACGGCACTTCTTTGGGTTCCATTGGAGGGGGGTGCGTTGAGGCAGAGGTTTGGCAGGAGGCTCAGAAAGTCGCGGACAAAGGGGAGGGGAGAGTTCTACATTTTGAACTGACGTCCGAGCAGTTGGCAGAAGGCGGGCTGGTCTGTGGGGGAAATATCGATATCTTTTTGGAACCTCTAATAAGAGAAGATTTCTTAAATATCTATAAAGAGGCAGCGAGAATTAGGCAGAAAGGGGGGTCTGCCATCCTCGCCACGCTGGTGTCGGTGGATGGCAATTTTCCTAAAGGGGGAGGCTCAAAGGTTTTGATAAGAACCTCTGGGGAAAAGGTCGGTTCTTTATTGGGTGGAGCTGAATTAGAGAAGAAGGTTTTGAGTGAAGGGAAGGAAGCGTTAAGAGAGAAGAAACCAAGAATATTGGTTTTTAGTTATGAAGATAGAAGGGTGGAAATCCTTCTGGAACCTGTTTTTTGTGAACCCACTGTTTACATCTTTGGAGGAGGGCACGTTTCTGAACAAATAGCGCCTCTTGCAAAGAATGTAAGCTTCAAGGTCGTGGTCATTGATGACCGAGAGATGTTTGCCAATCGAGAACGTTTTCCGGAGGCAGACGAGGTCATCGTCTCAGAATTTGAGAAGTGCTTCGAACGAATTAACATTGATGAATCCTCTTATGTTGTCATCGTCACGCGGGGGCACCTCTATGATGGGATTGTATTGGGACAGGCACTCGAATCCAGCGCCCGCTACATTGGCATGATCGGGTCAAGGAAGAAGATTGGGACGCTGTATCAAAGTTTAATCGAGAAGGGAATCGCTAAAGAGAGCCTGGGGCGAGTCCATGCGCCCATTGGCATTGACATCAACTCCGAAACTCCCGAAGAGATTGCGGTCAGTATTGTGGCAGAATTGATTAAAGTGAGAGGAGAACCCCTTTCCTTGACCACCCCGTCTCGGGGAAGAATATATCAAACATAAAATCGAATCATCCCCCCCTTGATTATCTACTCGTTTATTCCTCAGTTTTTGAGTTGGGTGGTGGGATCTCCGAAGAGGATCCAGGTTCGGCGGACATCGGGGTCAGGTGTGGCAGCTTTGGCCCTTTTAACGGCCTCGCCGAGAGTGATGGATTCTCCATTGAAGAGAATCCTTATTAATTCCCGGTTCAGCATGGCCTGCGCCTCTGGCTCCGTCAATCCAGAGGAGGCCCAAACTGCGATGGCTCCCCCTTCTTCGGCCTTCAACAATGCTTCCGAAAGACTCTCTGTATATACATCATGAAACATTCCGTTGAAACAGGTCATGTTGATGAAAAAGGGCAAGCGCCAACCATTGATCAACGCATCCGCATCCCCCCGACTCAGGATGCTTCCATTCCAGAGCTCCACCGAACCATGACCGAAGTAGTTCACCAGCAAGGGCCCCTGGTTAATGCCGCCAATCAGCGCATTCCTCGCCTCCCCATCCGTGCCAAAGTCGCCCCGGAAGATCTTTCGAACCACGATAGAGGAGGGAAGAAGTCCCCTGAGCTCCTCGCTGACCGTTTCATAATTAAACGTGTCGTTGATATCTGCTACCAACACCACCTCTTGCATCGGAGCCGCCTGCTGATAACCCACGATCTTCGAAACCAGGATATCCATTTCCTCCACCGTCCGAACAGGCAACCGCCCAATCGCCATCTCCGGAAGCCCATCATTGTTGAAGTCCACAAACCAATCATCCGAAGCGGTTTCAAGATAAGCCGTGTCAATCAACTTCGTCGGCACAAAGTCGAAATCACCCAATCCCAGGAAGTTTCGAAGATCAAAACTCCCATCCCCTACCAGCAACACATATTGAGGCGCTTTTTTCCAATGCCTTCTTGCCCAAGCCAAAAAACCCTTGATCGCATGAGGGCTCTTCTGCCCAAAGTTAAACTCGTCATAAAGATCCTCTACATCCATTAACGCCACCGATAAACCCTGAGACTCCCGATCCCTTCTCAGAGGCTCCATGCTGTTGAGAAAATCCCGATGAGAAATGATAACCAAATCCGCACCATTGGACCCCAGATACCAGGATGAAGGCCCATCCACCTCCACCTTGGCCGGACTTTTTATTCTCTGCTCAGTAAACGCATAAAGGGCATGACTTCCAGACCCATTCACGGTCAAGGAAAGGGTGAACCCTGAACCCCCCGTATTCACCTTTCCCATAATCTCCTGAATCTTCGGTGGGTCGGTGATATCAACCACACGAATCCGGGAATCGCTGAACCCTTCAATCAAAAGCTGCCCGGGTCTATCAACGGTAAAACGCAGCAGATCGTCGTCTGCCCCATAGGTGTGCCAGTAGGTCAGCCGGATGACGTCCACTAAGCTTACATCCAAGGCCCCACCCTCTGGAACTAGGGTCACCAGATTCTCGCCCTCCAAAAGCAGCGACTGTGGAACTGCCCATTGCCCGATTCCAAGGGATTGCCCCTCAAAAACCACCTCTCCAACTTCTACCTCGTTGAGAAACACCTTCACTCGATGAGGAGCACGGGTCACTCCCTGAAGGGCCACCTCGAGGGAGGCCTGCCCGGAAGATGCCGCATCTGGATGGGGGAGATTCAAGAGCTGATTCACAGGGCCTCCAGCAACAATCGAACCGAAGAAGTTAGAGGACTCCCCATTCTTGAGAGCCGCAAAATAGATCGTCCGGTCTCTCTTCTCCACGGCAAAAGGAAAACTCGAGATTCCTAACGGCGCTCCTTTCCCTTCATAGACCTTTATTCGCTTCCCAGGCTTCGTTCCCTCCACCAGCCAGTAGACCCTCGCATCCGTTGAAAGAGTATCCAATCCAACTCCATAAAACTCAATGGCGTCCTGAGGATCAAACCGACCATCCCCTTCGCCTCTAACAAGTATCGGTTGTTCCGCCCCGTCCACGTAGAGTTGCAAATAGCGAGGATTGACCCCAGGATTTAAACCTGCTGCCACCAACTCGGGTTGCGTCACTCGATACCACCCTTGCTCCTTAATGGTGAGTTTCACCGAAGGCCTGCCAGCCAAAAGCTGCTGCATCGTAGCAACCAGGGATGAGGACTGAGAACTAGGCAAGGACTGAGAAACAAGTGAGGACTGAGTCCCAACTGAGGTTCCTGCCTTAAGCGAGTTGCCCGCCGAAGCCGGCTTTGCGTAGGCGGGAGTGATCCTCGACCCCAGTGCTCCTTTACCCTTCATCAATAATGGATTCCTTTTGAGCTTCTCTTTTAGGTCGTGAACCCTCCAGTACTGGTCATATTGCTCGTCCAATCTCACTCCAAGCTCGCTCAAAAACTCCGGCTTGACGGTTTTGGGCAAAGGCTTGCCAGTCACGGACAGCATAACAGGACCGTGCCATGTCCGTTTCCCATTGAGATCTATATCCTCGAGCCAATACCGCACAGCGCCAAGTCCCGAGGGCTGAGAACTGAGTGAAGAGAGGTCCCACCAGTGATAAGAACGGCCTGCCCCGAGGGATGTGCCTGAGCCCGCAAGCAATGCCGATCCTGCAATAACGTCTGGAGTCAGGCGAAGGAGTTCGCCATTCTCCTCACGATAAACATGAAAACCGAGGTTATTTACCTCGAAACCGGTTTTCCACGTCAGTAAGGTCCCTGCATCGTGCTTGGTCGCGCCAAAAGAGACGAGCTTCACCGCAGTCGGATTCGCTGGCTTGATCGCGACGGCTCCTATTGCCCACCTATCGTTGCCAGTACTAGCCCAATCCATGGTGACACGGCCACCTCCATCTGGCCCCGGTTCGGTGCTACTGGCACCGATCACGTCTGCTGTACCACCACGACTTGTCGCCCTATTCCAGCGTTCAGTTTGGCCGGACCCGGCTGTGATTGGGTTTACGCTGTTTCTCGCCACCGTATCAATCACAACCTCACCCTCATTGACATTCCTGACGTTTACGCTCGGTGTGGTACCGCGACCAGCTGCCGAAAAAAAGGAGCCGAGCGGGCTGGTTTGATTCACTCCCGTAAATGAGATACCTCCTGCAGCAAAACTTGCTGTGTTTGTTCCTGAAAGTGTGACGACGACATCATAGGTTCCTGTGGCTGGCGCCACTAAACTCCATATCTCAGTGCGAGCAAAAATGCCTCGGCTTCTGGCGCCCACGTTGGTGAGATTCGTTCCGCCATAAGTTACGCTGGCAACTGTATCTCCGGCGTCCGGGTTTTGGATTGACACCCCGACGATCAGGAGGCGGTTCGTGTCCGCACCGACGGTATGCGAAAAGGTGAGGCTATTCAGGAGGTCTGGCCCCGTATCTGCGCTCGAGACCGCATCAAGATTGATACCCTGTGCACGGACCTGCGCAAGCGAAAAAAGGCAGACCAAAGAGCTAACCAGAATAAGAAAAAAGAAGGTTTTTTTCAGCATTTAGTCCCTCCTCCTTTTAACTAAAATAAGGTACTTGCCAAAAGTCTATTTATAGATCAAGAGCAAAAATAATACCATGTTTCCAAGTCATTCATAACCCATTGTAATTTATATATTTTTTATAAGAGATCATTTTGAAAAGCCCGTAAAATGGCCAATTTTTGTCCAGGTATGTTTATGTTATAAAAACATCTGCTGGTGGGGTCTGGATCATATCAATGGGCCTTCATCCAACGGATGTTTCGAATGATCGACCTTTTGAAACGAGATGTACAAAGATGAGAAGCATACGAGATCGTTGATTTCCAGCCATCCAGGTCAATGAGGCGGCCATCTCGTTCTACAGAAACCACTTTACCTAAGACTTGATCCGCCTCTACAGGTTCATCACAAGTGGACGAAGCGTCGCCACGTAAAATGAAGACCGTACCGAGGACTGAGTCCTGAGGGTTGAGTAAAGCCTTTTTTCTTGCTATCCGCACCACACGATGCGCAATCACACCCCTGCCATTATGATGGAGAAGGATGTCTCCTTGCTTGACCTGGGATGGGACCACAGGTTCAACGGTAATCATCTCTCCGTCTTTGATGGTGGGATACATGCTCCATCCCTTCGCATAAAACCGAACGCCATAACCCTGGCGCAAAAGCCCTGTGGTAACATCCGTGAATAGGCAGAAACAACCGGGGAAGGAGGATGGGGAGATGACTCTATCTCTTGAATCCTTCATATCTGATGACTCAACACAAATGTCGCATTGGAAAGGACGGTGGGTGACTCTGTCAGGTCAATCCATCAATGAACGCTACTACTCGCTCATCAGGGGAGAATGCCAACTCGTAGCAAGGAATCGTTTTCAGGGCTTCGTCAAAAAAGGCCAATATGAATTCGATTGCCTGCTGATGATAGAAGGGAGGGAAGCAGGAGGTAAAAAGGCGTGAGACAGCTTCTGCTTTCCCGAGGGGGACGAGCCTGTTTTTTTCTCCATGTCGCAGGAAGAAGATCTTTGTGGGGTGTCCCTTTTCAGGAGAGGCTATTTCTGCCTCTCCGTGCCAGGGGGTTCCGTACATCCATATCCCGTGATTCTTTCTTCGGAGGACAATCCGATCATCACTTAAAATCTTCACCTGATCTAACTTCTGATAGAGCCTCGCCATAGTTGTTTTACCCGCTCCCGACTGGCCCACAAAGAGATAGGCTTCGCCCGAGGGAGCGAGAACTCCACAGGCATGGACCTCCACGCCTTCTCTCATTGCCAAAAAATGCGTGACGGTGAGCTCGTCTAAGGGGTATTCGAGCGGGTAAACAGGTTGATCGAGTTTAAAAGAAGAGCAATTAAGAAGGATTTCGCACTGGGTGAATGTGCTATTAAAAGAAGCTGTCTTATAGGGATGAGGCCCAAAGGTGGGAGAGGTGAAACGGAAAAGGTAAGACCCATTCTGTTGATACAATTGCCAGAGGGAACCGGAGTCGAAGACCTTTTTACCCCATGTTCTTTGAGATAGGTTTCCCCAAGAGGCTTGAATGTTCACATCAGGTTTTCTTGTGGAAACGACAAACTCCTTCACGGCCCCTTCTGGCTGGACTTTCATGTGATGACTATCAGTAGTGATGTGAAGGGTGATGTCTGCGACTCTGATAAAGAGTGAGGAGTGAGTGCTCATTGTACAATCCTCGTCCTCATGGAATTATGAACCATTGCTAAGGCAAGCAAGCGTGGAGCAAGGGGATGACAATGGCCCGGCGACTGTCGTGGTCTTACAAAATCCCAAAACCGCCTCTTCGGGTCTCAGCGGCACTTGTTTTACCTCTGGCTTGACATAGGGCTTTCTTTTAGGTTCTTTTTTCCGCCCTGTGTTACCTTTCATCAATTTGCCTCCCTTTTCTCAAGTAATGAGTGATGAGGACTGAGGGCTAAGTTGATTCTAGAACTTTTCTTATTCGTTACCCAGTTATTTACTTATTCCTCGCAATACTCACACTTCCCATGGGGCTCAACTTGAATTCCGAGTGCCTTGGCCCTGAGATGGGCAACCTGGCAAAGGAAATCCACTGGGCCTTCGGGGTCTTTGCTCTCCAGCATTCCATTGGCAGGACACATTCCACACATCGCTTTTATCTCACAGGAGATGCATTTCGTTCGCCTGCTGACCTTCTTCTCCCGGACCTTCAAAAGAAACTCTTCCCATCCCTTTTGAAAACTGCTTTTTCTGAGATTGAACGCATCGGCAGGGGATAGGGCACAAACGTTTAATCCCCCGTCAGGACTGAGCGAAAAAGCACGGTCCCCGCCGCCGCACTGATAAAGCCTTTCGCCATGACGCAAAGAGTGGACTGGACCGGTAAATTTTTCTGAAAATCGCCTCCATTCGGCCATTCGCCTCGGATCAAGGCGGTCCAGCTCCACAATTTCTTCCGGCTTCAGGCGAACTTCCAGGGGGGTCCGGGCCCCGCTTAACCGGGGATTGACCATGGCGTCAAACTTAAACTCCAATCCGAGTTCCTCTTCCACGAAGTGCTTTATCTTCCAGATTTCATGGTGATTCAATGTCAGAACGACTGTTTTGAGCTTAAGCGGCAATCCCCGCTCCATGAGAAGACGAATTCCCCTGAGGCATCTTTCATAAGATCCTGGGAGGCCGGTGATGGATTCATAAGTCTTTTGGGTGTAACCGTAGAGGGTGACCTCGATGCTGAAAGGCGGCCATTTTTTTAAATAATCGGCAATTTGAGGAGTGATGAGGATTCCATTGGTAAAAAGAGTGATGAGTAGTCCCTTCTTCTTCCCATGAGTGTATATCTCCAGGAAGTCCTCCCTTTCAAAGATCTCCCCACCGGTATAGAGAAGCCAAAGACAACCTGCCTTCACGATCTCATCCAAAATGCGGCAGTGCTCTTCGTAAGTGAGCTCTTCCCGTTGTGCCTTTCGGTCTCCTATCGGGAGATTGTTATAACAATGAACGCACTTCATCGGACAGCGGTGGGTGACTTCGATCG
>Ga0113563_10001927_pt1 | contig 12196 bp, 14 predicted proteins | sample Mud3Dept3metaG_FD_80117 | JGI IMG/M metagenome (GOLD analysis project Ga0113563, IMG submission 80117) | Freshwater wetland microbial communities from Ohio, USA, analyzing the effect of biotic and abiotic controls - Mud 3 Core 4 Depth 3... | ecosystem: Environmental > Aquatic > Freshwater >...
CTTTCTCCCCGCCCATGTAGCCCGATTCCACCGACTCGACGCCCTTCAGCTCGTCGAATACGGCCTCCAGACACCAAAAGCAGCCTCCGCCCAGCGTCGCGATTTCCCGGCCGTCCCGCGCATTCTTGGCTTGTTGCATGGCAGCTGTCCTCGATTGTGACGATCAGTCCGGTTCGTGGTTTCTTAGTCTGCGCCGTCGCGGCTTTCGGGCAGCCGGCCCGCATCAGCGGGCCTGGGCTCAGGTCCCGGAGTGATCCCGGGTAATGCGATCGACTTCGTTTTTCGAACCGAGAATCACACCGACGCGCTGATGCAGAGCCTCAGGCTGAATATCCAGGATGCGCTGCCGACCGTTGGTCGCGGCACCGCCAGCCTGCTCGATGATGAACGCCATCGGATTGGCTTCATACATGAGACGCAGCCTGCCGTCCTTGCGCTTTGCATCACACGGGTACATGAAAACACCGCCGCGAGACAGTATGCGATAAACGTCGGCGACCATGGAGGCGACCCAGCGCATATTGAAATCCTTGGACCGCGGCCCTTCCTTGCCCGCCAGACATTCGTCGATGTAGCGTTTGACCGACGGCTCCCAGTGCCGCATGTTGGACATATTGATCGCAAACTCCTGGGTATCCTCGGGAATCTCGATTTTATGCTGGGTGAGGACCCAGCTGCCCAATTCCCGGTCGAGCGTAAAACCGACTACGCCGTTGCCTACGGTCAGCACCAGAAGGGTCGATGGGCCGTAGACCGCAAAACCCGCCGCGACCTGCCGGGTGCCGGGTTGCAAAAACGCCTGTTCATCCGGCTCCGTGACCCCCTCGGGACAGCGCAGCACAGAAAAGATGGTGCCGATAGACACATTGACGTCGATGTTGGATGAACCGTCGAGCGGGTCGAACAGCAGCAGAAACCCGCCTCGCGGATAATTCTGGGGAATCTGGTGCGGCTTTTCCATTTCCTCCGATGCCATTGCCGCAAGGTGGCCGCCCCATTCATTCGCCTCCAGCAGCACCTCATTGGAAATCACGTCGAGTTTTTTCTGCGCCTCGCCCTGCACATTGTCCGTGCCAGCGCTGCCCAGATTATCGGCAAGCGCACCCTTGCTCACGGCATGGCCGATTGCCTTGCAGGCGCGGGCCACCACCTCGATCAGCAAACGCAGTTCCGACGAGACCTGATCATGCTTGCGTTGCTGCTCAACAAGGTACTGGGTAAGGCTTACTCGACGCATGTTTCCTCCGCTTGGTTTGTCGGCGTTTTAGAACGCGAATTATCCGCTATACTGAGATCTATCACTAGATGTGGGTTGAATCATATGAATATTCCGATGAATAAATGGCTTTTTCTGGGGGCTTTTCTGGGGGCAATGGGCCTGCCCTGGAGCGCCCAGGCCCAGGTGAAAATCGTGGATGCGCCCGCCACTCTCGCAAAAGCAACCTTTGCCGGCGGATGTTTCTGGTGCATGGAGCCGCCTTACGACAAATTGCCCGGGGTGGCCTCGACGACCTCCGGGTATATGGGCGGGAAGACCAGGAATCCGACCTACGAACAGGTTTCTTCCGGGGGAACCGGCCACGCGGAAGTCGTTCAGGTCATCTATGACCCCAAGAAAGTCAGTTACGACAAACTGCTGGAAGTGTACTGGCGCAACGTCGACCCGACTCAGCGTGATGGCCAGTTCTGCGATCACGGCTCGCAGTACCGCACCGCGATTTTTTTTCATGACGACGAACAGAAACGCGCCGCCGAAACATCGAAAGCGGTCCTGCTGAAGAAAAAACCATTCCCGGGCGGAATCGTGACTGAAATTACGAGCGCAACGGAATTCTATCCCGCCGAGGATTACCACCAGGATTACTACCGCAAAAACCCGGTCCGCTATAAGTTTTACCGCTCCGGCTGCGGCCGCGATGCCCGGCTCAAGGAACTCTGGGGCAAGCCTGCGGACTAGGGCCGCCCGGTCGAACGCGCGGTCTTCAGGCGCACTCCAGTGAAACGCCTGTTGCTTCTCGGTGGCGGCCATAGCCACGTCGAGGTGATACGCCGGCTCGGCTTGCACCCCCCGCGCGACACCCGGATCATTCTGGTCAGCCCAGATCGTTACACGCCTTATTCCGGCATGCTGCCGGGATTTGTTGCGGGACACTACGATTTTCACGCCTGTCATATCGATCTTGAACGGCTGTGCGAGACGGCTGGTGTGGAATTCCGCCAATGCCATGCCCTGGGGGCCGACCCTGCGGCAAATCGCGTCGACTGCAGCGACAGCCGCGCACTCGATTACGACTTGCTGTCGATCAACATTGGTTCCACACCCGCAGTGCAGGACATTCCTGGCGCGCTGGATTACGCGATTCGTGTCAAACCGGTTTCGGCTTTCATCACCGCATGGGACAGCATACTCGGCGCCGAGAAAGCCAGCGGTGCGCCACTGCGCATCGCGGTGGTGGGTGGCGGGGCCGGCGGCGTGGAACTGGCCCTGGCCATGCACTTTCGCATGCTTGCCAGGAACAGGGCCGCCGGCATCCATCTGTTCACCGACACCTCAACCATATTACCCAGTCATCCCCCAGAAGTGCGGCGCATATTCGAACGCGTCCTCGGCAACCGCGGCATTGCAGTCCATCCCCATAGCAAGATCGTCAAGGTCGAACGTGGCGTGTTGTTCCGTGAATCAGGCGGACCTTTTCATGCTGAGCACATTGCCTGGGCGACAGCAGCGAGCGCCCCCGGATGGATAGTCGCGAGCGGCATCAAGACCGACGAGCGCGGATTCGTGGTAGTAAACGACGCGCTTCAGTCGCCGTCGCATCCCCGCATCTTCGCCGCCGGAGACATTGCCGGCATGGCGAATCATCCACGCCCGAAATCAGGCGTCTATGCCGTACGCCAGGGGCCGCCGCTGGCTGAAAACCTGCAGAGGGCCCTTTCAGGCAAACCGCTCATTGCATACACGCCGCAAAAAATCGCGCTTGCGCTGATCAGCACCGGCGACAAATATGCGGTAGCCGCTTACGGCAGGCTCGTTTTGGAAGGAGGATGGGTGTGGCGCTGGAAAGACTACATCGACCGTCGTTTCATGGCGGCATATCGCGTCGATTCCCGCCGCGGGGAAAAAAACCGCGCCCCTGCGTAATCAGGCGATGGTCACGCGCGCGAATTTGCGCTTGCCAACCTGCAGCACGAACGGTCCGCCTTTGGCCAGTATCAGCGCCCGGTCACTGAGTTTGACTCCGTCGAGTTTGACGCCGCCCTGTTCGATCATGCGCAGCGCCTCAGACGTGCTGAGGGTCAAACCCGCCTGTTTGAGCACCTGGGCAATGGCAAGGCCATCGCCGTCGGGGCTCAGGCTGATTTCAGGAATATTCTCGGGCACCTCACCCTGCCGAAAACGCGCCTCGAAATCGTCCAACGCCGCCAGTGCCGCTGCCTTGCTGTGAAAACGCGTGACGATTTCCTGCGCAAACGCGACCTTGAGGTCACGGGGGTTGCGGCCCTGGGCAACCTCCTGCTGCCATTTGCGTATGGTTTCCAGGGGTTCGTAAGACAGCAGATCGATATAACGCCACATCAGCGTGTCCGAAATCGACATCAGTTTGCCGAATATGTCATTGGGCGGCTCATTGATACCGACGTAATTACCCAGCGATTTTGACATTTTTCCGACACCGTCCAGCCCCTCCAGAAGCGGCATGGTGAGTATGCATTGCGGCGGCTGGCCAAAATGTTTTTGAAGTTCCCGGCCCATCAGCAGATTGAATTTCTGGTCGGTACCCCCCAGTTCGATGTCGCTTTTAAGCTCCACCGAATCGTAACCCTGCACCAGGGGATAAAGAAACTCATGGATCGCGATCGGCTGATTGCCCTTGTAGCGCTTGCTGAAATCGTCGCGCTCGAGCATGCGCGCCACGGTGTGGGTGGCGGCAAGCCGGACCATGTCTGCGGCGCTCATTTTGCCCATCCAGGAGGAATTGAACACGACCTCGGTTTTGTCGCGGTCCAGTATCTTGAACACCTGCTCGGTATAGGTAAGCGCGTTTTTTGCCACCTCGTCGCTGGTCAGCGGGGGTCGCGTCACGTTCTTGCCGGTAGGATCGCCGATCATGCCGGTGAAATCGCCAATCAGGAACAGGACATGATGACCGAGATCCTGAAACTGCCTGAGCTTATTGATCAGGACCGTATGTCCGAGATGCAGATCCGGGGCAGTAGGATCAAAACCGGCCTTCACACGCAGCGGCCGCCCCGTTTTGAGTCTGTCCCTGAATTCGTTCTCAATCAGCAGTTCGTCGCAACCGCGCTGGATAATCGCGAGTTGAGCGTCTAGCGATGCCATGTTTTTATCTTTTTCACAATGCGAAATATCGAGTTTGCCATAAGGGAGGTTTCTGCTAAGCTTGCCGCTTCGAAAAAACCAAGGAAATCATGCGACAAGCTAAAAGCATGATTCTAGCGCAAAACCTGCTGCAGCTCGCTGCGAGCAGCAAACTGGGCCGGCTGATCGTCGCTGCCATACTTCCCTTTATGGGGGTGGTCGCCGCATTCGGCATTGCGCCCGATACCATCACCGAACAACCGGCGGTCAGCCGGGTTATCGAACAGGTCACGCTGCCGGTTTTTGCCGCCAGCAGCAGTCCCGAAGAGACGTTCTGGCGCGAAGAGCGCATTCAGCGCGGCGATACCATAGCCAGCCTGCTTGCGCGCCTACAGGTCGATGATCCCGCAGCCATCAGAAGCTTGCGCGGCACGCAGGAAGCGAAGGCGTTTTACCAGCTGGTGCCGGGCCGCACCATCCGCGCCAAGACCACCACCGACGGCAAGCTCATCGCGTTGCGCTACCTCAATGGCAACAATCTGTTTTCCGCCGAGCGTGGCGAGGCCGGATACGCGATCAGCGAACAGCCGGCGCACCTCGAGCAGCGCACACTGATGACTTCGGGAGAAATCAGAAGTTCGCTGTTCGCCGCGACCGATGCCGCCAACCTTTCCGATGCAGTCGCGATCCAGATTGCCGACATCTTTTCCACCGATATCGATTTTCACAAAGACTTGCGCAAGGGCGACCGGTTTACAGTCGTTTATGAAGTTTTCTACCATCTGGGCGACATGGTCAAAACCGGACGGGTGCTGGGCGCGGAGTTCATCAATCAGGGGAAAAGCTACCAGGCGCTTTATTTCCAGAATGGGGAGGGCAATGGCGGTTACTACACGCTTGAAGGGAAAAATATCCGCAAAGCCTTTCTCCGGTCGCCGATCGAGTTTTCGCGCATCAGTTCGGGTTTCACCAACGCCCGCTATCACCCGGTTCTGAAGGAGTGGCGCGCGCATAAGGGCATAGATTACGCCGCCCCCACCGGCACCCGCATCAAAGTCACGGCCGACGGCGTAGTTGAGTTTGCCGGCAGGCAGGGCGGCTATGGCAACCTTATAGTCGTGCGCCATCAGTCCAGGTTCACCACCTGGTACGGCCATCTATCGGGCATTGCCAAGGGTCTGCGCAAAGGCAGCCGGGTCAGTCAGAGCGACGTCATCGGATACGTCGGAGCAACCGGCCTGGCGACGGGCCCCCACCTGCATTATGAATTCCGCATCAATGATGTGCATCAGAATCCGCTGCGCGTCGTGATGCCCTCGGCGGCGCCGATAACGGCAGACCAGAAGCCCGTGTTCGATGCCGTGGCGCAACCGATGGCCCAGCGCCTTGCCTTGCTGCGCGGAATCAACACCGCGCGTCTGGACTAGTTCCCCGCCCAGTTCCCATGCCCGAACTTTATGTCGGGTTGATGTCCGGCACCAGCCTCGACGGAATCGACGCCGTCCTTGCCGATTTGAGCGACGGGGGGGTGCGCCTGCTGCACAGTCACTACCAGCCCTTCCAGCCGCAATTGCGCGAAAACCTGCTTGCGCTCCAAGACGAGGGACGCGATGAACTGCATCGCGCGGCCCTGGCCGCCAACCAGCTCTCTCATGCCTATGCGGCGGCAATCCGGACATTGCTCGCACAGGCGGGACTCTCGCCGGAAAAGATTACCGCCATCGGCTGTCACGGGCAGACCGTGCGCCACCGGCCCGACATGGGTTATACCGTGCAACTGGTGAATGGCGCGCTGCTCGCGGAACTCTCCGGGATTGCCGTGGTGTGTGATTTCCGCAGCCGCGATATTGCCGCAGGCGGGCAGGATGCCCCTCTGGTGCCGGCATTCCATCATAAGCTCTTCCACGATGCGTCTCGTCACCGCGTTATCGTCAATATCGGCGGCATCTCAAATGTGACCAATTTGCCGCCATCGGGCAGCGTATCCGGTTTCGACTGCGGGCCCGGCAACCTGCTGCTCGACGCATGGATCACGGAAAACCTGAACAAGTCATTTGATGACAGCGGTGCATGGGCAGCGCAGGGGAAAGTGCTGCCGATCCTGCTCGGGATGCTCATGAATCACGAGTTTTTCGACCGCGCGCCGCCCAAAAGCACCGGGCGCGAAACCTTCAACCTGGCATGGCTCAAGCGCACGCTTTCCGGTACCGAATCGCCCGTTGACGTTCAGGCGACCCTGCTCGAACTGACGGCAACAGGTATCGCCCAGGCGATCCTCGACCATTGCAGCGGGGCAACCGAGGTGTTTGTGTGTGGTGGCGGAGCCCGCAACCAGGCGTTGCTCCATCGTCTGCGCGCACTGCTTGCCGCCCAGCGTGTCGACACGACCGACACGCTGGGCGTCGATGCGGAATGGCTGGAAGCGCTGGCGTTTGCCTGGCTTGCGCACCTGACGCTGACCGGGAAATCCGGAAATCTGCCGGACGTGACAGGCGCCCAGGGCCCGCGTGTGCTGGGCGCTACTTACCCGGCGTAGGCATAAAAAAACGGGAGCCCTGGCTCCCGTCTTCCCCGAACCATCCTCGTTTACGCAGAGAACGACGAGCCGCAGCCGCAGGTGGACGACGCGTTCGGATTCTTGATCACGAATTGAGCGCCTTCTACGCCTTCCTGATAGTCAATTTCAGCGCCCGACAGATACTGCAGGCTCATCGGGTCTATCAGCAGCGTGACACCACTCTTCTGCATTGCGGTGTCGTCCTCGTTGGTGGTTTCATCGAACGTGAACCCGTATTGGAATCCGGAGCAGCCGCCGCCGGTCACGAACACGCGCAACTTGAGGTCGGTATTGCCTTCCTCGTCGATCAACTGCTTCACCTTGTTCGCCGCGTTATCCGTAAATACCAGCGGATCCGGCATTTCAGTCACTGCATTCATTCCATGCTCCTAATACAAAAAGTCCGATAGGGTATCCGACTCGAAAATCCGAAGTGGCGGCCCATTTCCCGTGTGCGGCAACTCAATCCGCAGAAGCCGGTTTGAGCTGTACGATCTTTTCCGATTTAGCGTCATCCTGGTAGACCAGCCGGCCCTGAACCACCGCGCCAAGCTGCATCTCCAGTGTTTTATAGTATACATCCCCTGTGACATTGGCTTTGGCCTGCAGTTCAACGTATTCGGCGGCATGCACCGGCCCTACAACGGTGCCATTAATAACCACGTGAGAGACGCGGATTTCGCCCTCGATCCGCGCCTTCTCCGACAGCACCAGCGTGCCGGGTTTGGTATCGGCTGACAGCACATTGCCGCGCACATGCCCATCGACCCGCAAACCGCCGACGAAAGCGATATTGCCCTCAATAACGGTGCCGGCGCCTATCAGGCAATCGATGCTGTTCTGCGGTTTGTTGCTCTTGTTTCCGAACATAATATCGCCTCCTCGCTCAGGATACGTTCACTGTTTGCGTTAGTTTAGGCGCATTGCTGCCGTTTTCAAAGACCCTGACCTGCATGCCCTTTACCACGGCCTCGGGGGCAATCTTGAAAGTGCCCTCAATACGCTGAAAAAACTTGAAATTGAGCTGATATTCCTTGGCGCTCCGGTCCGGCTCCGGCGGCAGCGTCAGAACCAATTTACGGTCGCCCTGCTGTACATTCAGGACAAACTGCAGGCTTCCCTGAAACTCTTTCAACCGCTGCCCGGACTGCACCAGCAGCAGCCGGTAACGGTATTCGCCAGGCAGCGTTTCCTGCTGCAAACGGAAGCGGTTGATGCTGACCGCGCCATCCCTGCCGCTTGCCGGCATCAACGACTGGAAAAACGCGAGATCTTCCTTGAGCGTCGCGTTCTCATTCGCAAGTGACTTGACCTGCTTTTCGAGATCGCCATAGGTTGCGCGCTCGATCTGCGACTGGCGTTCCGCGGCCGTCACCCTGGACCGCAGATCGGAGAGCTCGCTGTGCTGGCTGCTGATCTTTTCCATGAGCTTTTCCAGCGTGCGGTCCGCTTCCCTCTGGCGGAAACCGGCGAACTCCATTCCGAAGTCGTAGGTTGACATGCCGATGCCGAATACGAGTCCGCCGATCGCGATGACGCCAAGCCAGCGCAGGTACCACGGCACATGGGTGCGCACCATGACCCGCGGTGCCGAAATGCCGAACTTGCGCTTAAGCAATTTCAGAAATTGCATCAATCCGGCCTAAGGAAGCAGCGCAATCTGCCCCAGCCCCGTTGCTTCCGGCAAACCGAACATGAGGTTCATATTCTGCACCGCCTGTCCGGCCGCGCCCTTCACCAGATTGTCGATCACCGACAGCACGACGGCCGTATCGCCATCCTGCGGCCGATGTACCGCAATGCGGCAGTGATTGGCCCCCCGCACCGAGCGCGTATCGGGATGGCTGCCGGCGGGCATGACATCAACGAACGGCTCGCGGGCATACCGGCTTTCATAAATTGACTGCAGATCCACGGGACCTGTCAGCCGCGCATAAAGCGTGGCATGGATGCCCCGGATCATGGGCACAAGATGCGGCACGAACACAAGCCCGACCGGTGCGGCGGCGATCTGTGTCAGGCCCTGCGTAATTTCGGGAAGATGGCGGTGTCCCGCTACGCCGTAGGCCTTGAAGTTGTCCGAGGCTTCCGCAAACAGCGTGTGGACTTCAGCCTTGCGGCCGGCACCCGACACGCCGGATTTGGCATCGGCGATAAGGTGCCCGAGATCGACGATACCCGCCTCGACCAGCGGCAGAAATCCAAGCTGCACTGCCGTCGGATAGCATCCGGGATTGGCCACCAGACGCGCATTGCGGATTTTTTCACGGTTGATTTCGGGCAATCCGTAGACTGCCTCCGCGACCAGCTCGGGGCAGGCGTGTTTCATGCCGTACCATTTTTCCCACAGCGCTACATCCTTGATGCGGAAATCGGCGGCGATATCAATGAGGCGCACTCCGGCATCGTAAAGGGCGCGCGCCTCATTCATTGCCACGCCGTTGGGGGTCGCAAAAAAAACCACATCGCAGGCATTGAGCGCCGCGCCGGAAGGTTCGGAAAATTTGAGCAGCACCCTGCCGCGCAGATTGGGAAACATCTCTGCGACGCCCGTTCCTGCCTCCTTGCGCGATGTAATCACGCGCATCTCGCAGTTCGGGTGCTGCGCCAGAAGCCGCAACAACTCGACTCCGGTATAGCCCGTGCCGCCTACGATACCGACTTTGATGGTTTTCTGTGTCATTTCGCCAACTCAAAAAAACACTGCCGAAAAACCGGGAATCACCCGGGACGCCCCGGTCCAGGGTGAATTATAGGCCCAGAAACGACAAAGCCGCCCGCAGGCGGCTGTTGTTCCGGGCTTCGGACTTAGCGTTTCGAGAACTGCTTGCGGCGACGCGCCTTGCGCAGGCCGACCTTCTTACGCTCGACTTCGCGTGCATCGCGCGTCACCAACCCGGCTTTCTTGAGCACCGGTTTCAGCGTTGCATCGTACTCGATCAGTGCCCGCGTGATGCCGTGGCGCACTGCGCCCGCCTGGCCAGACTCGCCACCGCCGTCGACGTTGACACTGATGTCGAAGCTTGCCAGGTTGTTGGTCAGATTGAGCGGTTGGCGCACGACCATGCGTCCGGTTTCACGCGAAAAAAATTCATCGACCGGCTTGCCGTTCACCACGATGCTGCCTTTGCCGGGCTTTAAATACACCCGGGCTACCGCGCTCTTGCGCCGGCCGGTTCCGTAATTGCTTTGCACTGCCATATGGTTGCCTTAAATTTCCAGGGTTTTGGGTTGCTGCGCGGCATGCGGATGCGTGGTGCCGGCGTAGACCTTCATTTTACGCAGCATCGCATAACCGAGCGGGCCTTTGGGCAACATGCCCTTGACCGCTTTTTCCAGCACGCGGCTGGGGTGGCGCGCATGCAATTTCTCGAAGTTCGTCGAGTATATGCCGCCGGGGTAGCCGCTGTGGCGATAATAAATCTTGTCTTTGGCCTTGTTGCCGGTCACGTGCAATTTATCGACATTGACCACCACGATATAATCGCCGGTGTCGACATGGGGCGTAAATTCAGGCTTGTGCTTGCCACGCAGGCGCCGCGCCAGTTCGGCTGCAAGCCGTCCCAGAACCTTGCCGGAAGCATCCACGATGAACCAGCCGTGAATGACTTCATGCGGCTTGGCGGAAAACGTCTTCATTGGAATTAATCCTGCTATGTTTGAGCGTTGTTTTAGTGAACCGCGAATTTTATTGCAAATCAGATGCCTGTGTCAATCGGGGCGGCTGCGGCATGACAGGGGCAGCGCACCAAGGGAATATATAATATACATTATAAAACAGGAGGTTGCATGGAATGGACGGTGACCAACGCGGTCGCGCTGCTGTTTCTCCCCCCCGGCATCCTGCTGCTGCTGGCCGCCTTTGGCGCGCTGTTGGCGCTGAGCCGCCCGCGTCTGGGCCGCAGCCTGGTGGGGCTGGCCATGATCGCGCTTTATGTGCTTTCGACCCAGTATGTCGCCGATCGACTGCTGCACACCCTTGAGCCTGCGGCAGGCAATCCGCTCGCCGATCACACCACGCAGGCCATCGTGGTCCTGGGCGGAGGCACCTACTTCGCAGCGCCGGAATACGGCGCAGACACCGTCAGATCGGAGGTGCTCTCACGCCTGCGTTATGCCGCGCATCTGCACCGCGCCTCCAGGAAACCCATACTCGTTACCGGCGGCACCCCGGAAGGCAATTCAACCGCCGAAGCCGTGCTGATGAAACGCGTGCTGACCCAGGACTTTCAGGTACCCGTCGCGTGGGTCGAGGATAAATCGGACAACACGCTGCAGAATGCGCGCCTGAGCCGCCTGGTGCTCGGGGCTGCCGGGATCCGCCGCATCATTCTGGTCACACACGCCTGGCACATGCCGCGGGCCAGGCTGGCGTTCGAGCACGCGGGATTCAGCGTCGTGCCGGCAGCGACGGGATACGCCACGCGTTACCAGCTGACCGTGCTGCAGTTCCTGCCGCGCGCCGATGCCTTGCGCGACAGCAGCCGTTTTTTTCACGAAATGATCGGGATTGCATGGTATCGGCTAAAATTCGCGGCCGGGCGATAGTCCCGCAATCGCCTCAACCCAAAGGACACTCATGAAAGTTCGCATCAAGCTGCATGAAAATGTGTGTTTCATCGCGGAGTCGGAAAGCGGTCACGCCATCGTCATGGACGGCGCGCCGGAGGGCGGCGGCCGCAACCTGGGGCCGCGGCCGATGGAGACCGTGCTCATGGGCACCGGCGGCTGCACCGCCTATGACGTGATGCATATCCTGCGCAAGGCGCGGGCGCCGGTCACCGACTGTGTGCTCGAAATCGACGCGGACCGCGCGGCAGAAGACCCGAAAGTCTTCACCAGGATCCATTTCCATTTCATCGTCACCGGGCGGGGACTGAAAACCCAGCAGGTCGAGCGCGCCGTACATCTGTCAGCGGAGAAGTATTGCTCGGCCTCGATCATGCTCGGAAAAACCGCCGCCATCACGCACGACTTCGAAATCCGGGAAACCTAGGGAACCTTGGCCACAGAGAGCACAGAGGACACAGAGATAAAAGAACAGTGAGAAATCTGTCGATCTCAAAACCCGCTTCCCTTATGCGCTGCCAAACATCGAGCAAGCTTGAGCAGAAAAACCTCAAGACAGCACACACCACAATTGAAAACACAACAGAGTTACTCTGTTTTTCCTCTGTGATCTCTGTGCCCTCTGTGGCTTTGTTTTTTGGGTCTTAAATCCAGAACGCGGTCTTCGTCATCACCTTCGACGACAAGCGCATCGCCAGTTTCGCCGGTGGCGGCAATTCAGCTGCGCCATGCTGGAGCGCGCTGGTGGC
>Ga0113563_10001928_pt1 | contig 12191 bp, 8 predicted proteins | sample Mud3Dept3metaG_FD_80117 | JGI IMG/M metagenome (GOLD analysis project Ga0113563, IMG submission 80117) | Freshwater wetland microbial communities from Ohio, USA, analyzing the effect of biotic and abiotic controls - Mud 3 Core 4 Depth 3... | ecosystem: Environmental > Aquatic > Freshwater >...
ATCCTCTTTTGGATTGCGAGTGTCCGGCGGACGCGCAGGCAAGATGCGGAACGGTTGCAGCCTGCCTCGGCCGTTGTGCCGGACGTCTGGCAAATCCTGACCGGCTTCGTGACCAACTTCCTGGACGCCCTCGGCGTCGGCAGTTTCGCGACGACCGCCTCGATCTACAAACTGCGCAGGATGGTCCCGGACGAACTGCTGCCGGGGACGCTGAACGTCGGTCATGCCCTGCCCACCATCACCCAGGCATTCATCTACATATCTCTGATCGAAGTGGACTCAATCACCCTGGCAACGCTGATCGCCGCCGCGGTTGCGGGCTCGTGGATCGGCGCGCCGGTCGTTGCGCGCTGGCCGCGCCGCACCATTCAAATCGGGCTTGGGAGTGTGCTGATCGCGGCGGCCTGCCTGATGATGATATCACAGCTCGACATGCTGCCCATCGGCGGCGATTCGCTCGCACTCAAGGGAGTTCTGCTGGCAACGGGCATTTTTGGCAGTTTCTGGATGGGCGCACTGATGACTCTCGGCCTGGGATTCTATGCGCCGTGCATGATTATGATCAGCTTGCTCGGCATGAATCCCAAGGCCGCGTATCCGATCATGATGGGCGCCTGCGCTTTCCTGATGCCGATAGCCAGCATGCAGTTTGTCCGGCGCGAGCGCTACAGTCTTCGGCCCGCGCTCGGCTTGACCTTGGGGGGGATTCCAGGAGTGCTGCTGGCCGCGTTCATCGTTCGCGAGCTGCCGCTCGGCGCTGTGCGCTGGCTGGTGGTGGTCGTCGTCGTGTACACCGCAACCATGTTACTCCGGTCCGCCATCCGGGAGCGCCGCCGTTCAGCAGCGGAGGCAGCCATTGACTGACGCATCGGGACAGGGAATTCCGGCGGCCGGAGGAATCAGCATCCTCAACGACGTGCTCGGGCCGGTGATGCGCGGCCCCTCGAGCTCCCACACCGCCGCGTCCTACAGGATCGGGCGGCTCGCGGTTTCCCTTTTAGGGGCTGCGCCCGCCTCCGTGCGTGTCGCATTCGATCCGGGCGGATCCTACGGACAGGTATATCGCGAGCAGGGCGTGGACCTGGCATTCGCCATGGGCCTGCTGGGCTTGCCTCTGACGGATGTGGCGTTCTTTGATGCCCTGAAGACGGCAGCATCCGAAGGCATCCAACTGACATTCGAAGTCACGCCTCTGGATGCGCCCGATCACCCGAACACGGCCGACATCCGACTCCAGGATCGCAGCGGCGCGGCGCTCGACATTCGCGCCCGGTCCGTCGGCGGCGGCCTGGTCGAAATCACACGCATCGACGGTTGGCCGGTGCTGGTTACCGGCCAGACCCATGAGATCCTCGTGGAGATGGAGGGCGCCGCGGAACCGTCCGTGCGCCGGCGGCTGGCGGATCAATGCGGTTTGATCGGCGAACCATGCGCGCGCACGCGGGGCGGCCGCACGCTGTTGCACGCCAGGCTTCGAAATGCCGTTTCCGCCGGCGCCCTCGCAGAGATCAAATCCGCCGGAGGCGTGGCGCTCGTGCGCGAAGCGCCGCCCGTGGCCTTCGTGAAGCAGGGGCCCGCATTGTTCGGCAGCGCAGCCGGGATGCTCGAACTCAGTGCCGCCAGGGGCGCTTCGCTGGGGAGGATCGCGCTGGCGCACGAATCCTCGCTCTTGTGCCTAGCAGAGCAGGAAGTGCTCGAAGAAATGGAACGGCGGGTCGACCTGATGTGCGTGGCGGCGCGCGAAGGCCTGCGGGAAAGCATCCCCGAAATGCAGCTGCTGACTCCCTCCGCCGGCAAGATCTTTCGCGCGGACGCAGAAGGCAGGCTGGCCGCGGGCGGGATGCACACGCGAGCGGCAGCCAGGGCATTGGCGGTCATGCACATCAACAGCGGCATGGGAGTGGTTTGCGCAGCCCCCACAGGCGGTTCGGCTGGCGTGATCCCGGGCGTGCTGGCGACGCTGATGGAGGAACGCGGCCTGGACCGGGAAAAAGCAGGTCTCGCGGCAATGGCCGCCGGCGCGATCGGCGTCATCGTCGCCGCACGCGCCACCTTTGCCGCGGAAGTCGCCGGCTGCCAGGTGGAAATCGGCGCCGCCGGCGCTATGGCGGCAGCGGCCGTGGTGGAGGCCGCCGGCGGCACTCCCCGGCAGGCGGCCGATGCGGCCGCCATCTCATTTCAGAACACCATGGGCTCGGTGTGCGACCTCGTTCAGGGTGTGGTGGAGATTCCGTGCCACACGCGAAATGCGGTGGCCGCATCGAACGCTTTCGTCTGCGCCGACCTGATCATGGGCGGGTATCAGAATCCCATTCCACTCGACGAGACTGTCGATGCCGTGCTCGCCGTCGGCAGGATGCTGCCGTCCGAACTCCGCGTCACTTCAAAAGGCGGACTGGCGCTTGCTCCCTCCGCGCTCAAGCTGAAGCGGCGGAAGTAGCACTTCCCCGTTGGCCCTCGCGACCACCACCCTGAGATTCTCCCTGGAAACCTCGACACGAGTAATGGTGTCGGTCGCACCGATGATCAGCGGGTAGGTGTTTTGACCTGCCGCCGGCTCTACGTACTGGAACCGGTGCGTATGCCCCGAGAGCCAGAGGTCGATCCCCGCGGCGTGGATCGGCGGTTCGAAATTCTCCAAAACCTCCTGGACCGCGAAGCCTTTAGCGCCCCGGGGAGGGATGTGCGAGAAAACGATCCTGAACCCCGCTGTCCGGCTGGCTTCACTCGCCAAATCCGACCTCAGCCAGGCAGACTGCTCCTTCCGGTAGGCCTGGAAGTCGACCAGCCCGTTGTAGTACTGGTGCGAGTCCTCTTTGTCCTCCCCGGAATCCAGCACGATGAAATGCACACCGCCATGGTCGAAGGAATAATAGGGCCGTCCCTCCGCCGCCGGCAGGTAATCCTCGAGGCTCCGGGCGTGCCTCCCGCGAAGCTCGTGGTTGCCGCGCGCGTGCACAAACGGCCTTTCCTTCGCGAAGCCGCGCACAGAAACATCAATGAACCCATTGAATATCTGGTCCGCCTGCATGAAATCGTTCATCATGTCGCCGTTGTAAACGGCGAAGTCGACGTCGCTGAAGTGCTTCTGTTTCAGCATGGCTTCCAGGTCCGCCGCACGCTCGTGAATATCGGAAACCATCGAAAAAGCGAAGCGTGCCTTGTCCGGATCCAGGGTGGTGAACTGGTATACCGGGCTGCTCACGCTCTCTCCCCAGGTGACTATGTGCTGTTGCTTGTATCCGCCGAATAATCGAGAGACGACACGGTAATTGTATTTCGTCCCTGGGCTGAGTCCTGCGAGGCGGACCACATGACTCGTCCGGTCGTTGTCGATCAGGCCGTTCCGGCTGCTGATCGCCATCCGGTCGAGTTTTTCGCCTGTGCCGTACTCGACCTTGGACACGCACTTTTCATTCGTGTGCCAGACGATCGTCATGGACGTGCTTGTCGGGATCTGAAGGTAGGGGCCATGCGTGATGGCCGGCGCGGCGCTCTGGATCGATTGCCAGTCCCCTTCGCCGGGCGCCTCGACTGAAAACCAGCCCAGAACTGCAGTGAAACCGATGAGTGCCGTCAGCCTGCCTTGCATCGTCTCAACTCCTGCGGATCCAATGAGGATGGACCTTCCGTTTTCCCAATACGAGCTGCCAATGTATCACCTGTACGCGGAAACTGACAGGGTATTCCAGATGTCAATCGGAAGTAACTGTTGAGCCGGCTCGGAACAGTTGAGGGTCTGCAAATACAGCCGCAATTTCACGAATTCCACGAAAGAAAGCCACCACAGATTTCACTGATTTCACAGAGTTTTTGGTGTCGATAATATTTGTGAAATCTGTGAAATCTGTGGCAAAGCTCTTCGATCTCTTTTCCGCATTGTGTCGGAATAAAATTTTCATGACTACCCCACTGGAGGCGGGATAGAATCTGTAGAGTCGGAGAAGGGGCAACAATGGAAGATCTTCAGAGCCGCCTGAGCAGCATTACACTCGCACCTTACATTTTCAAGGCGATGGCTTTGATCGGAGTCCGTCGCAGAGCCGGCAGCAACATGTTCCGGCACCAGATCGTCACGATGGGCATCCTCCTGGATTATAAATTCATCGACCCCGTGCTTCTCAAGGCCGCCTTGATTCACGACCTGTTCGAGGATGCCGCGGGCATGCCCGGTGTGAACCGTGAAGAGATCGTCCGTATCGATCAGGATGGCCCTGCCGTCTATGACCTGGTGATGGAAGTCACGCAGCGCAGCGTGAATGGCATCATGGAGCCGAAATCGGAGTACCTGGTCCGCATCATGGAGTCGGGATGTCAAAAGGCCAAAATCCTGAAGCTCGCCGACCGGATCAGCAACCTGACTTCGCTGGGATTCGTCCACGAAGAGGCCTTTGTGCGCAAGTACCTGGCTGAAACCAGGCGATACATCATGCCTCACGCAGACAAGATCAACACCGACATGTCCCGCGAAATCACCGATCTTGTGGAAACCCGCGAGCGGATGCTGCAAACTCGATCACAAGCCTGACCGCACTCCCGAACAGAAAAACAGCCGCAGATCCCCGGCGTCCGGAAACCCGCGGCTGATTCCAAGGTTTGTTTTTGCCTGGGCGTGGAGCCGAACAGCTATTTGGCGACTTTCGCCGACTTCACCACCACAGGCTGGACGGGCACATTCGCAAACGGGGTTCCCAGAACGTTTCGGGTGGCTGTCTTCACGCCGGCGATTTTATCCACTACGTCCATGCCCTCGATCACTTTGGCAAACACAGCATAACCCCAGCCTCCGGCCGAAGCGTCCAGGTTCGAGTTGTCAGCCAGGTTGATAAAGAACTGCGAGGTGGCACTGTTCGGATCATCATACCGGGCCATCGACAAAGTCCCGCGCAGATTCTTCAGGCCATTCTTGGATTCGTTTTTGATCGGCGGCTGCGTGGGCTTGGGAGCCATGTTCTCCAGGTAGCCTCCTCCCTGGATGACGAAGCCCGGCACAACCCGGTGGAAGATAGTGTTGTCAAGAAATCCCGAGTTCACATAGTCGAGGAAGTTTTTGGCTGTGGCCGGAGCCCTGTCCGACAATACCTGCACCTTGATGGTGCCCATCGAGGTTTCCATTACAACTACCGGATACTTTGCCTCCGCGGCCGGCTTTTTAGCCGCACTGCCCTGACCGGCAGCAGAGAAAACACCCTCTGATACAATCACAAGCGCCAGTACGCCCATCCACAGTGTCCGGAAATTCATGCCGTAGCCTCCTATTTTTAGATTTCCACACTTATTCTATCCGGATTGGCGATCAAAACACAAATGCTGCTTCCATCAACTCCTCACGTCCGTGCCGGGATGTGAGCCGATTTTCCCCCGCTTTTCACATTCCAGGGTGAAGTCCGGATTCGGCGGGATTGCGATTGATAATCAACAGCGATCAGCCCGCGGGCTTGCCCGGCCCGGTGGCCAAAGGGAGGATTGACATGTGCATTGCCATCACAATCATCATCGGCCTGGCAGCGGGACTTCACGCCGCGCTCTACGGCGCCTATAAAGACTCTCCTCATGAGTCATTCCTGCTGCGCCGTTTCGTGCGCGAGCTTGTATTCGCCGTCACCGCGGCGGCCACTCTTGGCGCTCTCGGCCTTTGCAGCGATCAAAGCCCCTTTATCGTCTATCTGTCCATCTTCGCCCTTGCGCGAATCGCAACCGAGTTCTGGAAACTCTTCCTGCGTGTCGAGCCGCAGCAGGACTACCGGATTCCGACACAGATCCACTGGGTAAGAGGGGTTGTCCATAATCCGGTCCTCCGTCTGCTGTTGGGATTCGGGTTCGTAGGCAGCATCTACGGGTGCTACCGGCTCTTCCACTTCTTGCCCGATTGGCTTCCCGGGCCTGTGGTCGGTCTCATCGTAGGCGCGGGGATCGGCCTGGCGGAGGCAATTGCGGGGGCGTACAAGGATGGAGCCATCGAAGGATTTTCTTTTCGAAAATTCCTGAAAAGCCCGACTTTCGGGGCTCTCGGAGGCTTGATCGCCTCCCTGCACACGACAAGCCTGTCGTTCCTCCTCCTGGCCGCGATCGGCAGCATGCGCATGTTCAATGAACTTCTGTTCAAAATGATCGTTAAAAACTACACGCCCGGAAAGTTCAAGGCTCTGATCGGCCCCCATCAGGAATGGCTGAGACTACGGCGTTACTTCCTGGCGCCGTATGCGGCAACTTGGCTGCTCTACCTCGCTTTCTTCGTCCGCCTGGGTTGATCGCGCAGGGCGCTCGAATGCGATGACGCGACCCGGGCCGCCGGAGGAGCAGCCCGGATCCGCACGGCCTGCGGGAGGTATCGATGGATGCAGCATCGCTCGGAATGTGGGGCTTCGGACTCTCGATTGTCAGCGCGCTCGTGCCGTGGGTGAACGGCGAGGTGATCATGCTATCCCTCGCCGCGGTCGCAAGCTCCCCGGTTGAGGTGGCAGGCCTCGTGTTGCTGACGAGCGCCGGCCAGATGGTGGGCAAGTGTGTCCTATATTGGGCGGGGCGAGGCGTGATCCCGCTGCGCACCACCTGCATCGGCGGCAAGGCGGCTGCGTGGAGGCTCAAATTCGATCAATCACCGTCCAGGCCGGTCGCGCTTGTTTTCGTCAGCTCGGCGCTGGGCATTCCGCCGTTCTATTTGATCACGCTCCTGGCAGGAACCTTCCGCATGCCGTTCGGCCGCTTCATCGGTGTAGGCATGTGCGGACGCCTGGTGCGCTTCGGGCTTCTCGCCTGCATCCCGCAGTTCGCGCTCCTGTGGCTCCATTAGGGCAGTTGTTGTCGCTTGTTACTTCTTCTTCTTCGGGGGCGCCTGTACATAAGAGGAGCCTTCCGGCTGCTCCTCGGCGAACCGGTCGTCGTCCTCCACTTCGTCTTTCAGGCGGGCGAGTTCCCGTTTCAATGACTCGACCGTAGTTCGCGCGGCAGGATCGTTATAAACATTGTGCAGCTCTTCGGGGTCCTTGATGAGGTCGAAGCATTCCCACTGGTCCTTTTTCCAGAAGTAGATGAGCTTGTGCGTCCCGGTGCGTATGCCGTAGTGCGCGCGCGTATTGTGATCGCCGGGATCGTGGTAGTAGCGATAATAGAATGAGGTGCGCCAGTCCGGCGGCCGTGTCCCCTTCAGGAGCGGCATCAGGCTTCGACCCTGCATGCCGGACGGCACCGGGAGGCCGGCTATTTCCAGAAAGGTCGGCGCGAAATCACAATTGATGGCAAGCGCATCGGTCACCGCACCCGGACGAATTCCCGCCGGCCAGCGCACAAGAAAGGGCATGCGCACTGACTCTTCGTACATGAAGCGCTTGTCAAAGAGGCCATGATCGCCGAGAAAAAATCCCTGATCGCTCGTGTACACCACGACGGTGTTTTCGCGCAGGCCGTTGGCGTCCAGCCAGTCCAGCAGGCGGCCGACGTTGTCGTCAACACTTTGCACACACGCCAGATAGTCCTGCATATAACGCCGATATTTGAAGTGCTTTAACTCGTCCCCGCGCAGCATTCGGGCGAGTCCATCGATTTCCACCTCCACCTCGACGGGCTTGACGCCGAGCCATTTCTGGAGATCCTGGCCCGCCAGGCCAGCGGGCGGTTTCAGCTTGAGATCGCGGCGTGTGAGGTCGTTGAAGACCGACTGCTGCTGCTCGCGCAGCGCGTCGGCGCGGCCGCTGTGATCGTCCCACAGTGTGGACGGTTCAGGGATCTGCCGGCCCTCAAAAAGCTTGCGGTTCTTTTCGTCCGGCGTCCACTCACGGTGCGGCGCCTTATGATGCGACATGAGAAAGAACGGTTTCCCCTTCGGGCGGTTCTTGAGCACATCGATGGTAAGATCCGTGATCACATCGGTGACGTATCCAGGATAGACTTCCGAGCCGTTCCGGTCGTAGAAGACCGGGTCGATGTACCGTCCCTGTCCCGGCAGGACGTTCCAGTAGTCGAATCCTGTGGGATCACTGCCCAGATGCCACTTGCCAACCATCGCGGTGTAATACCCGGCAGCCTGCAGCATTTTGGCAACCGTCGGCTGCGAGCCGTCGAAGCGGTTGAAGACCGGCGTGCCGTTTTTGTGGCTGTACATTCCGGTAAGGATGGTTGCGCGGCTGGGAGTGCAGATGGAATTTGTGGCGTAGACACGGTCGAAACGGATGCCTTCCCTGGCAAGCCGATCCAATTGGGGAGTCGCATTGACGCGGCTGCCGTAGGCGCTCAGGGCGTGGGCGGCATGGTCATCGCTCATGATGAACAGGATATTCGGCCGGCCGGACACCCCCGGCGCCAGCTGCGAAACGTCATGCATGCATGAGGTCAAGGCGGACAGGAGAAGTGCGACGAGGAGTCCCGCTCTGTTTGATGGCATGGTTCGCATGATCCGACGAATCGGCAGGCGAAACAAGAGATTTCAGATTGAGTAGGACAAATTGGGGGAGAAACCTGGTGCCGAAGGGGGGACTCGAACCCCCACGAGCTTAAGCTCACTAGACCCTGAACCTAGCGCGTCTGCCAATTCCGCCACTTCGGCGCTGTCGGGTGGATATCTTATGGGGTGGGGGTGGGCTTGTCAATGGCGATGCAAAATCGGCCATGGTTCAGAAAGCGGCAACCCCGGAGCGGCGGCACAGGCAAGCCCAAGGCGCGATTCCTGCGGGTCCGGAGCCAGGAGCCCCGATGCGGGAGCGATTCCGGCTGCATTCCAGCCTGTTGAGTGCTATGCTGCACGCAAAAATGAAAACGGCATGAATGCCCAATTGATGGATTGGAGAAACCGTCCCATGGTGCGCATCGTCCTGAAGCTTGCAGCAATCATCATTGTCACCGCGACCCTCTCCCAATTTCAGGGGAAATCACAGTCGACGCCCCCGGCACAGGCGCCCGCAATCCGCCAGCCCCCGATGGCCAATGTCGACCCGGCACTGTTTGCCGGACTCCATTACCGGCTGGTCGGTCCGTCGCGGGGGGGGCGCGTCACTACCGTAACCGGCGTCCCGTCCCAGCCGCGGACTTTTTATATGGGAGTTGCCAGCGGCGGGGTGTTCCGCACGACGGACGGCGGTGACACCTGGACGCCGATAACCGACGGCAAAGTCCCGCTTGGATCGACCGGCTCGATCGCGGTTGCCGATTCGAACCCAAACATCATCTACCTCGGCACCGGTTCGGACGGCGTGCGCAGCAACGTGTCGACAGGCCGCGGTGTGTACAAGACGGTCGATGGCGGCAACACATGGCAGTTTGCCGGACTCTACAACACCGGCCAGATCGGCGCGGTGCGCATTCACCCGGCCAACCCTGACATAGTCTGGGTATCCGCCACGGGGGATATTTTCAAGCCCAACAGCGAGCGCGGCATCTTCAAGACGACCGACGGCGGCAAGAGCTGGCGCAAGACGCTTTACGTTTCCGACAGCGTCGGCGCCATGGACGTAGAGCTTCAGCCCGGAAACCCCAACGTCGTTTATGCCTGGATGTCCCGCCTCGAACGCAAGCCGTGGACCATCATCAGCGGCTCGCGCGAAGGAGGTTTTTACAGGAGCACGGACGGGGGCGAGACTTTCACAAAGATCTCTTCCGGCCTGCCGGGCGAGCTGATCGGCAAGGGCAATATCGGTGTCACCAACGCAAACCCGAGACGGGTCTACGCCTTGATCGAAGCGAAGCCGGGCGGGGGTTTTTACCGGTCCGAAGATGCGGGGCAGACTTGGGCGCTGGTCAACCCGCAGGATTCCCTGATCACCCGGCCCTTCTATTACACCACTCTGGGCGCCGACCCGACCAACGCGGATGTGGTGTATGCAGGCGCAGAGAGTTTCTTCAAGTCGGTCGACGGCGGCAAGACGTTCACGAGATTCCCCACACCCCACGGAGACAATCACGACATCTGGATCAACCCGAAGGACGGCAACACCATGATCCAGTCGAATGACGGCGGCGCCAACGTCTCCTTCGACGGAGGGAAAACCTGGTCGACCCAGATGAACCAGCCCACCGCGGAGATTTATGGTGTGTGGCTGGACAACGAGTTTCCATACAACCTGTACGGCGCCCAGCAGGACAACAACACCATCATCATCACGAGCCTGGCGGACCCGTTCAACCGTGACGCCTTCCGTTCGGGTCCGGGCTGCGAGACCGGCCCGATCATGCCGCACCCGCGCGATCCGAGCATCGTGTACGGTTCCTGCAAGGGCCAGTACGGATGGATGAACATCAAGACCGGACAGGAAAAGAATTACTGGATTGGCGCGCAGTCCCTGTACGGGAATCCCGCCAGCGATCTCATCCTGCGGTTCCAGCGCGTTTCGCCGATGGCCACCTCGCCCCACGATCCCGAGATTCTCTATTATGGCTCCCAGTACCTGCACCGGACTCGCGACAAGGGCGTGACCTGGGAAAAGATCTCCGGTGACCTAACGGCAAAGCCCGATTGCTGCCAGGGCGTCAGCGGCGAACCGATCACGCGCGACGTGACGGGTGAGGAATTCTACAGCACTCTCTACGCCGTCACCGAGTCGCCGCTCGAACGCGGGGTCATCTGGACCGGCGCCAACGACGGCCCGTTCCACGTGACGCGCGACAACGGTAAGACCTGGACGAACGTCACACCCAAGGACCTTCCTCCCGGAGGGAGAGTCCAGTACATAGAGGCGTCGCCACACCGGAGAGGCTCCGCATACTATGCCACCTACCGGTATCTGCTCGGCGATTACCAGCCGTACATCTATCGGACCAACGACTACGGGAAGACCTGGACGCGACTGACCGACGGGAAAAACGGCATCCCCGCAGACTGGCCCACGCGTGTGGTTCGTGAGGATCCCGATCGCGAAGGGCTGCTCTATGCCGGGACCGAATTCGGCATGTTCCTCTCCTTCGACAACGGCGCGCACTGGCAGCCGTTTCAGCTGAATCTACCCAACGTGCCGGTGACCGACATCAAAGTCCATCGCAAGGACCTCGTGGTTTCGACGCAGGGGCGGGCGTTCTGGATTCTGGACAACATCAGCTCGCTTCATCAGATCACGCCGCAGGTGTCTTCGTCGCAGGTTTACCTCTACAAACCGCGCGACGGGTATCGGACGCGCACAGGTGCGAATCTGTACGGACCGGCCATCGAGTACTACCTGCCAAAGGAACCGGCCGGTCCGTTGACGATCGAGATTCTCGATACTGCCGGAAACGCGGTCAACGCTTACAACAGCAACGCACCGGCCACATCAGGCGTCCGGGGAGGCCGAGGCGGCACGGGAGGCGGAGCGCCCACCGGCGATCCGGACGCTGCGCCACTGCAGGGGCGCGGCGGCCGCGGCGGCGGTCCGGCCGCTCGGGTAACTCGAAGCCCCGGAATGAACCGCTTCGTCTGGAACGTACAACATCAGTCCGGACTCAGCTCCCCGCCGGGACAATACCAGGCACGCATCAAGGTGGACACTACCACCCTGACGCAGCCGTTCAACGTGCTGATCGATCCGCGCCTCGCGGCCGAGGGCCTGACGGCGGCCGACGTCCGGGAGCAGTTCGAACACAACTTGCGCATGCGGGAACTGGTCGCGAGCGCCTCCCAGACGGTCGCCCGCGTGAGGGAGGCACAGGGGAAACTGCGCGGTGCGGCCGGAGCCGATGCGGAGACCGCAAAGCGCGTGGAAGCCGTCGCGGCTAAACTGGCTACCGAGCCGGTGCGCTACGGCAAGCCCGGGCTGCAGGCACATATCACTTACCTGGCGGGCATGACGTCGGGCGTCGACCAGAAGATCGGGCGCGATGCGGTCGAGCGCTATGGAGTGCTGAAAAAGGAACTCGAAGCAATCCGCGCGGAGCTGGACAAACTGCTCGGCCCCGGCCGCTGAACAGCTTTGAGGTTTCTGTGCCGGGATGAAAAGCGGCCACAGATTTCACAGATTGCACAGATGGGGCCTCTGTGCCACGCACCCGAAAGTCTTTAGCAAAAAGGAAAGGGTTTTTCAGCACCACGGAATAACGGTAGGTATCGGTACGGGATCGCAATCGCAGTCGCAATCGCTATCGAAAATTGTGCATAATCGGGCTCCTCTGTGTTGATGCCGGCAGCGCGATGATGCCGACGCCGATTCCGATACCGAGTGTTCCGTTTCCAGGAGTATTCGCTTAGGGCCCGCCGCAGAATAACATGTACAATTTGGCGTGCGCGCCGAGGG
>Ga0113563_10001929_pt1 | contig 12190 bp, 11 predicted proteins | sample Mud3Dept3metaG_FD_80117 | JGI IMG/M metagenome (GOLD analysis project Ga0113563, IMG submission 80117) | Freshwater wetland microbial communities from Ohio, USA, analyzing the effect of biotic and abiotic controls - Mud 3 Core 4 Depth 3... | ecosystem: Environmental > Aquatic > Freshwater >...
CCCTCGCCCGAGACGTCGCGGGTGATGGAGGGGTTGTCCGCCTTGCTGGCGATCTTGTCGATCTCGTCGATGTAGACGATCCCCCGCTTGGTCTTCTCAACATCGTAGTCGGCGTTCTGAAGCAGCGACAGGATGATGTTCTCGACGTCCTCGCCCACGTAGCCGGCCTCGGTCAGGCTGGTGGCGTCGGCGATGGTAAACGGCACGTTCAGGAAGCGGGCGAGGGTCTGGGCCAGCAGCGTCTTGCCGCAGCCGGTCGGGCCGATCAGCAAAATGTTGCTCTTCTGGACGTCGACGTCCCCGGCGTTGAACGCGGATTCCAGGCGCTTGTAATGGTTGTAGACCGCGACCGAGAGGATCTTCTTGGCCGGCTCCTGCTCGATCACGTACCCGTCCAGCCGCTCCTTGATCTCCTTGGGCGTCAGGATGTGGGCGGTGTCCTTGGCGTCCTTTTCGGTTTCCTCTTCGATGATTTCGCTGCACAGCTGGATGCACTCATCGCAGATGTACACCGCCGGTCCGGCGATCAGTTTGCGAACCTCGGACTGGTTCTTGCCGCAGAAGGAGCAGAAGAGATTGTCGTTGTCGTCCTTTTTCTTTGCCATTCTATTTCTCCGGTTTATCCAGGCGTTCCAGATCCTGACGGTTGGCGATGACGTGATCGATGATCCCGTAGCTTTTGGCCTCTTCGGCGCTCATGAAATAATCCCGGTCCGTGTCGCGCTGAATGGAGTCGAGGGTCTTGCCGGTGTGGTTCACCAGGATCTGGTTCAAATGGTCCTTCATCCTCAGGATTTCCTTGGCCTGGATTTCGATGTCCGAGGCCTGCCCCTGGAACCCGCCCATCGGCTGGTGGATGAGGATGCGCGCGTTGGGCAGCGAGTAGCGCTTGCCGTGCGTGCCCGCCGTGAGGAGCAGCGCCCCCATGCTGGCGGCCTGCCCGATGCAGACGGTGGCGATGTGGGGCTTGATGTATTGCATGGTGTCGTAAACCGCCAGACCGGCCGTGACCAGGCCGCCGGGGGAGTTAATGTAGAAATTGATGTCCTTGTCGGGGTCTTCGGACTCCAGAAACAAGAGCTGGGCGATCAGGAGGTTGGCGACCTCGTCGTTCATCGCCGACCCCAGGAAAATGATCCTGTCCTTCAGCAGCCGGGAATAGATGTCGTAGGCCCGCTCGCCGCGGCTGCTCTGCTCGATGACCATGGGTATCAGTGGCACTTACGTTCTCCTTTGCAAACAAGGCGTTCCGTGAACGCCGGGAATTTACGACGGGCAGCTCACGACGCGGTCTGCGGCTCCACGTCCTGGATCGCGCTGCTGTCCATGATGAGTTTCGCCGCCTTCTTTTCGAGCAAGGCATGCTTGAAGTAATCCATCTTTTCCGGGTTTTCCCGGTAGTAGCGCCGGATCTCCGCCACGGGCTGTTTGAAGCTTTCGGCCATATTCTGCAAGGCCGCACCGACCTCTTCCTCGCCCACCGAGAGATTTTCCTGCTCGATGATCTTGCCGAGGATCAGGTGACGTTTGACCTGCTTCAGGGCCGTGTCACGATATTTCTCGGTGATGATCTCGCGGCTCAACCCCACGTCTTCCAGCGAGGTGTTGCGGTAGGAAAAAGACCGCTCCGCCTCTTCGACGATGCCCTCGAGCTCCATCTCCACCAGGGTTTCCGGAACCTCGAAATGGACGCGCTCCAGCAGGGTGCCGAAGGCCTGCTCGTTCAGTTCCTGCTCAATGCGCTTTTGGTAGCCCTCGGTCAGGTTCGCTGAGATCTCCTGCTTGAGCGCATCGAGGGTCTCGTAGCGGCCGACGCGCTTGGCCAGCTCGTCGTCGATTTCAGGCAGGATCTCCTGCCGGATTTCGGTCAGGGAAACCTTGAAGTCCAGGCTCTGGCCGGCCAGGGTCTTGTTCCCGTAATCGCCGGGGAAGGCCAGGGGGAATTCCTTGGTCGCCCCGGGGGTCATGCCGATCACCTGCTCGTCGAACGCTTTCAGCACCCGGCCGTCGCCGAGCTTCAGGCTGAAGTTTTCGGTCCGCGGCGTGTCTGCAAAGGGTTTCCCGTCTCGGAACCCCTCGAAATCGATCAACACATGGTCCCCCGCGGCGGCGGGGCGTGTTTCGGAAATTTTCTCCAGCTTGGCCAGGTTTTTCTGCAGCATCTTGAGCTGCGCGCTCACCTCGGCGTCGTTCACGCGATATAGGTTCCGCTTGAGGTTCAACCCCTTGAACTCCACATCCGCGATGGGAGGGGTCACCTCGACGGTGGCGTCATACGTGTAAGGCTGCTCGGATTTGAGCTCGGGCGGGTCCAGCTTGGGACGGCCCACGACTCTGAGATCTTTTTCCTTGATGGCATCGATGAACGAGTTTTGGATCAGACGGGAGGACACGTCGGCCAGGATGTCTTTTTTGAACATTTTTTCCAGAACCGAGCGTGGGGTTTTCCCCGGCCGAAACCCTTTGATTTTGGCCGTCCGTTTGACCTCATCGAAAGCCTTGTCGATCTCCCTGGAAACTTCCTCCTTGGAAATTTCGATGCGCAACGTTTTCTTGACACTGCTGATGTCTTCGACCGTGACCTGCATTATGCCTGTACCCTTCCTCCGAATATGATAGTGATCCTGATCAGTTGCCGGTTTGGTAAAGCGACGAGCGTGCCAGGGTGGTGCGAGAGGGGAGACTTGAACTCCCATTCTGTCGCCAGAGCTGGATCCTAAATCCAGTGCGTCTACCAGTTCCGCCACTCTCGCAAACTGAAAGGTTCCCGCCCCCAAGACAAAAAAATACCCCCGAGCCCCACCCGGGACTCTAACCGCGGATAAAAACTACATAAACGTAATTTTTTCGCGCTTTTGATCCAGTATAAAGTCAAACGCTAACGATGTCAACAACGGCGGGCATCCCAAGAGATGCGCTGCCGGAACCATATGACGCGCGCTTGCGCAAACGATCGAGCCGTGTTAAAGGTGCCACCTGATCGGGGCGTGGCGCAGCCTGGTAGCGCACCTGCTTTGGGAGCAGGGGGCCGTCAGTTCAAATCTGACCGCCCCGACCATAATTAGGACATAAACACAGACGGTTGAAACGTTCGGACTTCCAAATTCATGTCTCTTTTTCAAGAGTCAAGGGGGCCTGAACATAAATTTCAGAACGGGCGCCGGCGGCCGAATGCTTGACTTTTGATGGCCGATAAATCAGAACGGGCCCCATGGTCACGCCCAGCGACATTGCCGCCGTCCACCGCCGGTTCAGGACCGTCGGCTCCGCGCTCATGCGCGTGAACCTCAACAACACCCACAGCGGCAACATCTCCTGCCGGGATCCTCACGACCCGGATCGCTTCTATGTGACCTCCGCCGGCTCCCCATGCGGCAACCTGGCCGTGCGGGACATCGTGCGGGTGCGCTTCGACGACATGCGTTGGGAGGGCCCTGAACGCCCGTCGTCGGAGGCGAACACGCACCGCCGCGTCCTCCGCCTGCCCGGCGTGAACGCCTGCGTGCACTGCCACTCGATCGCCAGCACCCTGCTGGGCTTTGAATCACCGCAGGAACCGATCTTCCTCCTCAGGCCGGATACTCAAACGGCGGAGCCGGACGACTGTCTTTTCCAACCGGTGGATCTCTGGGGTGCGGGCCTGGTCGGCCCCGTCACGGTGGGAACCTACCAACGCACGGTCGGCTCGGCCGAAATGGAGGAGCGCATCCCCGGCTACCTGCGGCAGGCTCCCCTCACCATCGTCATGGGCCACGGTCCGTTTGCCCGGGGCGAAAGCCTCGAGGAATGCCTGCATCACCTGAGCGTCCTCGAAAACAGCGCGGCGGTGGTCATCGCGCTCAGGCGCCGGGGGATCGACACCCTGGCCATTCAACGGGCCATCCGGACCCATGGAGCGCATGCGGCCTTCCCCCTGCCGCCCCGACGCCTGGGTTGCGGGGACCTGCTCCCGGATCCGGCGGCGGACGCGGCGACCCGCCCCGATTTTGCCTACTGGCTGTCCTACCATTTCAATTACGGATTGGGCGCCTTCGGCACCGGTTCCATGAGCCGCAAGCTGTCCGCCGACGAGATGCTCTTCTGTCCGATGTCGGCCGCACCGTATGGCGTTGAGGTGCCTCTTTACCGCATCCCGCTCAACGCCGGGGGGCCCGAAGCGGCGGACGTGCACCTGCACCGACTCATCTACGCGCACACGCCGTTTTCCGCCTGCATCCTGGCATCGAGCCCCCTGGCGACCGCCGAAGGCATGGCGGCCCTGGCCGCGGCCGATGGGACAGGGGTGCTGACCGACATGCCGGCTCCAATCGAGCGGGCTGCGGAACGGCGCCCGATGGTGGTCCCGATCGATGCGGAAGCCGGCTACTACAACGTCCGCCTGCCGGTGGCGGGCGTGGACGCGCTGGCGCCCGGTCCTGCGGAAAACCCTATTCCGGGTCTGCTCCGCTTAGGAGACGGCGGCTGTCTCATCGCCGGCGGCGGGGTGATCGCCGCCGGGGAGGAGCATCTCGGCCAGGCCGCCTACCGGGTCTCCTTGGCCGAGCGCATCGCACGTTTTCGCCATGAGGTCGAGCTCAACCACAGGCTCTTCGCTGGGCCGCCAGCAGCGGCATTCGAATGAAGCGGATTCTTCACTGCAAGCGCTACGGCTCCGGCAAGCCCCTTTTCATCCTGCACGGGCTTTTCGGCTGCTGGGACAACTGGCACCCGGTGGCGAAGGAACTCTCACGGCGCTTCTGCGTGCATGTCCCGGACCTGCGCAACCACGGACAGTCCTTTCACAGCGCGCGCTTCGACTATGACGTCATGGCCGGCGATGTGCAGCAGTTGATGGACGCGCTCGCAGTCGACCGCGTTTCGCTCCTCGGCCATTCCATGGGCGGGAAGGTCGCCCTGCGGTTCGCCGCCCTTTTTCCCGAACGGCTGGAGCGGCTGATCGTCGTGGATATCACCCACCGAGCCTCCCGTCCGGTTTACGCCGAAGCGGTCGAGGCTCTCGCGCGTCTGGACGTGAAATCGATCACCCGCCTGAAAGACGCCGAGGAGAGGCTCCGGCCGGCCATCCCGGACCCTGCCGTTCGTCTTTTTCTGCTCAAAAACCTGGATCGCCTCCGGGATGGAAGCTTCCGTTGGAAAGTCAATCTGGACGCCATCCGTCCTGCCCTTGACATAATTTGCGGGCCGGTGGCGGTCCGCCGGACGCTCGTTCCCTGTCTTTTCATCCGCGGCGGCAGGTCCGACCACATCAGCGACGCCGGCTGGCCTGAGCTCAGGACTATCTTCCCGCAGGCGGAGCTGGCGACCCTCCCCCACGCCGGCCACTGGGTGCACATAGACGACCCACCGGGCTTTCTGCGCGTCGTCAACGAGTTCATGGCGCACCCGTAAGGATATTCGACCAAACCCGAACGCCGCCCCTGCTGCCTCCCCTGCTGCTTTACAAGCTTTTCGATTGGTGGTAGCTAACCATTTTCGCAACTACTCGATGGCCGATGTTGGCGAGACGGAACTCATGGTCCGACCCAGCGTTTTAGAAAAACTCCAAGCGGTCCAGCCGCTGGCCGAGCTGTGGTGGGATTCCTCGCCGCTCGTGTACGACAATTGGCGCCGGCGGATGATCGCCAAAGCCGCCGACCCCGCAGAAATGACCGTCTGGCTGGACCGGCTTTTCTGCGACGCCAACCCGCCCGGGAAAAACATCTTCCGCGGCGTCACCACCAACCCCCGGCTCACGCTCAACGCGATCAGGGACAACCCCGCCTACTGGTCCGGTTGGATCGACGACGTCATCCGTACCGACCGCCGCGCGGATGCCGAGACCATTTTCTGGGAGACCTACAAGGAAATCGCCCGCCGCGGCGCCAAGGCCTTTCTGCCGCAATTTGAAACCAGCCGGCGCAAATACGGGTTCTTCTCAGCCCAGGCCGACCCGCGCTCCCGGCATGATGCGAACCAGATGACCGCCCAGGGGATCGAGCTCCACGGATTGTCGCCCAACATCATGATCAAAATACCGGGCACCGCCGAAGGCTACGAGGCCATCCGCCGCCTGACGGCCCGCGGGGTGCCGACGAACAACACCGTTTCGCTCGTGATCTCCCAGGTGGTGGCCTGCATGGACGCCGTTGCGCTGGGGTTGCGGGAAGCCAGGGCTGCCGGGATCGACCTTTCCGGCTGGCGATCGGTCATCACGGTGATGAGTTCACGCTTCGGCACCCTGGGGGCTCTGCAGCCGGAGGCGGAGGAGATCGGTCTGGACTTGAGTGAAAGCGACGTGCGCTGGGCGGAGATCGCACTGATGAAGCGGGCCTGCCGGTTGATCGAGGAAAACCCGGATTACCCCGGCAAGATGCTGCTGAGCTCGATGCGCGTCAGCCCCGTCGTGGACGGCTACACCCATGTCTGGCACCTCGAGAAAATCGCGGGTGCGGATATCGTCTACACCCTGCCGCCCTCGTTTCTGGAATCCCTGCTTTTCCAGGCGCCGGATTTGGAGTTCACGAACCAGTGGGCGGAACCGGTGCCGCGCCCGGTCCTGGAAAAGCTTCTGCGGATCCCGTACTTCGAGAGGGGATACCGGGAGGATGGCTATTCCAGCGGAGAGTTCACCACCCACCCGGCCCTTCTGACCACCGCCAAGGAATTCAGCCTCGCCGCCCGCCACATGGTGGAGTTCATTGCCGAGCGTCTTCGTCTTTTTTCTTGACTTAACCCGCAACATCAACAAATTGTATGAACCGGTCGGGCGGGGGGCCCGACCGATTGGCGATTTTTGAGGTGGCTTTCAAGCAACAATGACCTCGCGGCAAGAGGCCGCGCCCACAACAAAAGCCCAACTTCATAGTGACCTTTCATGAAAAAAGCGACAGACAAGGACGACGGCGGCGGCGGGCAGATCCCCGAATCCATCCTGCTCGGCATGTACCGCAACATCTATGCGACACGGCAGTTCGAGCTGGCGTGCGTCGAGTATTACCGCCAGGGGCTGATCCGCGGCTACCTGCACCCGTACATCGGCGAGGAGGCCGTGGCGGCCGGCGCCTGCGCGGCGCTGCGGCCCGACGACTACATCGGCAGCACGCACCGCGGGCACGGCCACTGCATCAGCAAGGGCGCCGACCTGCGGCTGATGATGGCCGAGATCATGGGCAAGGCCACCGGCTACTGCGGGGGGCGCGGCGGTTCGATGCACATCTCCAGCACGACGCTCAACCATTTAGGGGCGAACGGCATCGTCGGCGGCGGCATCCCCATCGCCACCGGGGCGGGCATGGGCATAAAGGTCAGGGGCACCGACCAAGTGGTGGCGGCTTTCTTCAGCGACGGGGCTTCCAACAACGGGGTGTTTGCCGAATCGCTGAACCTAGCGGGCATTTACCAGCTGCCGGTCGTCTACCTGCTGGAGAACAACCACTACGCCGTCTCGACGCCCATCGAGTGCGCCACCGGCTGCTGCGACCTGGCCGGCCGGGGCCCGGCCTACGGCGTTCCTGGAATTTGCGTGGACGGCAACGATGCGCCGGCCGTGTACCGCGAAACGCTCAAAGCCGTGGAGCGAGCGCGCCGGGGCGAAGGCCCCACCCTGATCGAAGCCCAGACCTACCGCCACGGCGGGCATCACGTGAACGACCCCGGGCTCTACATGGACCCGGACACCCTGGCCGAATGGAAGGCGCGCGACCCGCTGATCCTCATGCGCCGGGCCATCGCGGATGACCGCCACGTCGCCGCCGTCGAAGCCCGGGTGGATGCCGAGTTGAAAGCAGCGGTGGAGTTTGCCCGCAGCAGCCCCGAACCGGCGGTGGAGGAATTCCTCTCCACCATCAAAGAGTGAGGAGCCATCGAAATGGCTGAGATGATGTACCGCGAGGCCCTGCGCCGGGCACTGGACGAGGAGATGCAGCGCGACCCGCTGGTGTTCCTCATGGGCGAGACGATCGCCGAGCGCGGCGGTTCCTACAAGGTGACGGAAGGCCTTTTGAAAAAATACGGCCCCCGGCGAGTGATCGACACCCCGATCGCCGAAGCCTCCTTCACCGGCATGGCGGTCGGGGCGGCCCTCATCGGCTGCCGCCCGGTGGTCGAGATCCTTTTCGTCGACTTTGCCATGCTGGCCATGGACCAGATCGTCAACCAGGCGGCCAAGCAGGAGTTCATATCCGGCGGCCAGAGCCGCGTGCCCATGGTGCTGAGGACCCAGGGGGGCGCCGGGAACGGCTTGGCCGCCCAGCACTCCCAGAGCCTTGAGGCCCTTTTTTACCACATCCCCGGCCTGAAAGTGGTGATGCCCTCCACCCCGCGCGACGCCTGCGGGCTGCTCAAGGCCGCCATCCGGGACGACCAGCCGGTCATCTTCATCGAGCACAAGCTGCTCTACATGACCCGGGGCCCGGTCCCCGAGGAGGAATATGTCATCCCGCTGGGCCGGGCCGAGGTCAAGAAAAGCGGGACGGACGTCAGCCTGATCACCTATTCCCACATGACCCTCAAATGCCTCGAGGCGGCAGCAGCGCTGGAGGCGGATGGCATCCGCGCGGAGGTGGTCGACCTGCGAACGCTCTCCCCGCTGGACAAGGAGACGATTCTCGCATCCGCCCGCAAGACCGGCCGTGCGATCGTCGTGCACGAGGCGGTCAAACGCGGCGGGGTGGGCGGGGATATCGCAGCCATGCTCATGGAAGAGGCCTACGACGACCTGGACGGCCCGGTGCTGCGCATCGCCGGCCGCAACACGCCCATCCCTTACAACCTGAACATCGAAAAAGCATGCGTCCCGTCGGTGGAAGATATCGTCGCGGGTGTTCTGCGCATGGTGTGAACGGCTGATGATAAATACCCTTCTCTTTTCGTGAGGACGTTGGATAACGATGGCGGTTAAAATCATCATGCCCCAGGGTGGGCAGGACATCACCGAGGGTTACGTCGTCCGCTGGTTCAAGAAGGAAGGCGAGCCGATCCGGCGCGGGGACGTCATCTGCGAAGTGGAGACCGAGAAAGCCGTTTTCGAGGTGGAAAGCCCGAGCGACGGCGTACTGCTCAAGATTGTCGCGGCCGCGGGAACGAAAGTGCCGATCTTCGCCGTGATCGGCGTCATCGGAGAGGCGGGCGAACCTTTCGACCTCGACCAGTTGCTGTCCGAGCCGGCGGCGGAAAAACCTCTGGATGTCTCCGCCATCCGCAGCCGGCTGCCGGGCGCGGGCGGTGAGGCGGACGACCGGCCCAAGATCACCGGACGGGCCAGGAAACTGGCCTCCGAAAAGGGGGTCGACCTGTCCGGGGTCACGGGCAGCGGCCCCCATGGCCGGATCACTGAAAAGGACGTACTGATCCACGTGGAAAAGCGCAAGCTGCCGGTGCAGGCGCTGCGCGGCCAGGCAAAACCCCTGTCCCGCATGCGTCAAACCATCGCGCGCCGCATGGTGCAGAGCAAGCAGACCATCCCGCACTTCTACGTCACGGTGTCGGCGGACGTCACCACGGCGCTCGCGCTGCGAGACCGTGTCAACCAGGAACAGGGCGAAGCCGTTTCCATCACCGACCTGATCGTGAAAGCCTCGGCCCTGGCCCTGCGTGAGAACCCCGCCGTGAACTGCCGACTGCTGGAGGACACCATCGTTTACCTGGAGGACGTCAACGTGGGCATCGCGGTCAACCTGGTCGACGGGGTGATGGTTCCGATGGTAGCCCGCGCGGACCGGCTGGCCCTCATCGACATCGCCCGCAGGTCCCGGGAGCTCGCGGCGTGCGCGCGCCAAGGCAAACTGACCATTACAGAACCTGCGTGCTTCACGGTGAGCAACCTGGGCATGCTGGGGGTCGAGGCCTTCACCGCCATCATCAACCCGCCCGAAACGGGCATCCTGGCGGTCGGCGGCGTGCAGAAACGGCCGGTGGTGCAAAACGCGACCGAGATTCGCATCCGCGACATGCTGACGATGACCTTGTCGGTGGACCACCGCGCGGTGGACGGGGCCCTGGCCGCCACGTTCATCTCCCGGATCAAGCACCACCTGGAGAACCCGGAGACGTTGACGGCCTGAAACGCGGAACCGCTACTTCGACGTCGCGCCGGTTTTGCGGGTGTTGCGAAACATGGCGGGGGCGGCGCAAAGAATGAGGAGATCCCCCACCGGCCCGCCGCAGACCTGCACCACCACCGACAGAATCACCGAGAAGAGGAAGACCTCGGAGTCGACCCGATAGGCATGAATGCTCTGGGGCATCCCGATGAGCAGCGCCAGGTCGACGGCCGCCAGCACGGTCAACCCCCAGGCCGCCCAGCGCTCGCGCCTCCACAGCCCGACCCCGCACACCAAAAACGGGGCTGCCCCCAGGAGATACTTCCAGCCGACCAGCCTCAGGACCGCATCGGGTACTGCCGGCTCGTAGGCGAGCCAGAGAATGGCTTTGAAGATGGCCAGCCAGCCGACCGCCCACAGCTGCCACGGGTAATCGGTTTGCATCCGTTCAGCGGGGAAAATCTTCAGCATCATGGTCGCTCCACGGTGGCAATTCTGAAAAGATTCTGCCCCATATGCGATTTCAGGCAGCCTGTCAAACCTATTCAAATTTATCGAACGCCATGTGAAGCGGTTTCAACCCCTGAATCACGCCCGAGGGTAAGGCGTTCCGGGGGTTGGATGCGGGGCGTACACGCCGGTACGTGAGCATTTCAAGCCCCGGGGCAACACCGCCATCGGGTGCGAGACAGCGGTTTCAAACCGCTTCACCGGAGGAGGTTGATAATCGAGATCACGATCAGCACGCTGGATATGGATCCGACCAGCAGGCCGAAAAGAATGGGGTAGCGGAAGAAAAGGGTGTCCAGGCTGTAAGTGGGTCGCTGGAACTTTTCGATCCACGAGCGGGTTTCATAGCGGACGTTCATCTTCTGGTCGAAGGCTCGCACACGGCGAGGTGCGACGATCAGGCCGAGACCGGTCAGCAGGCCGGCCAGGCAGCCGATCTTGCCGATCCACTCAACGGTTTGAAAGATGATCTCGCCGTAGAACACATGGTTGTGGGACCCGAAAAAAACCTGCGCAAACTTCGCGGCGTCGAATCTGCAGATGAAAAAAAACAGGGCAAACACGGACCCGGCGACGAGGCCGCTTCCTATCAGAATCGGGTATCCGTAAATCGCCTTTTCGGTCTGGATGTCCTTGTCGAGGAGCCCCAGTTTCTTGTCGACATCCACACTGCGGTTCAGGACGCCGCTCACGCCTTGGGCGACCCGGGGCGCGAACAGCAGCAGCAGGGACAGCGTCATGCCCAGCATCCCGAAGAGCAGGGTCATGATTTCAATGGATTGCAGCCCGATTTCCCACAGCAGGGTCATGTCGAAGCCGATCGATTCGGTTTGGTTGTCGCAGCAACAGGGTAAATGGTATCACACCCGCGGCGGCAGTTCAATTGCGCGGCGCTCTCGCAGCGGACCGGTCACGGGGTTTGCAAAGCAACGCCGCCAGCTCCTGCATTTCCCCGTCGGCGATGGCGACCAGCTTTTTTTTCACCACCCGCGAATAATATTCCCGCTCGGTCTTGGTCAGGTGCTGGCCCCGGAGTTTCTTGAACACCAGTTCTTTTTGCTTTTCGGAAAACAGCAAATCCAGCAGAATCGGCAGGTGGGCTGACCAGGCACGCCGATGGTCCGCGGCCGAAGGCCTTTCCGGCGCCATGGATGGCTGGTTGACGGCGCCTGCGAACTGCGTCAAGGCCGCCCGCAGATCGGCCACGGCGACGCAAGGGCCGCCGGTCAACTGGACCTCGCCGGCCGTGGAGAGGCCCGCATGCCGTGACTTCAGGCTTTCCGCGATCTGCGGAAGGTTGCGGGGAGCGGGAATTCCAGCGCGCTGGAAGAGCTCGGCGCTGATGAACAGCAGTTTTTCAAGGTTTTGGCGCTTGGGGCTGGACTCCCAGTAGCGCCCTAAAATGTTCTGGCTGCTCAGCTCGATTTCACGGCGGGCGCACAGGGCCAGAACTGCCGAAAAACGCGTCACCAGGGCGGGGTCCTGCGCCCCGGCCAGGGCATCCAGGATGATCATGATCTGGGTTTCCGACACCTGCCGTTGGCCGGAGGGTTCCAGAATCGAATTCAGAATCTCGACCGCATCCTTGGAAGAATCGTTGGAGGCAGCGCTTTTGGAAACACCCTCGTCGTCCACGCCGGTCACCACCTGTCAGATCCCCC
>Ga0113563_10001930_pt1 | contig 12187 bp, 7 predicted proteins | sample Mud3Dept3metaG_FD_80117 | JGI IMG/M metagenome (GOLD analysis project Ga0113563, IMG submission 80117) | Freshwater wetland microbial communities from Ohio, USA, analyzing the effect of biotic and abiotic controls - Mud 3 Core 4 Depth 3... | ecosystem: Environmental > Aquatic > Freshwater >...
CACCATTCGCGCAGCTGATGGTGCGAGCTGTTGTTGACCTTACTACTCTGCCTAGAAAACAGTTGTTCTCGCCGAGGAAAAGCGGATTTTATTGCACAGTGAACCACACTGTCTTTTCTCAATAAGGGTAAACCATAATCGCGGGCATAGTGAACGCTTACTTTTGAGAAATCTGTCCCTCTTCTCCCCCCAATCTCGTTGTGTAGGCTCTGTGGATGGGCAAATAGTCAATGTTTAGGCAGTTGTTTGGTTTGGGAAAGTCTTATTAACCCACCCGTTTCAACATTTTGCACAAGGATAATAATCGAGGAGAAAGTACGAGAAATGAGTAAACCCAAAGAGTATTCGTGGGCGACCAAAGACAAACTGATGACCTACACTTTCGGTGCGCTTGCAATAATCGCGGCAATAACAATAATCATGTGGTGGAACGTGTATGCACTAGACGTATCCACTCTGCAGCCAATTGGTTGGGCATATGGATTAACCGTCCTAGTGAATTGCCTAATCGCAGTCGGAATAGCAGTCGGCATAGATGCGCTACTCTATAAAGTGGCATCTGACAGCCCGCTTAACATAATGTCTGCAGCAGTATTTGGCTTGATCGTGTCGCTATCCTATACTGTAGGTGAACCTGTAATGCGATCAACCCAGGTATTACCCTTGCTTGGACCTGACTCATTCATCTACGTGGCGTTCATAACCCTGGTTGGCATGGTACTTTTCAAGAAACTAACAGGTCGCAAAGGCAGAAAATACGTAAACCCAGCGGCCGCAGCAAAACTGATAGTATTAGGTCTTGCGGGGCTGCTTACAATTCTTGTTCCAGCTGACCATCTTGTTACAGGCGGATTGCAAGTACCTTCTTTGGCTGGACCAGTCAATTACGACATTGTAGCTGGCAACGGCGCTGCAGGATTTGGTTTCTACCTAGTAGGCTGTTTCGCAAATCCAGCCACACCTATACCTACAGCAGTACCTACGCAAATGGAGATATTCAACCTGTTTATTGTGGAAAAGTTCCACAGTTGGGCGGGTGGCGCTTCAAGTCTTGCAGTGATAATTGTTGGAATCGCCCTCTTTGCTCTCGCACGCCGGTACATTAAATGGAGAATCACTGTAGCATACTTTGTAAGCGTGGCGATAATGGCAGTGCTCTTGAACTTTGCTTATCCAGGTGGCGACTTGATTCTAAGGCTTGGCTTTGAACTATTCGTTGGCAGCTCGATATTTCTGGCGTTCTTCATGGCAACCGATCCAGCAAGTACTCCGTTGACGTATGTTGGGCAATCGATTTTCGGTGTCGGCTTAGGAGTGTTAGCAGTGCTTATTCAGACGTATACGGGCTTTTTCGGCGGTTCTATCCTAGCGCTGGTAATTATGAACGTGACTTCGCCATTCTTGGATAGAATTGGCAAGCTAAAGCCTTCAACTGAAACAAAGGAACCGACACTTCCAAGAGCCATCCAGCAGACAACAGTTAAAACCTATGAATGCATGCAATGTGGCGCTTGTATGCGTGTCTGCTGCCACAAACTGAGTCCAATACTAGTCAAACAAGCCTTTGATAGCATGAACGTGGAACAAATGAGCAAACTCAACGCAGATTACTGCACGGGATGCGGTCACTGCAGCTTCGTTTGCCCATCGCGGATAGACCTCAAAGGTGCTGTACTCAGATCTAAGGCGATGCTTCGGAACCAGTAGATACTTCTAACATTCCCAACCTTTTTTCAACCTTTTGCTGTAGAACAAGTTGGGTTAGTCATTCTGAGGCTATTGTCTACTTGTTGCAAGATGGCTGTTTTACTTCTGCTGTCAGGTAGCGAGACCGGAAACATCTGAGCAATTTTCCTTCCGAGTTGGCTGCGTTCAACGGACTGCAGGATGATATTTCGTAGGACATTACTCGACAGCGCGTATTCTTTGATAGCAGACTATGCTTTTGGAGATTTAGGGATTAGATTTATTAATACAACCAAACGTAATACTGAAAAAGGGACGAAAATTGGCAGAACCAGAAAAAATCAAACTCGGTGGTATCCTCTGGGGCTTAGTTATACCTTTGATAATCGGCATAGTGATAGTGCTTCTTCCGGCGGTAGTTCGCCCTGCGCTAGACAGTTGGTTCCCACCTGCGAGTATGACGAACCCTGAAGGCTCGCCGTATGCGTTTATCACGGTGATACTCACACACGGTTTAGCTCTAATGATCTGCATGGGAGTTCCGCTCTTCTTGGGGTTGTCTTGGAATAAATGGGCTGGCGGCGCCGCAGGCATGGTAATGGGCACGCTCTATTACCTTGCGAATGCTGGATACAACATTCAATACTCAATCATAAATTACGGTTCCTCGCCCAATCTGTACGCTGACCCAAGCTTCATCGGAGACTACATCGTTGGCGGTATCCTCATCGGGTATATTGCAGGCGCTCTAAACAACAAGTCAATGAGCTTCAAGCGATTGCTAGCCTCAGGTCTAACGGCGTCGATAGCAGTAGGTATATTTACATTTGTCCTAAACTACACGGTTGCGTTCGCGGCATGGATGACGCAGGGAAATCCAGGGTTTGCGTTATTCACAACAATGTTGCCGATGATAATCTTAGGAATACTAGTGCCATTCGTCGCCAGAATATCAGCTGGTTCGGAATTGTATCATCCATAATCCACCCTCTTTTTTTAGTTTCTAAGGGTTAAGAATAGACGACATTATAGGCAGAAAACGACTCTTGTTTAGGCGTAATCAGTGTTTTCCGTGTCAGAAGTTTTTCGGTTGGGCTGTCTGGCGCAGGATTGCCGGCTCATGTGTTCTTAGTTTGTTGTTTTTGGTGCAAATTCCCACGCAATATTACCCTTCCAGATCTCGCCCAATTTCGTTATCTTGATCTCTCTTTCGTCAATCGTGATCAAGCCTTTGTCCTTGAGCTTCTGAAGCTGTTTTGGGAAGACCTCTTCAGGAGTTGACCCGAATTTCTGTGTGAATTCAGTCTTGTCAACGGGCAGTCGGAGGTACAAACGGGTCATCGTTCTTCGCATCATGTCTTCCTGTGAGGACTCTGAAAGCCTGCTAATTGGAAACCTTTCATCATTAACAGTCTGCATATAGGAATTAATTTCCTCGATGTTTGAGTATGAGAACGTTTGCAGATAGCCCATGAAGCATCCTGCACCAGTGGTTAATATGCCGCCCCATGGCCATCCGTTCAGGCAGTTCTCTCTCATGTGCCACTCCACTCTGCTGAAACGGTCGTGCCCCACTGCCTTGTATCCTGAGTCGGTCAAGAGATTGTAGGCTGCAAGGTACATTTGCTTCTCGCATTCTGCATCGCCCGGCGGAGGAGACTTGCCTGTCTCTATCATTTTTTCAAGCAGTGTACCCGGGTCCACGTGCAGAGAGTAAGTGTCGATCTCCACATCCAGCTCTATAGCTCTCTTAAGCGTGTTTATCCAGCTTTCCATTGTCTGCCCTGGAAGATTATACATAACGTCTACACAGACGCACAAACCCAGTTTTCTAGCGTGCCGAATAGCTTTTTCCACATCAGCTGCGCTATCTGGCAAGCACATCATTTTCCTAATCTTATCATCGAAAGTTTGTGCTCCCATGTCCATCTGGTATACGCCGTAAGCAGCAAGCTTGTCGATTTTGTTGAGAGCCAAAGTCTTCGAGGACCCCGTGACCTTGATGAAGTACTCATCATTAATGTTGAATCGTGCCTTGCAGAAATCTATGAGGTCAATCATTTGCTCCGCGGAGAGTACGCTTGGAGTTCCGCCTCCGAGAACTATTTCGTCAAAGACGCTTGTTTTCACGTACTTCGTTCTCGCGTACATCTCCAGCTCTCTCTTCAGAGTGTCAAGGTACGGTTCTATTCGAATTTTGGTGGTGGCTGTGGTTGGGAAGTAGCAAAATGCGCATCTTGAGTCGCAGATTGATATCCAAGGTTGAAGTTCCATCAGTCTTTTCGATGTGTTTTCTGTAGACAGGAATTTCATGAAAGCCTCGTAGGTTTCGGGTTGAATGTAGGGATATTCTCTGTAAGTGTATGGTGGCCAATTCGATCTTGAATCGTAGGCTCGAGTTTTGTCTTGTGCAGCTGCTGTAGTTTTCATCGGAGATCTCCCCGCGTTTCCAGTTTTGAAAGCGTCTGACGGATAATAAAGTTTCTGTCAGTCGCCTTCAAATCAAGAGAACCTTTCCCGCAACTTGACACAACCAGCTACCTTGACAAAGCTTTGGTGCTTCGGCTGCTTGCGACGAAAACAAGTGGCTCGTAGTCGTTTGTCTATTTGGCTTGAACGGCGCCTAGAAACTTCTGGTCTTGACTCGCCAGAGCATATAGTTTAGTGCCGTTCTTGCCATTATCTTACTGTATAGGTTGCCTTTCACGTATCCCTTCACAGTCTGGCGATAAACATATCTTAGGGAGTAGAATTTGTCGTAGAAGCTTTTCCTCATCCTGCTAATTTCTGCAGAGGGCAGGTCAGGATCATCGAAGATTGGGTTCATAGTGTTGTAAAGTCTCCAGTCATCCGCCATTTTCCACCCCAGTTTCTCTACCAGTGCTCGCAGTTCAGTTCCAGGATAAGGCGTAGCCATGCACAGCCAGACGTCGTCAGGTTCTGCTTTGTGAACGAGATCAAGAGTCTCCATTAGAGTCTCCTTGGTTTCTCCAGGGTATCCGAGAATGACTGACATTGTCACGAATATTCCCTCATCTTTAGCCCATTTGATTGCATTTTCGCACTGTTCGGTCGAGACTCTTTTCTTCAACGAGTCTCGGATTCTTTGGCAGCCTGATTCGACTCCGAAGCATATTTCGTTGCAGTGTGCTTTGCTCATTTTTGCCAAAATCTCCTTAGTTACAGTGTCTGCGCGTGTGCCGCACCCCCAGGGAAGAACGATTTTCCTCTCCGTGATACCGTCACAGATTTCAGTTATTCTCTTTCTGTCGAATGCTAGCGTGTCATCATGAAATGATAAGCCCTCCGCGCCATGCTCATCTCTTAGCCACTCAAGCTCATCCAAAACGTTCTTTGGGCTTCTGCCTCTGAACCTAGCACCAAACATCTGCGAGGCTACGCAGAAAGAACATTGGAAGGGGCATCCCCTGCTAGTCATTATCGGCATCAGCTTTTTTCCAGATACCCTGTACTTGTCAACGGGAATGAGATGATAGGCTGGGCGTGGTAGCGAATCAAGATCTTGAATGTACGGTCGATCAGTTGTCCGAATGGTCGTTCCGTTCTTCCTAAGAGTAATCCCCTTAACATCCCCGAGTTTCCGTTCATTTTCCAGCTTGGCTATTTCCAGCAGAGTTACTTCTCCTTCCCCCCTTACGACAATGTCCACTGCAGGTTCTTCAACGAGTGTCTCTCTGTCCATGAACGTGGCGTGAGGTCCGCCCATAATAATCGTTGCACCAGGACATGCTTCTTTGGCTACGCGCGCAGACTTAAGCGCTGACACACTTGTGGGGGTCATTGAAGTGACGCCGACAATTTTAGGCTGGAACCCTGCTAGATCAACTTTCAGTTTTTCGTGGTCTATCTTGCAGACGGGGCAGTCAAAGATTCTCACTTCAAAATCGTTTTGCTCAAGGATGGCAGCCATGTATGCTAAGCCGAGAGGTGGGAAACCAGGGTGGTGAGCCACGCCTTCCAGAAGGGGAGTATTCACAAGTGCGATTCTTTTGTTCGTTTTTTCCGTTTCCTCTTTTCCTCCTCTGGATTGTTTTTGGCGTTTCCATTTTGGTTTTGGCGTATGTTAGCGTGATAGGAGACTTCATTTCTGTTGTAACTAATAAGTTTTTGAATAAGTCGGGCGAAAACTTGTTTTCATGTTTTTCTGCAGTCTTGAATGGAGAGACCTGGAGGCTCTTGCTTCTTCTTTCTTCTGCCAAGTAGAAAAGCGATCAACGCGCCGCCAGCAATAACAATTGGGACCAAAAGCAAAATCCTCCAGCCTGCCTGCGCCATGCTTTCCTCAGAATCATCAATGAGACCAAATGCATAGACTGCGTGGTCGTAGGAACCGACGTACACTACACCTTCGGCTGCGGCAGGAGAGGAAACAACGAGATCATCGGTCTGGTAGCTCCAAATCAAACTCCCTTCGGAAGCATCCAATGCGTAGACTTTACCATCATACGAACCAACGTAGACTATGCCTTCTGCAACAGTTGGCGAAGAAACAACATCTCCTCCGGTCGTGAAATTCCACAATTGAACGCCTGTCGCGGCTTCCAGGGCGTACACCCTGGCATCGCCAGAACCCACGTACAGATACCCATCCAACACAGCGGCAGAAGACGAAACATCGTCCCCAGTTTCGAACCTCCAAATCAAAGAACCGGTCTCGACATCAAGAGCATAGATGTTGTCGTCATATGATCCAAAATAAACCATACCGTAATCTACAGTGGGGGACGAAAGAATCATGCCTCCGGTTGAGAAGTTCCAAATGAGATCTCCATCGGAGGCGTTTAATGCGTACAAATTGCGGTCTAATGAACCTACAAACACCCTGTCTTCCACCACGGCAGGAGAAGACATCACAATCATATCGTCAGCAGTGAAATCCCAGAGCTTGGCGCCTGTCGAGGCATTCAATGCGTATACCTTGTAGTCTTCAGAGCCTACGAAAACCACGCCATCCATTACAGCAGGAGAGGAAACAACTGCAAATTCGGTGGTGAAGCTCCACTGCATTCTTCCCGTCGCTGCTTCCAATGCGTATACTTTTCCATCGTAAGATCCCACGTAGACCGAACCATCTGCCACAGCCGGAGATGACAACATCACCATATCACCTGTCTTGTAACTCCAAATCGGCTCGTTGTGCAGCTCAATATCCAACCCCTTCATCCCAGTAGAAGCATTCAATGCGTAGACTCTACCATCGTATGAACCGAAGTAAGCTAAGCCGTCGACTATTGCCGGAGAAGAGTCAATTACGCCGCCAGTGGCATATTTCCATCTTAGTCTTCCATCAAATATGTCCAGGGCATAAAGTTTACCATCCCAAGATCCTACGTAGACAATATCTTTCGCGACAGCTGGACGCGAGATTACTATGTCTCCAGTCTTGTATCGCCACTTCAGCTTGCCACCGGACGCGTCTAAGGCATAGATGTTGCCATCCCAAGACCCCACATAGACGACGCCATCATTGACAGTTGGCGAAGAAGCTACTCCTGCCTCCGTCGCAAAGCTCCATATCTGTTCACCAGTCGTTGCATTTAGCGCATAGATTTTGTTGTCTGCCGACCCGAAGTAAAGAATTCCGTTTGATACAGCTGGCGATGACATAACGTCTCCGCTAGTCATGAAATTCCAGACCGCTTCGCCAGTTTTGGAGTTCAATGCGTAGATTTTGTCGTCCAATGAGCCTACATAGACCAAATTCCCAAAGACGGCTGGCGAAGAAATTACATCATCGTTTGTCTCGTAGCTCCAAACTAGACGCCCATCCGAGGCATTCAAGGCGTATACTTTGTTGTCTAGAGAGCCAATATAGACAACGCCTTGTGCCACAGCTGGCGAGGATATCATTATCTGACCGGCGGTGCTGTAACGCCATAGAAGTTCCCCATTAGAGGCCCTAAATGCATAAACGCTGCTATCCTCAGATGCAGCGTAAACCACACCGCCGGAGACAGCTGGGTCTGAATCTACATAATATCCTGTCGTTTGGTTCCACAAGTGTTGACCATTTGACGCATCCAAGGCATAGAGCTTGAAGTCCTCCGATCCAATGTAGAGTGCTCCGCCCGCAACTGCAGGTCGTGATACGACTATGCCGTCCGTTAAGAAACTCCACTTCATTTTGCCATTCAAAGCCTCAAGAGCATAGACCTTGTGGTCGTATGAGCCCACATAAACCGTGTTGCCTACCACAGTTGGCGAGCCAACCTGTCCGCCTGTGTTGAATTTCCACAGCGTTTGGTTCGTTCTGGGAGCCTTCGATTCTGTCGTACCCGTGTGCCCAAGATCATGGCGAAACATAGACCACCAATCTGTCTCACTTTCAGCATTTGAGGATCCACTAAAATCAGCCACTGCAAAAGCTGCAATTGAGATTGCGAATACAAGGGCAAAGGTTACCGCTGCTCTTGTCTTCATTTTCATAACGTTTTCAAGATCTGTGACTCTGTGATTTGATAAAAGGCTTGTGCATTGCCTTTGCCGCCATTCCAATAACGTTCCTTCGGCAATTTGAGCGCAAAGTGAAGGAGGGGGATTTACTTCTTGCGAAGACTCTCTGGAGTATAGGCGCAGGCTGGGTCGCTTTCGTAAATATCACCCGTGTACGCATATGCTCTGTTCCTGCATCCACCACAAATCTCGTTGTACTCGCAGACGCCGCATTTTCCCTTAAGAATGTTTTTCTGCGTGAAGCTGGAGTAGTATTTGGACTTCTGTATGTCCTCCCAGGTTTGTCTAAGGCTATTTTGCCTGATGTTTCCAAGCATCATAGGTTCTGACGGTCGCAAGTCTGTGTAGAAGCATGGGATAAGATCCCCGTTTTCGGTCACGCTTATGTATCCTCCGAACGCGAAATAAGTGCATTTTCCGTGAAACTTGCGTTCATACCATTCATCGAAGTTGGGGGGATTCCTCTGTTTGACAACCCGGGCGTAATGGGGGCAGTGAACGTGGATCTCGAATTTATCTTCGTACTTCAGTGTTAGGTCCCAGATGTGGTTGAGAGCCCACTCATATTGTTCTGGAGAAGGCGTCAGGTCCATCATCTCTTTTGCCCTTCCGCTGGGGACCAGATGATTGAACCAGACAAAATTAGCATGGTACTTCTCGGCTAGTTCTGCAACGTGGTCGAGGTGCTTGTAGTTCACTGTCGTGATTGCCGCTGCCAGTCCGTTGAGAATTTTTCCCTTTGAAAGCTTTTCTATGGCTGCAATAGCCTTCTTGTAAGAGCCTTTGCCCCTCAATTGGTCGTTTATTTCTTCAGGGCCATCTATGCTTACTGATGTCCAGACTTGGTTCTTAACTAGGTTGTCGTAGATTTCTCCGTCTACAAAACAACCGTTGGTTAAGAGGCAAACGTTGAGGCCGAGTCTCTTTGCGTAGCCGACTATCTCAAAAATATCTTGTCTGAGAAGAGGTTCGCCGCCTTTGATACCGAACCATTTAACCCCGAAGCTCTTTACCTGGTCGACCAAATGAAGTGCTTCTTTTGTGGTGAGTTCTCTGGGCGCATATTTGCCTGTTGCGTCTACGTTGCAGTATGCGCAGCGAGCGTTGCAGGCGCCTGTAGCTCTCCAAGAAGTCATGAGCGGTGTTCCTTTGTCTGCCAAGGTAAAGTCTCTTCTTTCTGAGTCCTTGCGTAATTCGCAGTTTTACCATAGAGACCCCCGACCTAAAAAGATTGTGCGGTGTGTCTTCTTGCGATCTTGCAGGAAGACTGTGCAGTACTAGCCCTGTCATAGCATTTCCTGGAAGATGTTTCTCCGTAACCTTTATAGTGGAACTGAATCTACAGTGAAATTGTACGACAACTGCGTTACTGCTTGATTATTCTGGCATATTGAGTCTGAGGATGGAAAAATGAAGAATAGAAAACGATTATGCGATTCGGTCGCGTTTGCCTTTGTGCTTATGGTGGCAATGCTCACCTCATTCTCAGACCTTCAGGGCGGCAAGGGTGAAGTCCCAAGCGCGTCCGCAAACCAAGATGTTCTGCTTCAGTTTGAATGGCCCCAATTCATGGGTAGCTCATCTTTTTCGCGGTTTTCAGCTGGGCCCGCGCCCAGCACGTCAACCGTCCTGTGGAAGGCAAAAGTCTCTGGTATACAGAGCTACGTTTCAGCCTTTGAAGGGATGATTTTTGTCACAACCACCAATTCGGTGGCTGCGCTTGACAGGAAGACAGGAGCTGTCTTGTGGAATACGGAAGTTCCGCTTACTGCAACTTGGCCAATAGCCTACAAGATTGACAGCGGACACATGGTTGTCGAGGGTAGCTGCCTCGATCCTCGAACAGGTAAGATCTTGTGGACAAGCTCCGTCTTCTCAGCGGATACCGGTATCTTTAATGCAAATGTCTACAGCCCAGAAGAGGGAATGTTCTACACGAAGGTCGGCTCCTATATCAAAGCCTGGAGTTTTGCTGATCCGTCAAACCCGCCGAAACTGGCTTGGACAACTTATGTTCCAGGCGGTGGTAGAACAGGGATAGGAACAACATATGGCGATGGCAAAGTCTTTGCGGGCTCCTTCGAGAATCAACAGTTAGCGTTGGATGCTAAGACAGGCGCAGTCCTTTGGACTACTCTCACTAAGGGACCAATGATTTTCAGCGGTGCTTATTCTGAGGGCAGGTTCTTCCGAGGTGGTACGGACGACAACACCATGTACTGCTTCAACGCTACCACCGGCACAATCATCTGGAGCTACACACCTGCCACGGATGGCTACTTCGCCACTCGATGCGCCGTGGCTTATGGCTTGGTTTATGAGCTTAACAAAGACGGAAACCTCTACGCATTTGACGTGGAAACTGGCGAACTAGTGTGGAAGTACCAAGGGCCAGGCACTATTCTCTGGTCTGGCCATCCCACGGTTGCAGACGGCAAGATTTACGCGACAACAGGGCAAGCTGCTCAATACGGTGGCGAGGTCGGTGTTTCCGAGTTTTCATGTTTGAATGCGTACACTGGGGAAGTCGTTTGGAAACTCCCTATAGAAGCATTAGCTCCGAGGGAATCTGTTGCTGTTGCGTACGGCAATCTCTATCTTATTCCAGGCAACGTAACAACGGCAGTCGACGCGATATCGGGAAGCGAATACACAACTCTCGATGAAGTTTGGGCAATAGGCGCCGACACCATTCCCGTGAGTTCTTGGCCCATGTGGCGGGCTGATGCTGCCCATTCTTCAACTGCTCAAGTTGGTCCCTCAAACCTCAGCGTGGCTTGGAAGTTCACAACCAATGGAGCAGTCATATCTTCGCCAAGCGTCGCAGACGGAATAGTCTATGTTGGTTCACAGGACAAAAACATCTATGCCCTTGGAGCGTGGAGCGGACAACTAATCTGGAACTTTACTACAAGGAATTCGGTTGAGTCTTCACCTGCAGTGGCAAACGGCAAAGTCTACACAGGAGGTGACGATGGATACGTATATTGTCTCGATGCATACAAGGGTAACCTCGTCTGGAAAACCTTCGTCAACGGTGATCTTCCTTACACTTATGGTTCGTTAGTGCTCAAATCTTCACCAGCAGTGTTTGGGGACAAACTCTATCTCGGGTCTTTGGATGGCTTCTTTTATGCGCTCAACGTAGACAATGGTGATGTGGATTGGAAGTTCGAGACAGGAGGACCGATTCTTTCATCTCCAGCAGTCGCCGATGGCGGCGTCTATTTCTATTCAGAAGAGCCCACCATAGGTGCCCTGTACAGACTCAACTCCGAGACCGGAGAGGTCGTTTGGAAGCAGCAACTTCCTTATGAATATCAATTCACAGGAGGCAACGAAATGATGGGGTCTCCGTCAGTCGCAGCCGGCATGGTCTTTGCATCTTCCAACTTGCGGACCTATTACGGCATAAATGCGACAACGGGTAAGATCGTCTGGACATTCACTGATCCAGCAGCGATGGAGTTTATTGTATCATCTCCGATCTATGTCAATGGCGAACTCTTCATAATCGACAAGTTCAGCATAACATCTCTAAACGCTACAAACGGAAAAACAAACTGGAGCTTCTTCACCGGGGACGAGTTGTATGCTTCGCCCTCCTATGCAGACGGGAAACTATACACGGTGACAAGCCAACGTCATCTATTCATACTTGATGCACTGAACAACGGCACAAAAATGGCCACTGCTACAACGCCTTCAAGCAGCTGGTCTTCGCCCGCAATAAGCAACGGGCAATTGTATGTTGGCAATCACGACTGGAACGTATATTGCTACACAAACAACATCACCAACGAGGCTTCGCTTCCCCCAGTCATGACAAATGATCAGGAAGTCTACATCTATGCTGCGGTCATCGTAACAATTGCTGTACTTGCTTTGGCAGCTGGGTATATTCTCAAGAGAAGTCTTAAGTCGTAAGTCAGTCTTCCGGATGCCCTTCCGGCTGTTTTCCAGTGGAAGTCGTTTTCTTCAGTAGAAGAATTATCGTAGGCGTTTGTGCCGAACCAGTGGCTTCGAG
>Ga0113563_10001931_pt1 | contig 12187 bp, 9 predicted proteins | sample Mud3Dept3metaG_FD_80117 | JGI IMG/M metagenome (GOLD analysis project Ga0113563, IMG submission 80117) | Freshwater wetland microbial communities from Ohio, USA, analyzing the effect of biotic and abiotic controls - Mud 3 Core 4 Depth 3... | ecosystem: Environmental > Aquatic > Freshwater >...
TCCTGGCGGACGGTCTGCGGCGGGGCGGCCTGGACGCCGAGGCGGATCGCATCGCCATGAGACTCGCCCGCGCAGGCGGCGAGAAGGTGCCATTGCTGCTGCGCCTTCGCATCGACGCGGTTGCGCGCCGCCGTCTCAGCACGGAGGTCGAGGCCCCGGGGGCCGGCGCTGTGCCGGACGCGCCGGCTGCCCAGGCGCCTGCAGCACATGCGGCTGCGTCCCTTGCGGCCTCCGGCGGGCACAAGGTCATCGTGGCGGACGTCATCGACCTGCTCAGAATCTGTCACGACGTGCCGGACGAGGCTGCGATCATGGACCGACTGGCGCTCCATCTGCGGCAGCAGATGCGGGCCTCCTCTGTCGGATTCTTCGGGACCGACGTGTCCGGCCTCGTGGCTGTGGCCAGTTCGGGTTCACGGCCGTTGCCGATCGACATCGCCTCGCGGGCCTGCGAGACGGCTCTGGCCATCCTGCCGGCGGATGCCTCCGATGCGCCCGAGGCCGGCGTTCCGGTCCGCTACGGCGGGGCGACGATCGGCGCGCTCGCGTGCCGATGGCCGGCCGGCACCCAACCGCGGGCGGATCGCGTGGAGGCGGTCCTCTCGGCCGCGGCGACGCTGGCCGCCCCGGCCGTGCGCGCGGCGCTCGATCGACGGGCCTCGCCGCCGGCCCTGCTGTCGGCAGAACCCGACCTGACGGGCGTCAGCGACCTGATGGTCCGCCTGCGCGCCGCGATTGCGCGTGCGGCGGTGACGCCGTTTCCTGTGCTGATCGAAGGAGAGAGCGGCACCGGCAAGGAGCTCGTCGCGAGGGCCATCCACAGGCTCAGTCCCCGGCGCGAGCGGAAGTGCCACACGCTCAATTGCGCGGCGCTCGCCGACGATCTCGTCGAGGCCGAGTTGTTCGGGCATGCTCGCGGCGCGTTCACGGGCGCGGTCGGCGAGCGGGCGGGACTCTTCGAGGACGCCGATGGCGGGACGCTGGTGCTCGACGAGGTGGGGGAGCTGTCGGCGCGGGCCCAGGCCAAGCTCCTCAGGGCCCTCCAGGACGGCGAGATCCGCCGGGTCGGCGAGAACGTGACGCGCTCGGTGGACGTGCGGGTGGTCGCCGCGGCAAACCGGCCGCTGCAGGAGGAGGTGGCGGCCGGGCGTTTTCGGCGTGACTTGTTCTACCGTCTGGCGGTGATTCGCCTTGCGGTTCCGCCGCTCCGGGATCGCGTCGACGACATTCCCGCTCTCGCGAGTCACTTCTGGACGCAGGCCGCCGGCCGGACCGGCAGCCGTGCCACGCTGGCCTCGGCGACGCTCGCCGCGCTGGCGCGCTACGAATGGCCCGGGAATGTCCGTGAGCTCCAGAACGTCGTCACCGCGCTCGCGGTGTCGGCTCCGCGGCGCGGCACCGTGGGGCCGGCGAGCCTCCCGGCGGCCCTGACGGCGCCGGAGGCTGCAGCGTGCCGGACCACCTTGGGTGAGGCCCGCCGCGCGTTCGAGATCCGTTACGTGAGATCCGCGCTCGCCCAGGCTGGCGGGCGGCGCGGCCGCGCTGCGCGCGAGCTCGGGCTGAGCCGTCAAGGGCTCGCCAAGGTGCTGGCGCGCCTGAACGTCGACGTGGCTGGCCGATGAGGCGCGCGTGCTACCGGAGGCGCTCCCTCAGGGCCAGCAACCGAGCGTTCCTCGGGTCGCGCTGCAGGCCCTCCTCGATCGCGGCCAGAGCCGCGTCGACGTGCCCCTGACGGGCTTCGACCTCCGCAAGGCGGAACAGCGTGGCGGGGGGGCCGCCCGACAGGTCCGCGGCCCGCCTGAACCATGTTGCCGCAACGGCGGGCTCACCAAGCCTTGCGGACAGATCACCGATCCGAAAGGCGCGGGCCGCAGCGTTCGCATCGTCGCCGGTCAAGGCGGCGTAGCGGACCAGCGCGTCGCGGCAGACGCTGACGCGGCCGAGCCGCTCGGCGGTCGTCGCGAGGTACAGGAGGGACGACACGTCGAGGGGAAGCGCTTGCGCGGCACGCTCGAGGGCGCGCTGTGCGCCGACGATGTCACCGGACAAGAGCAGCGCGCGCCCGTACAGGGTCAACGCCTCGCTCGACGCGGAGCCTTCGCGCGCGACACCCTCGAGGGCTCTGAGAGCCTTGCCCAGCGCGACGCGGTCCTGTCGGGCCTCGGCGGTCTCGAGCCAGACGCGTCCGAGCGCCACGTAGACCGATGCGCGCTCCGGGTAGCGCTCGGTCACGCGCCGCAGCGTGACGACGGCCTCATCGGGGTTCCCTGCGCGGGCGTAGGCGAGGCCGAGGGCCACCTGCCGCTCGGGGCGCGTCGGCTCGAGGGCAGCGAGCGCCTCGAGCTGGGCGATCTCGTCCCGATGGCGCCCGAGCGACAGGTACAGCGACGCCAGCGCCTCCCTGGCCGGGGCCATCGCGGGCGAGAGGGCCACCGCCCGTTCCAGCATCTGCTCGGCCTCCTGGGCCTGCTGCTGATCGCGCAGGCAGACGCCCAGCAGGTAGATCGCTTCGGTCATCCTGTCGTTGAGGGCTACGGCCCTCCGCAACGCGGTCACGGCGGCGGCCGTCATGCCGATCCGGTAGCGCGCGAGGGCCAGCTTGTACAGCACGCGCGGGGAGTCGTTGTCGAGCCCGAGGTACGCTTCGTAGCCCTCTATGGCGCGCGCGTGCCGTTCGAGGGCGCTGTTGACGTCACCGATCAGTTCGAGCGGCCGCGTCGCTGTCGAGTCGAGACGCGAGGCCTCGCGCAGATCCCTCAGAGCTTCGCTGTACTCCTTCCGCCGGCGATACGTGTCACCCCGCTTGAGGTACGCGATCATCGTCGAGCTCTTCAGGGCGATGGCTCCGCTGTAGGCCTCGATGGCGACTTGGGACTGGTCGCCGGCCAGGGCGGCGTCGCCGGCGGCGACCAGACGCGCGTACTCCCGGTCGCGGGACGCTGCGTTGAGGGCCACGGCCGCAACCAGGGTCAGCACGGCGAGCAGGATGGCACCGATCAGGGTCCGACGCATGAATCCATTCCGTCCATATCGTAGCAAGGAATGGAACTTCCGGCGAGAAAGGGGGTCTAATCTCATGAGCGGGGAAGCCTCGGGAGGGCGTCCCGTGCTCACCGGGTACGTCGCGCGCGGCCTCGGGCCGCGGGTCCTTCGGAGGGATGCTCCACTGGTATACTGCAATGTGCGAGCCTCAGGCAGCCGGGGACGCGACGATGAAGCGAGCGTCGGCCATTGCGTGGACCGATACCGGGGGCGCTGAAGCGGCCCTGGTGCGGCGGTGTGCCGCAGGCGAGGAAGCGGCCTGCGTCGAGCTGGTCGAGGCGCACCAGCGGATGGTGTTCAGTCTTGCCGTGCACCTGCTGGGGGATCAGGACGAGGCTCTGGACCTGTCGCAGGAGGTCTTCCTCAACGTCTTCCGGACGATCGGCCGTTTTCGCGGGCAGTCCGCCCTGCGCACCTGGATCTACAGGATTGTGATCAACCAGGTGAGGAACCGCCAGCGCTGGTGGCGGCGCCGGCACCGAGCGGATCAGGTGTCGCTTGATGAGCACGTCGAGCACTGCGGGGAGTTTCCGGCCCGGCCGGACGCCTCGTATCCGGACCGGCTGCTGAGCAGGAAGGAACTGGCCGCGCAGATCTGGGGGGCGCTCGACCGCCTGCCGTTCGACCAGCGGACGGCAGTCGTGCTGCGGGAGATCGACGGCCTGAGCTACGAGGAGATTGCGTTCTCGCTCGGCGTGGCGGTCGGGACCGTGAAGTCGCGGCTGACACGCGCGCGCGAGGCGCTGCGGGGCCAGCTGAAAGAGGCAAGGGCGTCATGAGCCAGAAGAGATGTGCGTGGGTGCAGCGTCGCCTGTCGGCATTCCACGACGGCGAGCTGCCCGTCAACGAGCGCGTCGCGGTGCAGAGCCACCTCCAGGACTGCGCGGCGTGCGCCGTCGAGGCACAGGCGCTCGACCGGCTGGGGGAGGTGTTGCGCACGGGCGCCGCCGCGCGGGTCGCAAGCCCGCAGGCGGATCTCGCGGGGCTCCCGGCGAACGTGGTCAGCCGGCTGGGCGCGGAGCGGAGCGAATCGGTGGGCGGGCGGCTCGGGCGCCTGTTCGAAGACTGGCACGTCGTGTGGGCGGCGCTCGGCGCGACGGGGGCGACCGTGGCCTGCGCCGCGGTCATTGTCGGACTGTTCTACTTCGCCACGCACGCGCGCTCCGACTCGCTGGCCGCCGTCTTCCTGGCCCTGTCCTCGCCCGGGTCCAACGAGAACCCGGTCAGCATCGACGAGAAGATGCTGCTGCCTCGCACGCCGGCGGATGACGCCTTCTGGGCGAAATTCGGCGACGCGGAGTCGGAAGAGGACCTCGTGCTGCTGATGGACGTGCTGGTGTCGAAGGAAGGCCAGGTGACCGGCGTCAGGCTGCTCAACTCCGACGACGAGACCGTCCGCGCCGAGACGGCCGCCAGGCGGGAGGCCATCAAGGCGCTGAGCGACGCCATCCTCAACGCGAGGCTCCAGCCGGCCCGCGCGATGACCGGCGTGCCGCTGGCTGTGAACGTGGTGTGGATGCACGCGCACATGACCGTGCGCGGCAAGCTGCCGGCCGAGTTGCGGACGCCCGGCCGCGCGCTTTCGCTGCTCCTGCCCGCCGAGCCGACCTCGCTCGCCAACGCCTGACGGGCGTGCCTATCGTTCGCGGGCTGCGGTCGCCGCGGGCTGCCGCCGCGCGGGCGGCGGCGCGGCATTCTGGAGCGCCTCGGCGTCGGCGCGGGCGGTCGCGGTGTTGTTCATGGCGTCCACGGCCCGCAGCACGACGCCGCTCGTGGCGACATCGCCGTCAAGCGACAGCTCGAACTGCTCCACGCGCGAGTCGCAGATCCCATCCCTCGGATAGACGGGCCGCCAGCGCTCCGCGCCCACCGAGAAGTCGACGCGCTGGATGGCAGACTGCTCGTCGCGCACCTCGAACGACACGACGGTCCTCCCCTGCGCCGGCCGCACGCCGGTGACCCGAATGGCCGGCGGCGTGTTGTCGACGTCGAAAGGCGCGCTGTCGAGGTCGCCGGTCAGCCCGAGGCCCGGCGGGTTCACGGGGATGTCCGACGCGACGATGCGGACAACGTAGGTGCCGTTCGGCACCGACGTCGTATCCCAGACGAAGATCGTGTCGGTCAACGCCCGCTTCAGGGTCCTCCACGACGCGTCCGGCTCGCGCCGGTACAGGATGTCGTATTCCAGCTTGTCGTCGTTTCCGTCTTCGCCCTTCCACTGGAACGTCTGCAGCCCCTTCTGGTATGTGCGCCGGCCGAGCGCGACACCCTGCGAAGCCGACACGCCCGGCGCTGCCTGGGCGGCCGGCGGCGCGAGCGGCTTGGTGTCCGAGGCGGTCTGATCGTACCCTGCAAGCTCGAGCTCGCCGGTCGAGTACGGCTTCTGGAACACCGTGCCGGGCGGCTGGACGGTGATGCTCGTGACTGCCGGACGGAGGTTCCGCTGCAGGTAGGCCGCGGTCACTGAGGTGAGCACCGGGCTCGGCTCGGCGCCGCTGAGCACCGCTCTCCACTGCAGGTACCGCGCATTCGGGCTGAGGATTTGATCGCCGTCCGCGCTCCTGTAAGGGCCGGCCCACGGACTCCAGGTGTCGTCGGGCACGTGGCTGTTGCCCGATCGCGTGAACAACTCGACGCGGCCCTCGCCCGTGGCCAGCGATCTCCAGGCGATGGCTCCCCACGACGACACCGTCTGCGCGTCGCGGACCTCTGACTCGTAGCTCCCGCGCGAGGCGCGGCCGGGCCCCATCCTGACGAGCCGTCCCGGGTTGGCCGTGGCGAGATACTGCTCGCCGGCGCCACCCTCGACAAGGCGTGTGACCTGCTGTGCGCCGACGCGGCCAAGCAGGGTCGGCCTCGGCGGATCGCCGGCCACGCGGAACACCTTTCCCTTGCCGCCCGTTCCCACGAGCAGGGCGCCGTCACGGTCGAGCGCGAGATCGTACGGCAGGTCCTCCGACGACTCCCAGATCACATCCCAGAGCCCGTCTGGCTGAATCCGGTAGACCGCGCCTTTCGCGGTGTCGGCCGGCACCAGCGAGGGCGCCGTCCTGGCATCGCCGCCGCCCTGGGCCGTGGTGTCGATGATCGCGATGCTGCTGATCTCCGTGGTCACGCTGGCAACCGGCGCGCCGCGCGGCGCTGCGGTCGTGCCCGCGTCGGCCGCGCGTCCCTCCGCCTGGCGCCCGCCGCTCACAGCGGCCACGTACACCGCGCCGCTTGCGGCCACCCGGATCGCGCGGATCTCCTTCAGCTCGGAGTCGAGCATCACCGAAGCCCTGCCAGCCTGGTCAATCCGGAAGAGGCGTCCCGGCGAGTCGGTTCCGGCCAGCAGCCGGCCCTGCGCGTCGAACGCCAGCGCCATGACGTTCGTGGCCTTTGTCGCATAGAACGGCCGCCCGCTCCCGTCGGGTCCGATACGGTAGATGACGCCCTTCTCGCCGGTGCCGGCGTAGAGAATCCCCGCGCTGTCGACCGCCAGCGACCAGATGTACTTGTCCTCGGGATCGAAGAACGGCGTCGCGGTGCCCGACGCGTCAATCCTGTAGATGCGGCCGTCGGGCGAGGTGGCCGCAAACACGCCGCCGCCCGGTGCGGGCGCGAGGGCGTGCACCTCCATCTCGGCCGCGTCGAAGAAGGTGGCGGCCTTCCCGTCCCGGGAGACGCGGAACACCTTGCCGTCGTTGCCGCTCCCGGCGTACACCGACCCGGCCGGGCCGGCGAGCACTGTCCAGAGAACCGGGGCAGATGCGTCGAAGACGGTCTGGACGGCCGGGCCGAGGGTGAGCCTGCCGTCGCTGTCGAGCGCCAGGTTGTCGACCTCGCCCTTCAGGAAGTCCGCGCGCGTCGAGACGTGCCAGAAGACGGGAGCCGAGGCGTGCGCGACGAGAACCACGGTCGCGGCAAGCGCCGCCGTCGCCGGGAGCCGGAGCAGTCGGTGTGTCATGCCGGTATCCGGGAAGTCGAGTCACATCACCGTTCGGGGTCCACCGTGAGCGCGAGCTGCCGCGATCCCAGGATCGCCATCTGGGTCGTGACCTCCCACTCGCCGAGCAGCGCGCTCCTGAGGGGCGCGAAGCTGCCGCTCGTGCGGCCGGCTTCGTAGACGGCGAGCACCGAGGGCGGCAGGGCGGGGAACTGCTCCCCGTCGACAAGGGCGCCGGGGGCGCCGCCAACAAGTCGGACGTACAGCCGATTCCCCCGCCGCGTCCGGTTGATCGCGCGGAGGAGCTGGTCGAGCGTCCACGGCTCCGGCGTCCGCATCTCGCGCTGCTCCCATTGGGCCAGCTGGGTCGCGCCGGTCACAAGCAGCGTGAGCGTACCGCTGGCGCGTGCAGGAATCTCGACCGGGATTGACCGAGTCTCCTCGTCCCCGCGGTAGCCGCGCAGTGCGACCTTCAGCGTGTACGTCCTGCCCGCCCTGAGGCGGTCGGTGTCGAGCCAGGCGCGTTGTATCGTGAGGCTCTCCTGGCGTTCGCTGACCCTGATCTGGAGATCGATGGCCCCGAGCTCGGCAGGCTCGAGCGGATTCCCCATGATGGTCACGAGCGGCGCGGCGATGGCCGACGCCACGGTGACGGCAGGCGAATCCTCCACGAAGATGTCGTCATAGAGCACGGGCTCGTGGCCGGGGATCGTTGCGCGGCCGGTGACCGCGACGGTGGCCATGCCCTGCGAGCGTTCGTGCGCCTGGAGGACGTTTCCGACGGCCGTGTAGGCCAGCAGCGGCGTGAGCAGGTCGTCCTGCGCAAGGTCGAACGTGAACCGGCGCGGCGAGCCGCCGGCCCTCGTCACGCTCACCGTGAGCGGCACCACGCGCGGCCCGGCGTCGATCGTCCCGGCCACCACCGCCGACCGGTCCTGCCGCACGGTTCCCACCACCTCGCCCATCGTCGCGATCTTCGTCGAGGAGTCCAGACTCGGCAGCACCGCGTGCACAAACGCGCGCGCCATCGGGAACCGCGTCGGGCCCAGATTGTAGAGCGAATGGCCGAGGGCGTACACGCGCCCGGCGGAGACCTCGGTCACAGTGCCCGTGGCTCCGAGCGACAGGTCGCCGGAGATCAGGCGCACACCGACCGCGTCGCCGGGCTGGAGCGCCGCCCGGGGTCCGCCGGGACTCTGCGCCGGCGCGACACTGCCGCGCGCCGGCGAGGTCACGGCGACGAAGCCGCCCGGCTCGAACAGTTCTGCGACTTCGGCGCGCACGGCATCGCTGAATCCGCCGAACACGAGCGGCGTGTCGATGGGCTTCAGCGCGAGCCCGGAGGCCGACTCGCCGGCGTCGAGCCCCGCAGAGCGCAGCCACGGCACGTCCTCCGGCCGCGCGACAATCGGCTGGAGCCTCGGCAGCGCCTGCCGGACGACGTCGCGCATCGCGTCGCGTGTCAGCGGCAGTCCCGGAGAGGCCACGCGCCGGGTCGTTCTGGAGCCGGGGGCGTCGGCGTCGGCAATCATCTCGGCGATGGGCGTGATGCCGGCGATCGGCTCCTTCGGGAACGAGCCGAGCGAGTAGGCGATGGCGCCGACCAGCCTGCCCTCGATGTAGACCGGGCTCCCGCTCATGCCGGCGATGACTCCTGAAGTCGCCAGCGGACCGCCTTCCAGACGGGCGACAATGATCGTGCGCCGCGGCAGGGCGTAATTCCTGAGCACGCCGAGCACCACGACCCTGAAGTCCTCGACGCGGCTGCCCTCGAACACGGTCTTGCCGATGCCGGCCATTCCAGCCTTGACGGCGTCCGCGGACATGTACGGATCCGAGGCGCCGAGCACCGCGAGCGCGAGGGCGGGGACCGCGAAGGTGACAAGGATGCGGGACGTGCGCATACGGCGGCCAGGAACCTCTGAAATGTCGGGGGTGATGGAGCGATCTCGTCACCTTATAGCGGAGAACCGCGCCATGGTCAAGGAACGGCGGGGAGTGTTGATTCCTCGCCGGCTTTGGCGCAGCATGTCGGACGATGGCCGGGTCAAGACGGGAGGGGCCGCCAGGTGTGCACCGGGGCATCCGGATTCGTCAGGCGGCGCTGGATGAGATGATCTCTCACGCGCGCGCGGAGTCACCGAACGAGTGCTGCGGCCTGCTCATCGGGACAGCGGATGCGATCGTGCAGGTCGCGCGGGCGCGCAACCTCCGGCCCTCTCCGGACGGGTTCCTGATCGACCCCGAGGCGCAGTTCGAGGCGATCAGGCGCGCGCGCACAGCCGGACTGGCCGTGCTGGGCGCCTACCACTCGCACCCGCAGTCGGCCGCCAGCCCGTCTGCGACCGACCGATCCGAGGTCGGCTGCCAGGAGGGTCTGTGCGTGATCGTATCGCTCGAGCACGATCCGCGCGGACCGGACGTGCGGGCGTATCGCCTCGAGGGGGGGAACTTCCGGCCCGTCGCACTCGTCGTACGGGGTTGATGCCCGTCAGCAGTGACCCGTGACACCAACCGACTCCGACCTGGTCGCCCGGGCACGCCGCGGAAACCAGGAGGCCTGCCGGGAGATCGTCCGCCGCTACGAGCGGCCCATCTTCAACATGATCGTCAGGATGGTGCGCGACAGGGCCCTTGCCGAAGACCTGTCGCAGGACACGTTCCTGAAGGCGTTCTCGCGCCTGGATCGATACGATCCGGCCTACAGGCTCTCGAACTGGCTGTTCAAAATCGCCCACAACACGGTCATCGATCATGTCCGGAAGCAGAAGAGCGCCGCCCTTCCGATTGACAGCCTCAGCCGCGGCGAGGACCTGTCGGCGCTGGACGCGGGGGACCCCGCTGCGCGCGACCCGATCGAGACCCTCGCGCAAGCCGAGCTCGCGCGGGCGGTCGACAGCGCCATGGCCTCGCTGCGCCCCGAGTACCGGCAGGTCGTCGTGCTGCGCTATCAGGAGGAACTGAGCCACGAGGAGATCGCGCGCATCACGGGCCTTCCCGTGGGGACGGTGAAGAGCCATCTGCATCGCGCACGGGCGCAGCTTGCCGTGGCGCTCGCCCGCCTCCGCCCGGCGGAGGCGGGAAGGGTGGCCGAACGGACGGGCGGGCGGGCGCCTGCAACCGGGAGCCCGTCCGGATCGTAGGAAGCCTCAGAAGGGAAGATGGGCCGAGATCCGTTTGCCGACCTGCGCCGCTGGCTGATGGCCGAGGGACACGATGACCGGGCGGCCGATGCTGCCCTGCGCAAGGTGTTCGCATGGGTGCCTCGGATGGCGCCGTCTGCGGACTTCGCCGACAAGGTCGTCGGAGCTGCCGTCATTGGCGGCCTCCTGACGGCAGACAGCCCCTGGGCACGGGCGTGGGTGCGGGTGGCGATCGGCCTGGGGCTGGTGATGACCGGCCTGGCGGTTTTCGGGGCGGCCGTGGCCTCACCGAGCCCGGATCTCTCGTCCCTGGTGCGAGCCTGGGTGGCGGCGGTTGCGGGAGGCGCGGCGTGGTTCGGCCGCGTGCTGGAGGTCGGCCTCTCGATCTGGCGGCTGTGCGGCAAGCTCGGCGCCGCGGCGGCCATGGTGGCAGCCACGCCTGAGGTCGGATGCGTGCTCGCCGCAAACGCGGTGCTCGCGCTCGCCGCATGCTGGGGCCTGCGACGACTGCTGCGCCCACGCGAGGAGATGGTGTCATGGTGAATCGTCATTCTGGCTGCGCCCGCCCGGCTCGGCCGCTTATCGCCCTGCTGGCCTTCGCGGCCGCAGCCGTGCTGGTCAGCCCGTGCGCGGCGGGCCAGCCCGCTGCCTCGGCCGCGTCGTCACAACTGAGACTCAAGGCCGCGATCGACGCTCGCTACCGGGCGTATGCCACGCAAGGGGGAGTGCTCCTCGTGCCGCGCCGGCCTGTGGCGGATGTCGAGTCGATCGAGGTGCTGGAGAGCACGATCGGCATCAACGGCACGATCGTGACGGGCGCCGAACTCCGCCAGCGACTGGGTGCCGACGCCGACGCCGTCATCTCGCTCTCATACCTCGAACCTGCCGCCAGGCAGGCGCTGCTGTTCGGACCTCCTCCCGCGCCGCCGACCCCGCCCGCTCCGGAGGTCGTGGCTCCCGCGGTTCCGGAACCAGGGCCTCCGCCGGCGCCAGGGCCGGAGGAGGCCGTCAGGCGCCGGGCCGATGCTCGCGTCCGCATCGGGGGTCCAATCCACGTCGGGAGGAACGAAGTCATCGAAGGAGCGGTCGTGGCGGTGTTCGGCTCGGCCACGATCGACGGCGAGGTCAAAGACGACGTGGTCGTCGTCGGCGGCAACGCGCGGCTTGGGCCCGAGGCGAATGTCCACGGCGACGTCACCGTCGTCGGCGGCAGGCTGGATGCCGACCAGCAGGCCCGCATCGGCGGGACGATGAACGAGATCGGGTTCGAGGTGCCGCAGATTCGACTCAGGCCGTTCTCGGGCTGGAACTGGCCGTTTCACCCGTTCCGGAACTGGTGGTCGTCCCCGTCGGTCAGCCTGTTCGTGGTCGCACTGCGGATGCTGCTGTTCGGGCTGCTCGCCCTGGTGCTCCTGGTAGCGGCGCCGGCCGCGATCGGCCGGATCGAGCGCCGGGTGAAGGCAGAACCGTGGAAGTGCGGCCTGGTGGGGCTCGTGGCGCAGCTGCTCTTCGTGCCGCTGCTCGTGCTGACGGTTGTGATCCTCGCAGTGTCCATCATCGGGATTCCGCTGCTGCTGCTTGTGCCGTTTGCGTTGCTCGCCCTGCTGTTCGCGCTGCTGATTGGTTTTGCCGGCGTGGCCGGCCGGGTCGGCCGGTGGGTGCAGGAGCGGTTCGCGCCGGGGCCGCAGAGCAAGGGGACGGCGCTGCTGGTCGGCCTGGCCGCGATCTGGGCGCTGAGCCTGGTGGGACACGTGATCGCCCTCGGCGGGTGGGCTGTCTGGGGGCTGGCAGCGATCTTCTCGGCGGCGGGCTTCGTCGTGGAGTACCTGGCGTGGACGGTCGGCTTCGGTGCGGCGCTGCTGACCCGCTTCGGCACCCGCCCTGTGGACGACATGCCAGACGCTCCCGAGCCGCACTTCGAGCCGCCAGCGCCCGTCGATGCATCACTCATCGACGTGGACTTGAAGTGACCGGCGGGACAGATTCAGAAGGACGGGCGTGAGAGCAGGCCCGGATCGTGCGAGCCGGGGGTGATCTGCACCTGGATTTCGGTGGACAGAATAACGCGCGTCTTCCA
>Ga0113563_10001934_pt1 | contig 12176 bp, 13 predicted proteins | sample Mud3Dept3metaG_FD_80117 | JGI IMG/M metagenome (GOLD analysis project Ga0113563, IMG submission 80117) | Freshwater wetland microbial communities from Ohio, USA, analyzing the effect of biotic and abiotic controls - Mud 3 Core 4 Depth 3... | ecosystem: Environmental > Aquatic > Freshwater >...
CAGGACCTGAAGTCGACGAACGGCCTCAAGGTGAACGGGAGCTTCGTGGCGAAATCGTCCCTCGCCCCGGGGGACGTCCTGACCGTCGGCGCCTTCACACTGACCGTCCGCGAGGAGGCCAAGGCCGACGCCCTGCTCGCCGCCGCGTACGCGGATCCGAGCGCCACGTTCGTGCGCTCGATCGCCGACTTCAACAAGGACTTCCAGCTCGATGCGTTGGGACCCGCCGTCGACGTCTCGCTCACGATGCTCGGGAAGCGCCTGGCCCCCGCCCAGGCACGCGAGAAGATCTTCGAGATCCTCGTCCAGGTGGCGAAGACCCTGATCGTGGCGCGGGAGGTGGGGGAGATTCTCCAGAAGGTGGTCGACCTCCTCTTCGACCTCCTCCCGGCGGAGCGCGCCGCGGTCGTCCTTCTCGACGAGACGGGGCGGCCGGTGCCGACGCTCGCGCGGCAGAAGGGGAAGAAGGGGCTGGAAGGGGTCGAGCCGTTCTCGCACACCATCGTCGACACGGTCGTCCGGCAGCGGGTCGCGGTCCTGACGTCGGACGCCCTCGCGGACGGCCGCTTCGAGGCGGGACAGTCGATCCGCATTCAGCAGATACGCTCGGCCATGTGCGTGCCGCTCTGGAACCGCGACAACGTCATCGGGGCCCTCCACGTCGACACGCCTCTCCGGGTCGGAAGCTTCACCTCCGACGACCTCGACCTCCTGACGGCTCTCGGCAACTTCGCGGCCGTCGCGATCGAGAGGGCGCGCCTCCAGGGGCGGATCGAGCGCGAGGAACGGATCCGGGAGCGGCTGTCCCGCTACCACTCGCCGGGCGTCGTCGAAGAGATCGTCTCAGAGTCGTCGGGCGCGCTCGAGAAGGTCCGGACGCGGCCGGTGAGTGTCCTCTTCGCCGACATCGTCGGATTCACGACGCTCGCCGAGACGATGGAACCGGAGGCGCTTTCCCGCTTCCTCTCGACGGTCTTCACGTTCGCGGCGGACGCGATCTTCGCCCAGGGGGGGACCCTCGACAAGTTCATCGGCGATGCGGTGATGGCCTTCTTCGGCGCGCCGATCCCCCAGGCGGATCACCCGCGACGGGCGGTCGCGTCCGCCGCGCGGATGATCGGCGCCGTGACGGCCTGGAACGCGGAGAGGGCGGTCCGCGGCGAGGCGCCGGTGGCGATGCGGATCGGCATCAACACCGGGAACGCCGTGGTCGGCGACATCGGCTCGGACCAGCGCGTCGACTACACCGTCCTCGGCAACACCGTGAACGTCGCGGCCCGGCTCGAGGAGCACGTGGCGGGCCCGAACGAAGTCGTCGTCGGCGGAGAGACGGCGCGGCTCGCCGGAGGGGAGTTCGTATTCGAGCCGCTCGGCGAGGTGCGGCTGAAAGGGCTGACGAAAGGCCTGGCGGCGTTCCGGCTCAAGCTGGACTCCTCGGGCGCCGCGCTCCGCCCGGTCCGCTTGCGGGCCTGACCCGTGATTCCGGCGCCGGTCGCCTTCGTCACGTCGAACCCCGGAAAGGCGCGCGAGGCGGAGCGCCTCCTGGGCCGGCCCGTGACGGCGCGGCCGCTCGACCTCCCGGAGATCCAGTCGCTCGACTTCGAAGAGGTCGTCCGGGCGAAGGCCGTCGAGGCGGCGCGCCGCCTCGGCGACGCGGTCCTCGTGGAGGACTCGGGCGTCGCGGTCGCCGCCTGGGGCGGCTTCCCGGGACCCCTGACGCGCTGGATGACGGACGGGCCGATCGGATCGGCCGGGCTCGCGCGGATGCTGGACCCGTTCGGCGACCGCCGCGCCGAGGCGGTGTCGGCCCTCGGTCTCGCGCGGCCCGGCGGCGGGCCGGCGGAGGTCCTCGTCGCCGTCGGGCGCGTCCCCGGGACGATCGCCGAGGCGCCGCGGGGGACGAATGGCTTTGGCTGGGACGTCGTCTTCGTCCCCGAGGGCGCGACGCGGACCTATGCGGAGATGTCCGACGACGAGAAGAGCCTCGATTCGCACCGGACGCGCTCGTTCCGCGCGATGGCGCGGCTTCTCGAACGGCGATGACGCCGGGGAGGGCGGCCGCGGGGCGGCGCCCGTTCCGGCTCGCGGTCGCGGGGGTCTTCGTCGTTCTCTCGGCCACGGCCGACGAGCGGTTCTTCGGCGTCATCTCCGACGAGCAGCAGATGCTCGCGACGGCCTCGTCGTTGGCGGAGTCCCTCGAGCTCGGGATCGCCCGGACGCAGGTCTTCCAGTTCCCGCGGCCCGCCGGCGACGCGCTCTCTCCCTACGGGATGGGCCAGCCGCTCCTCGAGGTGCCGGCGCTCCTCCTTGCGGGACCATGGGAGCGGGCGTTCGGCGCGCGCTCGTCGCAGTCCCTCTTCGTTCTGACGGAGATCCTCCTTCTCGTGGCGGCGGCGGCCGCTTCGGGAGTCCTCGCGCGTGCCGCCGGAGCCTCGCCCGCCGGGGAAGCCGTTGCCGTCCTCGGCGCCGGCCTCGCCTCGCCGCTTCTCACCTACGCCACGAACGGCTACTCCGAGCCGATGCAGGCCGCCGCCCTCACCGGCGCGGCCGCCTGCGCCGCCCTCGCGTCGCGCGCCGGCGCGGCCCCTGCCGCGCCCCGTGCGGAGGCCGCGCGGCTGGCGGCCGCCGCCGGATTCCTCGCGGGCGCCGCCGTCCTCGGAAAGGGAGTCAACCTTCTCGTCGGGCCGTTCGTCGCGGCGCCCCTCGTTCTCGACGGCCCGGCGCGCCCGCGTCGCGAGCGAGCCCGGCTCGTCGCGTGGGGCGCGGCGGGGGCCGCGCTGACGCTCGGCGCGTGGCTCGCGTTCGAGATCGGGCGGTTCGGGGGGCCGTTCCGCTCGTATCCGGCGGACGGCTTTCGCCATCCGTTCTTCGACGGCCTCTGGCGGCTCCTGGTCGGAGCGAACGAAGGGCTCCTCCTCCACTTTCCGCTCCTCCTTCTCGCGGTCTTCGGCATCGTCTCCCTCGCGCGCGGCCACGAGACCCGCGGCTCCGCGCTGGCCGCGTTCGGGGCGCTGGCGGCGCTCCTCGTCACGTCCGCCTCGTGGTGGTGGTGGGACGGGACGGTCGGTTGGGGCCCGCGATTCCTCGTGCCGGCGATCCCGCTCCTCGCGGCCGCGGCGGGGACGGCCGTGCGCCGGCGAGCCGCGTCGCGCGCGGCGGTGGCTCTTCTTCTGGCCGGCGTCGCCGTCAACGCCCTCGGCGTCTTCGAGGCCGACGCCGTCACGAACTGGCTCGTCGAGCGGAGCGCCCCGGTCGCGCTCTCCGAGGCGGAGAAGGCGCTCCTCCCGCGGATCGTCCTCCGCAGCGCGTCGCCGTCGACGGGCACCATTCCGCGGAGCCTCTTCGCGGGCGGCGACGTCACGTTCGCGGGGCTCCGGCTTCACCCGCGGCTTCTGGGCCTCCGTTACGGCGGGGGAGAGCCCGGGGAGAAGGCCGCGGCGCTCCGGGCCTTCCCGTGGAGCCCGTCGCTCGGCGGCCTCGCGCACGAGATCGGCCGGGCAGCGCCCGGAACGCAGCCCTTCGTCGCGGAGAGCTACCTCCTTTCGCCACCGGCCTGGCCGCACCTCTTCGCCGCGACCGTCGCCTCCGCCGCCGGGCGGATGCCGGAGTTCAACGCGGCCTGGCAGATCGCCCTCGGGGACCAGCTCTTCCGCGCGCTCGACACGAAACGGCCGGCACGCGCGGAGCGGCTCGCGCGGCGGCTTCTCGAATTCGCGCCGACGGCTGGAACGTCGGCGCTTTACGGAGAGAGCCTGCGTCTCCAGTCGAAGCGCGAGGAGCTGACGCGCTTCCTGTCGTCGCTCCCCGAAACGACGCTCGCCGCGCCGCCACTTCTTCTCCTCCGCGCGCTCGTGGCCCGGGACGACGGACGGGACGAGGCGGCCCGGGCGCTTCTCTCGGGAGCCGCCCGCGGAATCCGGAGCCGCGCGCTGGAACGCGCCCTCGCCGAGGCGCCCGCCGACTGGCCCGCGACCTACCGCGAGATCTCGGGCGGCCGGTTCGGCGACGCGCCCTGAGGCGCCGGCCGGCGCGCCCTCTCGCGCAGGCGCGCGGCCAGCGCGTCGACCCGGACGAGGAGCTCCTCCTTCGTTCCGTCCGTCCGGAGGACGATGTCGGCCGACTTCTCCCGCTCCTCGTCCCGCATCTGCGCGGCGATGCGGCGGCGGAGGCCCTCGCGGTGGATCTCGCCGCTTCGCCTCACCGCGCGCTCGAGGCGGACCCCCTCGGGCGCCGAGACCACGATCACGACGTCGTACCGTTGCCGGCCCCCCGTCTCCACGAGGAGCGTCGCCTCGACGACGCCGAGCGCGTCCCCGGCCTTCTGACGCGCCTCGAACCAGCGTTCCTGGGCCTGGAGGACGAGCGGATGAATGCGGGAGTTCAGCCGCGCGAGCGCCGCGGAGTCGGCGAAGACCCGCTCGGCGAGGCGGCTCCGGTCGACGGCACCCTCCGGGTCGAGGAGGGCGGCCCCGAACTCCTCGGCCACCGCACGCGCACCGGCGGCGCCCGGCAAGTAGAGCTCGTGGACCACCCGGTCGGCGTCGAGCACCGGGATCCCGTGCTCGGCGAGCCGCGCCGCGACGGTGCTCTTTCCGGACGCGATCCCGCCCGTCAGGCCGACCCGGAGGATTCCCCGTGGAGGGAGCCGGTCAGCGCCCACGCCGATTCCCGCAGAGGTCGAGCGTGTTGGAGAGGAGCATCGCGATCGTCAGGGGCCCGACACCGCCCGGGACGGGGGTGTAGCGCGACGACCTCGGGAACGCGGTCGCCGGGTCGCAGTCGCCCACGATCGTCGAGCCGTTCTTCTCGAACGCCGCGAGGCGCGCCGCATCGCCCGGGAAGAAGCGGTTCACGTCCTCGAGGCGCGTCAACCGGTTGATTCCGACGTCGACGACGACGGCTCCTTCCCGTACGAACGAGCCGTCGACGAAGCCCGGCTTCCCGATGGCGGCGACGAGGAGGTCCGCCTCCCGGCAGAGGCCGGGCAGGTCGCGCGTCTTCGAGTGGGCGATCGTGACCGTGACGTCCTCCTTGAGGAGCAGGTGGGCCATCGGCTTGCCGACGATGTCGCTCCGGCCGACCACGACGGCACGCGCGCCGCGGAGGGGAACGCCCTCGCGCTTCAACATCTCGAGGATGCCGGCGGGCGTGCAGGGGCGCGGAGCCGGCTTCCCCTGGACGAGGCGGCCGACGTTCGTCGGGTGGAAGCCGTCCACGTCCTTCGCCGGGTCGATCGCCTCCAGGATCCGGGCGGTGTCGATCGTCTTCGGCAGGGGCAGCTGGACGAGGATGGCGTCGACGGCGTGGTCGCGGTTCAGCCCGTCGACCGTCGCCAGGAGCTCGGCCTCGCCAAGGGTCGCGGGGAAGCGAACGGTCGTCGACACGATGCCGGCCTCGTCCGCGGCCTTTGCCTTGCTCCTCACGTAAACCGCGCTCGCCGGGTCATCGCCGACGAGGACGGCCGTGAGGCCGGGCGTCACGCCGCGGGCCCGGAGCTCCGCGGCACGGGCGGCGACCTCGGAGCGGAGCGCGGCGGCGATCTTTCTTCCGTCGAGAGGGGTGGGAGGCATGGCGGGGGATTGTCGTCCAACTTCGCCGCCCGGGGCCATCCGCGGCCTTTCCCTGCCGGCGTCCAGTCCTTGACAGGTCTTCGGGGCTGGCGTATGTTTTCGCCCCTTGCGGGTTGAGGTCTTCGCCTGATCCCGCGGTCGTCGCCGTCGGGGCTCTGGTCTTTCGATGCATCCGGGTGAGCCGCATCGGAAAGACCTGCGGCTCCGGATGTTCAAGCCGGGGCCCGAAGCCCCTCAGCCGTGACCGGAGATCTCTGACCCCGTGAGCATGCGAACGCCGCTTCCCAAGACCTCGGAACTTTCCCGCCGGTGGATCGTCGTCGACGCCGACGGCGAGGTCCTCGGGCGGCTGGCGACGCAGGTCGCCCGCCACCTCACGGGAAAGACCAAGCCCCACTGGACTCCGTTCCTCGACACGGGAGACTTCGTCGTCATCGTCAACGCGGAGAAGATCGCCCTGACGGGCCGCAAGGAGAGCGACAAGGTCTATCGGCGTCACACCGGATTTCCGGGCGGCCTGAGGTCCATCACCGCGGCCAAGCAGCGCGCCCAGCGACCGGAGGCCCTGATCGAGGAGGCCGTCCGCGGGATGCTCCCGAAGACGAAGCTCGGCCGCAAGATGATCAAGAAGCTGAAGGTCTACGCCGGCCCCCACCACCCGCACGCGGCCCAGGCTCCCGTCGCCGCGAGCACCCGAGCGAGCGAAGGAGAACGGACACCTTGACCATCACGCAGTTCCAGGCGGTCGGCCGACGCAAGGAGGCGGTCGCCCGCGTCTACCTTCGTCCCGGCAATGGCGCCGTGTCGGTCAACGGCCGGAAGTTCGAGGATTACTTCCCGAACGACGTGCTGAAGATGGTCATAAGGCAGCCCCTTCAGCTGACGGAGACGGTCGACAAGTTCGACATCGTCGCCAGCGTCGATGGCGGCGGCGTGGCGGGTCAGGCCGGCGCGATCCGCCACGGGATCGCCCGTGCGCTCTGCCTCTTCAACGTCGAGCTCCGAGGTACGTTGAAGAAGGCCGGGCTCCTGACTCGTGACTCCCGGATGAAGGAACGCAAGAAGTACGGTCAGCGCGGGGCCCGTGCCCGCTTCCAGTTCTCCAAGAGGTAGGGAAGAGAGCATGAGCCAGATCACGATGAAGGAGCTGCTCGAGGCGGGCGTCCACTTCGGCCACCAGACCAAGCGCTGGAACCCGAAGATGAAGAAGTACATCTTCGGCAAGCGCAACGGGATCTACATCATCGACCTGCAGAAGACCCTGAAGTGCTTCCGCGAGGCGGCGGCGTTCGTCACCGACGTCGCCTCCCAGGGGAAGAACATCCTCTTCGTCGGGACGAAGCGCCAGGCCCAGGACGCCATCTACGAGGAGGCCAACCGCTGCGGCATGTTCTACGTGAACAACCGCTGGCTGGGGGGCACGCTCACGAACTTCGTGACCATCCGGAAGTCGATCTCGCGTCTGAAGGAAATCGAGGCGATGCTGGCCGACGGGTCCGACGCCATCCTCACGAAGAAGGAGCGGATCCACCTCGAGCGCGAAAAAGCGAAGCTCTCGAAGAATCTCGTGGGCATCAAGGAGATGGAGGAACTTCCCGACGTCCTTTTCGTGATCGACCCGAAGAAGGAGGCCATCGCGGTCCAGGAGGCCAAGAAGCTCGGCATCCCGGTGGTCGCCATCGTCGACACGAACTGCGACCCGGACGACATCGACCACGTCATTCCAGGGAACGACGACGCCATCCGCGCCATCAAGCTCTTCACCGGCAAGGTCGCCGACTCCGTCCTCGAGGGACTGCACGCCCAGGAGGAGCGCTACACCGGGAAGGTGGAGCACGGGGACGACGAGCCGATGCCCGTCAACTTCCAGGTCGCCGAGCCGGTCAAGGCCCCCGAGGAAACCCCGACCGTCCCGGCCTGAGGTCTTTCGGATTCGATCACGGGCCGCGCGGGGGCAGGACGACCCGGCGCGGCCCTTTTCACGTGAGGACACGACGACATGGCCATCACCGCGACACAGGTCAAGGAGCTGCGTGACAAGACGGGCGCCGGGCTGCTCGACTGCCAGAACGCCTTGAAGGAGACGAACGGCTCCCTCGAGGGCGCCGAGAAACTCCTCCGGAAGAAGGGACTGGCCGACGCGGCCAAGAGATCGGGCCGCGTCGCCGCGGACGGCCTCGTCGGCTACAAGGTCGCGGGTGGCACGGCCGCCCTCGTCGAGCTGAACTGCGAGACCGACTTCGTCGCGAAGACCGACGACTTCCAGAGGGCACGGCAGATCCTGGCCGAGGCCCTCGTCGCCGCGTCCCCGGTCGGGGACGCGCTCTCCGCGAACGTGGAAGCCCTCAGAGCGATGCCGGCGCCGAAGGAGCTTCCGGGGGCGACGGATCTCGCGAGCCCCTCCGGCACGATCGGCGACTGGCTCAAGTCCTTCACCGCCAGGACGGGAGAGAACACCCAGCTCCGGCGGGCCGCGCGGCTCGTCGCGGGGCCGGGCGCGGCGCTGACCCTCTACGCCCACCCCGGCGACAAGAACGTCGTCGTCGTCGAGACCGTCGGGTGCGACGAGATGCTCGCCAGGGACCTCGCGATGCAGGTGGCCGCGCTCGGGCCGCTCTGGGCGACGCGCGAATCGGTCCCCGAGAAGGCGCTGAACGACGAGAGGGAAATCGCCCGCGCCAAGGCGGCGGCCGCCGGCAAGCCGCCCAACGTCGTCGAAAAGATGGTCGAGGGCATGGTCGCCAAGTGGTACGGCGAGGTCGTCCTCGTCGACCAGCCGTTCGTGAAGGACGACTCGAAGAAGGTGTCGCAGGTCGTCGCCGAGCGTGGGGGGAAGGACGCTCGCGTCGTCCGCTTCGTCCGCATCAAGGTGGGCGAGGGGGTCGAGAAGAAGGCGACCGACCTCGCCGCCGACGTGGCCGCGCTGACGAAGTGATGGGCGAGACGCCCCGCTACCGCCGGATCCTGCTGAAGCTCTCCGGGGAGGCGCTCCTCGGGAGCCAGCCGTTCGGCATCGAGCCGACGATGGTGGCGCGGATCGCCGACGAGGTCGCCGACGTCTGCCGCCTCGGGGTGGAGGTGGCAATCGTGATCGGCGGCGGCAACATCATTCGCGGCGTCTCGGCCGCGACGCAAGGGATCGACCGCGTCACCGGGGACACGATGGGGATGCTCGCGACGGTGATCAACGGCCTCGCGCTGCAGGACGCCCTCGAGAAGCGGGACATCCACACCCGCGTCGTCACCGCCTTCGAGGTGCGCGCCGTGGCCGAGCCGTTCATTCGCCGCCGGGCGATCCGGCATCTCGAGAAGAAGCGCTGCGTCATCTTCGCCGGAGGCACGGGGAACCCGTTCTTCACGACCGACTCGGCCGCCGCGCTCCGGGCGAACGAGATCAAGGCCGACGCCATCCTCAAGGCGACGCGGGTGGACGGCATCTTCACGGCCGATCCGATGACGGACCCCGCGGCGAGGCTGATGCCCCGCGTGACCTACCAGGAAGCCCTCGAGAAGCGGCTCGGCGTCATGGACGCGGCGTCCATCGCCCTCTGCCGCGAGAACCGGATGCCGATCCGGGTCTTCAACCTCCTCGTCCCCGGCAACATCCGGCGCGTCGTCCTCGGCGAAAACGTCGGGAGCGTCGTGGACGCCGGCGCGCCGGCCTGATCCCGAACGACTGCGCAAGGAGGCCAACACCCCATGCCCCTCAGGGAGATCAAGAAGGAAGCCGAACGCCGCATGCACGTTTCGCTCGAGGCGCTCCGGGCCGAGCTGAAGCACCTGCGCACCGGGCGCGCGTCCGTCAGCCTGCTCGAAGGGATCCTGGTCGAGTACTACGGCACGCCGACGCCCCTGAACCAGGTCGCCTCGCTGATGGCGCCCGACGCAACGCTGCTCGTCGTCCAGCCGTTCGAGCCGAGCCTTTGCCCGGTCGTCGAGAAGGCGATCCGCAAGAGCGATCTCGGCTTCAATCCCTCCTCCGACGGAAAGATCGTCCGGATCCCCGTGCCGCCGCCGACCGAGGAGCGCCGCAAGGAGATCGTCAAGAAGGCGCACGGCTTCGCCGAGCAGGCGCGCGTCGAGATCCGGCATCACCGCCACGAGGCGAACGAAAAGACCAGGAAGGAAGCCAAGGCCTCGGCGGTTTCCGCGGACGACGAGAAGCGCTCGCTCGACGAGATCCAGAAGCTCACCGACAAGTCCGTGGCCGAGGTCGACGCCATTCTCAAGGCGAAGGAAGCGGACGTCCTTGCCCGCTAACACCGCGAAGCGCCCGCCGGCCGGGGCAGGACCTGCGACCGCCGTGGCGCTGATCCCGGGGGCTGGAATCGGGGCTCGGTTTCACGATGACGGGCCGAAGGCCCTCGTCCGGCTCGCCGGGAAGCCGTTCCTCCTCCACGCCCTCGAGCGTCTCGCGCGCTCCGGGCGCGTCCAGGCGGTGGTCGTGGCCGGCACACCGGGATACGAGGAGGCCTTCCGCGACGCGCTCGCGTCCTCGCCCCTTCCCGCGACCCTCGTGACGGGGGGCGTCACGCGGCGGGAATCGGTGACGAACGCCTTTGCCGCCGCGGATCCGGCCGACGGCACCCTCGTCCTCGTCCACGACGCGGTCCGCCCGCTCGTCGATCCGGCCGAGGTGGCGGCGGTCGTCGACGCGGCCGCGGCGCACGGCGCGGCGATCGCGGCGTGCTCGATGGTCGACACCGTGAAGCGCAAGAAGGGCGGACGGATCGTGGAGACGGTGTCGCGCGAGGAGCTCGTCGCCGCGACGACGCCGCAGGTCTTCGAGGCGTCGCTTTTCCGCAAGGCTCTTGCCCGAACTGGTGGCGCCGAGGTGACCGACGACGCCGAGCTCGTGGAGCGCGCGGGTGGTAGCGTTGCGGTCGTCCTCACGTCGCGCTGGAACATCAAGATCACCTATCCCGAGGATCTCGAGTGGGCCGAGGCGTTCCTCGCCCGGGGTAGCGGCTGAGGTGGCGCTCCGCGTCGGGCACGGATTCGACGCTCACCGGCTTGCCGACGGACGGGCGTGCGTGCTCGGGGGAGTCCCGATCCCGTCGGAGGCGGGGCCGGAAGGGCACTCGGACGGCGATGTCGTCCTTCACGCTCTCGCCGACGCCCTTCTGGGCGCTTCTGCCGCCGGGGACCTGGGGAGCGTCGTAGGCACGACGCGCGCGGAGTGGAAGGACGCCCCGTCGTCGCGGTTCGTCACGCACGTCCGCGAGCTGACGGACCACCCGGCCGTCCTGAGCGTCGACGTGACGCTGATCGCGGCCCGACCGAACGTGAGCGCCTTCCGCGCCGCAATGCGCGAGACGATCGCGGCGCTCGTCGGGGCGCCGGTCTCGCGGGTCTCGGTGAAGGCCTCCTCGGGCAATGGCCTGACTGCTTTCGGGCGGGGGGAAGGCGTCGCGGCCGAGGTCGTCGTCCTCGTCGACGTCGCGGAGCCGTGACGGCGGCCCCGCGGTGATCGTCTCCGGCTTTCACCCGGTCCGCGAGATCCTCGGGAAGCGGCCGCACTCCGTTGAGGCCGTATTGGTCGTGAAGGGGCGGCGCGACGCCCGGGCGAGCGAGCTCGAGGAGACGGCCCGGGCGGCCGGCGTCGTGGTGAGGCGCGTGACCCGCGAGGAGCTGGACCGGATGGCGGGCCGGGGTCACAACGGCGTCGCCGCGCGCGTCGCCGCCCGGGACTACGACCCGGTCGAGGCGTGCCTCTCCGGGGAGAAGGGCTCGCGGACCGTCGTCTTCCTCGACCAGGTCACCGACCCGGGAAACGTCGGGTCGATCCTCCGGACGGCGGCGGCGGGGGGGGCGGCGGTGGTCCTCCCCGAGAGGCACGCCGCAGGGCTGACCGACGCGGTCGCAAAGGCGTCGGCTGGAGCGCTCGAGAGGGTGCGGGTGGGGCGGTGCGGGAACGCGGCGCAGTTCCTCACGGAGGCCAAGCGTCTCGGGTTCTGGGTTTTCGGGGCGGATGCTGCGGGCGAAAACCTTTATGAGACAGATCTTACCGGCGACGTTCTGCTTTGCCTCGGGTCGGAGGGGGAGGGGCTCCGGCGGCTCACGAGGGAGTCGTGCGACCGGCTCGTATCGATCCCGATGGAGCCGGGCTCGGGCTCGCTCAACGTCTCGGTCGCCGCCGCCCTCCTCCTCTACGAGGTCGTCCGGCAGCGGGGCGGCTATCTCCCGGCACGAAAATAGCTTGACCCGGCCGAAACGCGCCTGCTATAAATCACAGTCCGCGCCTCGTCGGGCGTGGAACGCCGTGCCTCTCCGACTTCTTGAACAGCACGGTCGAGCTCTCTCCGCCGCGGCGACGAAGGAAAACGAGGCTGGCGTAGCTCAATTGGCAGAGCAGCCGATTTGTAATCGGCAGGTTGCGGGTTCAAGTCCCATCGCCAGCTCCAGAGGGGTCCGGAGCGACGCGACTCCGGGACGGGCGAAGGGATCCGGTTGCGAGGGATGACGAGGGAACGGGGGCAGATGGCCGAGTGGTTAATGGCAGCAGACTGTAAATCTGCCGCACTTACGTGCTACGGGGGTTCGAATCCCTCTCTGCCCACCATCGCCCACGGCGATGGTGGCCAGAGACTGCCGGCTGTTTTGATC
>Ga0113563_10001935_pt1 | contig 12173 bp, 16 predicted proteins | sample Mud3Dept3metaG_FD_80117 | JGI IMG/M metagenome (GOLD analysis project Ga0113563, IMG submission 80117) | Freshwater wetland microbial communities from Ohio, USA, analyzing the effect of biotic and abiotic controls - Mud 3 Core 4 Depth 3... | ecosystem: Environmental > Aquatic > Freshwater >...
TCGCGATCTCGGGCAGCGTCACCAGCCGCAGCGTCGAGCCAGTCGGCGCGCAGTCGACGACGCAGAAGTCGTAGTCGCCCGAACGCGCGGCCGCTTCGACGGCGAGCAGCGCCCCCACTTCCTCGGCGCCCGGCAGCAGCGCCAGCTCGTCGGCGATCACGTCCTCGATGCCCTGATGCCGGAACAGCGAGACCAGGTAGTCGCGAATCGCGCCCCAGTGCGGCTCGAGCGTCGCGCGCGCGTCCACCTCGAGGGCCGCGAGCTGCGGCGTCACGCACTGCGGCGCCCCCTCGTCGTCGCTGGCAAGCCGCAGGCCGAGCACGTCGCCGAGGCTGTGCGCCGGGTCGGCCGAGAGCACCAGCGTGCGATGCCCGAGCGCCGCGGCGTGCGCGGCGCTGGCCGCAGCCGTCGTCGTCTTTCCGACGCCGCCCTTGCCCGTGTAGAAGACCAGCCGCACGAGCGCAGGCTATCACCTGCCGCGCGCGGCGAGGTAAGCCAACTCGAGCGAAGCGCTAAGCCGCGGCTTGTTGCTCCGCTGCCATCGCAATCGCGCGCGCGACCGGCCCGCGCGGGCTGCCCAGCGGGCCTTCGGTCCACTGATTCTGGCAGCGCCGACACTCATGGAGCAACCAGAGTCCGCGTTCGAAGACCTCGTCGATCGCGACGTCGGAGCCGCCGCATACGCCACACGGTTCGGGGGAGATCGCGCGCGCCATGCGGCGCTGAGCGGTCGATTGGGATCGATCCATCGCTTCGAACCTCCGTCCTCTTCGTTGCCATGGGCAACGGGGGTTGCGAGCCGGGCACCGAACCGATGGATGGCGCCGGCTCGAAGAAGAGGAAACCACGGGCGCGTGACAGCTTCGGTCACGTCGCGCGACGTTTTCGGGGTTCTGGGGGTGCGGCTCCAAGCCTCGGAGGGCTGTCTTGGTGTCGGCGGAGGCCTTGCCTAGAGCAACGCGCCGTCGCAGCCGAACTCGATCCTGGCGACGCGGTATCCTGGCTGCGAAAGAGCGGCTTCTTGTCGTAGGCTTCCTCTCAACGCGCCCACCCAAAGCAGGGAGCGACGACACCGTGGTGAATCGAGGCGCGCAGCGGTCGGACCCGGGCACCTGGGTGAGGTGGCTCGTCCTGGGAGGCCTCGGTCTCTGTTTCGCCGGCGGCCTCGCGGGCTGCGCGCGGACACCCGAGTCACAGCAGATTCACGACTCGTGGGAGCCGGTGAACCGCCCCGTCTTCGGCATCAATCGCAGCGTCGACGATCACGCGCTCGGCCCGCTCGCGCGGGGTTGGAAGAAGATCACGCCCCGCGTGATGCGCGACGGCATCTCGAACGCCTACCGGAACCTCACGTTCCCCCAGCGTTTCCTCAGCACTCTCGGACAAGCGGAAGGCGAGAAGGCGGGGACGGAGCTGGCGCGCTTCCTGGTGAACAGCACGGTGGGTCTCGGCGGCATCTTCGATCCCGCGAGCAAGCTGGGGCTCGAACGGTACGACGAGACGCTCGGCAAGATGTTTGCGCGCTGGGGCATCCCGCCCGGCCCCTACATGGTCGTTCCGCTACTCGGCCCCTCGACCCCGCGCGATACAGTGGGCGGCGTGATCGGCGTCGCCTTGAACCCGCTGCTGTGGTTTGGCGTCGGCGTACCCGGACTGGGTGTGCTCTTCGCCGTCAATGGTCGCGCCCAGGCCGATGAGCAGATCGAAACCGCCAAGCGCGCCGCCCTCGACTACTACGTCTTCGCGCGCGACGCCTACGCGCAGAGCGACGGCGAGGGCAACTGGTGGGACAACTCGCCAATCGGCGCGGAGCCGTCGGATGAACTCTACGAGGTCACGACCGAAACCGACCTCGAAGTGAAGGTCGATCCGGAGCCTGCTTCTTCGGACGCCATCGACGCGACGCAGTAGCGCGCCATTCCCCAAACCAGCGGCAGGAGATCAGTGACGTGTCGATGCCGCCGAATGCGAAGTCGTTGCTCATCGCGAGCGGCGCCAGCTCCATCACGCGTCGCGGGCCGGTCACGACCACCCTGCGGTTCATGCCAGGCCCCCGTTCACGCCCAGCATCTGCCCGGTGATGTAGGAAGCCTCGTCGGAAAACAGAAACGCGACGGCTGCCGCGACGTCGTGCGATTGGCCGATGCGGCGCATCGGAATCAGCTTCGTGAGTTCTTCGATCGGCGCGCCGGCGAGCATCTCGGTCGCGATCAGACCCGGCGCGACACTGTTCGCCGTGATGCCGCGCTTGGCCAGCTCCAGCGCGAGCGAGCGCGTCGCGGCGATCAGGCCGGCCTTCGATGCGCTGTAGTTGGTCTGCCCGCGATTGCCCGCCAGGCCCGAGACCGACGAGATCGTCACGATCCTCCCACCCTGGCGCGCGCGAATCATCGGCATGACGAGCGGGTGCAGGACGTTGTAGAAGCCGTCCAGGTTGGTCGTCAGCACGCGGTCCCAGGCGTCCCCGCTCATGCCCGGGAACGGTGCGTCCGCATGCGTTCCCGCATTGCACACGACGCCGTAGTAGGGGCCGCCGGACTCGAGGTCGCGCGCGAGCTCGCGGGCGCAGGCGTCCCGATCCGCGACGTCGAAGCAGAGCGCGCTGGCTTCTCCGCCGTGCTCGCGGATCGCCGCGACCGTCGCCTGCGCGGCGTCGGCGCGCTCGCGGTAGTTCACGGCGATCGCGAAGCCGTCGCGGGCGAGTCGCGCGGCGATCGCCGCGCCGATGCCCCGACTTCCGCCCGTCACCAACACGCGACGCTTCATGGTTCGTTCCTATCCGGTGCCCGCGCGCGGAACGAAGCAGTTGAGCCGACCTTCTGCAAGCAGGCTGCCGCCGTCGGCATCCCGCAGCTCGCAGTCGAAGGAGACCAGGGTCGTACCTCCCGCCCACCGACGCCGTACCGTCGCGAGGAGACGCTGGTCGGCTGGGAATCGATCGACATGGAAACGCAGTGCCCTGGCTCCCACCAGGAAGCCGCGTTGCGGTTCGCGGTTGCCGGTCGCGCGCTGCACGAGTCCGGCATGGACGGCGATGCACTGCGCCATGTACTCGATGCCGATCCAGACGGGAACGCTGCCGTCCGGCTCGCGGAACAGCTCCTGCGCGACAATCGCGACGGCGCAGGTCGTCGCCAGCTCGTCGTGCGCGAGCACCTCGTCGAGGAGAACCATCGGGCCGGCGTGCGGCACCAGCTCGCGGACCGGCGGAAATTCACTCACGCGGTGTTTCGACTCCATCGCGAAAGAAGTCGTAGAAGTTGAACCACTGATAGGGCGCTCGCAGGCAGTGGCGCGCGAGTCGATCGGCGTAGCGCTGACAGTAGCTGGCGAGCGCTTGCTCGCGTCCCTTGCGGGGCAGCTCGATGCGGTCCGCGAGCAGTTCCACGTCGATCGAGTAGGCGCGGTCGCCGGTCCGCAGCGCGACCATGAACAACACCGGACAGGCGAGCGCGGCAGCGAGCCGGAACGGTCCTTGCGGGATCGCAGCGCGCCCGCCGAGAAAGGCAACGCTGCAGTCGCGCTGGACGCCGCTCGGAGGGCTCCGATCAGCCAGGATCGCGACGACCTCGCCGCGCTCCACGCAGGCGCGCGCGGCGAGTACGTGGTCGAACGAATCCGTGCGCACCGGGATGACCCGCACGCGCGTCAGGCTCTCCCTGGCGAGCGCGCCGAGTCGATCGAAGAGCGCGTTGATGCGGGCGGCGTGCTGCGTGTACATGAGGATGTTGACGGTGACCCGCGAGCCCGTCGCCAACAGACGCATTGCGTCGAAGCTGCCGAGGTGGGATCCGAGCACCAGCGCCCCGCGCCCGTCGCGCGCAACGCGATCCAGATGGTCTTCGCCCGTCACGGCGAGCGCGTAGTCGGAGCGCGTTCCGAGCCAGAATCCCATCCGGTCCACGATCGAGGTGCCGAAGGCCAGAAAGTGGAGGAACACGTGGCGCTGGCGCGGCGGACCAGCGAGCACCCGCGCTCCGTCCGGATTCTGGTAGACGCGGCGCAGGTAGTCGAGCGAGGCCCGGCGCGCCGCCGACCCCGTTGCGTAGAAGTAGGCCACGATCGGAACCACCAGGACGCGCGCCATGCGTTGCCCGAAACGTCGATACAGCCATGCGCCCGCGCGCACCGCGGAGGCGGAGCCGCGTTCGTCGTGCTCGTACCATGCGTCGCGACGCGTCACGCGCCCGCTCCGAACCGACGCGCGAGCAAACCGGGCAGGCGCGACAGCATGCTCAGCACGAATCGCGGATTCGTCCGGAGCCTCCGCAGGCCATCGCGCAACAGGTCGAAGTGCGAGAACCCGTCGGCTTCGTAGCGCACGTGCGCCGGGACGTTGATCACGGGAGCGCCTGCCGAGACCAGGCGCGCGATTGCGTGTCGTCGATCGCGCCTTCGATGGTCGAGGCGTGATCGTAGATGGAGAGGAGCACGCACGGGTTCACCGCGGCTCCCGATCCAGGCGGAATCGGCCCGTCGAGAACACCTTGCCCGGCCCCGCCATCTCGAAGTCGAGCACGCAGCCGTCCGCTGCGACGTCGAGACTGAGGGTGAAGAGTTGCTGCGGGCGCAAGGGCGTCTTGAACTTGAGCGCTTCGATGCGCCGCGGAGCGCCGGCGAGCCCGAGGCGATCGCTCGCGATTCGCAGCACCCAATCTACCTGGAGTACGCCGGGCACGACGAAGAACTCGGGAAAGTGTCCCGGCCAGACGGCCAGATGCTCGGGCACGCGCAAGTCGAACTCGTGGTGCGAGTCGCCCCGGCGCTCGGCCAGGAACTCGGGCTCCAGTTGCGGTCGCAAAGCGCCGCGCACACCAACCTCCCCGCGTCCGGCGCCAGAGCCTCGCCTACTCGATGCGCGGCGGGAAGAGCCGGCGGAAGATGACGTCGGTGGGCGCTCCGAGATAGCGCCGGAAGCGCCACTGCCGGTAGACGTACTCCGCGGAGAAGAGCATCCCGACCAGCAGGTACGCCACGAACCCCGTGTACAACGCCCAGACTTCGATCGTCCCCCAGCACGCCAGTCCAAGTGCGACGGCGCCGTTCACGAGAAAGAACGCGCACCAGATCCAGGTGACGCGGCGGCAGTAGCGGGTCTCGTCCGCCGTGAGGGACCCGAGCTGGACCCGTGCGATCGCTTCCACGATCGACTCGCGCTCGCGCAGCGAACGCCCGAAGGTCGCGAGCAGGGCGAGGCTTCCGAACGCCGGCGCGGCGAGCAGGCTGAGCGAGTCGTTCCAGATCGCGGAGATTGCGAAGACGATCGCGAGGCCAAGCGCCGGCGCGGCCCAGATGCGCGCGTAGTCGAGACCCTTCTCGCGCCCCATCAGCAGCGCTCGCGCCGCGAGCAGCGCGAGCGCGCAGAGCGCGATCGCGCGGGGCGACGAGCGCTGCAGCGCGGCGTAGACCAGCAGCGGATACGCCAGGACCAGGACCGCGCGCAAGATCACCATGGGCTCAGGGGACTCGGATCTCCGACAGCTTCCGATGCACGAGATCCACGATGTCGTGCACCACGCGGATCGACCTCGGCTCCTCTTCGTTCCCGTCGAGACCCGCGAAGATCTCCCCTTTCGTCATCGGCACCAGGAGTGCGGACATGGCGAAGCTCTCATCGCTTGCGGCCCTTGGCGACGAAGTGGGCGAGGCTTCGCACGGACGCGAAGCGCTCGCGGTTCGCCTCGGCGTCGTCATCCACGACGACGCCGTAGCGCTGCTCCAGCACGACCGCGATCTCGAGCGCGTCGATCGAGTCGAGTCCCAGACCCTCGACGAAGAGGGGCTCTTCGCTGACGATGTCCGCGGGAATCAGATCTTCGAGCACGAGCGCCTCGACGATCAGCTCCTTGATCTCCGCTTCCAGCTGCTCAAGCGCCTGCATCGAGTCTCTTCGCGTCGAAAGATTCGTAGAGCGCGGCCGTGATGCAGCGTACGGCGCGCGAGGTCGAGATCGCCTCGCCAGCCGGGAGGAGATCCCGCGCGACGACGGGGCTCTCCACGTCCATGGTGATGATGAGCTTGCGATCCGGAACCGCCCACCAGGGCTGGCCCTTCTTGAGCGCCGGTGGCGTGCAGGTGAGGAAGACGGGCGTGATCAGGCAACCACTGCGAAGGGCGATGTGCGCAGCGCCGCGCTTGAACGGACGCAGCCCCTGCTCGGGCGAACGCGACCCCTCCGGAAACAAGACCACCGAACGGCCCGCGCGAAGGCGTTCCACGCAGGTATTCACGACCTGCGGCCCTTCGCCATTCGGGATATAGCCCGAGATGCGAACGACGTGCCGGAGGAACGGGTTCCGCCATGCATCGCTCTTCACGATGCAGTCCGCCTGGGGCATGCGCGAGATCACGAAAACGGCGTCGAGCAACGTCGGGTGATTGGCGACCACCAACGACGGGCCGTGGGCGAGGCGGTCGGTGCCGGTCTCGCGCACCTCGAAGAGATGGAGCGCCGTTCCGAGGTGGACGAAGAACGCGAAGGCGCGCTGGATCAGCCGCTGGGCAACGCGCTCGCGCGCCTCGCCGGGCTCTGATCGCCAGGCGACGAAGGGAAACACGACCCCCGCGATGACGAGTGCGCCGACCCCGAAGGTGACGAAGAGAAACCCGGTTCCGAGCTGTCGCAGCAGGTGCTCGATGCGTGCGCGGATGCGCAATCGATCGCGGATCCAGCCCGGCCGAGCGACGAGGATGGGTTCGCTGCCTGCGCTCAAAGCCACCGGGGCCTCGCCTCCGCTACTCACCGGGGTTGCAATCCGCGGATCGGTCCGGCCACACTACCACTCTGCGAATCTCGCTGTAAATCCGCGCCTTCCCGCCAGCTCGGCGCGTTCGGGGACCATGCTCGAGAGCCCGATCTTCCGCCTGCTCGCAATGTCGTCGGCCCTCCTGCTGTCGATCGAGCCGGCCGCTGCAAGCGACGCGATCGACCTCGAAGCGCTGGTCCGCGGCTTCGCCGCAATGCCGGGTCTCTCGGCCCGCTTTCGCGAGGAGAAGCACATCTCGCTCCTGCAAGTCCCGCTGGTGAGCGAGGGCGTGCTCTACTTTGCGCCACCCGATCGCATCGCGCGACACGTGGAGCGACCCGCTCCCTCGACGCTCCTCGTGCGCGACGACGAGTTGGTGATGGGCACGGCTGGTGAGCGCCACACCCTCGACCTCGCGGCGCAGCCCGTCCTGCGATCGTTCGTGGATGCCTTCCGCCTCGTCCTCGCGGGTGACATCGCGAGACTCCGCGAACTCTATGCGATCGAGTTCCGCGCGAACGACTCGCAGCGCGACTGGCAGATCCAACTGCTGCCGCGAGACGAGCAGCTCGCGGGCATGATTCGCTCGATCCAGGTTGCGGGGCGCGACGCGATCCTGCTCGAGCTGCGCGTCGTCGAGGCGGACGGGGACAGCACGGTGACTCGCTTCACCGACGTCGACCGCAACCGGCGCTTCAGCGAACCCGAACTCGACGCGCTGTTCCGCATTCCGCCGTGAGGATTAGGCCGCTCGTCTTCCTGTGCGCCGCCGCCGTCTGGGTCGCCGTCCTGGGCGCGTACGCGTGGCGTCACGGGCACGTGTCCACCGACATCACCCACTTCCTCTCGACCCTGGAAGAACGCGAGCTGGCGGCGATTGCGCTGCGTCTCGCGGACTCCGAGCGCACGCGAACGCTGATCCTGGGCGTCGCAGCTCCGGAAGAAGCGACCGCCGTCGCAGCGGCTGCCGAGTGGGCGCGCGAACTCGCGGCCCACCCGGAAGTCGCCGCGCTGCGCGCAGGCCCCAATCCCTCGGCTGCGAACGCCGTGTTCGATCTCTACTTCCCGAGGCGCCTGCTGTTCCTTTCTTCGCGGCCCGAGGCGGAGCTGCCAGAGAAACTCTCGCGCGACGGTCTCGTCGACGCGGCGCGCCGGCTGCGCGGCGAACTCGCGCTGCCGCAAGGTCCGCTCATCAAGGAGATCGCGGCCGCGGATCCGCTGCTCGCCTTTCTGGGCCAACTCCGCCGCCTCGAAGCGGCGCGCGGGAGCATGCGGGTGGTGAAGGGCGGCTTCGTCGCCGGCGATCCGCCGCGCGCCATCCTGTTCCTCACGACGATCCACTCGGCATTCGATTCCGCGCACCAGGCTCCCCTGCTCGACTTCGTCGCGAGCAGCTTCGACGCGCTGAACGGCAGTCACGGGGGCGCGCTGCGACTCGAGCAGAGCGGCGTGCACCGCTTCGCCGTCGCGTCGGAGCGCGCCGCGAAGCGCGACGCCACCTGGATCTCGGCGCTCTCGATGGCGGCGCTCGTCGCGTCCTTTCTCTGGATCTACCGATCCCTCAGCGCGCTGCTGCTCACGCTGATCCCGCTCACGGTCGGTCTCGTCACGGCGACCGCCGCGACGCTCGCCCTGTTCGGCGGCTTGCACGCGCTGACGGTCGCCTTCGGCTCGACGCTGATCGGCGTCTGCATCGACTACCCGATCCACTTCGTGAGCCACTACGCGCTACGTCGAAAGGGCGAGAGCAGCCACGCGGTGCTGCGCAGCATCACCCCCGCGCTCGGACTCGCGGCGCTGACGACGGTGGCCGGCTTCCTCGGGATCGCATCGTCGGACCTCCCGGGCGTGCGCGAGATAGGCGTCTTTGCCTCGTTGGGCGTGCTGGCGGCGCTGGTCGCGACGGTCGTGCTGCTGCCCGAACTCGTGCCGCGCGATCTCGGTTCCACCCGCCCGCTGGAGCGTCTCGCGGAAACGCTCACCCGGATCGCCGCGACCTCGCCGCGCCGGCGCAGAGCGGCGCGTGCCTTCGTCGTCGCGATCCTCCTCCTCTGCGCCGTGGGTCTGCCGCAGCTGCGCTGGGACGACGACGTCTTCGCGCTCAACATGCCGCTCGAGTCGGAATGGGTGCGCGAGAGCCAGGCGCTCAGCGACGCGGTTTCCCAGGTGGACGCGGGTCGCATGGTGATCGCCGTGGGCGACGACGACGAAGCCGCGCTGCGCGCGAACGACGCCGTCCACGAACGTCTCGGGGCCGCTCGTGCCGCAGGCGCCCTCGACGAGTTTCGCTCGCCGCACGCGCTGCTCTGGTCGCGCGACTTGCAGGAGCGCAACTGGGCTGCCCTGGCGGCGCGTCCGAATCTCGCCGAGGACATGCTCGCCGTGCTCGCATCGGAAGGCTTTCGCCGCGAGGCGTTCGCACCGTTCGCGGAGGCACTGCACGGCGCGCAGCCGCAGCCGCTTCTGATGGCCGAGATCGTGGCGTCGCCCCTCGGCGAAGCGATCGCACCGTTCCGCGTGGAGGCGGAGGGCAAGATCGCGCTGCTGACGCTGCTGCGCGGGGTGCGTGATCCGGACGCCGTCGTCGCGGCGCTGGGCGGGCTCCCGGGCGTCCGCTACTTCGACAACGAATCGTTCGTTCGAACGATCTACTCGCGCCATCGGACGCGAAGTCTGTGGCTGGTCGGACTGGGCTCGGTCGCGATGATGGCGCTGCTGTTGCTGCGCTACCGGCGCATCGACCGGGCGCTGGCGGCGGGCGGGCCGGCGATTCTGGGAGCGCTCGCCACGGCTGCCTTGATCGCCGCATCGGGAACTCCGCTGAACCTGATCCATCTGCTCGGTCTGCTGCTCATTCTCAGCCTGGCCGCCGACTACGGCATCTTCCTCGTCGAGTCGGATGGCGACGAGCTGGCGGACGCGTCCTCGCTGCTGAGCGTGAGCCTCGCCGCGCTCACCACGCTTTTCTCGTTCGGGCTGCTATCGCTCTCGTCGTTTCCCGCGCTCCGCGCACTCGGCGTTGCAACCGGAATTGGAGTCGCGCTGAGTCCTGCGCTCGCGCTCTGCTTCCGAATCCTGCGTACGGGCGCTGCGCGAGAGTCCAGCACCGAGGAGAAATCATGAAGGTGTCGACACTCGTCGTCCTGGTCGTCGGAGCCTCGCTGCTGATCGCCACTGCGGTCGGCCGTGTCGTGAAGCTGGCCGGGAAGGAATAGGCGCACTGGCCGCGCGACTGCGATGAACAGGCGTTTCACTGCGATGGTCGTCACGATCGCGCTCGCCGTCGTGCCGGCGTGCTCGACGACGCGGCCCGCGCCATCCGCCGGCGCGGGCCTCACGCCGCTCGTCTCCACCGCTGAGATCCCGGGCGAATTCCTGATGCAGCAGCGGCTGCGCTTCCATTGGCAGCATCGCGAGGGTCAGGCCGACGCAGTGGTGCAGATGGTGTGCGGAGAACTCACCGTGCTGCTGCTCACGCCGTTCGGCACGCCCGCGGTCGTGATCCGCCAGCGCGATCGCAACGTCGAGATCGAGTCGAAGCTGCCGGGCATGTGGACGTTCCCGCCCGAGTACGTGTTGCACGACGTGCAGCGCACTTTCTTCGTTCCGATCGGGGATCCCGCTCTCACCGAAGGGCGCCGCCAGCTGGAATATGGCGGCGAATCGATCGAGGAGGCGTGGGCGGGCGGCCGCCTGGTCGAGCGCAGCTTCACGACCGAGCAGGGCGGCGCACAGTCGCGCATCGTAGTCGGCTACCCGGACGGAGCGACGCGAAGCGAGCCACCGCGCACCGCGACCATCGACGCCCCGCACTGGGACTACCGCCTCGAAGTGACGACGCTCTCACGCGTCGAGCTGACGTGTCCCCACTGATCGGGTCCGCCGACGAGTCCGTCGTGCGCGGTGTCCGGTCCTGATACGATCGATACCGCCCCGGTTGGAGGGAGGTCCATGGTTCATCGATCGCATCGCGCGGCGAGGCGTGCGCCGATCGGTCCGGGAGACGTCGCGTGAACCCCTGCCTCCTCATCCCCATCTATGAGCACGGCTCGACCATCCGCCGCGTGGTCGAGTCCCTCGCGTACGCGGATCTCCCGCTCGTGATCGTGAACGACGGAAGCGGCCCCGCCACGCGGGCGACGCTCGACCGCATCGTCAAGGACTTCGACTGGGTCGAGGTCCGCCACCACGCGGTGAACCAGGGCAAGGGTGCGGCGCTCGTGACGGGCTACCGCGCCGCCGCCGAGCGTGGCTTCACGCACGTGGTCCAGCTCGACGCCGACGCCCAACACGAGTCCGCCGACGTGCGGCACTTCCTCGCCGCGGCCCAGGCAAGACCCGACGCGCTCGTACTCGGCCAGCCCATCTTCGGCGATGAAGCACCGCGAAGCCGCCTGTACGGTCGGAAGCTCTCGGTGGGCATGGTGTGGCTCGCGACGCTCTCGCTCGAGGTGCGCGACCCGCTGTGCGGCTTCCGCTGCGTGCCCCTTGCGCCTGTGCTGCGCCTCCTGGACCACGTGCCGATGGGTCGGCACATGGATTTCGAGCCCGAGCTGGCGGTGCGCCTCGTCTGGCTGGGGGTGCCCGTCGTGAACGTGGCCACCCGGGTGCGCTACGACCCTTTGGGAGTCTCGCACTTCGACGTGATCTGGGACGACGTTCGGCTCGCATGGCTCTACACGCGACTCACGCTCGGCATGCTCGCGCGCGCGCCGGGGCTCCTGCGAAGGCGCGCTGCGCGGCGGAGGCGGCTTTGAGCCGCCGGAATGCATCGACCGGCGTGGCGGAGCGCGGGGCGCTGCCGATGCTCTCGCGCGCCAACTTACTGATCCTCGCATACGGCGCGGCCACCGCCGGCGCCATCGGCACGGTCGGATTCTCGGCGCTGAGCCTGGGCTTGCCCAGCGGCCTGTTCTTCGCGCTGCTCGCCGACGGCATCGCGCGACCGGGTTCCAGCGTCTTCTATCCGACCGTGACCCATGGCCCGCGCGATGGCGAGCGCGTGGCGCTGAGCTTCGACGACGGCCCCGACCCCGAGGTGACACCGGCCGTGCTGGACGCGCTGGCGAAGCACGGCGCGCACGCGACTTTCTTCACGATCGGCCAATCGCTGGTGGCACATCCACAGCTGGCACGGCGCATCGTCGTGGAAGGCCACGAGCTCGGCAATCACTCCTGGCGGCATTCGCGCTGGCAGAACTTCTTCGGCGCGGGCGAACAGGCCCGGGAGATCGAGCGTGGCGCGCAGGCCATCGCGGGGGTGACCGGGAGCCAGGTAAAGCCGTTGTATCGCCCGCCGATCGGACTCAAGAGTCCGCCACTGGCACGGGCCGCCTACCAGCAGCAGCTGACCCTGGTGGCCTGGTCGCTGCACAGCCGCGACACGCGCACCGCTGATCCCAAGCGGATCGCGCAACGCGTGCTGCA
>Ga0113563_10001940_pt1 | contig 12155 bp, 8 predicted proteins | sample Mud3Dept3metaG_FD_80117 | JGI IMG/M metagenome (GOLD analysis project Ga0113563, IMG submission 80117) | Freshwater wetland microbial communities from Ohio, USA, analyzing the effect of biotic and abiotic controls - Mud 3 Core 4 Depth 3... | ecosystem: Environmental > Aquatic > Freshwater >...
CTTTTTTATAGTTTTTTAAAAATTCAAAAAAAATAATGAAAATAAAAAAAAGTAAAAAATCACGATGATTGGTGCATCACCGCTTTTTCCGACTCAATGGTTTGTGCACGCTGACAGAGATACAGATGAATCGTTGTCTGGGTCATACATAAATTATAGACTACCTGCGGGCTGGTTGGACGTCGTTCACTACCCACCTCAACGGTATACGCAAGTACGCCTTTCTCACGGTATAACCAATTCTCAGAACTTCCCAACGTCCCTCCATAAAGAGGAATAAGGCGATCGTTTTTTATTAACAGATAATACCCGTTGATTGCAGAGATGTTCTCACCGACAGAGCGGAACAGCATTTCATCTGGTGTCTGTTTTGTGGTATGCATCCATGGATAGATAATGAACTCCCCATAGGAATGATAGGATATCGAAATCGAGAAATCATGTGAACTGGCAAAATCCCTTACCGCTTTTGTCTCATTCTCTGAAAAAGGATACGGACCACGGTAATTGAAGCTTGCATCTGGCAGGATGATCGGCAGATAATACCGCAAGGGAAAAAGATACGCTAAATACCAGGGGTCATCATAGTTCCGATTCAGGTTCACCCCATAGGATGTAATCGAGGGTTTCTTCCCAAACGACCCATGGTTTGGCGCACAATTCTTCCGGGTGTCCGCTGTGACACCATCAGGATTCACCATCGGGATGAGATAAATCTGCGTCGAGTCCAATATCTCTTGCACTTGTGGAAGACTCGTGTTCTGAGAGTTCTCTAACATATATCGAATGAAGAACAAGCAGATCTCCACCCCCGGCCACTCGTTTCCATGATGTGCCGCCATGAATAAGACACCTGGCTCATCCTCATCTGTTTCGACATTATCAGAGAGTTTCACCAACCAGATATCCCGACCTTCATACGTCTTCCCAATCGAGGACAACGACATAAGAGAAGAATAATTCTGCTGCAACGAATGCAGTTCATCAGCAAGATCCTGATACGAATGGTACTGATATTGTTCAGCGGGAAGTTGATTAGACGTTTGATTCGATACAGCACCTGAGAATGGAACAAAAACCATACCCACAGCGCACAGACCAGCTATCACACTAAGCCAAACATGAGCAGCGAAACCGTTCTTCATAGGAAATATCCCCATCTATACTATCGAAATCCTCTATATATAGCTTTTTTACAGAAAAAGAAGAATTAAATGTTCAAGTAGATTTTTGCTAGGACAATAATCGTCGAAACGACAATGAGCAATGCAAGGAATTGTTTTACTCCTGAATCCATATTTCATTACCTCAAATCCGATTATGTCCCTCATTCTTTATATACTGTCAGAATACGTTTGGGAAAAACCAAACAATAAAAAACCTGGAGAAACCTCCACTGCATTCTATAGATTACTTTTTAAATAAGACACACCTATGCTCCCCATCATGAAACCCGTTTTACAAGTGGCATTAGACTTACTTAACGCAGACAGAGCACTTGCCATCGCCCATGATGCTGTCACAGGTGGGGCAGACTGGCTTGAAGCAGGCACCCCACTCATCAAAAGCGAGGGCATGGACATCATCCGCCAGCTCCGAGAATCGTTCCCAGGGAAAACCATTGTCGCTGACATGAAGACCATGGATACCGGTGCCCTGGAGACGGAAATGGCGGCAAAAGCAGGAGCTGACATCATCAGTATCCTAGCCGCTGCCGATGACGCCACCATCAGAGACGCCAGCGCATCCGCACGCAAATACGGTGCGAAACTCATGATCGACCTCATCGGTACTCCAACAATGATTCAACGAGCACGACAAGTGGAGAAACTTGGTGCAGCCTATCTCTGCATCCACATCGGCATCGACGAACAGATGCAGGGAAAAAAACCGTTAACCCTTTTAAAAAACCTTGTCCAGAACACTACTTTACCGGTCGGGGTTGCAGGTGGATTGAACAGTGAAACTGTCCCAGAGGTTGTGAAAGCAGGAGCACATATCATCATTGTTGGTGGGGCGATCACTAAAGCAAAGAACGTTACCGAGGCTACTCGCACCATTAAAAAAACAATCCAAGAGAAGAAACCAACAAAAACTGTACTCTTTAAAAAATATGAAAAAACCGAGCTTCATGCGGCATTCATGATGGTCTCCACACCTAACATTTCGGATGCGATGCATAAACAAGGAGCGTTACAAGGGATCCGACCAATACAACCAGGGTATCACATTGCGGGTCAAGCCCTTACGGTACGAACCATCGACGGGGACTGGGCAAAACCCATCGAGGCAATCGACAAAGCAGACAAAGGAACCGTTCTTGTGGTCGACGTCAACAAAGGGAAAACCGCGGTCTGGGGGGAGCTTGCCACCTGGAGTGCGAAACTCCATGGTCTCGCAGGAGTGGTTATCGATGGTGCGGTTCGTGATTACGATGATCTCCTCAAAATCAAATTCCCAATCTTCTCACGTTATATCGTCCCCAACGCAGGAGAACCAAAAGGACTTGGTGAGATCGGTGCAGAAATCACCTGCGGGAACCAACCCATACAAACCGGTGACTGGATCATCGGTGATGACTCCGGTGTCGTTGTGGTTCCCCAAAAGATCGCTCAGGAGATCGCTAACCGAGCACTCGATGTCAAAGAACAGGAGAACCGTATCCGTGAGGAAATCAAAAAGGGTGGATCACTTGGTTCGGTCCTTAAATTAAAAAAGTGGGAGAAAAAAATCGGATGACAAAAGTAATTTTTTTCTCTGATTTCTCCGCATTCGCCAAAGCACTTACGTTTTTTCCGTTTGAAAAGTTCACTGGAAAAAAAGTCCCGGTAAAACTGCACATGGGGGAGAAGAACAATCCCTATTTCATCAAACCTGAGACGGTACGGGATGTTGTTACTGAATTGCTCAAGGTCCATGCTCATCCGTTCCTTCATGATACGACTGTCGCGTACCATGGGTCTCGATACACACCCACTGAGTATCAGATGCTAGCCAAAGAACACGGATTTACCAAGAAAAACATCGGATGCGACGTCATCATCGATGACACCGGTGTCCCGACAACCATCGAAGGGAGGACCTTTGATGTCGCCACTCATCTGAGCAATGCGTCCCATATCTTCACCATCACCCATGTCAAAGGACATATCCAGACCGGGATGGGTGGTGCAATTAAGAACTATGGGATGGGCGGAGTCACCAAAGAGACAAAGATACGAATCCACGACTCCAGCTACCCCGTGTACCACAAGGATGCCTGCACCTATTGTGGTGTCTGTGCCGAGGTCTGTCCATTTGATGCTCTAAAAGTAACAGACGATTCATGGGTGTACGACGAAAAGAAATGCTTTGGATGCGGTGCCTGCGTCGATGCCTGCTCATTTCAGGCACTTTCTTTCGATGCTGACCTCCAGTACCTCCTTGCTTGCTCTGCCAAAACCTGTCTCCAGGGGAAAACCGTTCTGTATCTGAATGAATTAAAACGGATAGCGAAAGGCTGTGACTGCGACCCGAACGCAGGACCAATCATCTGCCCAGACATTGGGTATCTCCTGAGCGATGACCCGGTGGCAATCGATAAAGCATCGCTTGATTTAATCAATAAAGTAAAGGAAAATATATTCTTAAAAGTAAATAAAATAAATCCAATGAAACAGATCACCTACGCCGAACAGATTGGCTTAGGCTCATCGACATATGAATTGGTTGAAATCACCTAAAAGGCATACCTATGAGCACCAAGAAGTTTGTTACTGCGATTAACTGCATGGATGGTCGCGTGCAACTCCCAGTGATTGAGTGGATGAAGACACACACCAACGCAGATTTTGTTGATATGATAACAGAACCCGGTCCAAATAAGATTCTTGCGGAAAACAATGATTCACATCTACTCCAGTCTCTTAAAAAAAGAGTCGAGATTTCTGTCACAAAACATGCGTCTTCCCAGATCGCGGTTATTGGTCATTTCGACTGTGCCGGTAATCCCGTGAACAAGACTCTACAACTCCAACAACTCAAGGAAGCAATACTGACGATTCAAGCCTGGGGTTTTCAAGTACCAGTAATCGGTTTATGGATCGATGACCAGTGGACCGTACATCAAGTCTTTTAACCTTGGAAAAAAAGAATGTAGATGTGGAACAATGGATTGTTCCACTTGTATCATGTTTTTTTATGAAGTGGTTTTTTTCGGTGTTGGTGTTGATTCCCTGTAGAGGAACGCAAGAGTAGCGGCGATGAAACACAGCACCGCTGCAGGAATAAATGCATACAGGAAACTCATCCCTGCATCCTGAACATATCCAGCAAGCAACGGTCCAACGATACCACCGACCCCATAGGAGGTGAAGATGAAACCATAGTTCAACCCCAGGTTCTCCGCACCAAAGGTATCTGCGCATGCTGCTGGGAATAACGCGAAGTTCCCACCGAAATTAAATCCAATCAAGGCTGCCACAATATAGAAGATGTAGGGGTTTGTGGTTGTGTAGAAGAAGGCGATCATCATGACTGCTTGGAAGAGGAACATGGAGAGGAGTGCCTTGCGTCTTCCTATCCGGTCGGAGACCTGCCCCCAGACGATCCTGCCAGCCCCGTTGAAAATGGGCAGACAAATCGCGGCACCAAGCACAGCAAAATCCGCTGCTTCGGTCACGCTGAACCCACTGGCGGTGAACCCATCGGTTGGGCTTTTCGCGAAGTTCTGGACATTGCCAATCACCATTAAGCCTGCTAATGCGCCGATGAAGAACATGAGCCAGAGGAGATAAAATTCTTTTTTCGTGCACATCTCCCGTGGTTTGCAGTTGTAGCCGATTTTTTTATTTTTTGGATCAAGTGCCGGGGGGTTCCATCCTGCTGGTTTCCATCCTGCCGGGGGATTTTTCATAACCAGCGCACCTATTCCGACAAGGATTAGGAACATGATGCCGTATAAACGGAATGCGTTATCGACGTTGGCGATGGTATAGGCGCCTGCTTGTTTAGTGATCAGTCCGCTGAACCCTAGGATGCTTGGGGGGTTTGCTAAGAGTATCCAGATGAAGGCGCCAAAGCCGAACCCTGCGACCGCTAGTCCACTGACGAGTCCTTTTTTGTCGGGGAACCATTTGACGCCGACGGCGATAGGGACGACATAGGCTAGTCCAATCCCGGCCCCTGCGATGACGCCGATGCAGGCAAGTTTCCCGATGAATGATGCTCCAACGAAGCTAGCAAGGATGTAGCCAAGTCCCAGGAGGATTCCACCTGACAAGGCGACTTTCATGGAACCGTATTTGTTTTGCAGTCTGCCTCCGATGATGGTGAAAAGTGCGAAGAATAGTAACCCAGCGCTGAAGATGGCTTGTGTTTCTGTCTTGCTGAATGCAAATTCACTGGGAGTACCGGTGGCACCTTGTAAAGGGGTGGTGAAGGCGGACCATGCGTAGATCGCACCCAGGGCGAGTTGGATGAGAATCCCACCAAGGACAATGATCCAGCGGTTCATGATTTTTCCTTGATTTTTCATTGATTGATTCTTTGGATTTTCTGTCATAAAAATTAACACTCCACGCCTTCCCCTTCAAAGAAAAGAGGATTAAATGCCTTTCGATTTATAAGACCTCATGAATGGGTGAAGGGTTTGTTTCGATGGTGGTTTATTTCCAAAAGATTACCACAAATCCTGTGAGTATCATCCCTAGGACAATGAGGATTGCGATGATTTTTATCATCCAGCCGCGTAGGATCTTTCGTGTGATTCTCATGGAGTCTTCCTCTCAAGCTCAACGTAGTACCCATCAAATGAGACGATGGTGCTTCCTTTTTTCCCTTTGACGCCGACGTCACGTTTTATCTGAAGATACCCGGATTTGTGTAAGGTTTCCTTTGTTTTGGTGTTCACTCCGGGGATCTCTGAAATGGGTTTGTCTTTACCGTTTTCGATGGTTTTAATGAGTTCCTCTTGATGGGTTTTTATCCATTGTACGATGATGGAGCTGTCGTTTTTGAAGGTGGGTCCTAGTTTGGAGAAGAGTGGTTCGATGGTGGTGATGGTTTCTTGGATCTCTGGTTTTCCTGGGATGAACAGATGAGTGGAGGGAAAGCGCAGGGTGGAAGATATAATCGGTTGGTTTTCTTTCAATCGTGCGATGAGTTCTTCAGGAGCATAGGTTGCAAGCGCGGGTAGTGGGGCATTCAGTGCGATTCCTTGTTCGCTTTTCCATGCCCTGATTTTTGCAATGTATTCCTTGACTGTTTCCCCGGCCTGTTCTTTTTCCTCATCTATGAGGATGGGTTGAGGCCATGCGGAAAGATGGATACTTACGTCGCCTTCGTAGGTTTTGTATGATTCCTGGTAAATCTCTTCGGTGATGTGGGGGAAGAACGGGGCGAAGAGCTTTACCACCCCTAGCCCGATGGTGTATAACGTGTATCTGATGCTTTCGACGTTTTCTTTGTTGTAAAGAGAGCCTTTGATCATCTCCAGGTAATGGTCCGCTAGCTCATGCCAGAGGAAATACTCGATGTCCTTCATGGCCGGGGAGTAGTCGAACACATCCATCTGTTGTGTGCAACTGGTGACCAGTTTGCTGTATTTGGTAAGAATCCATTGGTCAATGCCTTGGAGGTGTTGTGGTTTTGGTGGTTTTCCTTCTCTGATGATGTTGCCGATGAACTGTTGTACGTTCCAGAGTTTACGCAGCAGCTTCGTGCCTCGGACTACGTCTTTTTTCCGGAACGGATTATCCTCCCCAAGGGCGCAGCTTGCGGCATAGCAGCGGAACGCATCGGTTCCGAATTCATCGATGATGTGCAAGGGGTCAATAACGTTGCCAAGGCTGGCATGCATCGGGGTGCCATCCTCTGAGAGGATGAATCCACCCATCATGATATCCTCGAAGGGTTTTTCATCAGTCAGGAGGGAACACCGTAGGATGGTGTAGAACGCCCAGGTGCGGATGATGTCATGGGACTGTGGTCGGACGGACATCGGGTAGAGGTGTTTGAAGTTTTTTTCATCTCGATGCCAGAAGGTGTTATACAGGGGGGAGATGGAGGAGTCCATCCAGGTGTCAAAGACATCTTCACAGCCTCTCAGGGGACCACCGCATTTCGGACAGGTTTGAACAGGTGGTTTGTCAATGGTGGGATCCACATAGCAATCATCGGCTCGTGCGAGAACGACCTCTCCACATTTTTCACATTCCCAGAGAGGGATCGGGGTGGCGAAGTACCGTTGTCTGCTAATCACCCAGTCCCATTCAAGTGAGTTAACCCAGTCCTCTAGTCGTATCTTCATGAACTGGGGGTACCAATGCATCGCATCACTTGCGTCTAGGACGAGTTGTTTGAACGGGATTGTTTTGAGGAACCATTGTTTGGCGTTGATGAACTCGACAGGGGTTTTGCATCGCCAGCAGACACCTACGTTCTGCGCGAGTGGTTCTTGTTTGAGGAGTAATCCCTCATGGGTCATATCCTGGATGATGGTCTTGCGTGCATCCTCGATTTTCATCCCTTTGTATTTCCCGGTGAGTGCGGTCATCTTTCCTTCTTCATCGATGCTCATCTCAAGGGGAAGTTTGTATTTGAACACCCAGTTGAGGTCCTCTTTGTCTCCGACGGTGCAGATCATGACAAGCCCGGTGCCAAACTCAGGGTCGACTGCGTCGTCTTCGACGATGTTTACTTCTTTATTGACGGTGGGAACCTTCACGGTTTGACCCACCAGCCAGGGTGCACGTTCATCAGTCGGGTGAACTGCGACAATCTGACAGGCGGCAAGCATCTCCGGTCGGGTGGTCGCAATCTCGATATAGACGCCATGAGCGTCTTTGCCGATGCCATGGAACTTCAGAAGTTGTTCCTCCGGTGGTTTGGTGAAATAAAACTTAATCGTGTTCAATTTCGTCGTCCGATCACTGTACACGACTTCGGCATCCGCCATCGCCGTCATGCAGCGAGGGCACCAGTTCACCGGGAACTCTCCTTTGTAGATATGGCCTTTCTTGAACAATTCGATGAAGGAGATTTGTGTAATCCGGCGATAGTACTCTGCATCGGTCTGATAGTAGATCGATGGGTCCATGCTTTCACCCAGTCGGATGAACTGACTGGTCATCGTCGCAATGTTCTTCTGGGCAAACTCTGAGCAGAGTTTGGTGAACTTATGTCGGTCAATGTCCTTACGGGTGATGTTGAGTTGTCGTTCGACACGCTCCTCTATGGGTATGCCGTTGACATCGAAACATAAGGGAAAGAACACATTGTATCCACGCATGCGTTTGTATCGAGCAGCAAAATCAATATGGGTGTAATGAACCGCATGACCTGCGTGTAATGGCCCAGAGGCATATCGCGGGGGGACATCGATGCTGTAGGGTTTTTTCTTACTGGAAAAATCGAAGTGATAGATCTTCATTTCTTGCCATTGGGTCTGCCATTTTGCTTCAAAGGCTTTCTGGTCGTACTCAGTCATAACGGTTTCCTCAGAGGGAGTAGGTCCAGGACGCAGAGTAGATTTTTCCTTATAAATGTTTCAGTTGATACCTCTATCTTGTTGCTTGTAGATGCCCTTGTTATCAAGATAATTATCTACCTTTTATTCGTTCTTGATTGTTGAAGATAAGGGCATTAAAGCCATGAAGTGGTTGTATGAGAAAAAAAATAGAAAAACTATCGCAGAGGACCTCCTATTACTAAATCGAGGATTGATAGCATTAAATGGGAGAAAACTTCTTATATAATTGACTCGATATAAAACAATAACAGGGGGAACGATTTGATGTGGAAAAAACAAGGAAGGAAAGGATTAATTACCTTTGTAATCGTCGTATCAATTATTACACTCCTAACACCAGGTGGTCTTGGAAGCACACCAAAAAACAATCAAGAACAAAAGAGCCAACAGATATTATTTGATACCGAATCATTGGACCTTGCATTTACATGCGCAGCAGATGACTCAATCAATATATTAATAAATGACGGCTCAGGCGTCTTTACTGACTATATGATAATACCCGTAGGAACAGCCCCTTATGGAATCTCAACAGCTGATTTTAACAATGATTTAGCCCTGGATCTTGCTGTGGTCAACACAGACGATGATAGTGTTAGTGTCTTAATGGGACATGGAGATGGAACGTTTGGAGAACGAACGGATTATCAAATTGGATCAACGCCCTTCGACGTCGTGGCTGGTGATTTCAATAATGATGGTAACCAAGATGTTCTTACATCGAGTCTCGAAAGCATGTTCATCTCAGTCTTTTTAGGAGATGGGATGGGTAGTTTCGGAAACAGGATTGACACCCCTGTTCCAGTACCAACGAACCTCGCAGTAGGAGATTTCAACGAAGATGGTGATTTAGACGTGGTGGTAACAGGAATCTATCGTTCGGTTATAACTGTGTTTTTTGGTGTAGGCGATGGAACATTTACGAATCAACTTGATCTTAATGTTGAAGGATCCTCCTATGGGGTTATCCTTTGTGATTTGAATAACGATGATCATTACGATATCATCACAGCAAATATCAACCAAGATGTTATTGATGTCTTTCTGGGATATGGAACTGGTTTATTCTCCTCGGCACAGACCTATGCAGTTGGAGACGGCCCTATTGAAATAGCATCCGGAGATTTTAATGCTGACGACAATACCGATCTTGCTGTAACAAATACTCAGAGTAATGACGTCTCAGTCCTCTATGGCGACGGAGAAGGCGAGTTCTGGTTCCAGATGGAATATCCTGTCGGTAATACCCCGATCGGAATTATTTCTGGAGATATCAATGAAGATGGAATGCCTGATCTAGCAGTAGCTAACATGTATAGCAATTCATTAATCATACTATTTGGAGATGATTCTGGATTTTTCTTGACTCAAGAGGATTATATTGTTGGCCGATGCCCGTATAGTATCGTAGCTGGAAATTTTGATTATGGTAACCGGCCACCTGAAACACCGATAATTGAAGGGCCAGCAAAAGGAAAAATCAAAACCAGTTACGATTATACGTTTGTTGCAGATGATCTTGATGATGACACTCTGTTTTATTATATCGACTGGGGCGATGGATTGACTGAGGAGTGGATTGGTCCATATAGTTCAGGTCAGACCATTACCGTTTCTCATTCCTGGACTGAGAAAAACAGTTATATCATCAATGCAAAGGTGAAGGATAACCATAATATGGAGAGTGAGTGGGCGACGCTTGACATATCGATGCCCTATTCATATACCTCATCTTTCCATCTACTTTGGATGAAACTATTTGAGCGATACCCCAACATACTCCCGATTATTCGACAGATTCTGGGATATTAAAAAAGATAAATTTTTCTTTCTTTTTTTTATGTGTCTTCCCAATTTTTTTTTATTATAAAAAAACATGGTCTTTTATATCCTCATGCAATAATTTTATAATTACCTTTCCGATTACCGTTACCGGATGCAACATCGCTCGTCATCGGAGGGATATTTTGCCTGAAGCAATCGCCTATGAATTAGCAAAAAAACAAAAGGAAATCTCTGTCGCAGAGTTTTTTGAACGAAACAAGCATATCCTTGGTTTTGGGAACCCGACTCGGGCGCTCATCACGAGTGTGAAAGAAGGGGTGGATAACGCCCTGGACGCTTGTGAGGAATCTGGAATCCTCCCTGATATTTATGTGGAGTTGAAGAACCAAAACGAGGAGGAATGCATTGTTATCGTTGAGGATAATGGCCCTGGGATCATCAAACAGCAGATCCCTCATGTGTTCGCCCGTTTGCTGTATGGGTCGCGGTTCCATGCGGTCCGTCAGAGCAGAGGTCAACAAGGGATTGGGATCTCCGCAGTCGTCCTGTATGGTCAATTAACGACGGGGAAGCATGCGAAGATCATCTCAAAGATCCAGGCAGACCAACCTGCGGTTCTCGTTGAGCTTGCGATTGATACAAATAAGAACCGAGGTGAAGTGCAGCATCAGGAGATCATGCACTGGGAGAAACCCTCTGGGACGCGTATCGAGGTTTGTTTAAAGGCAGACTATAAGCGAGGAAAACGGTTCGTCTATGAATATCTCCAGTCCACATCCATTGTCAATCCGCATGCACGTTTAATCTTCAAAGAAGCAGACGGCACAGAGCATGTCTTTGAACGCACTGCTGATATTTTACCGAAGAAAAGCGAGGAGATCAAACCACATCCATATGGGGTCGAGCTTGGCACATTAATTAAAATGTCCAAAGAGACCAAGGCGCGGAAGCTTGCATCGTTTCTGAAAAACGAGTTCAGCAGCATGGGTGACCGGACTGCGAATGCAGTCTGTGACGAGGCACACCTGGATAGGAACCTGAACCCCGCTGACATGAGCCGAGAGCAGTTCCTTGAGTTATATCAAGCATTCAAACGAGTGAAGATCATGACGCCCCCGACGGAGTGTCTCTCCCCGATTGGTGAGACGTTGATCCGTCGGAGTCTCAAGAATGAGACGCAGGAGATATCTCCTGAGTTTATCTTCACCGCCTCACGACCCGCCTCGGTGTATTCCGGGAACCCGTTCCAGGTGGAGGTCGGAATTGTGTACGGAGGGAATTTACCAAAGGACAAAGCCGTGAAGATCCTCCGGTTCGCAAACCGCATCCCCTTACTCTTCCAGCAGGGGGACTGTGCGGTGACGACCGCGATTGCATCCATTGATTGGCGACGGTATGGTCTGGATCAGCCCTCCGGGACCGGGATCCCGATTGGTCCAGCGATCTTCTTAACCCATGTTGCTTCCACACAGATCCCCTATACCTCAGAGAGCAAGGAAGCAATTGCGGATATCGAGGAGATTGAAAATGAAATTAAACTGGCATTCCGAGAGGTCGCCCGGAAAGTCCAGATGCATATCAACAAGAAAGTCAGACGGGTGAAGACCCGGGAGAAATTTGATCTGATTACGAAGATCCTCCTGGAGATTGCCAAGAAATCTGCTCATATGCTTAACAAACCTGTCCCTTCCCTTGAGAAAGTCATCACGCGGATCATGGATGTGGTCTGGATAGAGGATGTCTTGGAATACGAGAAAGTCCGAGGGAAACCTGTGCATACGAAACTGAATATCACCGAGGGGAAAGAACCTGCGGAGTCTGGTGGTTGGATCGCGAAAAGCCAAATCATGGTCGTCAATTA
>Ga0113563_10001942_pt1 | contig 12154 bp, 14 predicted proteins | sample Mud3Dept3metaG_FD_80117 | JGI IMG/M metagenome (GOLD analysis project Ga0113563, IMG submission 80117) | Freshwater wetland microbial communities from Ohio, USA, analyzing the effect of biotic and abiotic controls - Mud 3 Core 4 Depth 3... | ecosystem: Environmental > Aquatic > Freshwater >...
TGGGCATCGACAATCTGGTGTTCATCTCGATCATGTCCAACCGCCTGCCGGTCGAGCAGCAGTCGTCCGCCCGCCGCACCGGCCTGGCGCTGGCGGTCATCACCCGCCTGCTGCTGTTGGCCAGCATTGCCTGGCTGGCTGGCGTCACCGCGCCCCTGTTCTCCGTGTTCGACCACTCGGTGTCGCTGCGCGATCTGATTCTGATGGGCGGCGGCATGTTCCTGCTGGCCAAGGGCACCACGGAGATTCACGCCACGGTGGAGGGAGTGGAAGAGGAAATGCGCCACGTCAAGGCCGCGAGCTTTGTGTCGGTCATCATCCAGATCATGATTCTGGATATCGTGTTCTCGCTCGATAGCGTGATCACCGCCGTGGGCATGGCCAACCAGTTGAGCGTCATGGCGGCGGCCATCATCATCGCGGTTGCCGTCATGCTCTTCGCCGCCGATCCCCTCAGCCGCTTCATCCACGAACACGTTTCGGTGAAAATGTTGGCCCTGAGCTTCCTGATCCTGGTCGGCACGGCGCTGATCGCCGACGGCATGGGCTTCCACGTTCCCAAGGGCTATCTGTATTTCGCCATCGCCTTCTCGGTCGGGGTGGAGGCGCTCAATCTGACCGCCACCAAGCGCCGGCGGCGGCGAGCAACAACGGCGGCAAACCCGCCGCATTGAGCGGGCGACGGTCGTCAGGCGACTTCAATTCAACTGCGCTTGCAAGGTCGGCGACCGTCTCGCCAGCGACCGTTTCGGCCTGCCGGAGCAGTTCCACGGCGCCTTCCAGGGTTTTCTGCCGCCCGGCCTGCTCCAGGCGCCGGACCAGTTCCGTCAGTCGCGGCGCGCCGATACTGCCGCAGCCCGATTTGAGCTTGTGGGCGACCCGATAAAGATCATCGGCGTTGCCCTGAGCGATCGCGCCCTGCAGTTGTTCGATCTGAACTGGCAAATCCTGCAGAAAAATATTGATTAGCTCCGCAAACCCGTCTTCCATGACGTCGCGCAACTCGACGATAACCTCGTCATCAATTAGCGGCAACAGGTTGAGATCAGCGTCGCTCATGCGGATTTACCCCTGATGATTAGGTGTGATTGCGGCAAGCATACACAAAGCTTGCGGCTTGTCCTACCATGCGGCCCTTCAATTCCTCGGACAGGATGGCGACATGGCCACTGAAATCGAACACAAATTTCTCATTCGCGACGACCGCTGGCGCCAGCAGGTCGAGCGGTCGGTGCGAATGCGGCAGGGCTACCTGACCAGCGACGCCCGCTGCTCGGTACGGGTGCGGGTCGCCGGCGGCCAGGGTTTCCTGAACATCAAGAGCGGAACGCTCGGCATCCAGCGCAGCGAGTACGAATATCCCATCCCGCTGGCCGAGGCCGAGGAAATCCTCGATACCCTGTGCGACAAGCCGCTACTGGAAAAAACCCGTCATTTCATCCACTTCGGCGAGCATGTATGGGAGATTGACGAATTCGCCGGCGCCAACGCCGGGTTGATCGTGGCGGAAGTGGAGCTGAGCCGTCCCGACGAACCGTTCGAGCGGCCCGACTGGGCGAGCGAGGATGTTTCGCACGACATCCGTTACTACAACTCGCAACTGGCGCGTCACCCCTACGCAACCTGGCCATGCGCGAGCGGCTGATTCACGTCAGCATCCCCGACCAGCGACTGGAACTGCTGGAAAGCGGCGTGGTGGTGGCGAGCTACCCGGTCTCTACCGCCCGCAACGGTCCGGGCGAGCGGCGCGACAGCGGCTGCACCCCGCGCGGCTGGCATCGCGTCCGCGTCAAGATCGGCGCAGGGTTGCCGCTCAATACGGTATTTGTGGGCCGGCGGCCGACCGGCGAAATTTACGGTTCGGAACTGGCAACCGGTCACCCGGAGCGGGACTGGATTCTGACCCGGATTCTGTGGCTGACCGGGCTGGAAACCGGGTTCAACCGGGGCGGTGACCGTGACACTCTGCGCCGGTATATCTACATTCACGGTTGCCCGGACGAGGCGCCGATGGGAATCCCGCTCTCGCACGGCTGCATTCGCCTGCACAACCAGGATTTGCTGGAATTGTTCGACCAGGTGGAAGCGGGCGACCGGGTGTTCATCGCCGGCTGAAGCCGCGGCCGGTCACGTTCAGAAGCCGCCGTCCAGCTTGGGCCGCAGACTGTTGAGAACGCCCTTGAACGCTTCCTGGTTGTGGGGGTTAAGTTCGCTGAGCGTACGGTGGGCTTCGTAGACGATGCGGGTCAGGGCATCCTTGTCGCAGGGTTCGGGAACCGCCAGTTGCCGCAGCGCCGCCGAGATGGTCTCGCCCGTGTCGCGGATGTCGAAAATCTCGTAGAACCCCAGGTTTTCCAGGATCTGATTGACATCGGGATTGGTGGATAGCAGGGTGGTCTTGTGGGCGAAATGCTGGTGGCTGAAATTGGCGATCCGCGCCAGCAGCCCCAGACTGGTGCTATCAATGGAATGGGCGTCGGTCAAATCCACGATAATGCCGTCGTAATCGGTCTGGGCGAACAGTCGGTTCAGAAAATCCCCCAGCGCGCACCCCATGGTATAGCGCACGTCGCCGTTCAGCTTGATCACGTAGGTATCGCCCTGCTTGACGTAAAACACCGCGCCCGATTCCATATCACTCCACCCGCGTGACCAGCAACAAGGTGACGTCGTCCGGCAGTGGACCCGCGCAATCCAGACCCAGCACCTGAATCAGATTTTCAATATCGAGCTCGGTATTTTGAATCCGGTCCAGCAGAAAAGCCTGCTTGTCGCGCAGGGTCGTCTGCGGCAGGGTTTCAAGAATCCCATCCGAAATCAGCACCATGGCGAACCACCTTGGCAAATCCAGGGATTCGATCTGATAGCTGGCGAAGTCGAACAGCCCGACCGGCAGGCTTTTCTTCCCCAGATAGGACGCCTGTTCGCCATCGAACAGGATCGGAAACGGGAACTGGCCGCCGCTGCTGTAGCGCAACTGATTGTTCGGCCAGTGGATGACGCCGTAGAACATGGTCAGGTACTTGTCCATGTGGCAGCCGAAGATTTCCCGGTTCAGGCGACTCAGGGTCTCGGCCGGGTTCAGAATGCCCTTGTCGCGATTTTGCCGGTACAACTCCCGGTAGCGGCTCATGTAGCTTTTCAACATCACGGTGACAAAAGCCGACGAGACGCCGTGACCGGACACGTCGGCGATATAGAAACCGAGATGTTCGCCGTCGATGGCGAAATAATCCACGAAATCGCCGCTGAGGTACTGTGAGGTCAGCAGGTGGCGGCTAAAACGGTAGTTGCGGTAAGCCTTGTCGTTTTCCGGCAGCAACTGGAACTGGATGCGCCGCGCCGCCGTTTCGTCTTCCTGCAAGCGCCGCAAAGTTTGTTGCAACTGCTCGTTGACCGCTTCCAGGTGTTCGCGATGCTCGCGGTTTTCCCGCCGCAGGCGGGCACGCTCCAAGGCATGATTGATGGCGTACTCCAGCACGGCCATATCCTCAATCGGCTTGGTGACGTAATCCCAAGCGCCGAGCTTGAGCGCCTGAATGGCATCGCTCATGCCGCCCAAGCCGGAGACTACCAGAATCGGCAACTCGGGAAAGTCGCGGGTGACGGTGGCGAGCACCTGCAAGCCGTCCATACCCGGCATGCGCAAGTCGCACAACACCAGATCAGGCAGCTCGCGGCAGATCAGATTAATGCCGGTCTGGCCGTCGCCGGCCTGGATCACCTCGAACCCACTGTCCTCCAGATAAGCGGTGATGACCTCCCGGACCAGATCTTCGTCATCGATCGTCAGAATGCGGGCGGGTCGAGCGCTCATGGGCAGTCCTCGCGCGTCGCCAGCCGCCGTGCCGCCGCCGCCAGCGGGGCCATGTCGCCCAGCGGTTTTTGATAGATCCGACTGTCATCGAGGCCCATGGCGCGCAGGTCCTCGGGCAGGCTGTAGCTGGAAGAACCGGTGTGGATCAGGAATTCCATGGCCGGGTAAAGCTGATGCAGGACGCGAATGGCGCTGTTGCCGTCCATGTCCGGCAGGCGCATGTCCATGACGCAGACCCGGCAGGACCCCTCCGCGCGCAACCAGTTCAGCGCCGGGGCAACGGACTCGAACGCCGCCACCCGCCAGCCTTCATCTTCCAGATACGCTTTCAGGTTTTCCCGAATCATGGCCTCGTCATCGACGATCAGAATCCAGTCATTCATGGCAGCGCCTCTCGGGTTAGCGGCAGACGGATGCTGAACCGCGCGCCCTGCCCCGGTTTAGACCGCACTGATAACCGGCCGTTGTGCTGCTCGGTGATGATGAAATAGGACACCGACAAGCCCAGGCCCGTCCCGGCGCCCACCTCCTTGGTGGTGAAAAATGGCTCGAAGATGCGCTTGAGCGTTTTTTCATCCATGCCGGGGCCATTGTCAATGACTTCGATCAAGGCGTATAGCGCTTCGCGGCGGGTGCGCAGCGTGATGACCGGCGCCGGCGTGCTCTTCTCGGCCATGGCCTGGGCGGCGTTCTTGACCAGATTCAGGATCACCTGCTCGATTTCCGTCTTGTCGCAATACACCAGCCGCAGGGCAGGGTCGTAATCGCGGGCGATGGCGATCCGCTTGAAATCGTATTTCTTTTTCAAATCGTAGTCGCTAGCGGCCAGCCGCAGCACGGTTTCCAGCATCTCCTCCACATCCACCCGCGCGAACTGCGATTCGCTGCGCCGGCTGAAGGACAGCATGTCGGCGACGATCTTGGCCGCACGGGCGCCGGCTTCGCGGATGCCTTCCAGGAACCGCAGGATCTGGCGCTGTTCCAGATAGCGGTGGAGTCGGTCCAGGTCAATGCCGATGGCGTCGGCCACCGCCCGATTCTGCGGCATGTCCGGGGCCATGCGGCGCAGGATATTCTGGCTGCCCTGCAGGATGGCGCCCAGCGGGTTGTTGATCTCGTGGGCCATCCCCGCCGCCAGCCCGCCCACCGACAACATTTTTTCGGTTTGCACCATCATGGACTCGATTCGAACCCGGGCGGTCACGTCGTCCATCCGAATAACCGCGCCGCTTGCCCCATCCGCCGTTAAAGGATAGACCATGACATCGGCATAGTGGAGTTCGCCCTGCACGTCCAGCGTCATCCGTGGGGTCTTGATCGGCCGGCCGAGTTGGATGGCTTGCCGCACCTGCTCAAACTGACCCTCCAGATGCGGGAATACGTCGCCGAAGAACCGGCCTTGCGCCGCTTCCCAGGATACGCCGCCGGCCTGTTCGGCGGGCTGGTTCAGCACCGTGATGTAGCCCCAGGGATCGACACTGATCAGCACCGAGGGCATCGAATCAATCATGTTCTTGAGATAGAGCCGCATCCGCGCCACTTCTTCCTTGGCGCGCTTCTGCTCGGTAATGTCAATGGCCACCCCGAGCACTACGGTTTCGTTCAGGCCCGGTTCGCTGAAGGGAATCTTGAGGGTTTGCATGGTGTGAACCTGGCCGGCCTGGTCGGTGAAGGGTTCCTCGGCGATGAACTTGGGAATTCCGCTGGCGATCACTTCCCGGTCGTCAGCCAGCATCCGCTCGACCTCCTCGTTGGCAGCATGAATCATGCGATGGGAACAATTGACGAGTTCTTCGACGGTCATGCCAAGCGCTTCGGCGGTGGCGCGATTGGCCAGCAGGAACCGCCCCTGGCGGTCCTTGGCGAAGATCATGTGCGGCACCAGGTCAATGATGCGCCGCAACCGCAATTCGCTTTCCTGCAACGCCGCTTCCGCCTTGACCTGTTCGGTAATGTCCGTGCCGGTGCCGCGATAGCCCCGGAATCGGCCCTCGGCGTCGTAAACGGGTTTGCCGTTGATCTTGAGGCAGCGGCCCTCGCCATAGTGATTGCGGAGTCCGGTCCGGTAGACGAAATCGCGGAATGGCAGATGTTCTTCCAGCAACTCCCGATGGCGGCGCCACTTTTCCTGGTCGTCAGGTGAACTGGCTGCGCCGATTTCCCAGCGGGCGCGACCGAGGACATGGTGCGGGGCGATGCCGGTCAGGTCATAAAATCGTTCGGACAGACAGGTAAAGCGCAGATGCTCGTCCATCTCCCAGATCCAGTCGCTGGCCGCTTCGGTCACGTCGCGAAACCGGGCCTCGCTTTCGCGCAGCGCCGCTTCCACCTGCCGGCGTTCGTTCAGCTCGCGCTGCAATTGCTGGGTGCGCTGCGCCACCCGCCGTTGCAACAACCAGGACCATGACAGGGCAATGGCGACGACCACGCTCAGTGGCATCAAGAGCCAGATTGCATGGCGCAGCATCACCGCGAATCCATCCATGTCCTGCCGCACCGGGCCGAACCAGCGATCGAGCAGGATTTCGTGGTAGGAGAAAGGATCGAGGACGGTTACAGTCGCGGCGCCGATGACCGCCAAAAGCGCCAGCCCCAGGTAAACCCGCCACCCCCGCCTTGGCCGGGCGCCGGACGGCGACGATGGGGACAGCTCAGGGGAAAACGGGGAAGGCGCGGGCATGGGGGCTGGCGAATGAAAGGTTAGCCGTTATCATAAGGCTATTTCACGGCGAATCGGCCGATGCGAGGCACGAACGATGGCGTTGGGACCGGTGATGCTGGGACTGGAGGGGGTGGAGCTGACCGCGCAGGAACGGGAAGTCCTGTGCCATCCCCTGGTGGGCGGGGTCATCCTGTTCACTCGCAACTACCAGTCGCCGGCGCAGCTCGCGGCGCTGACCGCCGCCATTCACGCCTTGCGCCAGCCACGGCTGCTGGTGGCGGTGGATCACGAAGGCGGCCGGGTGCAACGGTTCCGGGAGGGGTTTACCCGCTTGCCGCCAGTGCGCCGACTGGGCGAGCTCTACGACCAGGACCGGATGCGCGCCAAGCAGTTGGCCCGGGTTACCGGCTGGCTGATGGCCGCCGAGTTGCGGGCGGCGGGCGTGGATCTGAGTTTCGCTCCCGTGCTGGACCTGGATCACGGCGTGAGCGGGATCATCGGCGACCGGGCGTTTCACCACGAGCCAGAAAACGTAGCGGATCTGGCGCACGCTTACGTGAGCGGGATGCAGAAGGCCGGCATGGAGGCGGTAGGCAAGCACTTCCCCGGCCACGGCGGCATCGCTGCCGACTCCCATCTGGAACTGCCGGTGGACCTGCGCCCGCTCGCGGCGCTGGAAGCAGCCGATCTGCTGGCTTTCGAGCGGATGATCCATTATGGCCTGGCGGCCCTCATGCCCGCGCATGTGGTGTATCCGCTGGTGGACGATCGGCCGGCTGGATTCTCGGCGCGCTGGCTGAAAGGCATCCTGCGCCAGCGGCTGGAATTTCAGGGTGCGATTTTCAGCGACGACCTGGACATGGCCGGCGCGCACGTTGCCGGCGCACCGCCGGAACGGGCCGATGCGGCGCTGGCGGCGGGTTGCGATATGGTGCTGGCCTGCAACGACCGTCGCGCCGCCATCGCTATTCTCGACCACCTGCGGTATACCCCCGATCCGGTGACCCAGGTACGGCTGATCCGCCTGCACGGACGCGGCCACCCCACCCTGGAGCGACTGCATCGCAATCCGGTCTGGCAACGAGCTGTGCGGCTGGTGCATGATTACGATGCGTTCCCGCTGCTGGAGATGGATATCTGAGCCCGGAAATCACCCTGTCGCTACCCCCTTACACGGAGTCCCACATGTCCAGCATCACTGCCGAACAGGCGCTCGCTGTTCTGCGCGAAGCCGAGTTGCTCTGCCCGCCGGAGCAGATCGAGGCTGCACTGGACCGTTTGGCCGTGGCCATCACCGCCCGGCTGGAAGGCCGCGATCCCCTGGTGCTGATGGTGATGAACGGCGCGTTCGTGACCGCTGCGCGCCTGCTATCCCGGCTGCGGTTTCCACTGCGGGTCGGTTACCTGCACGCCACCCGCTATCGCAGCGGCACGCGCGGTGGCGAAATCAACTGGATCGCCCCGCCGCGGCCGGCGGTGACCGGGCAGGTGGTGCTGGTCGTGGACGACATCTATGATGAGGGCGACACGCTCAAGGCGATTCTGGACGAGGTGCGCCAGCAGGGCGCGGCGGCGGTTTGCAGCGCCGTGCTGGTGAACAAACGGCACGACCGCAAGGTTTCGGGCCTGACGGTGGATTTCATCGGGCTGGAGGTTCCCGATCGTTACGTGTTCGGCTGTGGCATGGACTACAAGGAGTACTGGCGGCAACTGCCGGTCATCTACGCCGCCCGCGACTGAATGCCTGGCGAAAATCGCCGCTCTCCCGCTCGCGAGACTCCCGACCATGCCCCCAACCATCGCGATCATCGGAGGCACCGGCCTCACTGCGCTGGACACCCTGAAAATCACCCATCGGGAAACCCTGTCCACGCCCTACGGCGAGCCGTCCAGCCCTCTGGTTCATGGCGAACTGGGTGGCCAGACCGTGGTGTTCCTGTCCCGCCACGGTCCGCATCACACGCTCCCGCCGCACAGGATCAACTATCGGGCCAACCTGTGGGCGCTACACCGGGTCGGCGTGCAACATGTCATCGCGGTGGCGGCGGTGGGTGGCATTCGGGACGACATGGAACCGGGCGTCCTGGCTTTCCCGGATCAGCTTGTGGATTATACCTGGGGGCGGCCCTGCACCTTTTTTGAGGATAATCTCAGCCAGGTCACCCATATTGACTTTACCGAGCCGTACTGTGGCGAGCTGCGACAACGGCTGATTCAGGCCGCTCGCGCGCTGAATCTCGGCGCCCTTGAATCCTGCACCTACGCGGCGATGCAGGGGCCGCGCCTGGAAACGGCGGCGGAGATCCGCAAGTTGGAGCGGGACGGTTGCGACATCGTCGGCATGACCGGGATGCCGGAAGCGGCGCTGGCCCGGGAATTGGGCTTGCGTTATGCAACGTGCGCGGTGGTAGCGAATCGGGCAGCGGGTAAAATACCGGGTGAAATTACCATGGCCGAGATCGAGCGGAATCTGGTCGAGGGCATGGACAAGGTTAAAATGCTGCTGGCGCGGGTGATTCCGATGTAGGACGAGGGACGGCAGGCACTGGATTTCGTGCTTCATCGCGGTTGGTGGGCGTCGAACCATGCATCCGACAATCCAGGAAAAGCCAAGCGTTCGCGAAGGACAGTACGCTGCGTAACTTAATGAAAATCAAGGTGAATAATCAAGCAAAATGAATAGCCAAGTGGTCTTTTTGCAGGAGTTCCTGAACCATCCTCGTCAGGTAGCTTCTCTGATTCCCAGCTCGCGCTTTCTCGAACGGCGCATTGTGCAACTGGCGGAAACGCGGTCGGCCCAGACCATAGTGGAACTGGGCGCCGGCATTGGCGGTACGACCCGGGCGATTCTCAAAACGATGTCGCCCAACGCGAAACTGCTGAGCATCGAGATCAATCCACGGTTCTGCGTATTGCTCCGCCGCATCAAGGATCCTCGACTCATCGTGCATTGTGGCGGCGCTCAGGAACTGCGGGAGGCTATCTCGCGGTATGGCCTGCCCGCACCCGATGCGGTTATTTCGGGGATACCGTTTTCCACGCTCGGGCGCGGCGTAGGCCCGAGGATTATCGAGACGATTTCCTCGGTGCTCCTCGTTGGCGGCCGTTTCGTGGCGTACCAGGTCAGCAAGCACGTTGAGGATCTCTCCCACCCACTGCTGGGGCCCGCGCGAGTTGAAATGGAACTTCTCAACATTCCTCCGCTGCGACTGTATCGGTGGGAAAAGCACGCCGAAAAACATACTGCCCAACCCTTCGTTCCAGCCGACCGGGCACATGTGGCGCACCGCTGAAAGGGGACACCCGATGCCTAACCGAGCTTGGAAATCGCTCGAGCTGCAGCCGTATGGATAAGCGGCGTGGGGAGGCAGGATGGATTAAACTGAGCTATTACTGTACGAGTCGAGGGCGGCTTGGCGGGCTGATCGTCCAGGGCCTGACGGTGGATTTTTCGCCGAACCCGGGGAAGAATCCGACACATTCGTAATCATTGGAAAGAAGGAGAAAAGTGATGAGTAAAGGCGCCGACATTAAAAAGGAAACCAAGAAGAAACCGACCAAGACCCTGAAAGAGAAGAAGGCCGAAAAGAAGTCTAAAAAGGAGAACAAGAGCTAAGCAATTGATTCCCAAACCTGCGTTCTCGCTCCTTTCCGCCTGGAAGAGCGGCGCATACCGTATCCTGGCTGAACCTCATACCTGTTACTGACCCGCACCTTCCACCACCGACCGGATGCTCGTATCCATCGGACTCCGGTCGGTCTGCTCCACCTAGACCGATACGATCCGGGTGCGATGGCTGTCCGGGAACAGGGATCCCAGATCGCACACCCCGGTTCGTGCTGTGGCCTGTTGGGTCGCAGCACTCATCCCCCTGTCCACTCCCCATACTGTCACGGCGAACAATGCCGCAGTCCTTGGCGTGTGAATCCAGTATCATTGGACACCTTTCGAGGTTCCAATATATCGGGGTGGCATGAATTATGGCGGAGACGACAGCGTGCTTGAACTGATCAAGGCCGGCGGCTGGCTGATGGCGCCGATTCTGGCCTGCTCGCTGGCGGCGGCGACCATCATCATCGAGCGACTGTTGGCGCTGCGGCGGGCGCGGGTATTACCCACCCAACTGCTGGCGACCTTGGATCGCTGGCTGGAACGCGGCGCGGTTGATGCGCGGGAGGTGGAAGCGTTGCCGCTGCATTCGCCGCTGGGCCGGATCGTTGCGGCTGGACTGGCCACCCGTGGCCGCAACCGGGAGATTCTACGGGAGCGCGTCGAGGATACTGGCCGCCACGTGGCGCACGAACTGGAACGCTTCCTCAACGCCCTGGGCACCATCGCCGCCATCAGTCCGCTGCTGGGCCTGCTCGGCACGGTGGCGGGCATGATCAAGATCTTTCAGATCGTTTCGACCCAGGGCAACAGCAACTTCAGCCTGCTGTCGGTCGGCATCGCCGAGGCGCTGGTGACCACGGCCGCCGGCCTCACCGTCGCTATTCCCAGCCTGCTGTTCTATCGTTATTTCAATGCGCGGGTGGATGAACTGGTGGTGCGCATGGAGCAGGAGACCCTGCAACTGGTGGATCTGCTGGACGCCGAAACCGGCGGAAAGGAACCCTCTTCATGAACCTCCGCCCCCACCGCCGCGAGGAACCGGAACTCAATCTGGTACCGATGATTGACGTGGTGCTGGTGCTGCTGATCTTCTTCATGATCGCCACCAGCCTGCGGAACGAGTCGAAACTGGAAATTCGGCTGCCCGAGTCCTCGGGCCAGCCGCTGCCGAGCAACCTGGCGCAACTGGAAGTGGACATTGACGCCAGCGGTCGCTATGCCGTCAACGGGCAATGGCTGGCTGGCCGGGACGCCGCCGCTCTTAAAGCTCCGTTGCAGGCCGCCGCCCAGGGCCGGGAATTGCCGCTGATCGTTCGCGCCGATGGCCAAACGCCCCATCAGGCGGTGGTCACGGTGCTTGATGTCGCCGGTCAGCTCGGCCTCAAGCAACTGGCCATCGCCACCGTGAACGCGCCAGTCCCCGCGCCTCCACCTGGCCCCGACGCCTCACCCTCACCGGACCCTGAGCCATGACTTTTCTGGATCGTTACGGTTATTCGCTGAACGGGGTCGCAGTGCTGCTGTGGCCGCTGAGCCTGTTGTTCGGGCTGGCGGTGCGCGTGCGGCGGCTGTTATACCAGAATGGCCTGCTGCCCAGCGAAGCCATCCCCGTGCCGCTGATCGTGGTCGGCAACATCAGCGTCGGCGGCACCGGCAAGACGCCGCTGGTGGCGCGGCTGGTGGAACTGCTGCGGGATGCCGGGTATCAACCGGGCGTGATCAGTCGCGGGTATGGCGGTCAGTCGGCGCAGTGGCCGCAACAGGTCAGAGCCGACAGCAACCCGCGCCTGGTCGGCGACGAACCCGTGCTGCTGGCGCGACGCTGCCGCTGTCCGATCATGGTGGGACCGGACCGGGTGGCGGCAGCGCGGACCCTGCTCGACACTCATGGGTGCAACGTGATCCTGAGCGACGATGGCTTGCAACATTACCGCCTGCAACGCGATCTCGAAATCGCCGTGGTGGACGGGTTCCGCCGGCTGGGCAACAGCGCCTGCCTGCCTGCCGGCCCGCTGCGGGAACCGCCCTCCCGCTTGCGCGAGGTGGATTTCGTGGTCGGCAA
>Ga0113563_10001943_pt1 | contig 12150 bp, 8 predicted proteins | sample Mud3Dept3metaG_FD_80117 | JGI IMG/M metagenome (GOLD analysis project Ga0113563, IMG submission 80117) | Freshwater wetland microbial communities from Ohio, USA, analyzing the effect of biotic and abiotic controls - Mud 3 Core 4 Depth 3... | ecosystem: Environmental > Aquatic > Freshwater >...
GCTTTCCGGACGCGTTGCACCATGCTTCGATGGGAATAGTGGCATTTTCCGCCGAGGAGTTCTTCGATGTGGGCAATCAGCTCGAGCGTGGCATCATTGCAGGCGAGGATCTCCCGGAAGCGCTCATACATCAAGCGGAAGGCAATCCGGCGGTTTTCGGCGGGGCCGCTCCTCGAGCCTCGTCCGCCGAACCAGTCCAGGCGTGTTCGCAAGCGGGCGCCTATTTTTCGTTTCTGCTTCATGTTCGCAATCCGGATCCCCGGCGGCCAGGTGGCGCCGCAGCAGCCGTTCAGGCGGTTTCTGGCTCCAGCGGGAACCAGAGGCGGAAAATGGTACCCCTTCCGGGAGTGCTTTCGACGCCGATGCGGCCGCCGAGAGCGCGCATGATCTCCTGGCAGATGGCCAGGCCCAAGCCCGTATGCCTGCCGTCACTGCTCTTGGTCGAGAAGAAGGGATCAAATATCTTCGGCAGATCCTTTTCGGGAATGCCCGGACCGGTATCCTCGACTCTGACCACGACACTCGAATCCGCGAGCTGAACTGAAAGTCGTATTTCACCACCCTCTTCAATGGCATCCAATGCATTATTGATCAGGTTGAGAAACACCTGCTGCATTTGGGCCAGATGGCTGCGCACGATCGGAACACTGCGGTTGAAATCCCTGACCACGCGGATCCGGGAGGCATCGATTTCCTTTTCGACGAATCCGAGAGTCTCCTCGAGCGCTGCGATGATGTCCACCGGTTCCCGCTCGGCACCGACGCGGCGCGAGAAGCCAAGCAGGTGATGGATGACGCTCCGCCCCCGTTCCACCTGCCTGACGATTTTGGAGACGCGGTCCTTGAACTCGGCGGCGTGGGTCAGATCCGGGTTGTCCTCGACGATGTCGGCAAGGACCCCCGCCTGCGCCTGGATGATGGCGAGCGGATTGTTGATCTCGTGGGCGACGCCGGCGGCAAGCCGGCCGATGGCGGCCATCTTCTGCGCCTGTGCCATTGACTCGTGGAAGGCGGCGCGCTCGGCCTCCAGCGTCTGGAACTGTTTCAATCTGGTCCGCGCAATGAAATGCGACAGGACGGGTATCGTCACCAGACCGACGACCAGCAGCCAGACGACCGCCGGGTGGCCGGGCAGCAGCGAGGTCAGGCCGGGCATTCTCTGCCTGGCCACGAGAACCCACGCCTCACCGTGGAGCCAGGCCGTAGCCAGAAATTCCCTTTTCCCGTTTCTGACCACTTCCGCAATCCTGACCCCGGAATGGAGCGAGATCGGATCGATATCCGCCTTTTCCATCAGGCGGTGCGCGTCCGAATAGCGTGTCTGATATTCGGCGGCGCGATTCAGGATGAAGACGTCCGCCCCGGATTCGAGGCCGCCCTCCCGTACCAGAGCGCTCAGGATATCGGTATCAATCGTGGCCCGCAGAATCCAGTCTCTTCCTCCCTCACGCTTCTTTGCCGCCATCACCATGTGCGGGAAGCGGCGCAGGCCGAGGAAAATATCACTCTCGTAGCGCCCGCGCACCATGACCTGCTCAAACCACTGCTGATCGCGGTAATTCAGTCCCTGGAGCGCATAGGGTCCGACATACGCCAGGTGTCTGCCGTCATCGGCAATCAGCCCCAGGTCGATGACCGCACCGCCCTCCCGCCGCATCTGCTCCAGCAGGGATTCGAGCGTCTCCGGCTGAGAAAGCCGATCCACTGGCAATGAGAATGCAGCCAATTCGACCTGCCGCATGGTCTCTTCGAGGAACAGCTCCACCGTCACCTTGCGGTTCTTGACCATGGCCTCAAGCACATTGCGCATGCGGGTTTCGATCGCGTCCCGATTCGCCAGGAACCCGGCAATCCCCATGGAGACGAGCGGCACAAGGCCGAAGCAGAGCAGGACTGCCATGATCTGTCTGTATAGCCGCGCGTACGATCTGTCAGAAGTATCAAGCATTGTCACGACCGGGCCTCATTGTCGGCTGTTGCACCGCCCTGCGCACGGTATCCAGAAGCTCGTCCAGGTCCACGGGCTTCATCAGGTAGTCGAAGGCGCCGAGTTCCATGCCCTGCACACCAAGTTCGATCGATGCATGCCCGGTCAGGAGAACCACCGGGACGTCCGGGTGATTCCAGCGCATTCTGCGCAGCAGTTCCAGGCCGTCGATTCCAGGCATCTTGACATCCACCACGGCGCAGTCAAAATGACCGGCCACAAGGAGCTTGAGGGCCTCTTCGCCGCTCCCTGCAGTGACGCAGGAAACATTGCGTCTGGTGAGCCGCGCGGCCATCGGTTCGAGGAACTCCACTTCGTCATCCACCAGCAGCAATCTCAAGTCAGCCATCGCTTCCGATCCTCCTCTCGACAGGCCGGTGTCAGGGGGAATCCACATCCCCCTTGAAACCGTAATTCCCCGCAAAAAACGCGTCCTCGTACACCTGCATCACGGCATCCGACACCAGCGCCATGTCCAGGTGGTTGACATACCCCATGAGCAGCCCGACCTGGAAGAGCGCGGTATCCATTTCCAGCGCCGGCCGGTGGCGGATGCGTGCGTTTACCAGGTCCGCGCGGCAGTCGGTCTCGAAGCCGGACGCGGCCAGCAGTCTCTCGATGAGCCGTGCGCGGCGGCTGCGCTGTTCGATGCCCGTTGAACCTCCCACGAACCGAAAGGAGGCGTAGTTGCTCTCGTGGACCTCGCAGATCCGGGCGTCGACCGTGGCAAAATGATACCCGATGCGTGAGTTCAAGTTAAGATAATCGGGAGTGATGAAAGCATAGGAGGGCTCTCCCATGCGCCGGAGCCTTGCATCCGAATCGAAGTTATAATCCACTACGGCGGACATGAATCCCCGCAGAGACACCGGCCTGAGCTGCCTCCACCGCAGCCGCGGATCCGTCATCCCTTTCCAGAGCTCGCGCATCGGGCGGCAGACCACCTCGTCGAGCGTCACTTCGCCGTCGGCAGTGCGGGGCTGCAGGCCGCCGCCGAAGTCGAAGACACGACAGTCGATAGGTACCGGGGAAACCAGTTGCCGCAGCACCTGCCGGTCGCGCAGGGCACGGTCGCCCAAGTCGAACATGGCTTCGACCGTCGCCTGGTGGCAAAACCGGATGATGTCGTGGAGCGTGCTGCAGCGGCGCGGGGAGTAGCCGCTGGCGAGCCGGTCCCTCAGTGTCAACGGGACGATGAGGGCGGAAACCGACTGCAGAAGCTCCCGGTGGGGATCCCTCCGGACATCCCGCGCTCCGGGCGCCGCCGAATCGAGCGCAGCTTCGATACGCCCTGCGTAGACCACTTCCGCATCGGCATCGACGGTCACCATCATTCCCGGGAGGAGCTTGGCCGTGGCGTCTCGCGCTGCGAACAGTGCCGGAATCCGCAGTTCCCGAGCCACCGTTGCCAGATGACCGGTAACCTCCCCCATGTCGGCGACGATTGCCGCAGCCCGCGGCAGCAGGACGGCAAACCTGGGATTCGCTTCGTGTGTGGTTATGACCGAGCCTTCCGGACACCGCAGGATATCCAGGTCGGATTCGACGCGAAAGACCGGGCCGCACGCGGATCCGCCGCTCGCGCGGACTCCCCTGTCGACCAGCACCGGCGCGTTCCGGACTCTCGAGCGGGTCGGACCCGCGGTGCGGTTCGCGACCTCCGGCAGCATCCGAACCTGAAGTACAAAGGCCTTGCCCTGATGGTCGATTGCCCACTCGACGTCCAGCGGCATGCCCAACTTCGCCTCGAGCCTCCAACCCAGATCAGCCACCTGAAGCGCTTGCTCCCCTGTCACCGCGGGAATGCGCCGGTGGCTCTCGCCGAGCCTGATCTTCTCCGTGCCCTCGCGCGCAGCACTCCGCAGAAACTCGACCTGCAGGCCGGCCTTCATATCCAGAACCTTGCCGGACCGGCGATCCAGTGTGTATGTCGAGGGCTCCGCGGAACCGTCCACGGCCGCCAATCCGAGGCCCCGGACCGCCTGAAGGATCGTCTTGAGACCGGAGGAAGTCGGGAAAGTCGTGTAAACGACGCCGGCGGATGCCGCTTCGACCATCCGGATCACACAGCAGCACATCGCAACCTCAGGATCACGGAAGCCCCGCCCCAGCCGGTAGGTGATGGCCTCCGGAGAGTACTTGCTTGCAATCACCCGACGGTACGCATCCACGACGCCGTCGGGCGGAATGTTCAGCATCGAACGATACTGGCCGGCAAAGGACATCTCGGTGCCGCCCTCCTGAAGGGCGCTCGAACGGACGGCAAAGCGAACACCCGGACCATCGGAAAGACCTGCGGCCGCCGCCTCTATCGCCGCGGCGAGGGATTCGGGAACACGGGCGCCTTCGATCATCTGCATGATGCGCGCCGACGCCTCGAAGCACGAAGCCACCTCGCCCTCTCGAACGGGGTCCAGTGCAGCGGCCACCCGCGAAGCCAGCCCGTCTGCTTCCATAAAGGCCCGATACGCCTCCACTGTGATCGCAAACCCGTCGGGAACGTGCCCCGGCAGGATGCGCTGCGCCTCCCCAAGGTATGCGCTCTTCTGCCCCACGGCATCTGCCAGCCCCGGGCCAACCTCGGCAAGCGGCACAACAAAACCTACCGGCTGCAGTGCAGGCGTCAATTCGGCCATCTTCGCCAGCTTTGTTTTCAGCCGATCGAAGCGCGGGAGCAGTTCCCGGTACCTATCGCCGGTCATCCGCATCAGATTCGAAACCATGCGATACGTCTGGACGGTCACCCCTGCCACCATCCGGCTCACATCCGCAGCCGCCAGGGGCCTGCCCGATGCCATGGTCTCCTGAATGTCCGCAATGAACCCCAGGGCGGCGTTGTTCGCCTGGAGCACTTCCCGAAAGCACGCGATGCGCTTTTCCATGTTTGGAACGGGTTCCCTATTTCTCCGAAACAGTCTAGTCAGGAATTCCATCCCGCTCTCTCCAAATCCGGAAAACCGCCCTGGTTGTTTGCAGGCAGCACTCCCGGCTGCAGCAGCCGGCAAATCGGATCCGCAGGATCCAGCCCGTCACGCACTCACGCCTGTGCCGGGATCCGGCGGCACAGCGCAGCATGATGCGTCTGGTTTCGTTGAATTATCACAGCATGAATGTCGGAAAGTCAACGATTTGAATCACCTGCAGTGGCTTTCTTCCGTGCCGGATGCAGGTATCCGGCTACTGGAACGCGCCACCGGCAAACGGACACCTCTGACCATAATATACTTATTGTAAACGGCTTGAAGATAATTATAAAAATCCCCTTTTGCACATGCATGTAATTTGGTATAAGATTGCACAGGTTAATATTTAATCGATTTATCGAGATGCGCCGTGCACGAAACTTACGACAGAACCGCTACAGACATGCCGCGAGGGTGGGAAAAGAAGTGTTATCTCGCCTGCGATGGATCGGGGAGCTTGCGGGCGCAGCACGGGGCGTTGCAGTTCTCACGGACAGAGCTGAATCCCGGTTCAGGAGGTTACTCAAATGACGATGATTCCGATAGAAACGCTTGCGGATGATATGTACCGCATGGTCGAGGAATGCCAAGGCAAGAAGAATCTGAAAGCCGGAGACCTCACCAAGGCAATGATTGCAAAGTATGGCGAGGAGGCCTGCACCAAAGATACCTGCAAGCAGGCCATCCGGATCCTCATGGATTCCGGCCGGTGTGTGTACGGCTACTTTGGCGGTTCTTACATCCAGCTGCCGCACAAGGAAGGGGCGGCAACGGACCTGTAAACCAGGCCGGGGCCTGTCCCGGCGGAGGATGTCGCTGTGTTCGCCCGGCTCATCGAGGGCCTCGGGCGGCGCAGTGGAGCACGTCGCTGCCGCGGTCCGGGATGCTAACCGGTTGCCGCTACGGCAGCCAGAGGCGCTTGACGAAAGCGGATCTGAACGATACAAGAGAGGACTTTTACTGCCACGAAGGCTTTTGTTACTGAGGGCGGCAGCGTTTCCAGGCTCGAATTCGGGCGGGACCATGCCCGTTCTCAATTCATCATAGGAGGATTTCAATGAGCAAGTTGGTACCGCCGCATGGGAGTGATGTGTTGAAACCGCTTCTTCTGGATCCGGAAGCTGCCAAGAACGAATTAAAGAAGGCAGAAACCTTGAGAAAGGTCCCGATGACCAGTAGGGAAACGAGCGATCTGATCATGCTGGGGATCGGAGCATTCACGCCGCTGGAGGGATTCATGGGTAAGGCCGACTGGCATGGATGCTGCGACACCTACAGTCTGCCGAGCAGGAACAATCTGTTCTGGCCCATCCCGATCACGCTCTCGGCCGAGGAGGCCCTCGCCGGTTCCATCAAGACCGGCGAGGAGGTGGCGCTGTGGGATACGGAAACCGAGGCGATCATGGGAACGATGAAAGTCACGGAGAAGTACTCCATCGACAAGGCGCATGAATGCAAGCAGGTGTTCCGGACCACCGACACGGCCCACCCGGGCGTCCAGAAGGTGATGGAGCAGGGCCCGGTCAACCTGGCCGGTCCGGTGAAGGTGCTCTCGGAGTCCTACTATCCGGAAATGTTCAAGGAGATCTACCAGCGCCCCGCCGAAGCGCGCAAGCTCTTTGAGGAACGGGGATGGAGCACGGTAGCCGCGCTGCAGCTGCGCAACCCGATGCACGGTTCGCACGCGTATCTGGCCTGGGTGGCCATCGAAGTGTGCGACGGCGTTTACATCCATCAGCTTGTGGGCAAGCTGAAGCCCGGGGACATTCCGGCCGACGTGCGTGTCAAGGCCATCGATGCCCTGGTCAATAAATATTTCCGCAAGGACCGGGTCATCCAGGGCGGATATCCGATGGAAATGCGTTATGCCGGCCCGCGCGAGGCGCTGCTGCACGCCGTATTCCGCCAGAACTACGGGTGCTCCCATCTCATCGTGGGGCGGGACCACGCCGGTGTGGGCGATTACTACGGTCCGTTCGACGCGCAGAAGATCTTCAACGAGATTCCGGCCAATGCCCTGGCTTTGCGCCCGCTCTCCATGGACTGGACCTTCTACTGCTACGAATGCGGCGCCATGGCATCCATGAAGACCTGCCCGCACGAGAGCAAGGCCGTGATCGACGAAAACGGGAACTACAAAGGCGGCGCCCGGCTGCTCCTTTCCGGCACCCTTCTGAGAAAGCTGATGAGCGAAGGGAAGCCGGTTCCCGCCGAGTTTTCCAAACCCGAGGTGATTGCGATCCTGAAGGCGTATTACGACACCTTGGAGCAGAAGGTGGAAGTAAAACTGCACGGCATGGCGACCGGGGAGGCCGCAAAGAAGTAGCTTCCCGCGGGTTTGTCCGTACGCCTCATCCGGCTGCCGCCCTCCCGGAACCGGGAACGGGCGGCAGCCCGTCCCGCAGGGTTTACAAACCATATCCGCGGAGGCAGCAAATGGTGGTTCTCTTGTGTGCGGTAGTATATGCAGCTGCGCTGGTTTTCCTCGCAGCCTGCGCGGTTCGGGTGGTCAAATTCGCGCGGGCGCCGATCCACCTGCGCTGGGAGCTGTATCCTGTCCCGCACGAGCAGCCGGATCGTGTCGCGCACGGAGGCTCGTATTTCGAGGAAGTCGATTGGTGGACCAAGCCCGCTCATTTCAGCTTCTGGGGGGAAATGAAGTTCATGGTGCCTGAGATGCTGTTCCTGAAGGGGCTGCACGAATTCAACCGCCGGCTATGGTATCGCTCCTTCCCTTTCCACTTCGGTCTGTACCTTCTGATCGGAACGTTGCTTCTCACGGCAACGGGAGTGGCGGCCGGCTTCTTTGCCCCAGCGCTCCTGGCGGGCTCCGGCGGCGCCTTGCTGCGCAGCGCGATTGCAGCCCTGGGGTTGGCCGGGTGCGCACTCGCGGTTTTCGGAGCCGCCGCGCTTCTGGCGCGCCGGCTGAAAGACGAGAAGCTCAAGGGGTACACGACAGGGGGAGACCTCTTCAATCTCGTGTTTTTTATCGTTGCCCTGGGAGTGCTTTGCGCCGGACTTCTGACACGCCCGCCTGCAACTCCGGACGTGATCGGCCTGGCCGCAGGATTGCTCACCTTCGAGGCGAGCCTGCAGATTCCCTGGCTTCTCGCTGCGGGGATTATTCTCGTTTCGCTGCTTCTCGCCTACATTCCGCTGACACACATGTCCCATTTCATCGCAAAGTACTTCACCTACCACTCCGTGCGGTGGGATGACTCCATTAATCGCAGGGGGAGCAGGATCGAGGCCCGGCTGGCAGAGTACCTGACCTACAGGCCGACCTGGGCCGCGCGGCACATCGGTGCGGACGGGAATAAAACCTGGGCGCAGATTGCGATGACGAACCCGGCGCAGGAGGCGAAAAAGTGAAAGACAACATCAAGCTGAGCGACATGTCCCGGCAGGACAGAAAGCCCCTGACCCACCTGGAGAACAAGGATCTGAAACCGTTGCCGTACCCCCTCGAAGATCCTTCCAAGGACCACGAATGGACGCCCTTGTCCGATCAGGCCAAGGCGAAGTATGAGTGTTCCCTGGACGACACCTGCGCAGTGAACATCCCGCAACCGAAAAACAGGCAGGAAGAGGACGAACTCGTGGCGAAGTTCCTCTCCGGCCTGGATAAGCTTTTCACCAGGGAAAACAACTGGACTTTCCTGCAACCACTGTTGCTGACCATGGAACATTGCGCCAAGTGCCAGACGTGTTCCGAAGCGTGCCACATCTACGAGGCGAGCGGCTTCAACGAGCTCTATCGCCCGATCTTCCGTTCCGAAATCATGCGCCGCATCTACTTCAAGCATGTCAAGCACGGCAGCCTCGTATCCGCATGGCAGCACGGGGACGTTGTGGTGAACTGGCCGTTGGTGGCCCGCCTGATTGAGCTGTCCTACCGCTGCAATCTTTGCCGCCGGTGCGCGCAGACCTGCCCGATCGGCGCCGACAACGGCCTCGTGGCGCACGAATTGCGAAAGCTCTTCAGCCAGGAGATGGGCATCGCGGCGAAAGAGCTGCACGACACGGGCTCCATGCTGCAGCTCAAGGTCGGATCTTCGACCGGGATGAACGCCGAGGTGGTAAAAGACAACATCGAGTTCATCGACGAGGATATGACCGAAAAGACGGGCATTGAAGTGAAAACCCCGTGGGATGTCGAAGGCGCCGACGTCCTCCTCATTCACAACGCCGGCGAAATCCTCGCCTGGCCCGAGAATCCAGGCGCATTCGCCCTGATCCTCAATGCGGCCGGGATCCGCTGGACGCTCTCCTCCGAGATCGCCGGCTACGACTCGATCAACTACGGGCTCTGGTATGACGATGCCCAGTTCGCGCGCGTGGCAATCAAGCACGCGGAGGCTGCCAAAAAGCTGGGGGTCAAAAAAATCGTTCTGGGGGAATGCGGGCACGCACACAAATCGCTTTCCGTGATCGCCGACCGCGTCCTGACCGGAGATCTGAATATCCCGCGGGAGAGCTCCATGACCCTTCTGCGCGACATCGTCATGAACGGTCGCATCCATCTCGATCCCTCGCGAAACGACTTCCCCGTGACGCTCCACGATCCGTGCAACATGGTCCGCCTGATGGGAGTGGTGGAGCCGCAACGCGAAATCATCCGCAAGATCTGTCCCAGGTTCCGCGAGATGGAGCCGCACGGGGTGGACAATTACTGCTGCGGGGGCGGCAGCGGCTTCGCGATCATGAGCGGGAACAACTTCCGGGACTGGCGGTTTCACGTCGCGGGAAGGAAGAAACTCGAGCAGATCCTCAACGCCTTCGCAGACTGTATGGATCCTTCGATCCCGAAATACCTGTGCGCTCCCTGCAGCAACTGCAAGGGACAATTCCGGGACATGCTCGCATATTACGATCTTTGGGAGAACCACCGGATTCTTTACGGCGGCCTGGTGGAATTGATCGTCAACGCCATGGTGGACGCCAAGCCGGGATTCATTGAGTGGGAATGGCACTGAAACCCTTCCTGTCCGCCTCCCGGTCTTCGCAAGGAATGTTCATGCTCTCTCCGCAGTGCGCTGCGGGGAAGGGTCTCCTATGGGAAGGATGCCGGCTCTTTCGATTGCCTCGGCACTGCTGCTTCTGTGTACCTGTGTGCTTCCTGCGGCGGCCCAGGCGCCCCGGAGCGGACCGGAGGGACAGGATGGCAAAAAGGCAGAAACCACTTCAGGAAAAGCGGGAAGCGTTGCTCCACAAGCATCGGAATGGCTGGGCATCGCCATCGAGCATCGAAGCAGGTATGAAACCCTTGACAACCGTTTCCGCCTGGGAGAGACCGGCAGCGACCAGCAGCTCGCGCTACGCACTCGTGTCAGGGTCTCGTCGAACAGAATCCTGAAACCCGTTGGCCTTCTCTTTGAGTTCGAAGATGCGCGTGTCTATCTGGACGACCGTGGCTCGACCGTCACCAACAGCCATGTCGACAAACATGACATCCTGCAGCTATACGCAAGCGTTCCCATGGACCGGATTCTTCACCTGCCGGGCACGCTCTTCATCGGGCGGCAGTCCTTCGACCTGGGGAGCCGACGCTTTTTTGCGCGAAACCGCTTCCGCAACACCACGAACGCTTTTGACGGCTTTCGCTGGACGATGGGGAATGAAAAGGCGTGGCTCCTTCAAGCGTTCGCTTTCCAACCCGTACTGCGACGCATGGATCAGCTCGACACGCGCGATCACCGGGTTTACTTCTGGGGGACCTTCCTGAGCACAGCCCGGGCGCCGCGATTCAGGAGCGAGTTTTACTACTTCGGAATCCACGAGGACCGGCCTCTTTTGTCGGCCCTGAATCGCCGCCACAGCACCGTCGGAACCCGCTTCTTCAGGGATCCCCGGGCCGGAGCCGTCAGCTTTGAGTTCGAGGCAGCCCTGCAGTTCGGAAAACTGGGTTCATCGGATCACCTGGCTCATCTGGAACATGTGTCGGCGGATTACAGCTGGAATGCCCCATGGCGTCCCATGGTCACGGCCCGATATGACTATGCCAGTGGAGACCGCGATCCCAACGACGGCCGTGTCGATACCTTCGATCCGCTGTTCGGGGCCCGCCGCTGGGAGTACGGGCCCACGGGAATTTACGGCGCCTGGTCCCGCGCCAATCTGAACTCGCCCGGATGGGCCGTCCTTTTGACTCCGACAAAGGCATCCCTGATCGATTTGTCCATGCGCTGGTGCTGGCTCGCACAGGCGCGCGACCTTTGGGCAGGAACAAGGCTGCGGGATGCAACCGGGGCAGCGGGTTCCTACCTGGGCAGTCAGATGGAACTGCGCCTGCGCCATTCCTTCACTAAATACCTCCGGGCCGACATCGGATATATCCGCTTTTTCAAAGGCTCCTACCTCGAGCGAGTTCCCGGAAGCCCGGGCGCGTTGGACTCGAATTATATCTATGCGGAGGCGAATATCAGCTTCGAGCATTTTTGGAGGTAGCCGCATACGGGCGGTCGCCACCCATGAAAGCGGCCTGCCTCCCGCCCATCCCCGCGCTGGCTGTGGGACACACTTGACACTGTGAGTGGATGGTTTTGCCGGCTGTCAGGAAACGCACCGGGTCAGGAAATCGGAAAGGACACCGCAGGGGTCCGGCAGGACAGCCCAGGGCGCAAGCCCATAAGCGCTAACTTAAAGCTCACCGGACAAGAAGTGAGGCCATTTTTGTGTATCAATTAGTGAGAAATAGGCCAGAACATACGGAAAATCGAAGGCAGGTTGATCTTCTTTCAAACTGAAAACGGCTTAACTTAGCGCTTATGGGCGCAAGCCCTGGGAACTCTGGCAGGTCCGGATGTCCGCCCTGAACGGGCGGTGCAGGCCGCTTCGGCTTCTCCGGGTTGGCATCCTGGGCGGTCCATGTCACCAGGGCGCGCGCGCCGGCTTTTCCTGCTCGACCCTTCAGGGTCGTCTGCATACACTCAACGGGCCTCAGCCCGGTATGCCGGCAAAATATACGACGATCGACATGGATCGGGGGCGGCTGCTGACTGTAGGACCTCTGCGCCTCATCTGGCGTTCGCTGGGAACAATCACGCGGCGCCTAGCCACAGTCTCACGTGTGTGGGCAACAACCAGATCCCCGCGGGCCGGGACGGGATACGGTGAGATCCGGCATTTCTCTGCGGGGTGATTTGCTTTATACTTCGCACTGTATGGTGGAATGAGGCATATCCGGGACCAATCGCCGAA
>Ga0113563_10001944_pt1 | contig 12150 bp, 10 predicted proteins | sample Mud3Dept3metaG_FD_80117 | JGI IMG/M metagenome (GOLD analysis project Ga0113563, IMG submission 80117) | Freshwater wetland microbial communities from Ohio, USA, analyzing the effect of biotic and abiotic controls - Mud 3 Core 4 Depth 3... | ecosystem: Environmental > Aquatic > Freshwater >...
GGAAGTTGACATGAGGCCTGAAAATAATCTGATTACCGGCATAAGAGGTCAGTTAAACGAAGCGACAGGTGTAATCACCTGGGAATTCGTCTCGCTCGATCCTGTAACACGTGAACCTGTAACCGATCCGCTGGCAGGATTTCTTCCTCCAAATATAAGTCCGCCGCAAGGACAGGGAAATGTAGTATATATAGTCCAGCCTAATCTCGACCTGCCTTCCGGTACCTTAATTGGCAGTTCTGCAAGCATCGAATTTGACACTAACGAACCTATAGCAACCAATTCATGGGAAAACCATCTGGACAGGACTCCTCCGGTCAGTTCACTTAACTACATTGATGATACCCAGATTTCCAACCTGATTAATCTGAGCTGGACTGGTTCTGATAACCATTCAGGGATCAAAAGGTATCTGCTCTATGCTTCTGTAGACGGAGGGCCGTTCATTGAATGGACTTCCACAAAAGGTACCTCATGCACTTTTCAGGGTGATAGCTGCAGTAATTATAAATTTTATATTGTGGCAGTTGACAGTGCCGGAAACAAAGAGCTGGATTTGAGTCCTGAGATCAGGGTTAAGGTTAATCCATTTCTTCAGCCAATGCTTGAAGCATCTGGCCCAACCTCAGTTTGTGAAGGTGACTCCGTACTGCTTAAGGCACAGTCCGGAGACAGTCTGATTTATGAATGGTACAGGGATAATCAACTTTTGGAGAATAAACATGATTCCATTCTTTATGCAAAGATGTCAGGAGAATATTCTGTGAAGGTGGGCAGGTTTGATGCATGTTCAGGAAAATCAGCACATGTTACCGTCACTGTCAACTCCCTTCCTGATGCAATAATAACAGCAACAGGGAACCTCCTTGAAACAGGAGCTGGCGGAATTTCTTATCAGTGGTACTTTAATGCGGAATTGATTATAGGGGCCACTGCAAATACCTTCCTGGCAGTAAAGAGCGGTTTTTACCGTGTGAAAGTAACAGGGATAAGCGGATGCTCAAAGTTATCTGAAGGATTCCAGCATTTTGCAACTTCTGTTGAAGAATATTCTTTCAGAGATTTTGTCATTTTCCCAAATCCCGCTCATGATAAACTTTATGTCCGCCCCGGGAAGGAGCTTATTGATGGAGTATCAATACGGATTATCGATTTGTCAGGCAAAACTGTTTATATATATGCCAGTGAAGAGATTATTGCCGGCCAGACTCTTGAAATTAACCTTACGCATCTGAGCCCGGGTCAGTACTACCTGAAGATTGAGAACAATAATGAAAACAAGTATTTCCCTTTCTCAAAACAATAGCAAATTAAGATCGCCATTTTTACCTTGGTATAGTATCCTTGATTTGTTTATTTCTTGTATCAGGTTGCGACAAATTGTTTAATCAAGAAGCCGGATACCTCGAGGGAATAATTTCCATAGGTCCGCTTTGTCCTGTTGAAAAGGATCCGCCTGATCCAGCCTGTTTACCTACCTATGAAACGTATAAAGCCTATCCTGTAACAATATGGACATCTGATGGAAGGAGAAAAATTGCACAATTAGATCCTGCAATAGACGGTTCTTATAATCTTGAACTGAATCCAGGTAAATATCTGGTTATTCTGGGTACAGGTCAGAATAGTATAGGTAGCAGCAATTTACCTTCAAAGGTGGAAATAAGGTCTCAATCTGAAACAATCCTTAATATCAATATTGATACAGGTATTCGATAACTCCAGGGATTGATTTTAATTTGAATTCTGTTGCCAGATTTACATCGCCAGGATGTTTTAGTTATATTTATTATATAGATGGGAGATTATTCTGGCAGTTGGAGGGCAAAAAGAGGGGTACGAGACCTGACCTGCACATTTGTCAATTAACAGAATCTTTAAAATCAATCTTCAGTTTATAAATGGCCGTACCGCAATCAACACATTTCCAGGTTGGGTCATTACCTGTAACACAACATCCGCCCAGTACTGTTTTATTCTCCCTGATCCTTAGCCTAAGGCTTTCTGAAAAAGCTGGCAGTCCATATAGTATCGAGGCAATTTTATCAGATCCGCACTCCGGGCATTTGTTTGGTTTTTTGGCAGATTTATATTTCATAATCTTAAAAGTTTGGTTTAAATTTGATCTGCTGTACTGAACGTGTAATTAATTATAAAGACAAATTCACCAGGCGACACTTCCTTTTATCAGACAGTAGACTCAGTCCGCAATGCATTGCAGACATTGACTCTCACATTAAAGTGTCGCTTCTTTTTAAAGTTCTTTGATGATCAGAGATTATTTAATACAGAGGCGGTACACTCACTTACTCGACTATGGAGTTCTTTTTAGCACGAGGAAATGCAGCGAGACACGTGTACAGTTTCTAATTATAAATTGACTTTAAAATAATATCGAGATTTAAAAGAAATTTATTTACTAATTCCATCCCCCGGGAAGACAATTTAACATTATAATCTGCAAAATAGTATTTAAGGAACTTCTGATTACTATCATACCCAAACTCTAATTCATCCTTTTTATGGAGCTTTTTAATTTCACTGCTACTACGAATTTTCTTTTCAATGTCCCATTCTGTTATAGAATTTGGTAGACAAATATGTACTCTTATTGCTTGAGTATATGGTAAGAATTGAATTTTATAACCGGTTTTGATAAAATTCAAATATTCTAAGAGTTCATTCTTGCTATATTTAAACTTAAATGTTCCATAATTCTTATGGATGTGTTCATGAATAGTTTTTACCCAATACTCATCTGATTTAATAGGAGGGATTGTTTCTTTATTATTTGCCTGTTCCATTTTAACTCCGATCAAGGGTGCGATAGTTATATCGTTGTTTACCAATCCCTTGATGTGTTTTTTATAAAAACTCTGTATCTCATTAAATTCTTCATTCCTTTCCGCAATGTATCCTAAGTCAAGTGACTTGTCATCAGATACCTTACTCATGTTCATAGAAGTAAAAATCGCAGATTCTTCGTTCATATATATTCTTGCGTGAAGATCATCAATTAGAAATGGTTTTATTCTAAGATTCCTTATAAGGTGTCGGAAAGGAGTCCTTTTCTGGGAGTTTCAGCGTAAATCTTGAGTACCTGTAAAAAAGGAAACCGCCTGAAATCGTTGATTTTAAGCGGTTGTGAAAATAATGAGATCGTTTCTGGTAGTCCCACCAGGAATCGAACCTGGATTTAAGGTTTAGGAAACCTCCGTTCTATCCATTGAACTATAGGACCCGTTCGTTGGGCAAAAATATATCTTTTTTTCCTCATTACAAATCCGGAAGTTAATTACAATACCACGAAGAGGAGGGGGAGAGAGGAAGAGGGGGAGAAAGGGAGAGGGGGAGATGAAGAACCGTAACACCGCAAAGCCTTAATGCCTTAACACCTTAATATCTTATAATCCTGCCACCTTTTTCCTAAAATAAACTATATTTGGTCTGAACAAGCAACCCTGCCAATGAACTGGATAGACCTCATCATTGTCATTATTCTCATCATTGCCCTGTTGAGGGGATTTACAGACGGATTTGTGAGAGAAGTTGCCTCGCTCACAGGACTGATCCTTGGAATATGGGGAGCAATCAGGTTCTCATCCTTCACGGCAGGCAAACTTTACGACTGGTTCGACATGACCGGTCAGTATGTCGGATTAATTGCATTCCTGGTCACTTTCGGGGTGATAGTTGTAATAATTCATTTCATTGGTATAATTGCCGACAAACTGGTCGACACTGCCTCACTCGGGTTTCTGAATCGTGTGCTCGGAATGGTCTTCGGACTCTTTAAATCGGTCCTGATCCTGAGTGTCTTTTTTGTGATCCTGAATGCCATAGATGAGCGCAGGTCTTTTCTTCCAAAAGAAACTATTGAACATTCGAAATTTTTCAGTCCTATTGCCGATGTGGCTCCGGCACTCTTCCCGTTAATAGGGGAGGGCGGTTATAACCGGAGTTTCGACAGGATGAAAAAGAAACCTGAAAAGGAACCGGATCCCGACAGGGAACCCTCTGAGGTGTTAATTTGATCCTGTTCGCTATATTTGCATTTCTTTTAAAAGCCATTTATGAATTTTGTTGAAGAACTGAAATGGAGAGGCATGATACACGATATCATGCCGGGAACTGAAGAATTGCTGAATAAGGAGGTAACCACAGGGTATATCGGATTTGATCCCACATCCGACTCATTGCATGTCGGTCATCTGGTGCAGGTAATGCTGCTTGTTCATTTTCAGCGGGCTGGACATGTACCGGTGGCACTGGTCGGAGGAGCAACGGGTATGATAGGAGATCCGTCAGGCAGGTCGGAGGAAAGGAATCTTCTCGATGAATCGACTCTGCTTAAAAACCAGGAAGGTATCAAGAAACAATTATCAAAATTTCTTGATTTCGGCAAGGGAAAAAGCAACAGGGCCATATTGGTCAACAACTATGACTGGATGAAGGAGTACTCTTTCCTCGGCTTTATCCGAGAGATCGGCAAGCATATTACTGTGAACTATATGATGTCGAAAGACTCTGTAAAAAAAAGACTTGGATCGGATGTGAAAGAGGGGATGTCGTTTACGGAGTTTTCATACCAGCTTGTTCAGGGATTTGATTTTCTGCATCTGTACCAGGAACTTGGCTGTAAATTACAGATGGGAGGATCGGACCAGTGGGGCAACATTGTCACTGGCACCGAGCTGATCCGCCGGAAAACCGGAGATGAGGCATTTGCTCTTACCAGTCATCTCATTACCAAATCGGACGGTACAAAATTCGGGAAGACCGAGGCAGGTAATGTATGGCTCGATCCTGAAAAAACCTCTCCGTACCATTTCTATCAATTCTGGCTAAATGTGTCGGACGAGGATGCCGCAAATTATATTAAGATATTTACACTGGTCAGTCACGACGAAATTGACAATCTGATTTCGGAGCACAATAAATCACCTAATGAGCGGCTGCTTCAGAAACGGCTTGCCAAAGAGATCACTGTTACGGTGCATTCACGCGATGAATATGAGTCTGCTCTTGAAGCATCGCAGATCCTGTTCGGAAAAGGGACTACCGAATCGCTGAGGAAAATGAGCGAGAATACTTTTCTCTCTGTCTTTGAAGGAGTTCCGTTATTTGATGTGAGAAAAGAGCTTCTTTCGGCAGGTATCTCCTTTACTGCTTTATGTGCGGAGCAGTCACAGGTCTTTGCATCGAAGGGAGAGCTGAGAAGGATGGTCCAGGGGGGCGGCGTGAGCCTGAACAAGGAGAGGATCGATGATCCCGACCTGCTTATCGGGCAGGATAAGCTGCTGAACAATAAATACCTGCTTATCCAGAAGGGGAAAAAGAATTATTTTCTTATAAGGGCTGTTTGACTCTTATCTGAGGTCGGCGGCAATTAACGACACATCATCAAAAAGATTGGGATTGGCATCGGGGATACCGAGATGTGTCAGCATCATCTGTAGATTTTTTTCAACCGGAGCTTTGTTGGAAATAAACCTGAGGATTTCATCTGTACCGAGATCTTTGCCTTCGTCATTCTTAAGCTCCGAAAGACCGTCGGTATAGCATACCAGCTTCGTATGACCCTTTATCTGAAGGACGCTTTTTCTGATCACCGGGATCTCGTCGAGCATGCCTATGCCCACACAGGATGGATTGAGATAAAATACTTCACCCGATACAGTATTATAGAGTAAAGGAGGATTATGAGCTGCATTGATGTACTCAAGAATCTTATTCCTGTGATCATAGCGAGCAACAAAGAAGGTTATGAATTTTTCTCCTGAAGCATTCACAACCACGATTGAATTAAGCTTGTGCATGAGAAGTTCAAGATCAGTGTCCGCAGCAAACATAGCCCTGAAGCTGGCCTGGAAATTCGACATAAGGATAGCCGCCGACATCCCCTTACCTGACACATCTGCAATGCAGAGACCTGTTTTTGTATCCGAAAGCTTAATGCAATCGTAATAGTCGCCTCCTACCTCATAATGCGGAAAATAAAAACCATTGACAGTGATGCCTGTACTCCGGGGCATATGATGCTCGTTGGGTATCAGCATCTTCTGCATCTTTGCTGCCAGCTCAAGCTCCTTTTTGATCGCTTCCTGCGCCAGGCTTTCCTTATGCAGCCTGATGTTCTCAATGGCAACGATTATGATATTCGATATGGTCTGAATAAAATTGAGATGCTTGAGTACAGGGCTCATTCCTTCACCTTCTTCCTCAATATCCCCGATGAAAAGGAATGCGATATGGACATTATTGTTGAATACCGGAACGATGATATCGACTCCTTCAAATCCCATGTCAACCGAAACATATGTGATATCATCAAAGCCCAGAAGGCGTGATTCAATGTCAATACTCTCGTAACTCTTCGGGAATCCTCCGTTCAACAGGCACTCCCACTTTGCGGAACGCTTGAATATCAATATTTTACCAATGCCAAGACTTTCCCGGAGGATGGACTCATATTTCTGCAGCAGGACCTCGGTAGGCTGATTGGCGTTGATCGACATGGTGATGCCGAGCAGGGAATCCAGCTTGAATTTTGAGATCTTAAGCCTGTCGCCGGGGACCTTCATTTTGTATTGTTACTTTATCAACCTTTAACGCGTTCGACGTATGCCCTGTTACGGGTATCTATCCTTATTTTATCGCCTGTGTTGATGAAAAGAGGGACCATTATTGTACTCCCGTTCTCCACTTTAGCCTGTTTGTAGGCATTAGTTGCAGTGTCTCCCTTTAATCCCTTTTCTGAATAAACAACCTCCATAACAACAAACTGAGGAAGCTCAACTGAGAGAACAGTGTCGGTATCAGCATGGATAACGACCTCAACATGTTCTCCTTCCTTGAGGAATCCGGGAGAATCAATGACAGATTCTTCAACATGGATCTGTTCAAATGTTTCCAGATGCATGAAGTAGTAGCCTATATCATCTTTGTAAAGATATTGATAGGGCCTTCTTTCAACCCTGGCAACATTTACCTTAGTTCCTGAGGAGAATGTATTGTCCAATACTCTTCCTGTTCTGATGCTTCTTAGTTTTGTTCTTACGAAAGCCGGTCCTTTTCCGGGTTTTACATGTTGAAACTGAACTATAGAATAAAGGTCATTATTGAATTCAATAACCAGTCCGTTCCTGAAATCTGCAGTGGTTGCCATATCATTGATCAGTTATTCCTTTTTAGATTCTTTCTGTTTTATTTCGAGGGGGTAAGCCAGTCCCTCATAGTTGACCAGGTCAACAATAAATGCTCCGACAAAGATATCAAAACGAATCTTAACAGGTAAAAAATTTTTATCGGATGAAAACCACATGGAGACATCCTCCTCAGTTTTGAATAACCGCCCTTTTTCCGTTACAGGATTGAACATATGACATTTGATTTTGCCGGCTCTGGTTCTTACCTCATCAGTTCCCATATATCTCATTCTTATCGGGTATAACTCATCTGTAAACCAGGTATTTATGGTTATTATATCTCCTTTCTCAACGGTATCAATGTTAGGCAGGATACGGTTGCGGAACCAGTAGAAGCATGAAAGTATGTCATGTATCGCCGGGGGGGCAATGTGCACCCCGGTCATGTCGCTGGTGAGTATTGTCGAATCCGGTCTTGTCGAGTGGTCGAAGTCAACCACATTGTATCTTTTGTATTTGCCTTCCTTGATGTTTCTTACTGATCTGACCGGGAGCTCCGTCCGGGGATTAATATAACTTTCATAAATATCCAGAACGTTGAAAATGGCATCTGCAAGGCCGGTTGTACGACCGACTATCACGGTGTGCCACAGCTCGGTTCCAAATGTTGTGTCTTTTTTGACTTCAAGAGTAGCCTCTCCTCCTGTTATTAATCCGTAATGTATCAGGTAATCAACTTTTTCACCAGGCTGGTATGCAGTTATCTGACCATTGCCGGAGAATATGGTCAGGAAAATAAATGCATATATCAGGAAAAATTTCTTCATAAGTATTTTCAGAATCAGAGGCAAATTACGGACCATTTATTTTCCAAGGATATTTTTTACAGGCTTCGAAGTTAAAAAATCTTTAAGATAAAATGGTTCAAAATATGCCACATCCTCAAAACGGTTGCTGTTTAATGCTTCGTATGCAGGTTTATGCATAAATGATGCCGACATCCTGAAATCTGTAACAATAATTACATTCTTCCTGTTCACGACTCCCAGACATTTTACCGCTCCGTCACCAAACAGGAAGATCCTGGAAGTTTCGGGAAATTCGCTGAAAGAATTCTTATCCATTATTTCAGCCTTAATATTGCTGACAATGTTGCCTTTAGAATTATAAACAGCATAATATACCTCCATTCTGCGGGCATCCAGAGCCGGGCAAAAAAGATCGATGCAGGTTATGTCGGATTCTTTGATTGTCTTATCCGAAAAACCATGGAACATTGAACAGGTAGTATCAACACCGATCAGCGGTATTGAGGCTGCATAGGCCATCCCCTTTGCAACTGATACCCCGATCCTGAGTCCGGTATACGATCCCGGGCCTTTGCTTACGGCTATGGCATCCAGATTACCCGCACTGATACCTGCCTCCATGAGGATCTCCTCAATAAAAACTGTAAGCACTGAAGCATGCGACCTGCCTTTGTCGTTATCCCTCAATGCAACTGTCCCTCCGGTGTCACATAATGCGACTGAGCAGAGATCTGTTGCCGTTTCAACACATAATATCATAACTCTGAAAGAAATGACTGCAGACTAGTCTTCCTTGAAAAGGGCTTCCTTCTTGACTATTTCGATAAGGGTGCTGTCGGATAATTTTTTGCTGATTGCGCTGAATGGTGCAGAGATCACTCTGGCGCTGTCTTCGATCCCCGAAAGGATCTCGATATAACTATTATCCTGTATACCTGTTTTGACATCCTTTGCAAGCGCGTATTCTCCTTCGGCAATGAAGACCAGTGTACGTATATCTTCATCGGAAGCTGTTGTGCTGACTTTTGTCGTATCGGTACGTGTGGTAACAGACTGTATCGGAACCGTAAGAATTCCGGGTTTTGTTTCTGTCTGTATATCGACCGTTGCAGACATCCCGGGCCTGAAAGGATTGTTCCCTTCAGCAGCGAGCTTCTGGTACGATTCGGGGAGAACAAAGATTTTGACATCAAAATTTGTAACCTGATCGGCAGAAACACCGGTTGTTTTCGCTGAATTGGCGATCTCGGTAACGATCCCTTTGAATTTATCTTCAAGGTATGCATCAACTTCAATCAGGGCTGTATCCCCGAGATTCACCCTTACGATATCATTCTCATTGACTTCGACCTGTGCTTCCATCCTTGAAAGATCAGCGATGCGGAGTATTTCGGTACCTGCCATCAGGTTTGTTCCTGCAACTCTTTCACCGAGTTCCACAAGGAGCATTGAAACAGTACCGTCCATGGGAGCATAAATAGATGTTTTAACAAGGTTTTCGTTGGCCTCCTTAACTGATGCTTCAGCGCTCACAACCGAATATTTTGCAGCATCAACCTCGGCTTTTGCAACATTATATGAAGCTTCAGCCTGCTCAAATTCTGATTTCGAAATAGTCTGCTCCTCAAAAAGCTGCCTGGTTCTCCTGTATGCAAGTTCAGCCTGGGTAAACTGAGCCTCAGCCTGGGCAAGCCGGGCGCGGGCCGAACTGATAGCTGCAAGAGAACGGTCTCTCTGTGAAATATAAATATCAGGCTTGATCCTCAGAAGAAGCTCTCCTTTCTTTACCTGGTCACCCTCCCTTACAGTTAGCTCAACAATCTCCCCGGAAACATCAGGAGTTATCTTTACCTCTTTTTCAGGCTGGATCTTGCCGTTAGCAGTAATGGCTTCCGTAATGAGACGCCTTTCTGCATATTCAACTGCCACCTTCACTGTTGCTGCTTTGCCAAACCAGCCGGCTTTCTTACCTATAACGGCAAAGATCAGGAGTACTATTACTACACCGATCAGGATTTTTAAAATTTTATTACTCTTCATATTATAATGCCTTGATTATTTATAATTACTGGTTGAGATTTAATGATATACCTTTATAGAAATCAAGTACCTTGGTCTTGAAGATAAACTCATATTTTGCCTGCGACATATCAGATTGAGCACTTAAAAGCTGGGTCTTCGCAGCATTGTAATCCACCGGAGTAACCATACCGACATTGAATTTCTGCTCGGTATACCTGAATGATTCCTCCATTGAAGTAACCGCCTTCATACTTACGCTGTATTTTTTAAGCGCCGCCACCGCATCGGCATAAGCCTGCTGGATGTTTTTATAAAGTTGTTTCTTTTCATTTTCGAGTGTATAGCGGCTGTTCTCAATATTCAGCCTGGAATTTGAGATATTGGTATTAACCTGCCAGCCGTTCAGGATCGGGATATTAAGGGAAAAACCGATGCCATAGTTTAGATTATCATTCAACTGCTCGGAGAATTTATACTTTTCTGCAGGATTACTTGGTTTCAGGGCAATATCGGAATAACGTGTGCCGACGGAATGGTTCATTGAAAGGCTCGGGCTCCTGCCACCGGAAGCGATTTTCAGGTCATATTCACTGGCTGTGAGCTTCATCTCGGCGCTTTTGATCTCAGGGCGCAATCCCCGGGCCTGTGCAAAAATATCATTCACATTGCCGGTAATGGCGCTATTTGTGTCGATGCTGATTTCGGGAATATTAATTTTAAATCCTTCGGGGGATTGAAGCTCAAGCATCTGTGTCAGATTCAGGTATGAGATATCAAGCTGGTTTTGCAGATTTATCAGCTGCAATTCCTCTCCTGCTGCCTGGGCTTCGATCTGCAGAAGGCTCCCTTTTGCCACGCTGCCTGCCTGGTACATCTTATTAGTTTTGTCAATCTGCTGTTTTGTTATCTGAAGCTGATTATCTGTGGTGGTAACAAGCTCAGTGTTCAGAAGGATCTGCAGAAATGCAAGTGCAATATTCAGTGAGATATCATCCCTTAAACTCTGCAGGTCGAGCTCACTGGCAAGCAGCTGGTATTTGTTTTTTTTAATTGTGTTATGATTCTGAAGTCCGTTGAACAGGTTCAGGCTTCCTCTGGCGTAAAAACTGTTCGACTGAATATTCTGATTATCGGTGAATTCGTAGGTAGTTTCATCAAGAGCCCGGCCGAAGCTATAATTATGGGTTGCATACCCGTTAAGGGATGGCAGCAGGTTGAGCTTTGACTGTTCAAGAGTATTCTCCTGGAATCTGGTCTCCAGGACCTGTTGTTTTATCTGAATATTATTGTCAATGGCATATTGAATACATTCCTGCAGAGTCCATTCCTTCTCCTGGGGGTGGAGTATTCCCAGCGAAGCAGGAATAAAGGCAATTATGAAAAGAAATATTTTTTTCATCAGAATAATTGGTTTATTACGGTCGCAATGAATCTTCATGTACAATTACGTGATTTAACCGGCAATGCTGCATTTGAATAATCTTATTAGTGCAGATGGATTTCAAAATGAGGTACGAAGATAAGTAATATCTTAATTTTATCGGACGGTTTTCTTTAAAAATTGGTATTGGGTCAGATTTTATGAACTATTTTTGCTGCTGAAGCTAAAATAGCTAAATTGCGCGGCTTATTTAAAAACTATTGAATTATGTTACATTATAAGGAATTAGGGTTAGTGAATTCAAGAGAATTGTTCAGGAAAGCTGTAAAAGGCGGTTATGCCATCCCTGCGTTCAATTTCAATAATCTTGAACAGTTGCAGGCTATTATAGGTGCCTGTGTGGAGACAAAATCTCCGGTGATCCTTCAGGTATCAAAAGGTGCACGTAAATATGCGAACCAGACTTTGCTACAGTATCTGGCCAAAGGAGCTGTGGAATATGCAAAAGAACTTGGTTATGCAATTCCCATTGTATTACATCTGGATCATGGCGATACTTTTGAAACCTGCAAGGCGTGCATTGAGACAGGTTTTTCGTCAGTAATGATCGACGGATCACATTTACCTTATGAAGAGAACGTAAAGCAGACCAAACGGGTTGTTGAGTATGCTCATCAGTTCGATGTAACCGTTGAAGGTGAACTGGGTGTTTTAGCAGGTATCGAAGATGAAATATCAGCAGAACATTCATCTTATACAAGACCCGAAGAAGTGGAAGATTTTGTTAAAA
>Ga0113563_10001945_pt1 | contig 12150 bp, 10 predicted proteins | sample Mud3Dept3metaG_FD_80117 | JGI IMG/M metagenome (GOLD analysis project Ga0113563, IMG submission 80117) | Freshwater wetland microbial communities from Ohio, USA, analyzing the effect of biotic and abiotic controls - Mud 3 Core 4 Depth 3... | ecosystem: Environmental > Aquatic > Freshwater >...
AGGCGTTGGCGAAAAAGGCGGGCACGATCAGGGGCAGGAGCGTGTCGTACCAGCCGATCTGCCTAAAGATGATAAAGGTGGGAATGAGCGTGACCTGGACCGGCAGCATGATCGTTGACAGCAGTATCAGGAAAAGCACCTTGAGCCCCGGGGCCCGAAAGCGCGCAAAGCCGTAGGCCACCAGCGTGCACGAAGCCACCGTGCCAATCGTCCCAAACAAGACGACGATCAGGGTGTTGGCGGCGTAACGGCCAAAGGGGGCGGCGGTCAGCGCCTCGACAAAGTTATCCCAGTGAAAGCGCACGACTTTGGACCGCGTGCCCGATGCCACCGGCAATTGGTACTGCTCGGCCGGATTGCCCGGGTTGACAAAGGTGCCGGTTGGGCCGTCTTTGGCCACCAGGGCCAGTTGGCGCACGTCGCTGCCGGCCGCGTCGACCGGTATGTCATACAGAAAAACGCTCTTGCCGTCGATGGTGACCTTGGCCTGCTCCCTCGGTATCCATTGGGGTGGCATGGTGTTGGTGGCTTCCTTGGTCTTGAGGGCGCTGGACACCATCCACACCAGCGGGGTCATGATCACCAGAAAGCCTATGGTCAGCAGCAGGAGGGCCGAGCCCCGGATTAGCCGCGATCGCGCCTTGATGCCCAGTCTCATGGTGGCTTACCTGCGGACCTCCCCTTCATAGTAGACCCAGGCCGCCGAGCTTCTGAACACCAGGAGGGTCAGGAGCAGGACGATCAGGAACAGCACCCAGGCCAGCGCCGAGGCGTAGCCCATGTTGAGGTAGCGGAAGGCGTTGTTGTAGAGGTAGACGTTGTAGAACATCGTGGCCTCGGCGGGGCCGCCAAGCCCTCCCGACGAGGTGGAGGTCAGGACATAGACCTCGGTGAAATACTGGAAGGTGCCGATGATGCCGATCACCAGGTTGAAAAAGATGACCGGGGTCATGAGCGGGACGGTGATGTGCCGCAACTGCCTCCAGGAATTGGCGCCGTCTATCTGGGCCGATTCGTACAGGGCAGTGGGGATGCCCTGCAGGCCGGCCAGGTAGATGATCATGCCGCCGCCCACAGACCACAGGCTCATGACAATCAGCGCCGGCAGCGCCCAGTCGCGGCTGGCCAGCCAGCCGGGTCCCTGGATGCCGACCAGGCTGAGGAACCAGTTGAGGATGCCAAAGCGGGGGTTGAAGATCATGCCCCACAGCAGGGCACTGGCTACGGCGGGCATGACGGCCGGCATGTAGAACACGGTGCGCCAGAAGGGTACCCCCGGCACCTTGAGGTTGAGCAGGTAGGCCACGGCAAAGCCAAAGAACAGGCCGAGCGGGATGGCGACGAGGGCATAGGTCACCGTCACCCGCAGCGAGTGCCAGAATTTTGGGTCGGAGGTGAGCAGCTTGATATAGTTGTCCAGGCCGACGAAGGTGGGCGCGTTCAGGATGTCATATTTGGTCAGGGACAGGACCAGGGAGGCGATCATCGGGCCTGCGGTGAACAGGATAAAGCCCACGAGCCAGGGGCTGATAAAAAGGTAGGCCGCCCTGGTTTCACGCCTGGATAACGACTTGGTCTGGCTCACGCTTCCTCCCAAATCCCAGACCCTAAGGGTTATCCCAAACCCCTAGGGTCTGGTCTGATCAACTGCTATTTGTTGGCCCAATATTCGTCCAGGTACGTCTGGGCCTCGGCGTTCAGGTTATCCATCAGCTCCTGGATGTTCTGATCCTTCTCGGTGACGATGAGGGTCAGGGCGTTCTCGGCGGCGTCCCATATCTTGGTGTAGGCCGGCGTCCAGCCCTCGTGGTTGGGCTGGGCATCCATGTACTCGATCGAGTCGATGAACACCTGCCAGTCTATGTTGGGATAGTCGGCCTTCATGCCGTCCAGCCACTCGGCGGCCAGCGACTTGCGGGCCGGGATGCAGCCGTAGCTCTTGGCCAGGCGGGACATGACATCGGGCTCCATCAGGAACTTGGCCACTTCCCAGGCCTGATCGGGGTGCTTGGAGCTCTTGGGGATGGTGAAGGTGTCGCCGTTGGCGTCGGCCACCAGGTGCCCGTTCGGTCCGGTCGGGACGGCTGCCACGTCCCAGTTAAAGGCCTCGGTCCAGGTGCCATAGTTGTAGGCCATCCAGCTAAAGATCTCCCACATGGCCACCTGACCGCTGACCAGCGGATCGTCGGTGAAGGCGGTCCCGGCCACCTCGCCGTTGGGCCGGACGTACGATTTCCAGACCGAGTCGTGGATGAACTGCGCGGCCTCGATCCACTCCGGTGAGTTAAAGACGGCGGTCTTGAAATCGGCGCTGACGCCCAGCGGCGTGCCGCCAAATTTGGCCGGCACACCCTTGAACGGCAGCCAGTCCCAGCCGTCCCAGCCCCACTGGACGATGTTGGCCGGGTCAAAGCCGGCCGAGGCGGCGTCGTTGCCGTTGGCGTCCAGTGTAAGCTTTTGGGCCATCTCGATCAGCTTGTCGTAGGTCCAGTTGGCATCGCCGAACTTGTGGGGTGGATACTCCAGGCCGGCCTTGTCGAACAGGTCCTGGTTGTAAAAGGTGACCGTTGGATAGACGCCAATCGGCAGACCGACGGTCTTGTCAGAGTAGGTCTGTAGTTTGAGGGTCGGACCATAATAGTCGCTGGTGTCATAGCCGTCGCGCTGGAGGTAGGGTGCAATGTCCAGCCACTCGTCGTAATAGGCGGCCACGCCCATGACGCCGATCGGCATGACCAGGTCGGGGGCTGCGCCGCCGGCGAGCATGGTGGTGAACTTGGTGTCATGCTCGTCGTAGGCAACGGTCATGAACTCGACCTCGATGTCGGGATGGGTGGCCATGAACTCCTGGGCGATCTGGTTGTGGAGCTCGATCTGCTCAGGTTCGGTGCCGGTGCCAAAGCCGACAAAAACGGTGACTTTGACCTTCTCACCCGCCGGCGGCGCGGCGGTCGTGGGCGCAGCGGTCGGCGCTTCGCCGGCGGTCGTGGGCGGCACGGTGGGCGGCACCTCGGTGGCGCCACACCCGGCCAGGAACAGGCTGGCCACCAATGCCAGGGTCGTTAGAATCCACACTTTGGTTTTCATCTTTATCTTCTCCCCGTTTGATTTTGTCCCCTCGCCCACGGGCGGGGGATCTGCGTGATTTCGGATTCGTGATTCTTGATCTGGAATTTGGCACCTCCTTATCGCATTCTGACGGTGCGTAGCACCCGAAGAATCTACGACCCGCAGCCGCACGAGCGGCGGAGGACCAGGTCGGTCGGCAGCAAAGTCAGCCGGTCGGCCTGGCCGGTGCGGATCAGACTGATGAGCTGGCAGGCGGCCTGGTGGCCCACTTTTTCAGTGGGGGCGCGCACCGTGGTCAGGGACGGGTTGAGGTAAGCCGCCAGGGTCTGATCGTCAAAACCGGCCACGGCTATGTCGTCGGGCACCTGCTTGCCGGCGTCGTGCAGGGCGGCCAGGACGCCGGCGGCGGCCTCGTCGTCGCCGGCAAAGATGGCGTCGAGCCGGCCTGCAATTGCGGCCTCGGCGAGCCAGCCGCTTACCGAGGCGTAGGCGACTGTGCGGTCGAATTCGCCGGCGGCGACCAGGGCCGGATCGAAGGGCAGGCCGTGGGCATCGAGCGCCTGGCGGTAGCCCAGCTCGCGCCAATAGGAGTCCTCTTGGGACTGCGGGCCGCGCAGGAAGGCGATGGCGCGCCGGCCGTGGGCGACGATTAGGTGCTCGACCAGGCGGCACGAAGCGGCTTTGTTCTCGACGGTGACGCACGGGATGTCGAGCGAGCCAGGCGGCGACTGGTGGATCAGGACGAGCGGGAAGCCCAGGTTGTGGCAGTACCTCAGCCTGGCCTCGTCGAGGCCGTCGGCAAAGACGAGCAGCCCGTCGGTGTTGTGAACGCCGGCAGAGTGGGACAGCCTGTCGCGGGCGGTGGAGATGAGCAGGCTGAAGCCGGCCTCGGCGGTGGCTGCCTCGACACCGCGCAGCAGAGGGACGAAAAAGTCGCCAGAGATGTCGGTGAGGAGCAGGCCGAGTGCGTTGGTCTGGCGGGTGGCCAGGTTGCGGGCGGCGGCGCGGGGCTGGTAGTTGAGCTCGATCATGGCCGCCTGGACGCGGGCCGCGGCCTCCTCCGACACCGGGACGGTGCGGTTGACGACGCGGCTGACGGTGGAGATCGAGACGCCGGCGCGGCGGGCGACGTCGTCGATGGTGACGGTATAGGGCCGTTTGGACGGCATGGCTCCTCCCTCCCTGGTCCGTCTCTGAAAGCGCTTTCAGAGTGATTATAGCGCACAAGCAGCGGGGTGTCAAATCGGGGAGGGGGTGTGTTAAGCAGACTCGCTATTAATATGATTCTAATATACAAATATATGGAAACGTGGTATAATAGGAGCATAGACCGGTAGAGTTCCCGGTTTTGTCGGGCGCGAGCTCGTGAATTGAAAAACTGAAGGAGGGTACCATGTCTGTCGAGGTTTCGTATCCGGTGGAGATCAAACGGTATGAGGTCTCGGTCAAGAAAACGTTGGCCGAGATAGTGCTGGACGGCGTAGAATTGAAGGGAAACGGTTCAGGTGCGGCCGGTGGTGAGATCCGGCGCGTAGGGGTGATGCACTTTGACGATTCTCACCCGGTCGGAGACCAGGACATCATCACCCGGGGTGGATTCTTGCGCATGGACCGGTTCCTCAACCTTCTTCCAGGCGTCCTGGCTTTGTTGCGTGATGAAAAGCGGGTCTTCTTGCGCAAGGACGGCACGCTGTCCACCTCGCCAGAAGACTGAGGGGAGTTCACGATAGACCCTAACGGTGTCAAGAACCGTTAGGGTCTATCATTTCTGCCGATCCCGAACGCCAGCGACTGTGCTGATCGCCCCGGGGCCTCTAGTATTGCCCACTAACGATCGAGCTACCGATCCAGGCCGGAGCAGGCGGGCCGGCTTAGCAGCCAGGCGGTGGCCGCCTCCACGACCGGATCGGGCCACGTCTCCGGGGGGTTGACTACCTCGTCAGGCACGACCGGGCCGCCGTATACCTTGCCCGTGCGGTCGGCAAAGCGCGACACGGTCAGCAGCATCCAGGCCCCGTCGCTCAGGGGGAACTCCTCGTTGGCCGTCGTCAGGCCGCCCGTCTCCAGCCCAAAGCTGCGCGTGTCGGGGCGGCCGCGAAAGGCGATGACAATTGCCTCGCCGGAGCGTAAGGTCGTGCGGCCGGTCAGGACGGCCACCGGCGGCAGGGGGTCCAGAGGCGGGTAGACGAGAGCGCTGTCGAGCTCGGTCTGCACCGAATCGCCATAGCCTGCCCGGCCGCCGGCGTAAAACCAGGGCGCCTGCTGCCCGCCGGGGGCGACGAACGCGCCGGCCTGTCCTTCGCCCAGCAGGGGGCCGATGCCGGCCAGCATCGGCCACATGGCGCCGCCGCTGTTCCGCCGCAGATCGACGACCCACCCGCACGGCTGCCCCGCGTCCAGCTCGCCGATGAGGCGCTGTACGGTCGCAGCGTACCCTTCGGCCAGCTCGGCCGAGCCGGCAAACGCCGGCAGCAGGAGGTAGGCAATCCCGTTGTCGAGCAGCCTGCCGCTGGGGTCGGGGTTGGTGGCGTTGAGGGCACCGCTCTGGAGGGCGGCTACCTGGTCGGGTGGCAGGAACATGCTGTGGTCGTCGCCCAGACTGCCGAGGGCGTCCTCGATGGCCGGGTAGGTGTCGGCCGGGGTGAGGGCGCTGGTGGCCAACGCATCGGCGGCACGCCGCAAGCGGGTCCAGTCGACCTTGGCGCGGTTGATCGAGTGCTGCTCCATCAGGTCGAGAGCCCGGTCGAGATAGGCGCGCGCTTCCGCCGACATCCCGGGCGTAGGGGTGGGGGTGGGCAGGGTCGTGGGTGTGATCGTGGCGGTTGGGGTGGGAGACGGAGTCGCGGTGGCGGGGTTGGCCGGGGTTGCGGTAACGACCGGCGCCGGCGTCGGGGAAGGGACGACTGCGGCCGGCGTGCCGCAGCCGGCTACTACCATCAGAACTAGAACGGCGATGGTCAAGCGAGTGGTGCACCGCGTCCGGATCGTGGCTTCCTCCTACAGCGGCGAGCGCATGAAGGTCATGGCAAGGGGCAGCCAGGTGACGATGCCGAGCATCTGCAGCAGGATTCCCAGCCAGACCGGCACCCCCAGCAGCCGCTTGAAGGCGACGACGGCGATGGCGATGCCCCACGTGTCGATGAGCAGGTGGCTGATCCCGAGCAGGTACTGGTTGCCCCAGCCAACGGAAATGCACAGCCAGTCCCAGGCGAGGATGACCGCGCCGATGGCCAGGCCGGTCATGCCCAGGATGTTGAGGATCAGATCAACGTCGCTGCGGCGGCGGGTCAGGCGGAGGACGACGTGCATGAGGGCGCTCTCCAGCAGCCAGTGGGCCAGGAAGAGGAGCGGCCCGATAAAGATCAGAGTGCGATAGTAGTGCTCGGTGGAAAAGATGGGGATGAAAGAAGGGGTGGGCGGCTGCCAGCCCATGAGGGAGATCGGCAGGTAGAGGAACAGCGAGTCGATCAGGCCGCGAAGCAGGACGGCAACCAGGCCCCACTGCGGCGCCGGCTTGTCGTGCAGCCGGTCCGCGAATCGCACAGGGCTGCGGTAGGCGAGCAGCCACAGTCGAAAGAAGGCCACGGTGTTGTTCTCCTCGTTGTGAACAGTCCCTAAGGGTTTTCGCAAAGCACCCCCAAAGCGAAGAGTGGGGAAAGCCCTTAGGGTCCGAGTCTGTCGCCGCTATTCGACCTGGAAGGTGATCGACGCCACCTCCTTGCCTTCCTGGTCGGTGTCGTTCATGCGCAAGTCGTACGAGCCGGGATCTGTGGGCGCGGTGAAGGTCAGAACCCCCGAGGTCTGGCCCTCCAGGTAACGATAGTCGATGTCGTATTCGTCGTTGACCGTTTCGTTGCCGTGTGGCGTGTCCGACGGGATGAGCCCTACCCACGCCTGAGGCGGGTACCAGGAGGGCGCGGTGAAATAGACCAGGATCTCCTCGCCGGGGGCAAAGCTGGTCTTGTCCAACCGCAGGCTGGGCTGGATCTCTGAGGCCGGCAGGGCCACGATAAAGGTGATCGACGCCGCCTCCTTGCCGCCCGAGTCGCTCTCGTTGAGGCGCAGGTCATAGAAGCCGGGCTCCATGGGCGCGGTGAAGGTCATCACCCCGGTGGTCTGGCCGTCGAGGTACTGGTAGTCGATGTCGTTGTCGTCGTTGACCGCTTCGTCGCCGTGGGGCACGGCGGAGGGGATGATGCCGACCCAGGCATCTTGAGGGAAGGAGGCGGGAACGGCAAACCGCACCTGGAATTCTTCGTTGGGGGCCAGCGTTGCCTTGTCCAGCGCCAGGGTGGCCGCACCGCTGGGCACAGGGCTCCCTTTCGGCGCTACGGTGGGCTGGACGGTGGGGGTCGGCTGGGTCGTCGGGGCCGGCTGAGTCGTCGCCGTGGGTTTGGCGGCGGTGGTCGGTCGGGCAGTGGGAGGCGAGGTGGCTTCTTTGCCGCCATCTCCACCGCACGCCACGCAGGTTGCCAGCAGCACGGCCAGCACGATGGTCAGGTTGAGGAGTCTACGTCCGAACATGGGATCTGCCTCCATTCTGGATTTCGACCCGACTGCCTGCGGGCCAGTCACGATTATAGTCACAGAGGGCAATTCACGCAAGATGGCTTAAGCATCTGCCGATCGGTTGTGATTCCTATTGCGGGCAGATATCACGGCCTGGTAACCGCGAGAGTGCAAAGCTTTGTCATATAACAACAGACCCTAAGGGTTTTCAAAACCCTTAGGGTCTGGCCTGGTGGCGCGCTCCAGCTCGGCGAGCAGGGCCAGAGCCTCGGCGGCGGTCTGGCCGCAGGTCTCTTCGTCGGCGCGCAGCCGGACGCAGACCGCCGGCCGGTTGGGCTGGCCGTACAGCCGGCACAGGTTGTCGGCGGTCAGTTGGACGCAGCGGATGCCGGCCGGCTTGCCGCCGGGCATGCCGGGGATGGCCGACGAGATCGACGGGGCGATGCAGCAGGCGCCGCAGCCGGGCCGGCAGTCCACGGGCGTCCCTCTGACGGTCTGCGCTGCGGGTTAGCCCTCGCCGTAGCGGGCGCGCAGCACCTTCTTGTCGATCTTGCCCACGCTGGTCATTGGCAGCGCGTCGGCGACGACGTACTGCTCAGGGACCGACCAGTTGGTGATGACCCCGTCGGTCACAAAGCGCTCGAGGTGGGCCTTCAGCGCCTGCGGGCTGAGGTCGCCAGCATAGCCTTCGACGGGGACGACGATGGCCAGCGGCCGCTCGCCCCAGCGCTCGTCGGCGATGCCGATGACGGCTGCCTCTCTGACCCCCTCGTGCAGGCTGAGCAGGTTCTCCAGTTCGAGCGATACGATCCACTCGCCGCCGCTCTTGATCACATCTTTGAGCCGGTCGACGATCTGGACATAGCCATATTCGTCGACATAGGCCACGTCGCCGGTGTGCATCCAACCGCCAGCCCACAGTTCTTCACTCTTGTCCGGCTCCTTGTAATACCCCTGGGTGCACCACGGGGCGCGCACGACGATCTCGCCCGTGTCCTTGCCGTCGTGAGCCACTTCGTGCCCGGCGGCATTGACCACCTTCAGGTGCACCAGCGGGACGACGATGCCGGTCTTGATCGCCCAGTCGAGCTGTTTCTCCGCGTCCCACTCCTTTTCCATGAATGGCTGGAGGCTGGCGATCGTCAGGATCGGCGCGGTCTCGGACATGCCGTAGCCGGCCCACACCTTGATGCCCAGCTTGGTGGCCTCCAGGGCCAGCCCTTTGGGCAGGCGGGCGCCGCCGATAACCACCTTCCAGCGGCTGAGGTCGAACTTTTTGACCGCCGGGGCGCTGACAATCATCTGCAGGATGGTGGGGACGCAGTGGCTGAAGGTCACCTTCTCGGTCAGGATCAACTTGACCAGCATCTCCGGCTCGTATTTGCCGGGGTAGACCTGCTTCAGGCCGAGCATGGTAGACAGGTAAGGCACGCCCCAGGCGTGGACGTGGAACATCGGGGTCAGTGGCATGTACACGTCGTGCTTGCCGACCGCACCATGGTTGCCGAGAGCGCACAGGGTCATCCCGCCGCTGAAGGTGTGCAAGGTCAGCTGCCGATGGGTAAAGGACACCCCCTTGGGCCGGCCGGTGGTGCCGGTGGTGTAGGACATGGTGGCAACAGTGTTCTCGTCCAGGTCGGGCAGCTCGTCGAGGGGTGTGGTGCTGGCCAGCATCTCCTCGTACTCGGCGTCGATGCCTTTCATGTCCGGCTTGTCCGGCTTGTCGGTGATCAGGACGTACTTTTTGACAAAGGCCAGGCGCGGGCGAAGCCGGTCAACGAGCGGGGCGAAATCTTCGTGGTAGATCAACACCTCGTCCTCGGCGTGGCCCATGGTGTAGGCCAGGTCTTCGGGCGCCAGGCGGGGGTTGATGGTGTGAAGCACGGCGCCGATGCCGGGGATGCCAAAGTACATCTCGAGGTAGCGGTGGCTATCCCACTCGATGACGCCGACTTTGGTGCCCGGTTTCACGCCGAGGGACTGGAGGGCGTGGCCCAGGCGCAGGACGCGCTGGTACATGGCCGCGTAAGTGTGGCGTACCTTATCACGGTAGACGATCTCCTGGTTCGGCGCCCAGGCGACACCCTGCAACAGGATGTGCTTGAGCAATAGCTGGAAATCATAGCTCGACATTGTTCCCTCCCCTTTCAGTTTTAGGTTTCGGATCTACGCTTACAGGTTCACCTGGATGCGCCGGTCTTCGATCCTCACTTCGTAGCTGGTTGTGTCCTTGGTGCTCAGCTTCAGCGGGCCGATCTTGGGTCCGGCCAGGCAGTGCCCGGTGGTCAGGTCAAAGCGCGAGTGGTGGCGGGGGCAGGTCACCGTTGTGCCGTCCAGCGTCCCCTTGGACAGGTCTCCACCCAGGTGCGGGCACTTGCGGGCGATGGCATAGTAACTGCCGTCGTGGTTGGCGATCGCTATCTCCTTGCCTTCGACCGTAAACGGTTTGATGGTGCCGGCCGGGATGTCGTCTGCGGCGGCGACGTCGATAAAGGCCATGGCTGCCTCCTTGTCGGTTATAAGGTGGCCAGTATTATAGCACGATTGGGACGAGCTGTCAACGGATTGGAGAACAGATTGAACAGATGACAGGGCTTGGTTTCCCAGCTCGGTCTGTTTCTAGAGCCGGGGGAGTAGGGCACGTGGCCGATTGTGGGGTCTTGTGCGGCGGGGGAAATTGTGATAGAATAGGGGCCAACACAGGTGAGTAGATTCTTTGCTTCGCAGCCGCGAATCCCCCGGCGGGGATCTCTGCCGGCCCTGCACGCCATCCCCTGAAGGGGATCTGGTTGAGTGACGAGAAAGGGGTGCTGAATGAACAGCCAAGCGCGACGGTGGGTTGGATGGGGTCTGGTCTGGGTTGTGGTGGCAGGCTTGTGGCTGGCGCCGCTGGCGGCAGGCGCGGCGCCGTATGGAGAGGATCGGAGCGGATCTGAAGGGGAGGGTGGGCCCTTACGGTGGTCAGCCGGGCGCGCGGCTGGCGGAGCCGAACGGGCGGAAGGGCCGGCCCGGCCTGACGAGGTGGTGCTGTGGAACCAGCCGCTCAGCGCGGTCGATTGGAGCACTGCCGTCGACCAAGAGTTCCCCGACGGCCCGACCTATTCTTCTTACCTGGCCGACGATTTCGCCAACAGCGAGCCGTGGAGCATCCGCGCCATCTATGTGCCGGGCAGCGGGTGGAACGGCTTTTCCACCCTGTTCAACGCCACGGCGCTGCACTGGATGGTCTATGCCGATTGCGCCGGCCTGCCCTGCGGCGACCCGTCGGGCGCCGGCTCTCCGCCGGTATGGAGCCTGGCCTTGGCGCCGGCCGACCCGCAGGTGACGATCACCACCGGGACGGGCGGCTACCCGTCGAACACGCTGGTGAACCTGACGACTCCGTTCGGCCTGCCGTCCGGCCAGTGGTGGCTGATCTTTTACCCAACGATGGTCTTTGACCCCTACGGCCAATATGGCCGGCAGCCGTCTGATACGGCCAACGGCTCTATCGGGCAGTGGATCAACCCCGGCGGCGGCTTTGGCGGCGGCACGGCCTGGGTGGGGTGGGATACGCTGTGGCCGGAGCCGCCTTACCCGTATGACGTTGCTTTCCGCCTGGAGGGGCTGGCGGGGCTGCGCGTCGATTCGACCGGCGACGGGGGCGACGCGAACCTGACGGATGGAGTGTGCGCCACGAGTGGGGGGGTGTGCACCCTGCGGGCGGCGATCGAGCAGGCCAACTATGACGGCGGCGGCACGATCGTCTTTACCGGGATGGCGGGCATCCCGTATGTCCAAGTGGGGGAGACCGGTAACGGTGATCTGCCGCCGCTGACGGCGCCGATCACGATCGACGGCACGACGGCGGGCGGCAGGTTTGTGGAGCTAGATGGCTTCCTGGCTGGGCCGGAAGATGCCGGGCTGAGCGTGGGCGACGACTGTGTGATCAGGGGGCTGGTGATCCACCGTTTCACCATGAGCGGTATTCTGGTTTGGGGCAGCAATAACCTGATCGAGGGCAATCGGATCGGGACGAATGCGGCCGGGACGACAGCGATGGGCAACGGCTATTCGGGCGTGGATGTGGATGGGCTGTACAGTACTGCGGCCAACAACACGATCCGCAACAACCTGATCTCCGGCAACAGCCCTAACGGCATCTATATCCACGCCGGCGGCGCTTCGAGCAATGTCGTCGAGGGCAACTATGTTGGCACGGACGTGACGGGAAACAGCTTTCTGCCTAACAGCGGGCCCGGCGTGGAGATCGAGGACTCGGCGGGCAACCGGCTCGGAGGGACGACGCTGGCGCAGCGGAACGTAGTCTCGGGCAATTCCGGGGATGGGATCTGGATCTTTGGCTCATCCACCGGCAATCTGGTGCAGGGCAACTACGTCGGCACCAACGCGGCCGGCACGGCAGGGCTGTCCAACATCGGCGTGGGGATCGCGGTCGAGGCGTCTGGCAACACGATCGGCGGCCCGGCGGCCAAGGCCGGCAGCGGATGCGTCCCGCCGTGCAACCTGGTGTCGTACAACTCGGACAGCGGCGTCTTTATCAACGGCGACGACAACGTGGTGGAGGGCAAC
>Ga0113563_10001949_pt1 | contig 12143 bp, 10 predicted proteins | sample Mud3Dept3metaG_FD_80117 | JGI IMG/M metagenome (GOLD analysis project Ga0113563, IMG submission 80117) | Freshwater wetland microbial communities from Ohio, USA, analyzing the effect of biotic and abiotic controls - Mud 3 Core 4 Depth 3... | ecosystem: Environmental > Aquatic > Freshwater >...
ATTTTACAGGATATTTATTAGCTAACCTGAAATACCCGTAATTACTGAATCCATCGAATGTGGGTCCATTCGCAGCTGATTCGGCAATGACGACATTATCAAGTTTTCTTATCGATTTGAGAAATTCCAGTATGCCTTCCAGTGTATCGGCATGAGTAGCACAAAGAGGAACATCGATTGACACATTGTTTGGTTTAAGGACAACACGGCGGCCACCAATAGCCTGTTTTATCTGCTTTGAGAATGGCTGGAGAGCACGGAATGCAAGGTCAGCCCTGTTGTCACCTGTAGTTATGGCAACTCTCGCAGGTAATTCTTCCTGTTTATCAATAGTTGCGATAGTATTCAGAGGTCCTGTAAAAGGAAGGGCAACTCCTCCCACAAATGAAGTTTTAAGGAAGCTCCTGCGGTTAATGGTGTTCATGAAGATTATTCTGGATAGTTGTTAACGTTATTCATAAGTGTATCTTACAATGAGCAGACTGCCAATATAATATTTTCTCAAAAAAAAACTAAACGAACATTGATCCGGACTGTGCCAAAGTTAATTTTATTTTAACAAATTTATTAGTTTTAAACTGACAACTACGCATTAACAAAGAGGAATCAACTTGCTCACCCTTTTAAGATTTATCTGACATGGGTTTGATATTGTAACAACTTTATTTTGTTTAAAAACTTTTTATGAATTATGAAGACCAATCCGGACAAAATCCCTGACAGTACCATAGAAATGAAAAAGATCCTGGTCGTTTTTTTTGTGCTGATAAATGTATTATCACAGACCAGGGCTCAGTATTCAACAATTAATGCTCATTCCCATAATGACTACGCCAACAAAATTCCGTTCTGGCTGGCCTATAACAACCATTTCGGATCGGTTGAAGCAGATATCTGGGCAGTGAAAGGTGAATTATTTGTAGCTCATTATGAGAAAGATATTAGTTCTGAAAGGACATTGGATTCTCTCTATTTCCAGCCAATTGCAAGGATGGTCCGGCAAAATAAAGGGAATGCCTGGAAAGACAATCCCAACTCATTTCAGCTCCTTATCGATCTCAAAACACCGGTCGAACCGACACTTTCTATATTGGTCCGGAAGCTGAAACAATATCAGGATGTTTTCAATCCCGGCGTCAACAAGGGTGCAGTCCGTATTGTGATTTCAGGCAACAGGCCTGAACCGTCAGGATTTAAAAGTTATCCTGACTTTTTATTTTTTGATGGTCTGCTAAACCAGAAATATAACAGAAAGCAATTAAAAAGGATCCCCCTTTTCAGTGCTAACTTTAAGAGCTACTCTTCATGGAATGGAACAGGCGATATTCTTGAGAAAGAAAAAGTCCGGTTACAATATGTTATTGATTCAGTTCATTCCGTGAAAAAGAAAATCAGGTTCTGGAACTCGCCCGATGATGTGAATGCATGGAATGCCTTTATGAAGATGGGGATTGATTACATTAATACTGACCATGTCATTAAGCTTGCAGAGTTTTTAAATAATCATCCTTCGGCTTTCTGAAAACGGAAAAATTATTAATTTTAATCCTGTACCGTAAATCTGGAAGCCCACATATTCAAAGTATCCTGAACCTTAAATAATCATTTACAAATGAAGCAATTCTCGACCATCGACTGGATCGTTTTCATAGGATACGTTATTATAATTGTTTTCGTCGGACTATGGGTCTCCCGCAAAAAGAAAGGAGAACAAAGGACATCCCAGGACTATTTCTTAGCAGGCCGTTCATTACCATGGTGGGCAATAGGGGCTACTCTTATTGCCGCGAATATTTCGGCTGAACATTTTATTGCAATGTCGGGTTCTGGTTATGCAATTGGACTGGCAATTGCGGCTTATGAATGGATTGCAGCCGTTACACTGATTTTTGTAGCCAAATATTTTCTTCCAGTCTTCATAGAAAAAGGGATATTCACAATGCCACAGTTTCTGACACAACGATATGATAAAAGCGTCAGTACCTGTTTTGCAGTTTTCTGGATATTGGTTTACATTTTCGTAAATATGACAGCCGTTATTTATTTAGGGGCTTTGGCAATGGAACGAATAATCGGTATTCCATTGATTTACGGAATAATAGGATTTTCGACCTTTTCAGCATTATACTCTTTATGGGGCGGGATGAAAGCTGTTGCATGGACAGATGTTATAAATGTATGTGTCCTGATATTTGGCGGTCTGGTAACAACTGCCTTTGCTCTTAATGCGATAAGTGATGGGAATGGAGTAATTGCCGGTTTTGGTGAGCTTTTGCATAAAGCCCCTCAGAAATTCCACATGATAATTGAAAAAGGAACTTTGTTTGCACCAGATGGAAAAGGGGGATTAAAAGATGCCTTTTCAGATCTCCCAGGCCTTGGTGTCGTATTGGGGTCCATGTGGCTGACAAATCTGAGTTTCTGGGGATTTAACCAGTTTATCATTCAGCGTGGTCTTGCAGGTAAAACCTTAAAAGAAGCACAACTTGGAGTAGTTTTTGCCGGGTATATGAAACTCCTGATTCCGCTTCTTGTCGTTATCCCGGGGATTGCAGTATTTGCCCTGGGTGCAAAACTGGGGAAATCCGATGAGGCTTATCCATGGTTAATCAGAAACATTGTTCCAGTCGGGGTTACAGGGCTTTCATTTGCAGCTATAGCTGCTGCAGCCGTATCAGCTTTGAGTTCGATTGTCAATAGTACATCTACTATTTTTACGATAGATATCTACAAAGGTTTTATTAACAAAAATGCTACTGAGAAGCAGATGGTAAGAGTCGGTATGATAACAGCTCTTGTCGCCCTTATGATCTCAACATCTATTGCACCCAGGTTGCAAACTCTTGATCAGGCATATCAATATATTCAGGAGTATACAGGATTCATATACCCCGGAGAATTTTTGATATTCTTTTGCGGGCTGTTCTGGCGTCAGGCATCGACCAGGGCAGCATTATTTACTGCCATTCTAACAATTCCTTTAGGAATATTATTCAAGATTATTTTTCCGGGTATGCCATTTATTCTCCGCATTGGCTATGTATTCATCCTGCTGTCTTTTGTAATGGTGGGCCTTAGTCTGATGAATAAAAGTCAAAACATAAACAATGTACTGGACAAGGAAAGAGGTAAAAAAGGTATCAATACGGGAATCAAAATTGTGGCTATTGCCCTGCTTGTTGGCATTGTAGCCGGCTTCTTCGTTAGTCCTCTTAAAAATCTGGCACTTGAGGCTATATTTGTGCCAGTTATGATGTTTATCCTGATTGGTCTGATCCTGATCCTGAATAATAAACAAAAGAAAATGAATATAAAAGCTATTCTGATCGAAAAAGGTTTATTTAACACTTCGATGACATTTAATATTGCTGCGATAGGAATTTGCGGAATACTGGCTGTACTGTATTATATCTTCTGGTAGTTTTGTATATTCAAATAACTTAAATGAATCGGTATGGAAGGAGATTCAAAACAGAACATAAATTATAAAAGCACCCTTCACAAAATGACGCAGACGACTCCTACGATCCTGTGGAATGATTCCTGCTCGATTGAGGAGCTTACCTACTCGATCGGCCACGGAGCTCTGGGAGCAACCTGTAATCCGGTGATAGTCCTCAATGTCCTGAAGCAGGAGTGGAATATCTGGAAAGAACGGATCCCACAGATTATCCATGAGTATCCAACCGCCACGGAAGATGAAATTGCCTGGAAGCTCATCGGTGAAATGTCTGTTAAAGCGGCAGCCCTCCTCAGTCCTGTATTTGACAGGGAGAAGGGAAAGAATGGGCGGCTGTCAATCCAGACGGATCCACGGTTTTACCGGGATGCAAAAAGAATTGTTTCACAAGCTGTTCATTTCAGCGAGCTTGCGCCAAACATGATTGTTAAGATCCCGGTTACAAAAGCCGGCGTGGAAGCCATTGAAGAGGCAACTTTCCGCGGTATAAGCATTAACGCCACAGTAAGCTTTACCCTTCCTCAGGCAATTGCTGTGGCAGAGGCTGTGGAGCGCGGACTGACCCGGCGGGAAAAGGAGGGAAAGGATATCAGCACCATGGGACCCATCAGTACATTGATGGTGGGAAGACTTGATGACTGGCTGAAGGTGGTGACAGAAAAGGAAAACATAATTGCCAATCCTGAGATTGTTGACTGGGCAGGTGTGGCTGTGATGAAAAAAGCCTACCGTATTTACTCGGAACGTGGATACAGGCTCAGGTTGTTAAGTGCTGCCTTCAGACATCACCGGCACTGGTCGGAATTCATTGGAGGAAATATAGTGATCTCCCCGCCATGCCATTGGCAGAAAAGATATAATGCATCGGATGTGACTGTGGAAAACAGGATGGATATACCGGTTGATCCGGCAATTATTGATGAACTTGAGAAGAAGTTTATTGATTTTCGCAGGGCATATGATGAGATGGGGATGAAAGTCGAAGAATTCGATGAATTCGGGGCCACAGTAAGGACGTTAAGGCAGTTTATTCAGGCAACTTCTGACCTGATTGCGTTAATCCGCGATATGATGTTGCCTAAATTATGACCTGTGAACAGAGACAAAAAAGTATCGATCAAAGAGTCCCGGTCGTGACTAATGAAATGAATTGTTAGCAAATATAAATAAGGAGCTTATCTTGATGAAGACAAACAGGTTAACCGTCGGGCAGGCAATAGTCAGGTTCCTGAAGAACCAGTATGTTGAACGTGACGGTATTGAAAATCAGTTTTTTGCAGGATGTCTGGGAATATTCGGACACGGCATTGTTGCCGGAGTGGGAGAGGGTTTGATGGAAAATCCGGATTTCCGTTACTACATGACAAGGAATGAACAAGCCTCGGTGCATATAGCAACAGCTTATGCAAAAATGAAGAACCGCATGGGCACCTTTGCCTGCATCTCATCCATAGGGCCCGGCGCCACAAATATGATAACAGGAGCCGCATGTGCAACAATAAACAGGCTCCCGGTACTGATAATGCCCGGTGATATTTTTGCACGCCGGAATGTGGCCCCTGTTCTTCAGCAACTCGAATCCCCTTTTTCTCAGGATATTTCAGTTAATGACTGTTTTAAGCCTGTTTCAAAATACTGGGACAGGATAAGCAGGCCTGAGCAATTAATCATGTCCCTGCCCGAGGTGATGAGAGTTCTGACTTCACCTGCCGATACAGGTGCAGTCACCCTTGCTCTGCCGCAGGATGTCCAGGCAGAAGCGATTGATTTTCCCGAAGAATTATTCCTTAAAAGGATTTGGAGAATTGCACGGCCAAGGCCTGATACTGAAGCTTTAAAAGAAGCTGTCAGTCTTATCAGGAATTCTGTAAAACCGGTAATTATAGCAGGAGGAGGAGTGATCTACAGCGAGGCGACAGAAATCTTAAAAAAAATTACTGAGCAGACGGGAATTCCTGTAGCTGAGACTTTTGCAGGGAAAGGATCTTTACCGTATAACCACCCCTCAAATCTCGGTGCGGCAGGTGCAACAGGAACTCCGGGAGCAAATAAGTTCGCTTCCGAAGCTGATCTGATAATTGGCATCGGAACGCGTTACAGCGATTTTACAACTGCATCAAAGACTGCCTTTCAGAATCCTGATGTGAAATTTATCAATATCAACGTCGCTGAATTCGACTCTTACAAACATTGCGCACTGCCTGTCACAGCTGATGCTAAGGCTTGTCTTGAAGAGCTATCGGGTTTGCTGGGTGATTACAGGGTTTCCGATGATTACACTCAGCTTGCTGCAAGAGCCAATAAAGCCTGGGATGAGAAAGTAAGTGAGATCTTCAGGGTTTCAGAATCAATCCCTGTTTCACAGGCTGAAGTTATCGGAGCAGTCAGCGGGTATGCCGGCCCTCGCGACGTAGTGCTGTGCGCGGCAGGAAGCCTGCCCGGAGACCTCCATAAACTCTGGCGTACAATTGATCCGAAAGGATTTCACCTTGAATATGGTTATTCGACAATGGGATATGAATGCGCAGCTGGAATCGGAGCAAAAATGGCCTGTCCCGACCGGGAGATCTTTGTAATGGTAGGCGATGGCAACTACCTGATGATGAATAACGAAATTGTTACTGCCATCCAGGAAGGAATCAAGGTCATTATTATTTTATTGAATAATAACGGATTCGGTAGTATAGGAGCATTATCCCAGTCAATCGGATCTGAGCGTTTCGGAACGAAATACCGTTACCGTGATAACAAAACAGGATTACTTACAGGGGAAACACTTCCGGTAAACTTTGCACAGAATGCCCGCAGCTTAGGTGCTTACGTAATTGAAGCATCTGATATTGATACGTTAAAAAAAGCAATGGCTGAAGCAAAAAAACAAACCGTGACAACTGTAATCACCATCGAAACAGATCTGTTTAAAGGTGTACCCGGTTTCGCATGGTGGGATGTGCCTGTTGCTGAAGTTTCAGAAATTGATACTGTCAGGGAAGCTTACAAGGGTTACAGGGAAAGTAAAAAGAAGCAGAGATACTATTTGAAAGGCACCTCTGAAATAAAAAAGTAAGAATTTTAATAATGATGAAACAAAAGCTGTTGAATTATATTAATGGAGAATGGATTGAAAGCAAGAGTACATCGTTCCTGGATGTTGTTAATCCTGCTGATGGGACTCTTCTTACAAGAGTTCCAGCAGGATCGGGTGATGATGTTGCACTTGCAGCGGAAAAGGCTTACCGGGCATATCAGTCCTGGAGAGAGGTACCTGCAACCCAGCGAATTCAGTATCTTTTTAAGATGAAGCAGATACTTGAGAAAAACGCGGACGAAATCTCAGAGATCTGTACCAAAGAGAGCGGAAAAACCTTTGCTGAATCGAAAGCTGAAATAGTACGTGCAGTTGAGAACATAGAGGTCGCCTGCGGAATACCAAAGCTTTTGCAGAGCGAATTTTCGGAGGATATAACAAAGGGAATAGATGAGTTTGTAATCCGGCAGCCAATAGGTGTCGGCGCATGTATAGCCCCTTTTAACTTTCCTGTCATGATTGCATTCTGGTTTATGCCTTATGCTGTTGCCTGTGGAAATACTTATATTGTCAAGCCTTCAGAGAAAGTACCGGGTACAATGGCACGTATCTTTGAGCTTTTTGAGGAGTTAAATCTGCCTCAGGGAGTCCTGAATATGGTTCATGGGGGGAAAGAGACTGTTGATGCAATACTTAAACATCCTGACATACCTGCAATAAGCTTTGTCGGCTCCACCAGGGTGGCAAAATACATTTATCAGACCGGGGTGGCGAACGGGAAACGGATCCAGGCACAGGGTGGTGCAAAGAATCCTGTTGTGGTAATGCCTGATGCAGATCCTGATACTACTGTAAAAATCATAGCTGACAGCGCTTTCGGATGTGCGGGACAACGTTGTCTGGCGGCTTCTGTAGTTATGCTGGTAGGTTCGGCTGGCGAAACCTTCACTGAAAAAATTGTTGCTGGTGCAGCTGCAAAAAAGACCGGGAATGGTCTGGAGCCAGGAGTTGAAATGGGGCCTGTAATTACCAGGGAGAGTAAGGACCGTATTAATGGACTGATTAAAAAAGGATTGGATGAGGGTGCAGACCTGCTCCTCGATGGCCGGAATATTAAAGTGCCGGGCTTTGAGAAAGGGAATTACATAGGTCCCACAATACTGGGAAATGTAAATCCAGGAAGTGATATCTATAATACTGAGGTTTTTGGACCAGTATTATGCATCGTAAACGTAAAAACACTCGGTGAAGCAATTACACTGATCAACAAAAGCCGCTATGGCAATTCAGCCTGCATCTTTACCAGCAGCGGAGCTGCCGCCAGAAAATTCAGGCATGACACCCTGGCCGGGAATATCGGAATAAACATAGGCATCGCTGCACCCATGGCATTCTTCCCGTTCAGCGGCTGGAAGGAGAGTTTCTTCGGCGATCTGCACGGACAATCAAACCATGCAGTTGAATTCTATACCCAGACAAAGGTTGTTATTGAACGCTGGCACGATGAATGGACAAGGAAATTTTAATATAATATAACACTATGTGAAATGATAAAAATTGCTAATGCCCCATGTTCCTGGGGTGTACTCGAATTTGAACTTGAAGGCAAAGCTGCCGGTTTTAAACAGGTCCTTGATGAGATCCGGGAAACAGGTTATCAGGGCACCGAACTGGGCGACTGGGGCTTTATGCCCGTTGACCCGATAGAGCTCAGGAAAGAGCTTGATAATCGTTCCCTTGCAATGGTCGGAGCTTTTGTTCCGGTCTTTCTGAAGGACGAAAGCAAACATGCTGCCGGTGTGGAAAATGCAGTCAAAACAGCAAAGCTGATGGCTGATGCAGGCTACCCTGATGCTTTTATTGTTCTTGCAGATGAAAACGGAAGTGTAAATGAACGAACCCTGAATGCCGGAAGAGTGACTTCCTCAATGGGGCTCACCGAAATTGAATGGAAAGTATTTGCACAGGGAGCGAATATGGTTGCCAGGGAAGTGAAAGAAAAAACCGGCCTGCGGACAGTGTTCCACCATCATTGCGCAGGATATGTTGAAACACCGGACGAAATTGAAATGCTCCTCTCCTTAACCGATCCTTCACTTGTCGGTCTGGTCCTTGATATGGGTCATTATATGTTCGGAGGTGATGAACCGCTTCATGCTCTCAGGAAACACAAAGACCGGATCTGGCATATCCATTTTAAGGATTGCCAGCCGGTTATAGCTGAAAACTCAAGAAAAGAAAAGTGGGACTATTTCAAATCCGTTGCAAATGGAGTTTTTTGTGAGCTGGGAAAGGGATCAGTTGATTTTAAGGCGATTGTAAAGGTGCTTCATGACTGGAATTACTCAGGATGGATTGTTGTGGAGCAGGATGTGCTCCCGGGAATGGGAAATCCTAAAGTTTGTGCACAACGTAACCGGGATTTTATAAAATCTCTTGGCTTATAATCATTTAAAGAATTATTAAACCGTATAAAATGAAAAAAGTAAAAATTGGAGTAATCGGTACCGGGCGTATAGGCAAGGTACATATTGCAACCCTGGTCCAGAATGTTCCGCAGGCTGACGTGGTGGCTGTCGCCGACGTCAATCTGACCAGTGCAAATGAAGTTGCAAAGGCATTTGGAATAACTTCGGTCTTCACCAGTTATGCCGACGTTTTAAATCATCCCGATGTTGAGGCAGTTGCAATCTGTTCGCCTACAGATACTCATGCCAGATACATCGTTGAGGCGGCGAAAGCAGGGAAGCATATCTTTTGTGAAAAGCCCGTTGACCTATCCCTCGACATTATAAAGGGAGCTATTGATGCAGTTCAAAAGGCCGGAGTAAAGCTTATGGTTGGATTCAATCGTCGTTTTGATCCTAATTTTCTTAAAATTAAACAGTTAGTAATGGAGGGGAAAATAGGTGAACCACATATCCTTAAAATCACATCCCGCGACCCTGCACCGCCCCCGGCTGAATACAGCGCAACCTCAGGGGGTATGTTTATGGATATGACCATACACGATTTTGATATGGCCAGGTATATCGCAGGAAGCGAGGTGACCGAAGTTTATGCAAAAACTGCAGTTCTGGTTGATCCGGAGATCGGTAAGGCAGGTGACATAGACACGGCAGTGATTACGCTCAGCTTTGCCAACGGAGCAATCGGCGTCATAGATAATAGCCGGAAAGCTGTTTATGGGTACGATCAGCGTGTTGAGATCTTCGGATCCAAAGGAATGGTATTCGCTGACAATAACTACCCTGAGAACCACCGCTATTTTGCAGAAGACGGTGTGCACGGATCCCTGCCGCTTAATTTCTTCATGGACCGGTATCTTGAGGCATATGCCAACGAAATGAAGATATTTTGCGATGCTGTGGTAAATGATAAAGAGCTTCCGGTTTCAGGTACTGACGGTCTGATGTCGGTCGCAATTGCCCTGGCAGCAAAAAAGTCACACCTGGAGAATCGTCCGGTAAAACTCAATGAAATAGTATAAAATGATAATGAATAAACTAATCGTTTTATTATTGGCTGTTCTGCTTACAGCATTTGTATCAGACCAGTATAATCCGCCACCTTCAGGAGCAGAAGAATCACTTCCGGCCGGATTGGATCCGGGATCAACCATTGTTAAAAAATGCCAGGATTTTACTGTCACCGGTAACGGCAGCTCAGATTCCTGGGAAAATACAGAATGGATAAATCTGATCCACCAGGGTTCTGGCTTAATTTCCTATGAAACCAAAGTCAAAGTGCTTTACTCCTCAACCGGTATTTATTTTCTTTTCAGGTGTGAGGACGAAAAGCTGACAACAACTATGAAGGATGATAACCTTAATCTCTGGGAGGAAGATGTTGTTGAGGTTTTCCTGTGGACATCCGAGGATTTCCCTGTGTATTTCGAATATGAGATATCACCGATGGATTTCGAATTGCCGATTATTGTTCCCAATTACAAAGGAAAATTTCTGGGCTGGCTTCCATGGAATTACGGTGGTGACAGGAGAATTCTGCATGCAACATCTGCAGTGGGAGGTGAAAAGAAAAGCGGCAGTACCGTATCAGCCTGGATTGCCGAGTTTTTTATTCCATATAAATTGCTAAATCCTCTCCCGCAGGTTCCTCCCATATCGGGCACAAAATGGAGGGCAAATATGTACCGCATCGATTATGATAAAGGTGCTTCACATTTTGCCTGGCAAAAAACTGCCAGGTCATTCCATGAGTACAACAGTTTTGGCACATTCATTTTTGAATAGATAGTGGAGTTCCGGATAAGTCCGGGACTTTAACCGGTTATGATGTAATAAAATCGGTAAAAAGCATTGATGCTGAGCGGCGGATATTAAATATAATTGAGAAAGATGGTACAATTCATACCTGTGCAATCCGGGGATTGTTTCTCAGGAATTCTTCTTTGACTTCAATATCCACTTTGTTCAAAGGGCAGGAAAGATTCACACACTTCCTGCAGTTAAACTGGTACATCAAAGTGAAAAACAACGCAACAGAAAATAAGTATCCACCTAATAAGATCCAATTCCTTGTTAATGATATGAATATAACCGGATAACCCCAGGTAAAAATAAATCCGCAAATAAACAATGCCTTTTCAGGTAAATTCATAGGCTGAGGTCTGTATCTCCAGAATTTAGGGACTCCATAATTTGCCCAGCATCTCATAATATGCGATGATTCATTATAATGCGGACAATGTGTGCAAAGAACTCTTATCCCAATTATCAGGAAAAATAATCCTATTCCCGTAACCCAACCGACAAAACCACCGATACTATAATTATAGATAACTGTCCCACCAATTAAAAAAGAAGGCAATACAGTTACGTAAAATCTTAAAAGCTGAGGAAGACTTAAGTGGCAGCTTATCTTATTATTAATACTGCAATTACTACAGGATTCTTTCGAACAAGTGCTTATTGGCTTATCAACCATCTTTTATATTATTAATTTATAAAAGACTGACATTCCATTCTTATGTATGATCTTCAATAATCATTTACATATCTGCCAAGTTAAACAAATTTAACCAATTACGAAGTCATCCAATACTTAATGAGATTATTGATCAGAAATAAGAGGTTGTCTCCCTCTTCAATGTCCGGAACATGGAGTTGTTAATAGTCAGGAAAATCGGAGATTCCTGATATTTTAGAATTAATATGAAAAGAACTTATCCCTCAAAGTTCTGCATAATAATAGGGTCAAACATTTTAACAGGTCTCTTCTCCTTTATCAGATCTGCAATCATTAATACTATCAAAGCTGGAACGGCCAATATGGCATAGCTTATAATAAAAAGAAAAAAACTTAAAGCAAGAAGTATCTTTTCCATATTATGTTTATTTTTTCTGCAATAACACTTTAAAACAATCCGACAGTAAAGCAAATCCTGAATTAATGTTACACTATCTATAAACAATCACTTGCGAATTCTATTGTATGAACTTCAATAAAATCTTCTTTTATATATTCATATATCACATATTACTTTTCCATTCTGACTGAAAGAATCAAGGTTCAATAGTTGGTTTTCGCCAGATACCGGTGCAACAAAATCAAAAATAATATCAGATAATCCATATTAAGGCAAACAATTCCGAATGCTTTTTGTTTCCCATTTGTCGGGGGTGTTGAACCAGG
>Ga0113563_10001950_pt1 | contig 12139 bp, 12 predicted proteins | sample Mud3Dept3metaG_FD_80117 | JGI IMG/M metagenome (GOLD analysis project Ga0113563, IMG submission 80117) | Freshwater wetland microbial communities from Ohio, USA, analyzing the effect of biotic and abiotic controls - Mud 3 Core 4 Depth 3... | ecosystem: Environmental > Aquatic > Freshwater >...
AGCGATCCGCGCTGGCCTCGTCGACTTCGCCCAGGAACCGCAGCGTCACGTGCATCTGGCGCACGTCGACCCACCGAAGCTCGCGCTCGAGCCTGGGCATGCGTCGGCACACGGCTCGGCGTGCCGCCTCTGCGTAGGCTCGCACGTCGTCAGACACATCCACGGCCACGAACAATCGCACGTCAGGTCCTCCAGGACGAGCCGCCGCGCAGGCACGTCCCGACGCTCACGGTCAGGCGGGAAGCCGCAGCGCCCTGCGCACCATGTCGAGCGCCACCGTGGTCGAGAACATGCGCACGTGCTGTCGCGTTCCCGGGAACAGGAACGTGCGGACCACCACGTCGGCACCCGGACCGGCGACCGCCACCGCGACCGTGCCCACCGGCTTGGCCTCGGAGCCTCCGCCGGGCCCCGCGACTCCAGTGACGCCGACGCCCACGTCGGCACGCAGCACCTTGCGGGCTCCCTCAGCCATGGCCACCGCCACGGGCTCGCTCACCGCACCGTGCTGCTCGATCACGTCGGCTGGCACTCCGAGCAGCGCGACCTTTGCCTGGTTGCTGTAGGCCACCACCCCGCCCTCGACATAGGCGGAGCTGCCCGGCACCGCGGTGAGCCTGGCGGCAATCATCCCGGCCGTGCACGACTCGGCGAGCGCGATCCGGAGGTGCCGCTCACGCAACAGACCGCCAACCACCTCTTCGAGCGTGCGCCCGTCCACCGAGCAGACGTCTCGTCCGAATGAGTGCTCCACGTCGGCGACCGCGCCCTCGAGCGTGCGTCGAGCCACGGCGGCGTCGGCCGACCGCGACGCCAGGTGCAACTCGATCTGGCCTCGCCCCGCCAGGATTGTCGCGCTGACGGCGGGCACCTGGGCCCGCCACGCCGCGTAGAGCGGCCGCAGCCGCTCCTCGGCGTGCGACTCGGTTGGGCCGATGAGCCGCACTTCTCGACGCACGACCTGCTCGCCGGTCACCCGCGTCTCCAGCCTGGGCTTGACCTCGTGCAGGAACATCGGTTCGAGCTCACGAGGCGGCCCGGGGAGGAGCACCACGACCTTGTGGTCCACGTCCAACCACTGGCCCGGGGCCGTGCCGACCACGTTCTTCAGCACGCCGGCTCCCTGAATGACCAGCCCCTGGCGGCGATTGATCGCCGGCATCTCGTAGCCGCGCCGCTCGAATCTCGCCTTGATCGCCGCCACGATACCCTCGTCCACCGCGAGCGGTCGATCGAGGGCGGCGGCGACGGCCATTCGCGTCACGTCGTCGTCGGTCGGCCCGAGACCTCCAGTCACGATCACCAACTCGGTGCGCGCCAGCGCTTCCGCCACCACGCGCTCGAGCAATCGGAAGTCGTCAGCAACGACGCTCTTCGTGTGCACTTCGATGCCGAGCTCCTCGAGTTGGCGCGTCAGGAAGACCGAATTGGTGTCGGTCTTCCCGGGACCGAGCATCTCGGTGCCGACGGCCACGATCTCGGCGCGCGCGATCGTCACGTGTGACCCATTCACGCCAGAACCCACGCCGGCGCCAGCCACGCCAGGGCTCGCAAGGTCACGTGGGCGTAGAGGCCTGCGACAACGTCGTCGGCCATGATGCCCCATCCGCGCGGCCACGCCTCGACCCGGGACGCCGGAAACGGCTTCACGATGTCGAAGAGGCGGAACAACAGGAACCCTGCGAGAAGGCCCGTCGGCCCGACCGGCAGAAACGCCAGGGTCACAAGCATCCCGGCCACCTCGTCAATGACGACGTGGCCGGGGTCCCTGCGGCCGAAGTGCCCTTCCGCGCGGGACGCTGCCCATGTGCCGACTGCGCACACGCCAGCGATGGCTGCGGCTTCGAGCATGGCCCCGCCGATCGTCCTGCACGCGAGGAACACGAGCAGACCGACCGCCGAGCCCACCGTGCCCGGCGCAATCGGAAAGTAGCCGGTGAAGGCGGCCGTGGCGATCGCAACCGCGAGGCGTGTCATGGTGAGGCGCTTGTCGGCAGACGCCCCTTCAGGCGCGGCGGACGCTGGTGCCAGACAGCCGATCGTGCAGGGCCCGCCCATCGTCTGCGAGGAACATCGGCAGCAGGCCGAGCCCGAGGGGTGCGATCGCCACGACGAGCATGGCCGTTCGCACAATGGCTTGCCCAAGGGGCACGCGCTCGGAGCGGCCGCCCACGACGCGCACGTCCATCATCATCTGCCCGATCGTCTGACCGGAAGCGGTCGTGAAGCCCACAAGATACCCGCCGTTCAACAGGGCGAAGAAACCCAGCAGCGGCAGGACCGGCAGGCTGAGCACCTCGGCCGCGCCGAGCCCGGTCAGTTTGAGCGTGAAGTACAGCACGACGGCGTCGATGAGGCCGACGAGCAGGGCGTCGATGGCGGCGGCACCCAGGCGCCGTGCCAGTGGCGGCGACGCGACCGGCTCGGCCCCGTTGGCTGGATGCTGCACCTCTTCATCGGCAGTTGGCGGTGGTGCCGGTCGCCTGGGGAACGCCGACGGATCCGGCGTGAACTCGAGACGCGGGGTCGCCGCTGGCGTTGCCGATACTGTGCGCGGTCGCGGGGTGTCCGACGAACGGCGGACCGCGAGCGGGGCGCGTGGCGGTGCGGGCGACGTGATGAGCGGGGTGTCATCGACCCCGGGCACCGGCTCGTGGAACAACGGCAGATCGAGGCCGCCCGGCGTTGATGCACTGACCGACGCCTGGCGTGTCGCGGCCGAGCCGCCGACGTCCCTGTCGGCCCGGCGCGACGACGACAGCGGGAGATCGGGCGCCGGACCAATGGGCGTATTGGTCGACCTGATGGGCAGATCGACGGGCGGCGCGGGCTGCGACAGCAGGGAGAAATCGTAGCCGCAGTTACGGCAGCGCTCCGGCGTGTCGAAGCTGATGTAGTTGCACTTCGGACATCTCATGGGCGCGGCGCCACCTGGGTCGGCGACCCACTCGGCTCGGGGACTGGCTCGACGGTCGCGAGCAGTTGTCGCTCGATGTCAGTCCGCAGTTGGTCGACCTGGGGCCGGAGCGGGTCGGTCACGCCCACGGTTCCCAGGATCTCGAGGGCCTCGGCGAGGTGCCCACGGGCGTGAAGGGCCCGGGCGCGACGCAGCACGAGATCTGACGACCGCGGGAGCGGCAGGGGACCCGGGTCTGCGCGCAGCGTCAGGCCGACAGACGCCGGCGGCGGCCCGAGCCAGGCGTCGAGACGATCCCACGCGACGACGAGCGCGCCGGCGACAACCAGCAGGACGGCGGCACAGACCGCGAGCCACCGGCCCACGCGAGAGGCTCGACCCGGCACAGGAGCACTCGACGACTCGGGCTCGGGCAGTGGCTCGTCCACGCCGATGGCCACGTCGCTCGAGCGCGCCTCGAGGCGATCGAGACGCTGGAGCACGGCGAGAGCCAGCGCGTCCGGGGCGCCCTGGGCGACCGCGGACGACAAGAGCTCCTTCGCGCGACCGCTGTCACCCTCCTCGAATGCGGCGACGCCGCCATGCACGAGTTCGTCGGACCGCCGCTGGCGCTCGGCCTGCACGACCCTCGCACGCTCGATGTAGGCGCGCGCCCTCGCGTGACCGCGGTCGATGAACAGCACGCGCGTCCACGTGTGGATGGCGCCGTCGAGATCGCCAGCGAAGTACGCGTCGAGGCCCGCGAGCAAGAGCGATTCAACGGTGGCGTCGCGGGTGGGCCCCGCGTCGCTGCGGGTGTCGTCCTGCGTACGGTCGGGCGTCGGACCGGGCATCGTGACCAAAGCTGGCGTCATTATAGCGCCGGTCCACCCTCGTCGTCGGTCTCGAGCCTCCTGGCGGGACCAATGCCGAACGCCCGCATTTTCTTGTACAGATTGCTGCGTTCGACCCCGAGCACGTCGGCCGTTCGCGACATGTTGCCGTTCTGGGCGTTGAGGGCACGCAGGATGTAGTCGCGCTCGAACGCGTCGCGCGCATCGTGCAGCGGCCGCATCTCTGCCACGTCCGCAACCGGTGTGCCCGCGGCCTGTTGACCAGGCAGCCCGAGGCGGTCTGCCTTGATCACGTCCCCGGGCACCATGATCATCAGGCGCTCGACGACGTTGCGCAGCTCGCGGACGTTGCCGGGCCACGCGTACTGTTTGAGCGCGGCCATCGCCTCGGGGTCCACGCTCTTCGGACGGCGTCCGTACTCGCGAGCCAGCTGCTGGATGAAGTGCGCGGTGAGCCGCTCGATGTCGTCCTGCCGTTCGCGCAGCGGCGGCACGAAGATCGGAATCACATTGAGCCGGAAATACAGATCCTCGCGGAACCGCCCGGCGCGGATCTCCGCCGGCAGGTCCTTGTTCGTCGCGGCGATCACGCGGACGTCGACCTTGACGGCCGACGATCCGCCGACGCGGTCGACGACCTGCTCCTGCAGGACGCGGAGCACCTTGGCCTGGGTCTTCAGGCTCATGTCAGCGATCTCGTCGAGGAACAGGGTGCCGCCGTCGGCCACTTCGAACTTCCCCCGGCGATCGGACACCGCGCCGGTGAAAGCCCCACGCACGTGTCCGAAGAGCTCGCTCTCGATGAGCTCCTCCGGAATCGCGGCGCAATTGACCTCCACGAACGGCCCCCCGGCGCGGCGGCTCAGCGCGTGGACCGTGCGCGCGACCAGTTCCTTGCCGGTGCCGTTCTCGCCATAGATCAGCACCCGGCCGTTGGTCGGCGCCGCCATCGCCACCTGCTCCCGCAGCTGCTGCATGACGTGGCTCTCGCCCACCATCGTGAACTCGCGCTCGACCCGCGCTTTGAGCGCCCGGTTCTCGGCCTCGAGCTGCCGCTGCCGCAAGGCGTTGCGGACGGCCAGCGACACCTTGTCGATCGACAGTGGCTTCTCGACGAAGTCGAAGGCGCCCATCTTGATGGCGCGAACCGCCGCCTCGATGCTGCCGTGCCCCGAGATCACCACGACCTCGGCGTCGACGCCGCGACCGCGAAGGCGCTCGAGCGTCACGAGGCCGTCGATGCCGGGCAGCCACACGTCGAGCACGATGAGGTCGAAGGACTGGCGCATCGCCCGATCGAGGCAGGCCTCGCCGCTGGCGACCGCCTCGACGAGATAGCCCTCGTCCTGCAGGACGCCGGTCAGCGCGGACCTCACGCCCGCTTCGTCGTCAACGATCAGGATGCGCCCGGTCACGGAACCTCGATGCGCGGTGCGCCCGTGCCCCTAGCATGGCAGCTCGATCGCCATGCGGGTGCCGTGCGGTTCGTTCGGGACGGCCTCGATGCTCCCGCCGTGCTCCACGATGATGCGGCGGACGATGGCCAGCCCCAGGCCCGACCCGCGGTGCTTGGTGGAATAGTACGGCAAGAACAGGCGGCCGCGGTCCACGTCGGAGATGCCGGGGCCGTTGTCGGCGATGATCACCCGCACGACCCCGTTCGTCACATCGTGCTGGGTGTCCACCGTCACGAGCCCGCCCCCCGGTGGAGGCCCGCCTGGAGCTCCGGTCACCGCCTCGATGGCGTTGTCGACGAGGTTGATGATGACCCGGCGAAACTGCTCTTGGTCGAGCTGCACTACGGGCAAGCTCGGTGCGAGCCGCGGCTCGATGCGCAGCTCCTGGAACAGCCCGCGGTAGAGCCCGAGCGCATCGCGCACGAGCTGGTTGACGTCTGAAGGCACCGTCCGTGGCGCCGGCATGCGGGCGAACTGCGAGAACTCGTCGACCAGCTGCTTGAGCGAGTCGACCTCCTCGATGATGGTGCTCGAGCACTCGTCAACCAGCCGCCGGGTCGGCTCGGGCGCCGCGGCGAAGTGCCTGCGCAGGCGCTCGGCCGACAGCTGGATGGGCGTGAGCGGGTTCTTCACTTCGTGGGCCAGGCGACGAGCCACGTCGCGCCACGCGGCCACCTTCTGAGCCCGGATGAGGGGGGTGACGTCATCGAGGACGACGGCCAGCCCCTGGCCGCCGGTTTCGGTGGGCAGCGGCGTGATCGCCACCGCCAGGAAGACCTCGCGATCCTCGAGCACGAGCGCCACTTCCTGCCCTCCCACCTCGCGGTGCCCGTCGCGTCCCGCCCGGTCGACGAGGCGCGCCAGGGGTACCAGGTCGTCGCGCCCGAACACCGAGGCCGCCGGCTGGCCAATGGCCTCGCGACCGAGTCGCAGGAGTCGCGATGCCGCTCCGTTCACGGTCGCGACCCGGCCCTCAGCGTCGATCGACACGACACCCGTGGCGATGCGGTCGAGGATGGCCTCGATGTAACGACGACGGGCCTCGATCTCGAGGTTCTTCTCCTTGAGGTCGAGCTGAGACCGCTCGAGGCCCCGCCGGCTGACGGCGAGCTCGCTGGCCATGGCGTTGAACGCCTCGACCAGCGACCCGAACTCGTCCCGCGTCTCCGGCTCGATCCGATGGTCGAGGTGCCCGGCCCCGATCTCCTTGGCCGCGGCGGCCAGGCGCTGGACAGGGCGCGTGATGCGCTTGGCGAGATACAGCCCGAGCCACGTCGCGCTGACCAGGATGAGCAGCGTCATCATCAGGAAGAAGGACAGGTACACGCCTTCCAGCGGCCGCCGCAGTACACGTACCTGTTGATACCCCTCGTAGGCCTCGACGATGCGCCGGGCGTTGCGAGCGAGTTCACCCTCGAGGTGCGTCGAGAGCACCACCACGCCCGTCGGTGGCCGGTCGGACGCCGGGCGGATGGTGGCCGCCACCCGCACGAGCTGTCCCCCGTCACCGAGGGGCTCGAGCACGGCACGTTCGCCGGTACCCGCGATCACCTGCGACGCCAATCGGTCGGCCACGGCCCGCGAGAACGTGCGGGGCATCTGCGGCGCGGCCAGGTCGAGCACCGAGACCACGCTGCCCCGCGACCCGGCCGGGTCGGCACGGTAGATCTCGACCATGCCGGCATGCTGGCCAGTCACCACGGGCGTCGCGATGGTCCGGACGGTTTCGAGGTCGGCGCTGGCGAGGTCGATCCTGGCCAGCTCCCCCGCGAGGTGCTCGGCCTCTCGTCCAAGGTCGGTCTCACGCTGGCGGTAGTACTCACTCGCGATCTCCCGGGCCGACGTCAACACCTCGTCAACCGGGGTACTGAACCAGCGTGATGCGCTGTTGCGAATGAGCTCGCTCCCCACCAGCAACACCAGCAGCGCCGGCACGATGGTGAAGCCGAGCAGGGCCAGCACGAGCTTCGAGCGGAAGTGCGCGAACGGCAGGCCGCGCCGGCGCTCGACCATCAGCTTGATCACGTTGCGCGCGAGCACGAACCCGAGCGCGACCAGGATCGTGAGGTCGGCGACGGTCAGCGCGTAGAGGACCACCTCGCTGAGAAAGTCGGGGGAGAACTGCGCCGACCGCTCGGCCAGCACGATGAGCGCGATGAGCGCGGCCACCAGGACCGCGATCCAGACCAGGATCAGCCGGGGATTGTCACGGAACGGGCGACGCGGAGGCCGCGAGGGCGGCACGCCGTTCAACGGCGCGGAACGCGTGGGCGGACCGGAAACCGGATCGGCCATCGGCGGCGGTGGACCCTGCCGGTCCCGCGTGGGTCTACTGCGGGATGAACGTGAACCGGACGCTGCCGAGCGCAGCCGCGCGGTCCCAGGGCAACATCGACCACTGGCTCCGCGGACTGGTCCGGGCACGAACACGCAGGTAGTAGTCGGCGTTCACCTCGAGCTGGCGCGTGCTGAACAGCGGAAGCCGCTGGAACGACGTGACCAACTCCCGGACCACCGCCTCGTCTTCGGTCACCTCGGTGAGCTCGACGCGACCGTCGTGCATCACCGTCACGTGATACCGGCGGGTGAGATTGTCGAATCGCACGGTCGCCGCCACGCGTGCCGACGAGACGAGGCGGTCGACCCAGAGGGGTGTCGCGCGCCGCAACTCGACGTCGTACGCAAACGACGTGGGCAATCCACTCTGGATGGCTTCGCGCAGGTCTTCGGTGAAGGTCTCGCTCACGTCGAAGGAGACCAGCAACCGGTCCTCACGCGCCAGCGGTGTGATGCGGATGACCTGCGCGAGGATCGGCGCCGTCAGCAGCACGAGCGCCACGGCAGCCATCATCGGCGCCGAGAACACGCGGGACACGAAGGGGCTGGACACGCGTGTCTTCATTCCCTCGCGCTCAGCAGGTGGTTGAGTTCGGTCATGAACTCGCCGATGTCTCGAAAGTGGCGATAGACGGATGCGAAGCGCACGTAGGCCACCTTGTCGAGGAGCTTCAGCTCCTGCATCACGAGCTCACCCACCTCGGCGGTCGACATCTCTCGTTCGGGCCGGTCCTGCAGGGTCGTCTCGATGCGGTCGGCGACGGCCTCGAGCGCGGCCACGCTGACGGGCCGCTTCTCGCAGGCCTTTAGCATACCCGCAATCAGCTTCTGGCGCTCGAATCTTTCACGAGTGCCGTCCTTCTTGACGACCATGTACGGGATCTCGTCAATTCGCTCGTAGCTCGTGAATCGCCGGCCGCAGTCGAGGCACTCCCGCCGGCGGCGGATGACCTCGCCCTCCCGGCTCTCCCGGGAATCGACGACCTTGTCGCCTGAATGACCGCAATATGGGCACTTCACCGGGCCACCCTCCCTTGTGCCGGCCCGCCAGGGTCTCCCGGCTCGGGCTCCTCTTCGCGGCCGCTGGCCTCGTCCAGTTCGTGGCGCTCCTGCTCGGCCAGGTCCCGCGCCCTCGTGAGGCTGAGGCCATCCTGGAACATGTAGATCAGCCCGAGCACCGTCACCGGGACGAACGACACGGCGTGCAGGACGATGGCCGCGCCGACCGCACGCTCGTTGGGAACACCGAAGAACGCCGTGGCGGCGACACGGTAGGCGTAGTGGAACCCGCCGACCGCGCCAGGCGTCGGCACGGCCACCCCGACGGTGAGGAGTGCAATCACGAGGAACGAACCAGTGAACGGCATCGTCACATGAAACGCACGCGAGACGAGCCAGATGCCCGCGGCGATCGCGAGCCACAGCGGCACCGACAGGAGCAACGACCACGCAAGGGGACCAGGCCGGCGCATCACGGCGAGTCCTTCCGCGAACGTGCGCGCGAACCGGGCGACAGCCTGGGCCAGGCGGGCTGGCAGCACGCTGACCACGCGATGGACGACCTGCCCGAGGCGCTCGGGGTGGCCGGCCAGAATGAACATCACCACCAGCCCCACAAGGGAGGTAGCCCCGGCGAGCGTCCCCCCGAACTTCACAGCCGCGTAGGTGGCCGAATCGGCCCGAGACATGCCCGGGTCGAAGAAGAACACGAACGCGGCCAGAAACAGGAGCACGGTGGCCAAGTCGAGCAGGCGTTCGAGAATGATCGTGGCAAACGTGGCCGTCGCGCTGAGGCCCTCGCGCCGGGCCAGCAGGTACGGCCGCAGGAACTCCCCGGCGCGCGCCGGCAGAAGGGAATTGGCGGCGAAGCCAATCACCGTGGTCCTGAACGCCGTCGAGAACCGCGTGCGCCCGACGGGCAGCAGCATCACCCGCCACCGGGCCGCGCGGATGACGTAAACGAGGGCTGTAAAGCCGAGCGCCAGAACGAGTTCAAGCCAGGAGGCCTCTCCGATCTCGCGCGCCACGGCCCCGAGGTCGACCTGGCGGAGGAACAAGGCCAGGAGCCCGACGGTGCAGGCGATGACCAGCAGGGTTCGCAGATGGGCGCGCATTGCGTACGGGGAATGCGGCGGATGATGCCCGCCGCGCGGCACTCTACTATACTGCTCAGGCCAAGTCTATGGGGAAGAGGGAGTTACTGCTCATCGGCGCCTTCGTGGTCGTGGGTCTCGTCGTCTGGAGGCTGACAGCCCCGCCGGCCGAACCAGGGGCCCAGGGCTTTTCCCTCCAGCGGACGCTGGACAACATTCGTTCAGGGCTCCAGTCGCACGACACAGCGGCGGAGGCCAGCGCGTCGGCGAAGGTGGCGGCGCCGTCCACGGTCACGCGGGTTGAGTTCGGAGAGATCTCTGGCACGGTCGTCATCGAGGGCACCGAGGGAGACGAGGTGGTCGCCGACCTGCGCGGCACGGTCTTCGGCGCCGACGAGACCCAGGCCAGGGGGTTTGCGGCTGCCACGACCCTGCGCACCGACACGGGCACCGACACGCTGCGAGTCACCGTGGAGCGCCCTGAGATGAAACATTTGCCACGACTGGAACTGAAGCTGCAAGTGCCCCAGCGTCTGGTCGTCGACATCACGATGCGTGGAGGCCGGCTCGAGGCGCGTCGCGTGGCGGGCCTCGAGTTCGAGGCCCGTCGCACCACGGTGCTCGTGGGAGACGTTCGCGGCCTGGTCAAGGGCAACCAGCGCGACGGTGACGTGGAGATCAGCGATGTCGATGCCGTGGATCTCACCACGCGCCGCGTCGACGTCCGAGTGGAACGCGTGGCCGGCACCGTGAAGGGTGAGGCCGACGACGGTCAGTGGCTGCTCCGGGACATCGGGGGCGGCGTCACGCTCAAGGGCGAGCGCGCCGACTGGTCGCTGGAGCGGCTCGCGGGCCCGCTCTCGTTCGACGCGTCCGATGGCCACCTCACAGTGCGCGAGGAGGTTGGCGACGTGCGCGGCGAGAGCCGCCGTTGCCGACTGACGTTCCGAGTCACGGGGGCCGGAACGATGGACGTCACGGCGGAAGACGCTCCCGTCGAGCTGCAGGTGGGCGGGACGGTGGGTGCGCGCTACGACCTCCGCGCCGAAGACGCCACGGTCCGTGCACCGGAAGGGACCCTCCGCATCACCACGCGCGACACGGTGACGGAGGCGTCGGGCAGCACGGGGGCGGGCGGCCGCACCGTGAAGGTGCGGTCGCGGCGAGGCGACATCACCGTGCGGCCGTGAGGTCACCCCGCCCGGCTTTTGACCGAGCCTGCCCGCTCGGGTAAGCTGTGGGCGTTCGCCCCCCGGCCAGCCCCGTGCACAGTCCTCCCATCGTTCTCGAGACAGCTTTCCCTGCGCTCCGCCTGGTGCGTCGAGGCAAGGTGCGCGACGTGTACGAGGTCGACGAGTACCTCCTCATCGTCGCCACCGACCGCATCTCGGCGTTCGACTACGTCCTGGGCTCTGGCATCCCGGACAAGGGCCGCGTGCTGACGCAGATCTCGGCGTTCTGGTTCGAGCTGCTTCGTGACGTCGTGCCCAACCACCTGGTGTCCACGAAGCCTGACGAGTACCCGGTGGTGGCACGTCCGTACGCCGACGTGCTGAGCGGGCGGTCGATGCTGGTGCGTCGCACGCAGCCGCTGCCCGTCGAGTGCGTCGCACGCGGCTACCTTTCGGGGTCGGGGTGGAAGGACTACGTGCAGACCGGCTCGGTGTGTGGCATCGCCCTGCCGGCCGGGCTCACGGAGTCGGCCGCCCTGCCCCACCCGATCTTCACGCCGGCCACCAAAGCCGAGAGCGGCCACGACGAGAACATCAGCGAGCAACGGGCCGCCCAGCTCGTCGGGGCCGAGGTGCTGGCGCGCGCGCGCGACCTGACCCTCGAGCTTTACCGACGAGGCTCGGCTCACGCGGGCGCGCGAGGCATCATCGTGGCCGATACGAAGTTCGAGTTCGGCCTCCACGACCGCGACGGCAGCCGCGAGCTCATCCTCATCGACGAGGCGCTGACGCCCGACTCGTCGCGATTCTGGCCAGCCGACACGTACCGCCCCGGCGGGCCGCAGCCGAGCTTCGACAAGCAGTTCGTCCGCGACTACCTGGAGTCCATCCGGTGGAACAAGCAGCCACCGGTTCCGTCGCTCCCCGACGACGTGGTGACGCGAACCCGGGCCAAGTACGTCGAGGCCTTCGAGCGCCTGACTGGGCGCCACCTGGCAACCTGACGCACAGCCGGCGGGAGGGCACGGTGCGCGACCAGCTCGATCGACTCGTGGCCGAGATGGTGACCCGCGGCATCCGCTTCGAGGACGCCCGACGGGAGTTCGAACGCCGCTTCATCGTCCAGGCCCTCGACGCCTGTGACGGGAGCCTGGTCAAGACGGCCGGCGCCCTCGGCATCCACCGCAACACACTGAGCCGCAAGATCGCCGAGTTCAAGATCCGGTGCGCCCGGTAGCCGCCGGAGCCGCCCGATCTCCCGGTTTGGCAGACCGACCGCTTGACTGCTAAACGCCCGCGGCTATAATTAGCAGTTGCCCACGGCGAGTGC
>Ga0113563_10001951_pt1 | contig 12132 bp, 11 predicted proteins | sample Mud3Dept3metaG_FD_80117 | JGI IMG/M metagenome (GOLD analysis project Ga0113563, IMG submission 80117) | Freshwater wetland microbial communities from Ohio, USA, analyzing the effect of biotic and abiotic controls - Mud 3 Core 4 Depth 3... | ecosystem: Environmental > Aquatic > Freshwater >...
CTTCGATGATTTGTAAATTCGTCGTGGATGGTTCAGGGAAAAAAATCGGGGAGAGCGTCTCAATTGATCATGATGTGTTAATTCTCAAATCAGGATCGTTGTTTTTAGGGGTCCCATTGAAGCATGTGGAGTCCGCGGATAAGACCTTGATGGTAAAAGGTATTTTTGATTTCACAAAGGCGTATGAACTTGGTGAGAAATGGCGGAAGGATTCGTATCGCGAGATGAAGAAACATGAGCCTTTGGAAGAGAAATCAAAGCGATTTTGATTATAAAATGGTGATTGTTGCTCGTTCTGATCTTGCTCTTTCTGCGGGGAAGCTTGCAGCACAAGTATCTCATGCAGCAGTGGAATGCACACTTTTGACAAAGAAAAATAAAACAGAGTGGTTCTCAAAATGGCAGCGGGAGGGCGCAAAAAAGGTCGTGGTGAAGGTCGAATCGCTTGATGAGTTTTTTCCATTGAAGGAGCTAGCGGAAAAACTTGGGATTTGTACGGTGATCATTTCTGATGCGGGACACACGGAGATTCCGGAGGGAACTCAGACGGTGTTGGGGATTGGCCCCGCCCCGAGCAATCTGATTGATCAGGTCACAGGACAACTTTCCTTGTTATAAAAAAAACTGGTATTGGACACTCATTTTTTTTTATTTGAATTCCTTTAAAGTCCTCTGTCGATTGTCCGGCAAAACAATTTTTCTTTTTACCTCTCGCCATTCCAGTCTCTGCTCCTCAAGAAGTTTTTTCACCATGTCTGGGACTCGGGGTGCACAGAGAATCCCACGGACTTTCGGTTCTTTCCGGTCTTTCTTGATATCAGTGACGTACATGCGGAGCTGATGGACTGAGCTGATCGTCGCAAGGCTGCGTTTGACCTCGATGACCACCGGGATATGGTTCTTATCAAAACCATAGAGATCGATGGATCCCGTCTTCACTGGTTTTTCCCGTTTGATGATCCGAAGACCATCTTCGATGATGGAGGGATCACGTACTATCTGGTTGACGACATCGATTTCCATGCCTGAGATAACAAGATTTGCTTTGTCGATCAGTGATGTTGCGGTCACTAGTTTCAGCTGCCGGAAGGTCACTTTCATCTTCTCAGCAGGCTTAAGGTGCCGGCAGTTGAGGATGAGCAGGTCATCCTTGGTTTTGAACTCCGTGATGCTACCGGTCGGCTGCCAGTTCACTGGTTCACGCATAATTGGTTGATGTACCAGGACCGTCCCATCTTGCTTTATCATAATGAGTCGCTCACCCCAGTCGAGCAATGATTTTGCTCGTCCATGATAATCCACCATGCATTCCCCCATCACCAGGAGCATGGTTTTCTCTGGTCGAGAGGAATGATGCTCCTTGATAAAATGTAATGCATCGGATGCAGTGGGATGAAGAACCGTATGCATAGTGTCACTCCTTCTACTCTAGAATCATTCGAGGGGGGATTAGACCGTCAGTCGAGCCTGTCCTTTCATCTTGTAATTGGCCAGCTCCTTGAACATGTCATCCTCCTGAAGGACCGTAAGTAAATCTTTCGAAGAAGAGGATGATGACATCTGGATTTCTGTTGTTCGCCCATGGCGACCCTTGGAGATGACCCGAGCGGTGATGACTCCTAGCATGTCCAGTTCAGAAATGAGGTCAGCGGTCCTTCGCTGGGTCAAACAATTATACCTCATTTTCTTGCAGAGCTCCCGATACACATCATAGACTTCACCGGTGGTAAGCGCCTGGGTGTCTCCTGCTTTTTTGTTCTGTTTATCAAGGATGAAGATTGAATACAGCACGAGTTTTGACTGGTTCGGAAGAGTACGGACGACCTCCGTGATCCGGTCCAGCTCTATCTTGTTCTGAGCGAGTCGCACATGCGACCGGGTGATCTTTGGTACCTTTCCTCGTTCAGCAAGCTCAGCGGATACCCGTAGGAGGTCCAACGCCCGACGAGCATCCCCATGCTCCTGGGCAGACAAGGCAGCACAGAGAGGGACAACGTCTTCTTCGATGACCCCGTTTTTTAATCCGGTCTTGATCCGAGCCTTCAAAATATCCTGTAACTGTTCCGCGTCATAGGGATAGAAAATCATGCTTTCCTCACCCAAACTTGATCTAACGCGGGGGTCAAGGAACTCGGTGAACTTCAGATCATTTGAGATACCGATGACGGAGACGCGCGCGTTCTCTAGTTCACTGTTGATGCGAGTGAGGTTATACAACGCCTCATCACCCTTGAGCTTGTCAATCTCATCAAGGACGATGACGGTGACGCTTTTTTCCTTATCCATCATCCCTTTCACCTTTGAGTAGACCTCATCGGTAGGCCAACCGGTGAAGGGGACATGGTCGTTCCATTCGTTGATAAAACGGTTGGCGATGTTTTGCAGGAGACGGTACTGGGTGTCAACGATTTCGCAGTTCATATAAATAAAATTGACTCTCTTGCCGGTCTGTTCCCCTTTCTTTAAAAGTTCTTTTCCTACGAATTTGACGACCGCGGTTTTCCCGGTCCCTGTCTTCCCATAGATGAAAACATTCGATGGTGATTCACCTTTCAGCGCAGGGACTAAAATATTCGCTAGATCGTTGATTTCTTTTTCCCGATGGGGAAGGATTTCAGGCATATAGGATGATCGCATGACTTCCCGGTCTGTGAATAACCCTTCGTTGCTGAGTAGATGGCTGAATATGTCTCTACTGACTGTCTCTTTTGGAATAAAACACGCCTCCTCGTGGGGGTTGTAAGGGGTTACGGTATAATAAATTTTTGTGTCAATTTATAATTATTTTTTCTCCTGTTGTATCGGAGAAAGGGGGAGGGGATGATTTCGCATGGAAACAGGTAGCACGCATAGTTTTCATCTAAATATTTTTTTAATAATATATTTAAAAAAATGACAATATTCAAATAGTTCAAAACGCATACACGTTCAAGACTACTGACGTCACCATTCTTTTCCACAGCGACTACATCCTTACAACAGTTCCACACGAAATGAAGGGGTCCCCCCAAAACAATCTACAACACCTTGTTTCTCCTGAAAAACATACAAACAACAGAAGAAAAAAAGAAGAAGAAAATAAGAGGACTGCCTCTTAGTTCCCACCAACGATAATGACATCTTTTACAGATCGGATAGCCTCAAATGGGAACACCAAATGGCCAACCTCATCCAGATGATACAGCCGAGGATCAATATCCTCAGATGGCTCCACAAGAATACTGAGCAACTGACCAGTTCTCCCGTCCACCAGTGAATTCCTCAGAATGCCGAGGTACAAGCCCTCCTCACTCATAACCGTTTTTCCTCTCAAATCACTCTCCAGTACTTTCATCATATCCCTCTTGTTTTTTTTATACAAACTTACATATATTGAATGTCACGTTCTTTTTTATCCTTTTTGGCGATGCTACTCCCCATATCATCCTTGGCTTTCTTATAATACTTTATCACATCATCCGTCAAACTTCCCCGTGCTTCAGACAACGCACGCTCAAAATGAGCTTTACGAACCTCTTTAGCATTGATATCATCCCGCAAAGCAATCATCGCCGCCTCACGACAGAGCGCATCGATATCCGCACCAGAGAACCCAACAGTCTTCTCCGCCAGATCATCCAGGGAAACATCCTTGGCTAGTGGCATATCCTTTGTATGGATCTTGAAAATCTCCAACCGGGATACACTATCTGGCGCTGGAATCAACAACAACCGGTCAAAACGACCAGGGCGCAATAACCCCGGGTCAATGATATCAGGTCGATTCGTCGCACCAATCACCACGACACCTTCCATGCTTTCCATACCATCAATGCTGGTGAGTAACTGATTTACCACACTTTCGGTCACATGAGACCCTTCAAAGGTCCCACGACGTGGGGCGATTGAATCAATTTCATCAAGGAACACAATCGTCGGAGCCACCTGGCGAGCTTTCTTGAACAACTCACGGACCGCTTTTTCACTTTCCCCAACCCATTTACTGAGTACCTCAGGTCCTTTAATAGAGATGAAATTCGCCTTGGACTCATGAGCGACTGCTTTTGCCAGCAACGTCTTCCCTGTCCCTGGAGGACCATAGAGGAGAATCCCACGAGGTGCATGAATCCCCATCCGCTTGAACACCTCCGGCTGAGTCAATGGCCATTCCACTGCTTCCTTCAGACTCTGTTTTACATCATCCAAGCCACCGACATCATCCCAGCTGATCTTTGGGATTTCCACGAAGAACTCCCGTAACGCGGACGGCTCAATCCCCCGATGAGCACTCTTAAAATCATCCAACGTGACCTCCATCTTCTCCAGCAGTTCAATCGGGATTGGTTTTTCCAAATCAATCTCAGGGAGGTACCGTCGCAGCGCGTTCATCGCAGCTTCCCGGGCCAATGCAGCAAGATCTGCTCCCACGAACCCATAGGTGATATCCGCAATCTCATCAAGCAACGACTCCTTTGAGATCCGTTTGATGAACTCCTCCGGGTTCTCCCGGATCGCGGTTAAACGCTCACCGATCTGCTGCTCCGCGCTGACATTCGCCTCAGTATCATCCAAATCAACCGGCAATAGATTCGTAATCTCCTCAGCAATCAACCGAACAACCTTCTCATAGAACAACGGTGGGAGTTGCTCCTTAAAAGATGAAAACACGACATCAAGATAGTTCCCGACAACCTCCGCTCGTTTATTCTTATCCTTCGAGCGCAGCATACTCCGAAGCAGATCAGAGATATGAATCTTCTTCAAACCCTGTTTAAGCGTAGAAACAATTTTCTCCTCGCTAACCGTCTCTCCGGTGTACATCTCCCCAAGACTCGGGTTGATCGGCATCCCCCGTGTATGAATCAACAGGATCTCTTTGCGCCCATTCCGATCAGGGACATCGATACGTATCTCCCGGTCAAAACGACCAGGTCGTCGTAATGCAGGATCAATGACATCAGGGATGTTCGTCGCCCCAATCACAATGACCTTCCCACGACCTTTCAACCCATCCATCAATGTTAAAAGCTGAGAGACAACACGTCGTTCCACCTCACCATGCACTTCACTACGTTTCGGAGCGATCGCATCGATTTCATCAAGGAACACAATGGAGGGAGCATTCTTCTGAGCCTCTTCAAAGACTTTCCGAAGGTTCTCCTCGCTTTGACCATAGAATTTACTCATAATCTCTGGGCCATTAATCGTATAGAAATTCGCACCAGACTCGTTAGCGACCGCTTTAGCAATCAACGTCTTCCCCGTCCCTGGTGGTCCATGTAAAAGAACCCCCTTCGGTGGGTCAATCCCTAATCGGTCAAACAACTCTGGGTGCTTCAACGGCAACTCAATCATCTCACGGACTTTTTGAATCTCAAGATGCAACCCACCGATATCCTCATAACTCACTCGAGGGCCTTCCTCCTCGATGATCTTCGCTGCCTCCTCCTTCACATGTAATACCGTCCGCTCCGTGATCATCACAATCCCATGCGGATTCGTATCAACAATGACAAAGGGCAACGCATTCCCAAAAAACGCGATCCCCGGGATGATAATCTCATCACCTTTCGTAATAGGCCGACGCAGCATATTTTTCTTGATGATAACATCAATACCCATCCCAAACTCGATACGCTGACCCTCGGGCATCAACGGAGCAAGAGCAACATCCCGAGCCTCTTTTACCTCCGCCCGTCTGATCTTCACACGGTCCCCCAATCCAGTCCCCGCGTTTTTCCTCGTCAAATTATCAATACGAACAAGACGTTTCCCCTCATCAGATGGATGCGCCCGCCACACAGACGTCGCAGTTACTTTCGTACCCTCAAGCTCAATCACATCACCTATCGAAAGATCCAGATCCTCACGTGTCTGCTGATCTATTCGTGCTCGCCCGTACCCAACATCCTGCTGGAATGCTTCTGAGACTTTGAGAACAACTTCTCGTACCATAACTCCCACCAGTCGTAATTATTGTGGCAGGAAGATTAACCCGCATTATAAAGTTTTCTCCCTCTTCAGATAAGAAGAAAAGAAAAAAAACAAAAACAAAAATTAAATAAAGAGAAACTATATTTTCAATTCAATAAAATACAGTCTGGGGGAAACACATGAAATTCAAATATCTCGTTATTTACATCACTGTCGGATCACTACTTGGCTTGTACCTTCTCACATTACTCTCGCAACCAATTCAGGTCAACCTCTCATCACTCCAGACCTACAACGGACAACAAGTCATCGTCCAGGGGATGGTCACCGAATACCGGACAACATCCTATGGAACGCAACTCATCACCATCCGAGACACACAAAACAACACCACCTCAGCAACAATTTATCTCGAAGGAAACATCACTGTCGAATATGGAGATCTTATTCAGGCAACCGGTGAAGTACAACAATACAAAAACCAATGGGAAATCATCGTCAACAGCCCCCAATGCATCATCATCCTGCAAAAATGGCCCACACGTTCCTTTCCCCTCTGGCAACTCGCGCTCAACCCAGATCACTACCTCGACACCAACATCAATGTCACCGGAATCATCTCCCAAACAGGATTATCATCTTACATCCTCACCAGCGCCGATGGAGAATATTCCATCGATGTCCTGTACCAATCAAAATGCCCCCATGACGCCTCAAAAGGAGACATTGTCAACGTTGCCGCACGAGTCCTCTACGACCCGACCACTTGCAGATACCTCCTCAAAGCAACAGAAAACAATCATGGAATCTGGAGAACCGAGGGATAACCCATGCTTGATTTCCTCCTTATTATTCTTTTTTGCATCGCAGGCGTCTGTCTTGGGATCATCACAGGTCTCCTACCGGGTCTCCATGTAAACAACGTCGCCTTACTCCTTGTATCCTTCTCAAGTACCATCGTTGCCAGCTGCAGCCCTTTATTTACCTATAGCATCTCAGAACCATTCATCCTCCTACTCATCGCCGGGTTCATGATCTCAGTTTCCGTCTCTCATTCATTCCATGATACGATCCCTTCTACATTCATCGGAGCACCAGAAGAAGAAACCGCTCTATCCGTACTCCCAGCACACACACTCCTCCTCAAAGGAGAAGGATACAAGGCAGTGGCACTCGCCGCACTCGGAAGTTACGGAGCAATTCTTTTCTGCTTCACACTGCTCTACCCCCTTCGGTTCCTCCTAGGGCCACCAATCGCGTTCTATGACACTATTAAAGAAGTGATGCTCTGGGTGCTTTTCTCCATCGTCCTTCTCATGATTCTAACAGAAAAAACAAGAATCACTGAATTCGGTGGATCAGGAAAACTCCCCTCACTTCTTGGGATACTCTTTGCTGCTTTCGTCTTCACCCTCTCGGGAGTTTTTGGTTTGATTATCTTTGAGGCACATCTCGCCTCACCAATCGGTCTACCTGCTCCCGTGTTATTCCCTGCACTTGCTGGGTTATTTGGGGTACCTCCCCTTTTAACCTCGGTGTTTACCAAACCAACCATCCCTCACCAGAAGGTTGAACCACTCACCCAAAACAGCATCGAAAAAAAATCTACGATGGTCTCCATCCTTACTGGTAGTACCGCAGGCATCTTCGTCTCCCTCATCCCTGGTCTGACCACTGCGACCGGTACCGTTCTTGCAATGAACCTCCGACAAAAAGCAAGTCATGAACAAACCATTGTCACCCTCTCTGCGGTAAACACTGCGGCCACCTTCTCTGTTACTCTGATGCTGTTCCTTATTGAACGGGCACGCAGCGGGGTCACGATCGCGATTAAGGATTTAATGCCCATTGAACCATGGGATTCCTCTGCTATGCCACTAGAACTACTATACCTGCTCATGTTCCTTCTGCTAAGTGGCGCTCTTTCGTTTTTCTTCACCCTCTTCATCGGTCGAATCTTTGCAGGAAAATTCCACATCGTCCCCTATCAAAAACTGGTGATGTTCACCCTTTTATTCGTCTGTGCTCTCGTTCTCCTCTTTACAGGGGTATTTGGGTTGATGGTGCTGCTTGTCGCCACCAGCATCGGTTTTCTCCCTCTTTGCTGGGGTGTACGACGAAGTCATTGCATGGGTGTTTTACTACTCCCTATCATCCTGTATTTCCTTTCATAAAAAACTTTTCAATGAACGGGTACCACTCAGAGACGTCCACCCCTTGTCTGCGAGCCACCAATAACGCAGCGACCTCAGCAAGAAGATTCTTTTCTCCTTCCTCTTTTTTTATCTCCTCTGCAACCCTGGTTTTCTCCTGATGCGTGTAATCAGAAATCAGGGTTATGATTTCCTCAACGCAGTTTTTTCCTTTCCCCGTATCAGAGGTATCATTGAACGTTTTTTTCGATGGAGTAAAACCGATAGGTATCTTGACTGTATCAACTGAGAAATTCGGGGTAAGCATCCCTTCTTTTCGCACCACCAGCTCTCTTTTTACTACGTATCGGACGAACTGCTGTGCTTCCTTTGTGGAGAACCATCCTAACTCCATAGATAACGGAAGATACAGTTCTGCCTCGGACAATAAGGTTTTTCCACTTCTATTGAAAAGGAACGCAAGGACGATTTTTGCCTCAGAATCCATCAGACTGCTCCTGTTTTTTTCTTCAAATCAATGATGATCCCACCAAGGCCTTGTTCGGTCCACAACGATACGTTCTCCAGAGAGCTTGTATAAAGATACCTCTTTTGAATCCCCATAGGTTCTTTCGGAAGACCCCCATACGCCACTGTTTCATCAAATACGATGATGCCGACATCTCCGCTGTATCCTATATGCAGTGATTTCTGCTCTTGGTACTGCCTTGTTTTATCCAAGTAAATCTCATCATCCGTAAGCTCCTGGACACCGGACATGTCCATAGCAGGCCACAGCTCTTCCCGCAAGGTGAGGTTTGTCGCCCCAGACATGATTGTATCCATCACATCATCAATCCGCCGAGGCCCATTGTCGATCCAGAGGACGCAGTGTTCAGCGAGACGTTGGTACATCTCGAGATTCGGGTTATCTCGCTCAATGCCATCCAAATCCAGCACATAGAGCATGGAATCTTTTTCAACCTGTCTTAGCACATTGTCCAAAGATACTTCATTGCCTTCTTTCCCATCATAGAGACGAGCGTTTTTGAGACAGACAAGTGGCACGATGTTCATAGATTCCGCAACCGGAGGGATTCCTTACTTTTTTTTCAATCAATTTTTTTTTATTCTAAAAAGAAAAAAAGGAGGAGGATTATCTCCCGAGTCGGCGCTCTGTCTCTGCGATTTTCAACCGTGTCTTAATGACCGTATCTGGGTTTAAGGAGATGCTGTCGATTCCGCATTCCACGAGGAACTCGGCAAACTCTGGGAAATCCGAAGGTGCTTGACCGCAGATTCCGACCTTTCTACGTGGACGGTGGCTATGGGCGACACTGATGACCTGGGAAACGAGTCGTTTCACCGCATCGTTGCGTTCATCAAAGATATGAGCGACAAGGTCTGAGTCCCGGTCCAACCCTAGGGTCAGCTGTGTAAGATCGTTTGATCCGATGCTGAAACCATCAAAGATTTCTGAGAATTGATCCGCGACGATGACGTTAGAGGGTATTTCACACATGACGTAGACTTCCAAACCATTCTCCCCTTGTTTTAAGCCATATTCGTTCATGACCTGGATGACCTTACGTCCTTCCTCAGGGGTTCGACAGAAGGGGATCATGGGTTTAATGTTGGTCAGTCCCATGTCGTTGCGTGCTTTCTTCAGAGCGATGCATTCCAGGCCGAAGGCTGGTTTGTATGTCTCATCATAATACCGGGAGGCTCCTCGCCATCCGATCATCGGGTTGTGTTCCTCAGGTTCGTAGAGGTATCCGCCGATCAGGTTTGCGTACTCGTTTGTCTTGAAATCAGACATCCGAACGATCACATCATAGGGGTAGAATCCTGCGGCGATCTTGGATATCCCACGTGCGAGGGTGTCGATGAAGAACTCGACTTTGTTTTCGTAGCCGACGCTGCGTTCATCGATTTTCTTGATGACCTCGGCGATCTTCTTATCCTTCGAGGCTTTCTTCTTCAGCTCATCGTAGTGGATTAACGCAAGGGGATGAATACCAATGTGGGAGTTAATGATGAACTCCTCTCGTGCCAGACCTACACCGTTGTTCGGGATTTGTCCCTGCTGGAACGCTTGTTCTGGGACTCCGACGTTCATCATGATCTGGGTCTTGGTTTGGGGGAGTTGATCAAGTTTCACCTCATCGACATGATACTTTAGGAGACCGTCATAGATTCTGCCGACTCCCTCTGAACAGTCAATGGTGACCTTGGAGCCGTTCTTGATGAAGGTTGTTCCGTTTCCTGTACCAATCACACAGGGGATCCCCAGTTCTCTGGAGATGATCGCAGCATGGCAGGTTCGTCCACCGCGGTTGGTCACAATCGCTCCAGCGATCTTCATAATCGGCTCCCAGTCTGGGTCGGTCATATCTGTGACCAGGACCTGGCCTTTCTTGAACTGACTGATGTCTTTTGCATTCTCAATGACGTTGACTTCTCCTTGTCCGATCTTACTGCCGACTGCTTCACCCTCGACCAGTAGTTTTCCTTTCTCATCTAGGACATAGGTCTTCATGGTCGCCATGTCTTTCTGCGAATGGACCGTCTCTGGGCGTGCCTGGACGATGAACAACTCCTTGGTCTGTCCGTCCTTTGCCCATTCGATATCCATGGGTTTCTTGTAATGATCCTCAATGATGCATGCCCAGTTGGCAAGCGTCAGGATCTCATCATCGTTGACAACGAATTTTGCTTTATCCTCAGGGGATACCTTTGTTTGTTTCGTACCGGTTGTCCCGTAGATGAGACGTTTTTCTTTTGAGCCAAGTTTCTTTTCCAGAATCGGCTTGAATCCTTTCAGTAACGTTGGTTTGAACACGTAGAACTGGTCTGGATTGACGGCTCCTTGCACCACGTTTTCCCCAAGTCCATACGCACCAGTGATGTACACCGCGTTGGTAAACCCGCTCTCTGTGTCAATTGAGAACATGACTCCGGAGCAGGCAAGGTCTGAGCGGACCATCTTTTGGACACCTACTGAGAGATACACGGAGAAATGGTCAAAGCCTTTGTCCACCCGATAGGAGATCGCACGATTCGTGAAGAGTGAAGCGAAACAATCACGGACTTTCTCAATGAGATCATCCTCTCCTCGGACGTTCAGATAGGTCTCTTGTTGACCAGCGAAACTCGCATCCGGGAGGTCTTCAGCAGTCGCACTGCTCCGGACCGCGACGTCGACATCCTCACCATAGCGGAACTCCATCTCCCGGTAATGTCGTCGGATGTCCTCCTCAAGCTCTGAAGGAATCGGGGTGTTTTTAATCAAGTTGCGTATCTTTTGGCCCCGGGCAGCTAGATCCGTCACATTATGAGTATCAAGACCCTTGAGGATTTCCTTAATCTTCACATCAATGCCTGCTTTCTCAATCATATATTTATAGGCATAGGCGGTAATCGCAAACCCTGAGGGAACCCGGACTCCTTTTTTCCCGAGGTTCTGAATCATCTCTCCCAGGGAGGCATTTTTCCCACCAACTGATGGCACATCATTGATGGTGAGATCTTCAAACCATTTTACAAACTCCTGCGTCATGGACAGCTCTCCTTTCATGAGGGAGGGTTATTACAAACTGACATATAAAAGCTTTTTACCACATCATTCAAAAAAATATTCGATACTTTCTATGGACTGAAACGTATAAATAAGAGGCCCCTCTATATGATATACTGTGGGGGAATAATGAAAAAGGAAACAATCTATTCAATTTTTTTCCTTATCACCTTTTTTCTTCCAATGGTCTCTGTTTGCCTTGTCAGTTCCATTTCACCATCTCAGTCATCACAAAACACTAGCAAAGATGACTGGTATTACCTTCCATCGTATCCGAACTACGCACCAGAAGGACTTCCTGATTTCGATCAACGACAAGATCACTGGAAAGCATCCGAGGGCATCTGGCGCTACGTTGGGGGTCTATGGTCGTTTTGTGGTCCCAGTTGTTTAGCTGATATTTTCTGGTGGTTTGACTCAAAACATGAGGATCCCGCTGGAGTCCCTGGCGATGGGAACAGCTCCTATCCTCTCGTAAGGGATTTACAAGCACCGGGTACACCAACTCCC
>Ga0113563_10001952_pt1 | contig 12131 bp, 9 predicted proteins | sample Mud3Dept3metaG_FD_80117 | JGI IMG/M metagenome (GOLD analysis project Ga0113563, IMG submission 80117) | Freshwater wetland microbial communities from Ohio, USA, analyzing the effect of biotic and abiotic controls - Mud 3 Core 4 Depth 3... | ecosystem: Environmental > Aquatic > Freshwater >...
GAAGAAACCAGTCGGCGCTGACGGAAAGGAGGGCCCCGGAGCTCATCTTGATGAAAGTCCGCCGATTCATTCTCGATTGCCTTCTGCTGCGAATCATACCCAACCTCCTCTATTTATTTTGACTATCCTCTCCGCGGCTCTGCGGCCTCGGCGTCTTCCGGGCGGGGGTGGCGGGAACGGATTCGATCGATGAGGGGGAATAACCCTTTGGGCAGGAACATGATGAGGGCGATGTAACTGATCCCCAGGAATACGACCCAGTTCTTGAAAAAATCGCTGAGGATTTCCTGGAAGATCACTACGATGGAGGCGCCCAAGAAAGGACCGATGAGGGTCCCCGGGCCCCCCAGGACCACGAAGAGCACGGCATCTCCCGAAAGGAACCAGCCTAACATTTCGGGGGCCACGGCTTTCTCGTGAAGCGCGGTCAAGGCTCCGGCCAAGGCAGCGAAGAAGCCGGAGATCATAAACGCCGCGATGCGGTAATGACGGATCCGGTACCCCAAGAAACGGACCCGCACCGGGTTTTCCCGGATGGCCATGAATACATCTCCGATGGGCCTGCGGGTGATGATGAACAGGGCCAGGTAGGACAGGGCCAGCAGAATCAGTACGAAGTAGTAGAAATGCACCTCCGGCTTGATATTCAAGAATCCCAGGAAGGTTTCCCGGGGGATTCCCGATATCCCGTCTTCGGCGTTGGTAATTCTCAGGGGGTCGGACATGACCAGGAGCTGGATGGACTCGGTGAAGGCAAAAGATACGAGGAAGACGGCCACCGGCCCGACCCGGGAGCAGAGAAAACCCATGATCCATCCCATGAATAACCCCACGGCCAACGCTAGCATGATTCCGGGGAGGGCATCCTGGATATGCAGACCGGTGCGGACCATTAAAATAGCCACCGCATACGCTCCGCAGCCGATGAAGGTGGCGTGGCCGTAGCTGAAAATCCCGGTGTAGCCCAGCAGAAGATCATAGCTCATGGCGTAGAGCCCCAAGATCATCATGCGCACTACGATGTAGGTTAGGTAATCGGCAAAGGCCGTAACCTGGAAGATGGCCGGGAGAAAGGCCAGGATCGCCCCGATGGTCAGCAACGGGACCCAGGCCACCCTCTGTTTTTCCCCGCTCCATGCGGTTTGCCCGCCGGTCTCCATCGATTTACTCCAAAACCGCGCCCCGCCCAAAAAGACCCAGGGGTTTTATGATGAGAATCGCGATCATCACCGCGAAGGCCAAGATCTTGGCGACCATTCCGGTCATCAGCGCGGTGCCAAAAGCGATTACCTCCCCGATGATGATCCCGCTGATGACCACTCCCCCAAGGCTGCCAAGTCCGCCGAATATGATGACCACAAAGATGATAATCAATAATTCAAAGGCCATATTCGGGTCCACGCTCAAGATGGGGCCCGCCAGCACCCCGGCCATTCCGGCCACTCCCGTACCCAAGCCGAAGATCAGCGTATTGATCAAAGGGGCATTGGTTCCCAGGGCCTGGGAGACTTCGCTGTTCAGGGCGATGGAACGGACGAGAATGCCCAGGCCCGTGCGCATGAAAAGAAGATACAAACCGGCCATGACCAGGACCGTGAAAGCAATGACAAACAGCCAATATTTGGGATAAACCACCGGCCCTAGGGCCATGACCCCTTCCAGGGAAGGGGGAACATTGGCCAGTTGAGCGACGGCCCCCCAGATCATTTTCACCACTTCCTGCCCCACCAGGGCGAAGCCGAGAGTCAAGATCAAATTGTGGGTGAAATCCCGGCCCCATTGCACGAGACGGCGAATCCCCATCATCTCCAAGGCCGCTCCCAGGAGAAAATTCACCAGGAAAGCCGCGGGAAGGGCCAACCAGAAAGTTAGCCCCATCTTTCCCACCAGGGTCAGAGCCAGATAAGCCCCGAGCATGTAGAAAAGGCCATGAGCGCAGTTCACGATCCCCTGGAGCCCGAACACGATCGTCAGTCCGGAAGCCAGGAGAATGTAGATGGCGGCGATGGTCAGGCCATTCAATACCTGCATGATGAAGGTAGGAAAGGTCATAGCCCTCTTGGTGCCTCCAGAATCGATTCTCGGGGATTATTCCTCTGGCCCTTCGGATTCGCCCATGTCCACCCCCAGATACTGTTGAAGAAGGTCCGGGCGTTGACTGAGGGCCTTCATGGGCTCCTCGAGCTTAATCCGCCCTTTTTCCAGGATGTAGCAGCGATCGGCCACTTCCATGGCGGTATGGATGTTCTGTTCCACCAAAAGCATGGTGTGCTTTTGCTCTTTGATCTTCTGGAAGGCGCCGATTAAATTCTGAACCACAACCGGAGCCAGCCCTTCGGTCGGTTCATCCAGCAGGACCATCTCTTCCCCCGAGATCAAGGCGCGAGCCGTGGCCAGCATCTGCTGCTCCCCCCCCGAAAGGGTCCCTGCCATTTGCCGCTTTCGTTCGTTGAGCACGGGGAAAAGAGAGTAGATCCGGTTTTCTATTTCCCCCCATTTTTGTTGGCCCCGCTGTTTGAGGTTCAAGAAGGGAACTTTCAGGTTCTCGACCACAGTGAGCTCCACGAATAACCCTCGATCTTCGGGCACGTACCCGATCCCCAAACGGGCGATCTGGAAGGGGGTATGCCGGGTAATATCCTGGCCTTTGAAGCGCACGCGGCCAGCACGGGGCGGGGTCAAACCCATTATCGTTCGGAGGGTGGTTGTTTTCCCCATGCCATTCGGCCCGAGCAGGGCCACACACTCTCCCCCCTCCACATGGAGGTGGATGCCTTGAAGAATATGGCTTTCCCCGTAATAGGTGTGAATACTTTCCAGGTTTAGCATATTCCTCCACCCCTCGATGAGAAGGGGTTGCCGGGCTCATTTCCCCGGTACGTTCCCCAGGTACACGGAGCGGACTTCGGGGTTCTTATGAACCTCCCCGGGGCTCCCATCTACCAGTATGGAGCCGCGGTTAAGAACAATGACCCGGTCGGAAATCCCCATGACCACTTTCATGTCATGCTCAACCAGAAGGACGGTCACCGTCTTGGATAGACCCTTAATCAATTGAGCGGTCTCCTGGGTTTCTTCAGGGGACATGCCCGCCGTGGGTTCATCCAGGAGCAAAACTTCGGGGTCGCTCACGAGAGCCATGACAATCTCCAGCCTCCGCTTGTCCCCGTAGGCAAGGAGACCGGCTTTTTGTTCGCTTTGATCCAGGAGCCGCAGCTTTTCAAGATAACCCATGCAGAGATCCCGGATCGTCCTGGGGCCGAGATTGAGGCGGCCCCAGGGGGAGTTGGAGGTCCGGTATCTCCCCTGGGCGGCGATCTGCACGTTTTTCAGAACCGTGAGTTGGGGGAAAATACTGGAAATCTGGAACGTGCGGACGATCCGCCGCCGGAAAATGTTGGGAGCGGACAGGTGGGTAATGTCCTCCCCTTTGAAGAAGATTTGACCGGAATCCGGGGGAAACATTCCGGTAATCAGGTTGAAAAGAGTCGTCTTGCCCGCGCCGTTGGGTCCGATGATGGACTGCAGCTGATGTGGATAGAAAGGAAGGGTCAATCGGTGAATCGCAGCCAGCCCTCCGAAGTTCTTGCTCAAATCCTTCAACTCGAGGATGGGCATGTCGTTTTGGAACATACGGGTCAACTCCGCATCCCTTCCTGGTTGCCGTTCTAATGAAATACCTGGAGTGAGCAACCGTTGTGAAGCCAGGGGCAAGGTAAAAAATTCTACCCGACTTTCTTGACCCAGTCAATCGGAATTCCTTTTTTTCCGGGCGCGATCCCTGGTCTCCTTACACCATGAGGCAACGGGCCCGGGGAAGGCGCCGAACCTTTTCCCGGAGGCTAACCAGATGCAAATTTTTTCAACCGATTCATGGCCTCGGCCAGGCGTTGAACGGGATGGGTCAAAGCAATGCGCAGGTACCCTTCCCCGTATTTTCCGTACATCGACCCGGGGATGACCCAGACGTTGGCCTCTTCCAGGACTTTGAAGCAGAAATCCTTGGAGGTATACCCCTTGGGAATGGTTGACCACACATAGAAGGTGGCCTTCGGACTCTCCACTTCCAGGCGGATGTCCCGCAGCCCTTTTACTACCACATCCCGCCGTTCCTGAAAAGTCTGATTCCTTTTTTCCATGAAGTCAATGGGGCCGTTCAAGGCTTTGGTGGCCGCCACCTGCATGGGGTAGTACATGCCCCGGTCGGAATGAGATTTGATCTTGGCCATTCCGGCGATGATATCCTTGTTGCCCACAAGCATTCCCGTGCGCCAGCCGCAGGCGTTGTAGGATTTAGAGAGGGAATGGAGCTCCACCCCGACGTCTTTGGCTCCCGGCACTTCCAGGAAGCTTGGCGGCCGGCAGTCGAAGCAGACCTCGGAGTAAGGATTGTCCGAAACCACCACCACATCGTAGGATTTGGCCCATTCGACAAGTTTCTGGTAAAAATTCAGGTCTGCACTGGCTCCGGTCGGGTTGTTGGGGTAATTGACCCAGATCATTCTGGCCTTCTTCGCCACCGCCGGTGGGATGGCATCCAAGTCCGGAAGGAATCCGTTTTTCTTCAGGAGAGGCAGGAATTCCACTTCCCCGCTGGCAAGCTTGACCCCGGCCTCGTAGGAAGGATAGGCGGGGTCCGGAACCAGGGCCGTATCTCCGCAGTCCAGAAGACAGAGGTGGATGAGAAAGAGCCCCTCGCTCGACCCCAAGAGAGGAAGAACTTCGGTGTTGGAATCGAGCTGGACCCCAAACCTTCTCCCATACCACCCGGCGATAGCCTCTTTGAGCGGCCGGTTGGAGTAGAAGCTGGGGTAATGATGGTTGTCCGGGTGGAAAACGGCATCCCGGAGCGCCTCCAGCAAATGCTGGGGAGGGGTAACATCCGGGTCTCCCAGCCCCAGGTTGATCACATCCCGCCCCTCTTCCCGCATTTTGGTAAGACGCATATTCATTTCCGTGCCCAGATACCCCTTAAACAGGTCTAAACGTTTGGCGACTTGTGCCACTTTGGGATTCCTTTCTATTTTTATCATTTCTAAACGGCAAAGACTTTTTTCTCTCGCAGAGGCGCAGAGAATGCAGAGGAAAAGGCGAATATAAGGTTTCGATTATGGGAAAAAGGTCATTTCCCCTTCTGTGAACCATGCGGCTTAAGCGAAGCGGGCGAGAGAAAAAAGCATTTGTCTCTAATTATTCTAGATGCTTTCTTCTTCATACACATTGGCGATACAGCACAGGAAGGTCACCGGTTCCTTGTTGCTTTCGTTCCTCATGCTGTGGACTTCCATGGTGGGGATAAAGATGAAATCGTTAGGGCCCAGGACCTTTTCGCCAACCACCTTGTCCGTATCCCGATCGTGCTGGAAGCATCGGACGTGGCCGGTCAGGATGTACATGGTCTGGTAGTAAAGATGGTTGTGGATAGGAATTTCCCCTCCCGGGCCGATGGTGAAATAGCGGAGGCCGTACTCCACCGAGTCCTTGGGACCGGCCTGGGAGAGCCAGCGGATCCATACATCCTTCACCGGGTAGGGCTTGCCCTTGTAAGGGTAGGTGTCGATCTTCTGGTCCTTCTTGTCATTCACATTCATTACGATCATGGGTTTTTCCTTTCTATAAGAAAGTGTCAGTGTGAGTGTCAGGGTCAGTTTTTTCAGGGCGCGCGCCGCGCGCCCCTACTCCGAACTTCTTTTCCCTTCCATTCCGTGATCCGCATTCCGCATTGGCAGTTGTTTCGCCTGTAGTTCATTCCGCAATCCCAAATCCACAATCCGCAACTATAATTGTCCCGTATCCCCCCACTTCTCCAGCAATTTCCGGTATTCGGGATCCTGATACCTCTCGAGAGTAAAGGCCCGCGCATAAGACGGCAATTCGCTACCGGTGAGATGGGCGGCCAGCAGTTCTCCTGCGGCGCAGGAGGCCATGATCCCGTACCCCGATAGGGCTCCGATCATGTAGGCTCCCTTGACCGGCAAAGGTCCGATCAGGGGACGATTCTCCCGGGTCTTTGTGTAATATCCTCCGTCCACCACCGGCTTGGGCAGGCGGCCGAAGTAGGCGCTCAGGCCGGGGATCATCACCGCCAGTCCCCGGAAAACAATTTCGGGGTAATGGGGATCGACAGGGAAGGGGAAGACCGGTTGCACCGGACGGACATCATAGGTCCAAAGAGCAAGGACCACGTCGCTGTCCGGACCGCCCTCCGGACGGGCGTGAACCCCGGATGGAAACTCATTCAATAGATGTTGGGTCTCCTCGGAACGGGCCAGCGTGGCGCGCTCTTCTTCAGACCAAGGGAGCACTGCAGGATCGGTCCAGATCAAAAGGGGAGCATCCCGGCCGATCACCCGGAAGGGGTCCCGAAAAGCGATCTTGAGATGGAGTTCGTGAGAGACGGGAAGTTCAACTCCCATCATCCGGGCCACGTGCGGGAAGAATGGGCCGGCCGCGTTGACCAGGTTTTCGGTAGAAATCCGGATGTCCCCGCTTCCCTCCCGCAGATGCACGGCCTCCACCCGCCTGCCGGAAAGGTCCACCTTTTCCAGCCTTCCCTGGCGGAAAGCGGCCCCATGTTCCCGGGATTGCTCCAGCATGTACATCCCCAATTGCTGGGCGCTGAGCCAGCCGCAGCGCCGGGGATGGACCACCGCTACGGTATGTTTGGAGAGATAGGGAAAATTCTTTTGAATCAGGACCGAGTCGGTGATCAAATCCGATCCGATGGGCTGCCCCTCAAAGCCCTGGGATGGAGCGGGAAGATAGGAAGGGTCTCCGGGCTTCCCACCGTGGTAGCGGACTGCCCCGGCTCCCATGCTGGCGGCTTCCTCGGCCACCTGCTTAAAAGTTTGAATCCGGGCCGGGTCAGCGGTGGCGAAAAGGTAACCCCTTCGATTGAGGTGGAACCGGTTGCCGCTTTCCCGGGCAAGTCCCTCGATAATGTCGATGCTGCGGTTCATGAACCGGACCATGGCGTCGCCCGGCCCCGGCCACCAATTGCGGTAGCATTCGGTGGATTTATCGCTGGTCAGGGAGAGAGGGGAACCTTCATCCACGAGAACCACTTTCTTGATCCCGTGTTTGACGGTTAGATGGTAGGCGGCGGCGATTCCGGCGATCCCCGCCCCGCAGATCACAACATCGGCCGTTATCTGTCCCATAAGCTTTCCCGTTTCATAAAAGTTGACTCTTTATGTGGTCGATGAAATAGCGCACGTGCTGCTCCATGAGCCGCCCGGCCGTATCGGGATCCCTTTTCTCCAAGGCGGAATAGATATCTTTCAGCTGGCGGATGATTTCGGGGACCGGAATCACGCTGCTGAGGGAAGAGCCCCAGAGCCGGGCGCAGCGGCTGTGCAGGTTTTCCAGGATCTCCCGTAGAATCGGGTTCTGAGCTGCCTGGTAGATGATTTCATGGAACCGGGTATCGATCTCGATCAGATGTCGATGCCCCCCGTCTTTCAGGAGAATATCGGCTTCTTCGATCAATGATTTCATCTCGCTCAGCCTGTCATGGGTAATCCTCTTGGCCGCCACTTCACCGGCCAGCCCTTCCAGCTTGATTTTCACCTCGAAAGCCGAGCGGATTTCGTTGATGTCCACGGGCGCGACATAGGTCCCGAAACGGGGGATCACCGTGACCAGCTTCATCTCTTCCAGTTTCTTAACTGCCTCCCGGACCGGGGTCCGGCTCACTTTGAATTCATCGCAGAGGTCTTTTTCCGGAAGAGGTTTCCCGGGGGTATACTCCATGTAAACAATCCGGTCCCGGATTGTTTGAAAAATCTTTTCATGAGGGGCTTTTTTTTTATAATTCATTGAGATTTATAATGTTTTTTATAAACATTTTTGTAAAGTTTTATAGAAGTTTTACTTCAACCGAATAAATAAGTCAAGATATTTTTTCTCAGGCTTCGCAGGGAATTACGCTGATGCGGCAAGGGGGGACAGCCTTTGTCCTGCGAAAGGAGAAAAAGAATTTTATAAAACTGCGATTGATCATCACCTCGTCGTTTGCCTTGCCCAGTGACCTACTCGCTTCCCCCGCCCAATACTGCGTAAAGCCTTACCTGGTTGGCGATCCTCGCTAGGCGGACGGCGATCAGCACCTGTTCGGCCACCCGGAGGAAACGTTGAGCGTCGAGGACTCCCAGGTAGCTGTCCACTCCCTTGTTATAACGTAAATCGGAGAGGCGGTATGTTTCGGCAACGGCGTTCACCAGGGATTGCTGCGCCGCCAGCTGGTCTTCCGCCGTTCCCTCCACGGCCAGGGCATCGGCCACTTCCCTGAAGGCCGCCTGGATCGCTTTTTCGTATCGGGCCAAGGCGATTTCCCGGTCCACTTTCGTAACGGTCAACGCCGACCAGGTGCGGGCGTCAAAGATCGGCAAAACGACCTGGGCTGAGTAATTCCAGGTGTCGCTTCCGGCCTTGAAGAGCCCGGATAGTTCGGCGCTTGCGGTCCCGATTGCCGTGGTGAGACTGATGCGGGGGAAGAAAGCTGCCCGGGCAGCGCCGATGTTGGCGTAGGAGGCTTTCAGAAGATGCTCCGCAGAGAGGATGTCAGGGCGCTGCAGCAGAACCTCCGAGGACATCCCGGGGGATATTTCCTTCGGCGGGGTGACATTGCTTAAGGCCTCCGGCAACAGGTCGCGCGGCACAGGTGAGCCGACCAGCAAGTTCAGGGCATTTTCATCCTGAGCTACCCGGTTCGTGTAACGGGTGATGTCCACCCGGGCCGCATCCACCTGGGTTTGGGCCTGGCGGAGGTCCAGGGCGGTGGCGATTCCTTTTTCGTAACGCAGCCGGATTAAGTCGTAGGCGCCCTGCTGGGTCTCAAGGGTGGACTGGGCTAATTGGAGGGCCTCCCGGTCCGCGGCGAGGGTAAGATAGACGGTGGCAACTTCGGACACCAGCAAAATCTGGGCGCTGCGCCGGGCCTCTTCGGTGGCAAAATATTCTTCCAGGGCCCGTTCTTTAAGGCTGCGGATACGCCCGAAAAAGTCGATCTCCCAGGAATAGACGCCCAGACTAACGCTGTATTGCTCGGCGGTATAAGATTTCCCGGTAATCGAGAGGTCAGCGGGGACATGTTCCTTGCCGCCGCTGCCCACCGCATTGACCGTCGGCAGAAGTTCCGCGCGCTGGATGCGGTAAAGCGCACGCGCCCTTTCGACCGACAGGGCAGCTACCCGCAGGTCCCGGTTGTTGTTCAGGGCCGTTTCGATGATCCTCTGAAGCCGCTCGTCGGCGAAGAAATCCCGCCATTTTAGGTCATTAGCCAGCGGTGCGCCGGGTGCGGTCTGGGTCTCTTTGTAGGCCGGGCCGCTCGGCCAGGCCGGTGGAACCGGAGCTTCGGGCTGGGTGTATTTCGGGATCAGCGTGCACCCCGTCAGGAAGGCGAATAATCCGACCAGCAGAAATAGTTTTCTATGCATATCAGTGATCCTTCGCAGAGCCCGCCTCAGCCGGCTCGGCCGCTTCGGTTTGCCCGGTTTTTTTTCTTTCCATGAGCCGGTAAATCACAAAATAGAAGAGGGGAATAAAGAAAACCGCCAAAAATGTGCCGGTTGCCATCCCCCCCAGGACGCTGGTGCCGATGGCATTCTGGGCCCCTGCGCCGGCTCCGGTGGTCAGGGCCAGGGGCAGGACGCCGAAGCCGAAGGCCAGCGAGGTCATGACGATCGGCCGAAACCGTAATTTGGCCCCTTCCAGCGTGGCCTCGACCAACCCCATGCCTTCATGTATCTTGTTCATGGCGTACTGAACGATCAGGATCGCGTTCTTGGTGGTCAGTCCCAGGGTGGTCAAGAGCCCGATCTGGAAGTACACATCATTGGGCAGACCCCGGAACGAAGTAGCCAGGACTCCGCCGATGACTCCCAGGGGCAGCACGAGCATGATGGAAATGGGAATGGTCCAGCTCTCGTAAAGGGCGGCCAGGGCGAGAAAAATCACCACCATGGAGAACGCATAGAGCAAGGGCGCCTGTGAACTCGCCATCCGTTCCTGGTAGGAGAGGCCGGTCCAGTCGAACCCGGTGCCCTTGGGCAATTTCGACACGATCTCTTCCATGGCCTGCATGGCGTCGCCGCTGCTCTTCCCCGGCGCCGGGGCGCCCCAGATGTTCAGCGACGGGAAGGCGTTGAAACGTTCCAGCCGGGGAGAGGCAGACGTCCAGTGCCCGGAGGCGAACGAAGAGTAGGGACTCATCTTCCCCGCCGTATTCCGCAGGTAGAGTTTTTCCAGGTCTTCCGGCGCCATGCGGTGGGGGGCGTCGGCCTGGACAAAGACCCTCTTGACCCGGCCTCCCTGCATGAAGTTGTTTACATAGGCGCTGCCGAAGGCCGCCGAGAGGGTGGTATGGATGGAGGTGATGGGAACGCCCAGGGCGCCGGCCTTTCCCCAGTCCACGTCGACCCGGTATTGAGGAACATCTTCCATGCCGTTGGGCCGGACGGCCGTCAATCTCGGGTCCTTGGCGGCCATGCCCAGGAGCTGGTTGCGGGCCGCCATCAGGGTCGAGTGGCCCAGGCCGCCCCGGTCCTGCAATTGAAAGTCAAACCCGGTGGCGTTGCCCAGCTCGATGACGGGGGGGGGCGGAAATGCAAACACCATGGCGTTGCGGATCTTCGAAAACGCCGCCATGGCCCTTCCGGAAATGGCCTTTACCCTCAGGTCCGGCCGGTTGCGGACTTTCCAGTCCTTGAGCTTGATAAAAACCATGGCGTTGTTTTGTCCCCGGCCGGAAAAGCCGAAACCGGAAATGGCCATACAGGAATCCACCGCTTCTTTTTCATTCTCCAGGAAATAGCGCTGAACCTCCGCTGCGACCTTCTGGGTCTGCTGCAGGGTGGTGCCCGTCGGCATCAATACCTGAGAGAGCAGAATCCCCTGGTCCTCATCGGGGAGGTAAGCGGTGGGCATGCGCTGGAACAGGACCCCCAGGGCCGCCACGATCAGAAGGTAGACGAGCAGGTAGCGGACCTTCTTGGTAAGCATGTGGCCGACCAGGGCCTGGTATTTGTCCCTGACCCAGAAGAAGATGCGGTCGAACCACTGGAAAAAGGGGCGGAAAAGGGAGAACCCGGACTCCGCCGCCTCATGCCCCTTCTCCACCGGTTTCAGGAGCGACGCGCAGAGAACCGGGGTCAGGATCAGGGCCACCACGACCGAGAGAAGCATGGAGGCGATGATGGTGACGGAAAACTGGCGGTAGATCACGCCCGTGGAGCCGCCGAAGAACGCCATGGGGCCGAAGACCGCCGAAAGCACCAGCCCGATTCCGATCAGGGCGCTGGTGATCTGGCCCATGGACTTCCGGGTCGCTTCCTTGGGCGGGAGTCCCTCCTCGCTCATGATCCGCTCGACGTTCTCCACCACCACGATGGCGTCGTCCACCAGGAGGCCGATGGCCAGCACCATGGCGAACATGGTCAGCATGTTGATGGAGAACCCGAAAAGCCCCAGAACCGCGAAGGTCCCCAGGATCACGACCGGCACGGCTATCGTCGGGATCAGCGTGGCCCGGAAGTTCCCCAGGAAGAGATACATGACCAGAAAGACCAGCAGAATTGCCTCCAGGAGGGTCTTGACCACCTCCCCGATGGCCACCTTCACGAAGGGCGTCGTGTCATAAGGGTAGATGACCTTCATGCCGGCGGGGAAATACCGGCTTAACTCCTCCATCTTTGCTTTTACGGCATCGGCCGTATTCAGGGCATTGGCGCCGGCCGCCATCCGGATGGCCAGAGCCGTGGAAGGCCTGCCGCTGTGATTCACCTCGACATCGTAGAATTCGGTTCCCAGTTCGGCGCGCCCCACATCTTTGATCCGAACGATGGAACCGTCTGGGTTGATGCGGAGGGGGATGGCGGCAAACTCATCCGGAGTTTTGAGGAGGCTCTGGACGACGATGGAGGCGTTCAACTGCTGCCCTTTGACCGCCGGTATCCCGCCGAACTGCCCGGCGGAGACCTCCACGTTGTAGGCCCGGAGCGCTGTAATGACATCCTCCAGGGTCAAATGATAATTCGTCAGTTTGTTGGGATCCAGCCAGATCCGCATGGCATACTGGGATCCGAAGATCTCGACCTCGCCCACCCCCGGCACCCGGGCCAGGACTTTCTCGA
>Ga0113563_10001953_pt1 | contig 12130 bp, 14 predicted proteins | sample Mud3Dept3metaG_FD_80117 | JGI IMG/M metagenome (GOLD analysis project Ga0113563, IMG submission 80117) | Freshwater wetland microbial communities from Ohio, USA, analyzing the effect of biotic and abiotic controls - Mud 3 Core 4 Depth 3... | ecosystem: Environmental > Aquatic > Freshwater >...
ATTCTCAAACTATTAAATGGCAAAACTCCTAAACTGAATAAAACTAAGCCATTTAGCCATGTATCAATACAGCCGATTAGCCATGTAAATTTAGAGGATTATCTTTATCAACAGGCTGAATGATAGGATTTAAATATTTCATATATTTACGGCTCATGTATTAAAATCAAAATTATTATAAACGAAAAAAGAATATGGTTAATGTTAAAAAAACTAAAGGGACCATCGCCATACTTACAGGCGGCGGTGATGTACCGGGGTTGAATCCGGCTATCAGAGCTATTACAATCCGTGCTTTAAGGGAAGGATACCAGGTAATAGGCTTGAGACGTGGCTGGGGTGGCCTGCTGGAAATTATCCGTGATAAAAAGGCTGATAACAGTAACAAATTCCTATACCTTACTGAGGATATTGTTAATAAGGCAGGCAGGACAGGAGGGACTTTCCTTCATACATCAAGAACCAGACCGAGTCATGTTCCACAGGCCATTGTACCTGCTCATATAAAAGATAAATACACAAAAGAAATAAATGATCTTACTCCGGAGATCCTGAAAAATCTGGATTTCCTGGGAGTCGATTTCCTCATTCCCATTGGTGGTGATGATACTCTCAGTTATGGAGTACGGATGTACCAGGAAGGTGTGAAGGTTATAGCTATACCAAAAACCATGGATAATGATGTTCCGGGAACAGATTACTGTATCGGATTCAGTACGTGTATAACACGAACCATCAGTCTTTGCAATACACTCAGAACTTCTGCAGGATCGCATGAAAGAATCCTGATTATTGAAGTATTCGGACGTTATGCCGGCTTTACTGCTATGCTGCCCACTATGGCCGGAGCCGCGAACCGTTGTGTAATACCTGAATATAAGTTTAAAGTGGATCATTTAACCGAATTATTGGTGGATGACCGGAACAGGAATCCAAGCAAATATTCCATTGTGCTTGTTTCTGAAGGTGCCATGATGGATGAACATGATGAAATGATTTTCTCAAACAAGGAAAAGGATATGTTCGGGCATGCCAAGCTGGGCGGCATAGGGGATATAATATCTGAAAAGATTAAAGACCTTTCTGCTGACTATAATAATGGCCAACGTATCAATGTCATAAACCAGCGACTGGGATATCTGGTCAGGGGAGGTGACCCTGATGCCATTGATTCAATAGTTCCAATGGCTTACGGAAACCTTGCTCTTGACATGATCCTGAAAGGAATCCATGGTCGTCTGGTGGTACTGAGAAATGGGAGGTATGATAATGCTCCTCTGGATGTAGTAACGAGTTCCAAGAAACTGGTAGATGTGAAAAAACATTATAATGTAGAAAGATTAAGGCCTCATTATAAAAGTTTTGAATTCCAGCCTTTATTTATCATGACAGGAAGTTCTTAAGAAAATAATCTATTTAATTTAAACGGGGCTGCTTCGGAAGTTCTTTAACTTCCAACACAGCCCCGTTCTTTTTATAGATTTTCTAAAATGCAGGACTATCTTGAAACGTAAATCCAGGAATCAGGAGTAACTGCTGTCCTGATTTTATCCAGATTATTTATTGCTTCTCTAAGGGACGAATAAGTTCCTGATGCAACCAGGTTCCAGTAACCCATCTGAACAATTTCAGACCTGTAACCCATTCCTGTTACTTTGGCCGACCAGTCATCTGCATATTTGGGAGTTTTAAAACTACCGGTTATTATATAAAATGTTCCGGCTGCTGCACCTGAATATTTCCTTCCTTTACCGGAAATCTGTGATTCATAATAATATATAATCGAATCAATCTTTGCCTGGGATTCCATTTTTATTTTTTCCAGTTCATAGAAATGCTCACTTTCAATTCCCGCAAGCTCCCTTTCAAGGTTTGCAGCATATATATCCAGCGTATCACTCCCTTTTCCAAGTATTCTTTCATTGACGAATTTACAACCGGAAAAGGTGATTAAAACGAGTATCAGAACGGTTAGGATTTTTTTCATTGTTAATGATTTAGGGAATAATAGGTAACAGTTAATGCAAATCTAATCATTTACAGGCTAAAACAATAATTTTCAGATTATAATGAATTAACAAACTGTTAATTAATGAAAATCACTGTAAAATAAAATGATCTCCCCGGGAAAATACGTTAAATTTACAGGACATTAAAACAATATTTAAATAAAATGACAAATCTTAGTACAAGGTACATGGGACTTGACCTGCGAAATCCATTGATTGCGGGTAGTTCAGGTATGACTGATAACAAAGAAAATATTTTGAAATTTGAAAAATGGGGGATTGGAGCAGTTGTTTTAAAATCTCTGTTTGAAGAGGAAATAATTATTGAAAAAAAATCAAATTTAAACCGTATGGGATCAGGAGGATTTCTGTACCCGGAAACGGTCGAATTTTATGAATATGAAGAGGGTCCTCAAGAAAGTACGATGGAGTATCTCGAGCTGATCAGGGACCTCAAAAAATCAACAAGTATTCCAGTCATTGCCAGCATCAATTGCATTACAGCTAAACAGTGGATACATTTTCCGAAGGAAATGGAAAATGCAGGTGCCGATGGAATTGAATTAAACCTTTTTATACTTCCTTCAGATCTGAACCGTTCGGCAGAAGAAAATGAAAAGATTTACTTCCAGATCATAGATGAAGTTGTCAGACAGGTTAAGATACCGGTCGCGGTCAAGATCAGTTATTATTTCAGTAATCTTGCGACCATGATTAAACATCTTTCTGAAACAAAAATTTCAGGAATTGTACTTTTCAATAGATTTTACAGCCCGGATTTCGATATTGATACATTTGATCTCACATCAGGTAACGTTTTAAGCTCTCCCGGAGATCTGGCTATATCCCTGCGCTGGATTTCCATTATGGCTGAAAGAGTATCCTGCGACCTGGCTGCTTCCACCGGGGTTCATGATGGAAATGCATTCATCAAGCAGTTACTTGCCGGTGCCAAAGCAGTGCAAATCACTTCAGCTCTGTACAAATATGGAGCAGAACATATTGAAAAGATGCTGGCAGACCTGGGAGCCTGGATGGATAAACACAAATTCACTTCCATTGATCAGTTCAGGGGTAAAATGAGCCAGTCCAAAAGCACTAATCCGGCATCCTATGAAAGAGTCCAGTTCATGCGATATTTCAGAGGATATCCTGCAAATTTGTGATCCATTTTTTAGGTTTAGTATTTTCTGATAACGCCAAAATATCCCTGGAATGAATGATATTTCTTCTGAATCATTCAGACAAGCCATCCATGATTTCTCATATCTCATTGAGAATGAATACCCGCGTAATGCAATATTAAAACTTATTGGTGACCGTCATTTGCTCAGTAAGACACAGAGAACATTATTGAACAGGGGAATAATAAAGAAAAAGGATGCAGTCAACAGGTATAAGAAACTGGCTTCCGGGATAAAGGATTCTGTTCTGTACATCGATACGTATAATGTTTTATTTATCCTGTCGAACTATTTATTGGGCAGGCTTGTATTTATTAGTACCGATGGATTCATCAGGGATGCCGGGGAAGTTTACGGTAAGCTCCATCGTGAAAAAATTTTCCTGAAATCAATCGAGCTTCTAATGAATTATCTGGGAAGCAATATGCCTTCTGAGACAAATTTTTATATTGATAGTCCGGTTGCATACAGTGGTGACCTTGCTGAAAAACTAAGGGACTCTCTTAAGGATAAAAATCTGAAAGGGAATGCCTTCACTGTGAATAATCCGGATAAAGAACTGATCACAAAAACGGAAGGGATCATTGCAACTTCAGACTCAGAAGTTATGAATGAAACAGTTTGCAGGATTTGTGATTTACCTGCAATGGTTTTAAATTCAAGATATCAGATTCAGTTATTGGACCTGAGAGAAATCCTGTCAGGCCAGATCCCTGGCATCGGGAGGCATCCAGTGTGAATCCATTCCTTCCCATTTAATGGTACAACCAATGGGATTAGTAACTTGCACACTCACCGGCCTGCCTTCTATGAGTTCATTAAGTGTCCTGTCCAGGTCATTAACCGTACTCTTCGATGATTCACGGGGATTATCAACCCCCCTGCCTGTATACACCAATTCCCGTTTTTCATTAAAAATGAAGAAATGAGGTGTCCGCAGAGCCCCATAGGCACGGGCAATGTCCTGGCTGGCATCATACAGATATAGCCATGGGAAATGAAGCTGATCCATACGTTTGATCATATTCTCAAAACTGTCCTGTGGATATGTATTTGGACTATTAGAGTTAATACCGATAAATCCAACACCTTTATCTTTATATTTTTCAGCCGTCTTCCTTGTCATCTCATCAGATCCGATGACATAGGGACAATGATTACAGGTAAAAAAGATAACCAGGAATCTTTCTTTAAAATCAGCCAGTTTATATGTTTTTCCATCGGTTGCCGGTAGCTCAAAGTCTGGCGCTTTTTTCCCAATTTGTAATGTATAAGCCATGATATCTGAATTATGTAAGTGCAAAATTATTTATAATAATTCTTAATATAAACATAAGGAGTAAGTTTTATCGGATATTTAACAACCTGTTTTTTAATGAAATTCCGTTTACAGACTAATATTGGTGTTAGTGAAATCGTTTCTCATTTAAGGCGCGTTTTAATAAGACTTAAATCATTGATCCCCGAAAATGGGAATTAAGGAATATTTATAACTTAACAGGTTATATGTTAACGGTGAAAAGATATTTGTATTTACTGTATCTTATTTTCTCTCTGTTAACTGTACCTTTATTTTGTAATGCACAGATCCGGGAAACAGTAGAGGATTCCATTCATATATTTTCTGGAAAACTCGTTGATTCCCAGACAGGAGAACCTGTTCAGTTTGCGCATGTGTATAATCAGACTCAAAGTTACGCTATGATCAGCGACACACTTGGGTATTTCAGTATACCGGTTAACCTGGAAGATCTGCTTGTTGCTACTGCAATAGGATATTATAATCTGCCCGTTTATGTAAACGACTCAATTTATGTGTTAAACAAATTTCACACCTATAAAATGATTCCGAAAATTTATAACATCAGGGAGATAAATATATCAGTATTAGGTACATATGAACAGTTCAAATATAAATTTCTAAACCTTGATGTTCCCGATCTTGAAAATCCAATAAATCCAACTATCCTGAGTGATATTTTGGCCGGTATCGACACGACTGATTTGATTCAACCAGCCGGAATTATGAGCCCAATAACCGCCATTTACAACGCGGTCAGTAAGGAAGGTAAGTCGTTAAAAAAGCTTAAAAAAATCCAGGAAGAAGAGGAATTTCTTAAACAGGTCGAGTATAAATATAACATGGCAATGCTTGAGAGGATTACAGGTATGAAAGGATTAGAATTAAATGATTTTATCAGTTTTTGTAATTTTAACCATAAGTTCTTATTGAGTGCCTCTGAATACGAAATAATAGAAGCAGTGCTTAAAAAGCTCGACGAATACAGGGAAAAATACCCCCGTGATTAATTCCATTTGCCGATATAAATTCTGACGGGAATTTCAGGAAGTGCACAAAATAAAATATAAGTTTTAAAATGAATTTATTATTACCGAAATATAGTGATATAGTTGATGCTCATGAACGCATCAGGGAATATATCCATAGAACACCGGTCATGACCTCGAAGAGCATCAACTCAATTTTCAAATCAGAGTTATATTTTAAATGTGAAAATTTCCAGAAGGTAGGTGCATTCAAGTTCAGGGGTGCAACCAATGCAATTTTGTCGTTATCTGAAAATAAAATGAAAAATGGTGTAGGCACGCATTCTTCTGGTAATCATGCTGCAGCGGTTTGCATGGCTGCAGGATTACATGACATACCTGCATATATTGTGATGCCTCATACAGCTCCTGCAATTAAAATTAAAGCGGTAAAAGGATATGGGGGTAAAATAACTTTTTGTGAACCCACACTTGAATCAAGAGAAACTGTAATGCAAAAAATTCTGGACGAAACCGGGGCTGTTTTTATTCCACCATTTAATGATTTCGGGATTATTTCAGGGCAGGGAACAGCAGCTAAAGAATTGATTGAGGAAACCGGTTCACTTGATATCGTAATGGCACCAGTCGGCGGAGGTGGACTTGTAAGTGGCACTGCAATTGCTGCTAAGGGGATATCTCCGGGGACTAAAGTCATTGCCGTGGAACCTGCCAATGCTGATGATGCATACCGATCGTTTCATGCCGGGAGGATTTTTCCATCTGTGAATCCCAAAACCATTGCCGATGGACTTTTAACATCCCTTGGACCACTTACTTTCGCTGTAATCATGAAAAATGTAGATGATATTGTTACAGTATCTGAATCATCTATCATTAATGCTATGAGAATAATTTGGGAAAGAATGAAGATTATTGTAGAACCATCCGGAGCAGTTCCGCTTGCAGCACTAGTGGAGGAAAAGGTGGATTTTCAAGGAAAACGGATAGGAATCATACTTTCCGGAGGGAATGTTGACCTCGATAAACTTCCGTTCAGTCGAACCTGAGATAGGTTAATAATGGATAATGATCGGATAACTTTAAACGGACTCTTTCAGTATAAATGGCAGTCATATCTGACTGATGTAAAATATAATCAATCCTGAAAGTAGGGAAAATACCAGAATATGTACTTCCTATACCGTATCCTGCTTCAATGAATGAATCGGATAATGATGATTTAATCTTTTTATAGGTATAGGAGACCGGGGTATCGTTAAAATCGCCACAAATAATAACAGGATAAGGCGATTCTGATATTTTTTCTGAAAGTATATCCGCTTGCTGAGCACGTTTGACAAAAGCATTCTTTAGCCTGTGAGAGATATCAAGTATCTCATTCAATTGCTGATCACTGTATCTGAGGCTGAGACTATCCAGAAATGAATAATTACGAACATTCAGATGTACGGATTGAAGATGGTTGTTAAATATTCTTATCGTATCACCATTTATATTCACATCAGTATAAATAGAGATGTTGAAAGTATTTTCATAACGGGAAATCCCTTTCCCGACAATGGGATATGAACTGAAAGTAGCGATGCCATAATTGGAATTCTGGCCTTCACCTATTGTGTAATAAACGTGCCTGTAAGGAGTATTTTTTAATGCTTTGTAAAGTCCTGATGTTGAAAATCCCCCTTTTTCCTGCGTATAATATTCCTGAAAACAGATTATATCAGGATCTTCTTCATTGATAAATCTCAGGATACTATCTTTTGCTCCTTTAAACCGTGCCCAGCTGTAAATATTAAAGGCACGTACATTATATGTAAGTATTTTAATTGTCCGGTTATCTTCACGGTAATCACGGACATATTTTTCTTTTATTTCTTTTTCCTTAAGAAATTTAAAATTAAGCTGAATGATACTGGTCAGTACATTCCATCCTGTGATTATGGCTATAAGTGAAATTAGAAATTCCTTTTTTCTGAAGGTGAGCCAGAAAATAATTAATAAAATATTTGTGGCGAGTAAATAAGGATAAACCAATCCAAGAAATGCAAAATGCCAGATTTTTTCCGGACTGATAAAGACTGAAACGTGAGACAATATCAGGACAATGGCCAGTAATATATTGAAATACAGTACAATTCTGTAAACCAGTCTCTTCAATTGAAAATTTTTACAAAAATATTAGTTTTTACTCTGTCTGAAAAGGATATCCTTTTCTTGTTTCGTCAGGCTATCGTATCCTGATTTGGCAATTTTATCCAGGATCCGGTCGATTTCAACCTGCTCTTCTTTCTTTCTGATGTTATAATCATAATCAGTTTCAGATCTCCGGTGGGTGACGGTAACTTTAGGTTTTGGCTTGAAAAGTCCGATGATCGCATCGAGGAATCGGCTTAATCCCCTTGTCATATCCCGGCCTTTACGGTACTGGAGAATGAATAGAAATCCAAACAACGCCCCACCGATATGAGCTATCTTACCTCCTGTGTTTATTGAAAAGTCAAAAAGAGATGTAACAAGGAATCCTATAATAGCAATATAAATAATTTTTACTCTGCCTATAAAAAGCAGGTAAACAGAATAATTAGGTACATAAACAGAGATTGAAATCACAATTGCCATGACCGCTGCTGAAGCTCCCAGGGCATAAGACATTTGAAGCTGTTTAAAGAAAACAGGGAATATATTGTATGCAAGAATGTAGAGGAAAGCCCCGGATAATCCTCCAAGGATATAAACACCTACCAGTTTTTTCCCGTCAAGATATTCCAGGAAAATACGTCCAAACCAGTATAACCATAACAGGTTAAACAGAATATGTAAAAAATTTTTGTGCAGGAACATATATGTGATCGGGGTCCAGGGTTTCCGGATCAGAAGCTGAAGATCAGCAGGAACTGCAAAGGTTAACAGGAAAGCAGAATAGGAATCATGACGGTTCAATAGAAAATAAAATATCTCGACCAGATTTACCAGAATGAAAATAGCGAGATTTAAATATATCAGTTTGGTAAGATTTGACCCGGATTTAAAAGTTTGTTTTATTTCGTCGATGATACTCATAAGAATCAATAATAATCACGGGTGGTTGATTTCCAGATTTTTATAAGTATGAAACCGAATATCATGCCCCCAAGATGTGCAAAATGTGCAACATTACTGCCAGGCATACTGAAACCATATACCAGTTCAAGGACTCCCATTGCAATGACCATATATTTTGCCTTTATTGGGAAAAACGGGAAAAATATGAGAACAAGGGGCATGTTTGGGAAGATCATCCCAAATGCAAGCAATACACCATACACTGCACCTGATGCACCAACGGTGGGGATATCTATTTTAGACTTCACCAGCTTATTAGCAAAATCAACTGCTTCATTAGTATAAGAAGGATTTGACGGATCAGCAGACCAGGCCTGTATAAAGTCAAATAGCTGGGGTGAAGATTTTGGTATATGTTCTTTTAAAAATCCGGCAAAAACTTCAGCCGAAGGAGTATTTGTCAGGGCAGTAACATCTCTGAGAAGTGAGGACATTTCCAGGTGAGTCACAAAAATATGCAGTGTTGCTGCTCCCAGGCCCGTGAATAAATAATAAATCAAAAAACGTTTGCCGCCCCATACCTGTTCGAGCACACGGCCGAACATCCATAACATGAACATATTCAGAAAAATATGTGTAACTCCTCCGTGCATGAACATATGAGTGACAAACTGGTAGGGACGGAAATATTCAGATTTGAAATAATGGAGGCCCAGGAGATTGTTCAGATCGATATTCATTACACGGTTGAGCACAAGTGTTGCAAGGAACATCAGGACATTTATGATTAAAAGATTCCTCAATACGGGTGGAATGCTTGCCAATCCTCTGCCTGGGTTATACATTTTTTGGTTTTATCGGTTGAACCTTCTTTCAATTTCTTCTGAGGCAAATATAGTAAATACGATTTTACCATCAGGTAACTGACCCGGATTGGAGCAGGTAAATAATGAATCAATCAGGTCTCTCATCTCAATGTCGGAAAGAACTTTCTGGTAAGAAATTGATGATGCTCTTGCCATTGACAGTGCCAATCGTTCCCTTGCCTTGACTTTTATATCCGACTGGCATTGCTTATATTCTTCGAGAAAACACTCAATCATGCTTTTGGGTTCAATTTGTTCCACGTCTGCCGGGAAACCATTAATCACGATATTATTATTACCCAGATCCCGGATGTCAAATCCCAGCTGGGTAAAATCATCCAATAAATCCATCATAGTAGTATGATCTGCTGCATTCAATTCAATTGATGTCGGAAATAATTCCTGTTGTGCCAGACCCTTATGTGTTTGCAATGTATCAAGATATTTTTCAAAAAGGATTTTCTCATGGGCACGCTTCTGGTCAACCACCATCAGTCCGGATTTTACAGGGACCATTATATACCTGTTTTTAAATTGTATGAGTTTGGAAATCAGAACAGCTTTACCGGTATCAATCAATGTATTGAAATCATGGCCAGATTTGTCATCAGTTTGTCTCGTCCCCTCATACAACCTTTCCCAGTTTTTAACTGTGTCACGGTGGAAAGAAGTATCTTTTCCCGGTAATCGGGAAGAGTCGTTGGTAAATGGATTGAATTCCGGATTGATTTGAATTTCAGGAATTTTGACTTCCTGGTCCTTATTAAAAACCGGGATATCAATCACACCTGTGATGTCAAAATCAAGAGCGGGGACCATGTTATGCTTGCCCAATGCTTCCCTTACAGTAGACATCAGGATCTGGAAAACAGACCGCTCTTCCTCGAATTTAATTTCTGTTTTAGTAGGGTGAATATTGATATCAATGGATTCCGGTCGGGTATTAAAATAAATGAAATAGCTGGGAACTGCACCAGCTGGGAGGACTGCTTCATATGCTTCAAGTATGGCTTTATGGAAATATGGATGGCGCATATAGCGGCCATTCACAAAGAAAAATTGTTCCCCAAAAGTTTTCCTGGCTGAGTCTGGCGTTCCAATAAATCCTGTTATTTCAATAATGCTGGTTTCAGTTTTTAAAGGTATCAGATTCTGGTTAATACCTTTTCCAAAGATCCCAATGATACGCTGTTTAATGTTTCCCGGGGGAAGATTATAGATTTCATTATCGTTGTGTATCAATGTAAAGTGAACAGACGGGCGTGTCAGGGCAACATGAATAAATTCATTGATTGAATGTTTCAATTCAATAGACTGGGTTTTGAGAAATTTTCTTCTGGCGGGCACATTAAAAAAAAGATTCTTGACAATAAAAATACTTCCTGCCGGGCAGGAGACAGGTTCCTGGTTTTTTACTGCTGATCCGCTGATCTCCAGCATGGTGCCAACTTCATCTTCAGTCCTGCGGGTCTTCAGGACCACTTCGGATACTGCTGCGATGGATGCCAGTGCTTCACCACGAAATCCCAGTGTATGAATGGCAAAAAGATCTTCTGCCCTGGCGATCTTGGAAGTGGAATGCCTTTCGAAAGCCATACGGGCATCTGTTACGGACATACCGCAGCCATTATCGGTAACCTGAACCATGGTCTTACCTGCATCCCTGATAATGACTGACAGATTTGATGCACCTGAATCAATGGCATTTTCCATTAATTCCTTGACAACTGAAGCGGGACGTTGAATGACTTCTCCTGCGGCAATCTGGTTAGCCACCGAATCGGGCAATAATCTGATGATATCTGGCATGCGCTAAAAGAAAAACAAAAGATAGGAGATTAACAAAAGGAATATAAATATGATGATCAGCCTTATGGTAGATTGCCTGCTGGTCTTTTTTTTCCCCAGACGACGTTCGGAAATTGAACCTCGAATAATGGTCCTTTTAAACTGGCCATCATCTAAATTAACCCCCATTTTCTTTTCAGCCTCACGAATCCTTTCCTGCATTTTTTCCTTACGCTCATCATAGTAGATGGGTTCGTAATGAAACTGTCTGGGTTTGGCCAATCTGAAAAATTTGGGTAATGCCATGACTTTTAATTTACAAGGCAAAATTAGCTAAATAATTTAAAATGGATGTCAAAAATAATATTGAAAGAGAACCGATATTCTGGAAGTTGGGGGATTAACGTATGGAGAGTATAAAATCGAAACTTGAGAAAAACGAAACTCGAAACAAAAACGAAAATCGAAATCTCGAAACCGCGAAACCTTGAAACCGCGAAAGAAGAAATAAAAACGAAACCTCGAAACCTCGAATAACGAAAGACGAAACCTTAATACTAATAATTATGGCGAATTATAGTGAACTTGAGGACAGGTGCTTTGAATTTGCTAGAAGAGTAAAGATACTAATTAAGTCCTGTAAGATGAATGTAACGAACTTGAAAATTGCCGGACAATTGATGGATTCCTCTGGTTCCGTTGGTGCTAATTATATCGAAGCGAATGAAGGATTGAGTAAAAAAGATTTTATTTACAGGATACGGATTTGCAAGAAAGAATCAAAAGAATCACATTTCTGGTTGCGATTACTCGATTGTGAAGAAAATGATCTTGGTGAACAAAAATCTTTAATCAATGAATCGATAGAACTGATGCTGATATTCGGCGGGATACTCAAAAAGTGCAAGAACTCATAATGTATATTTATTTTTTAAGCTTTCGATTTTCG
>Ga0113563_10001954_pt1 | contig 12128 bp, 13 predicted proteins | sample Mud3Dept3metaG_FD_80117 | JGI IMG/M metagenome (GOLD analysis project Ga0113563, IMG submission 80117) | Freshwater wetland microbial communities from Ohio, USA, analyzing the effect of biotic and abiotic controls - Mud 3 Core 4 Depth 3... | ecosystem: Environmental > Aquatic > Freshwater >...
ACCCCTTTCGAGAGTTACTCCAAGGCTGCTGAACCCAGCACCCGGACGCGCAACACGATGGCTAAGAACTACAATGACCTGACGCGGACAGAAAAGACGGAGCTCTCGAACAAGATACTCGCTCAGTTGCAGTCTGGTGAAGAGATGGTTAGTGAAGCTCAGAAGCCTAATTACTTGGCCTTGGTGGATTCGATCAGAGCCGCAGCCAGCGACTTCGCCCTGGTTGGGCGTGCACTTGAGGACATCCGCGTCAACGCAACGGCGGCGTTAGGAGTCGCCGTCATTTTCGACGACGCCGAAGCGGACGTCGTAATGCAGAATAACCATGTGACGGGAGGCATAGGGCTCTACGGCGTTCCGAGCAAGGATTTCACGACCGATGAAATGTTATCGATCCTCAAGGCCCTCATGAAAAGTTGGGAAAAGGCAGTCCGAATCTCGCCTATTGGCCGATCATTCTATTTGAACCGTAACCACCTAGACAGGGTCTGGCTCGGCAGAGAGATGGTTGAGACGATCTCCAAGTTGGCTGTGACCGGAGGCATCCTTGACGGGCTTTACGCGGAGTTCTTTGCCGGAGAAAACGTGTTTGAGACACTGGATAACCATATCTGCGCATCCAGCCTCGCGTTCCATTCGAACCATTGGACCACAAGAGAAGCGGGAAAGATCCTTGCAGTTGTCCTCGGTGAAATCGCTGCCTTCACGGGGAATCGGGTTATCAAGTTGAACAAGATATCCTACTATCTGGGCGATCCACCCGGAGAGGCGGCTAATCTGAGGATAACCCTCGAACACATCTGATGTGCTCGCTCGATACGGCGGCGAAGAGTTTGTCTGCATCTTGCCTAACGCGGATGAACGTGCGGCAAGTGCGGTGGGAGGGATCCGCAAGCGTACTTGACCCTACGTCGAGGAGACCGACCGAGCGCAACGCAGTAGACATGCCCGGATCCGTCCGCCGCAGTAGAAACCTGGTGAGAAATGCGGGCTAGAACGGCTTGTCCTCATTTTTTCAGCTTGCGCTGCTCTCAATCGACCTCCCGCGCCGCCACATATCGCAATTCGCTTCCCACGCAGTATCCCTCGACCTCGATTGTTCGCCCCGACAACTTACGGGTCTCGGCATCATCGAACGGATTACCGCCAAGACGGACGAGGATCCAACGGTCTCCCTCGGCTGTCTCGAGAACGACACCGAGGTGTTCACTCCCGGTTCCGCGTCGCACAGTATTTATATGGGTTCGTCCGCGAATCCGTTCCAGTTTCCGTGTCAAAGTCATATCGGATGCCTAGCTGCTATGAACCACCGACGTGCGTAACAGATTACCTTCGCTGTCTGTCTCGACCTTCACAAGGCGTACTTGCTTGTGCCCGTCGAGAACGCGACGTCCAGTCCAATAGTATTCCAGTGATTGCCGGCTCTGGACGGCAGAGGCGCTCAGACTGGCAACTCCGGGTCGGGCCAGAACCGGAGCTCGCAACGGCGTATCGAGTTTTTCCACTCTGGCCGCGCCCGGACGGATGCCGAATTCCTTGAATCCTTCGCGCACGCTCTTTTCAAGTGTGGTTTGGGCAGCGGCGAACACCTTGTTAGCCCGGGCTCGCGCCTGAGCCGACGCAACTGCTCGAGTCGGCAGCAGGTCGCGTATCTGTCCGGCCAAATTCGCACGAACAATCCGCCGCTGGCGGCGCTCCTGCGCACTAAGCGCAAACGCGGGAGGCGCCACCGCCGCCAGCATCAATCTGCCCGCAGGTGTCGGAGCGGTGCTCACAGGATGGATCGAGGGATCCCCCAACAAAACAAATTCGATCAGGGTCTTTTCGTCAGCGATGTCCGGGGCATATCCCTGCTGGTTGATCCAGCGGACATAATCCTGCTTCGACTCGAGGAAGGCTCGCCCAAGCGAGGCGCCACCAAGCAACGCTTTTAGATATCCGGCAACTATCCAGTCCGCGCACATCATCTGCGGGACTCCGACCCACGCGATCATTGTGGAACCTGCGAAGCCGAGAGCACCTTTTCGCAGATAAGTGCTCGCCAGCGGCCACTTGCCAGGGTCCGCTGCTGCGGGATCCATGGGCGAATAGACCTGGGCGCCATAGCAGCACATCGCAGCCGCCACTGTGGACGGCTGGAGACGCGGTTTCAGGGAGGCACTGGTGAGGGCCACCGGGTAGCTGTTGCCCTTCTGACCGTAAAACTTGGGGTCGAGCTGGGCGCCGTGGCACTTGATCATGTGCAGGCGGGCACGAAGCCTTCTGGAAGCGGCGCTCGAACCGTCGGATATCGGCGGGGAAATCAACAGCCTTGATGATGGTTCCCCGATATATTGAGTGCAAGCTACGCCGGCTCCCTTCCATTCATCGCAACAAATCGCATAGGCGCCCGCATAAACACTAGATGACTGCGACACCCAGGATGTGGCCGTGGCCAGATAGTCCACAAACCAACCCGGATCGCCGTCGGATAACATGTCCGGGATGCGGCCGATCACACGGTCCGGAACCAGGTAGGAACTCCTTTTCGACGCGCGGAAGGGCGCTGAAGACGCATACGGGTTGTCGGTCGGCACCTTCTGATCGTCGTCCCCGCCCGGATCGTACGAAGGATTGGGAACGATGAACATCGGAACAATGTCGTCGCCTCCGAAGATCACGAGATAATCGGGATTCAACCGGCCCCAGAGGTTGTCGACGGCACGCTTGACTTTGGCGGCTGTGGGCTTGCCCGTCATGGGTTTGGCTCCCATCGCGCGCATTGCCGTGCCGTCATCGACAGCAATGTGAATCGTCCTGATCCCCCTCTTGGCATCTGCTGCGATCCAATCCCGGACAGCAAGATGGATTTTCGCCAGCGCTGCGGAGTCGTACTTTCTTTCCAGCTGACGTTTCACGGTCACGCTCAATTTCACGCTTTGCATAGGTCCTCTCGCAATGATTCCGATTCCTTCAGATTTCTTCCTGCCTAGTACAGCTCCGCCAGGCCCAGCTTTATGGGCTCAGGGACATTCGGCTGCTGCTCGATCGCAGCCAGGAATTTGCCATCGTCAGTCACCGTCAAAGGATCGAGTTCGATCGGCTTCAATATTTTTGATAAGAGCGGCGCCGCCTTGGCGACCACTCGAGCGGTGCGCTCAGGTCCGGTGAAATCTCGTGGCCCGTTGAACGGCAGACGCGGACTCAATTCGACTCCGCAGGAGCTGATCTCGTCCAGCGCGAGGGACCATACCGGCTCAACCTGTGCGTCGAGCACGCGCCGGGCGGCCTTGGCAGGCCTCGGCGCTTCGAGATCCCTGGCCAGCCTGGCAATATCGCGCAGGGCGTTGCGAAGCGTGCGTGTGGCCCGGCTGAGCGGAACCTGGGCGACATCAGGATCGGCGGATTCCTGCTTCAGGAAGAGGCGCCTCATCCGCCCTCCCACTCGCACTGATTCATTGTCAGGGGCAAGCTGAGCCATGAGTTCCGGCACTCCAAAGCGGGCGATGCCGTTGATCATCACAAGGCGAAGATCTGTCTCCTTGGCGCGAATCAGCGCATCGTACGGATCTGCATTTGTTCCGTCGATCACCAGCAGGTCAGCGCGTTTTCCGGCTTCGATTCTTCCCAGCAACTTTTCCCATTTGAGTATGCGGGCTGCATCTCTGGTGGCCATGGCAGTCAGATCCCGGGCGGAAAACCGACCATTGAGATTCACCTGGCTGTAGAGCCACGCCACCTTTAATTCGCCAAGAAGATTCTTGCTGCCAGTGGGTGACCAGTCGCTGCCGAGTCCAATGGCAACTCCGGCCGCCTTGGCGGCAGCTACCCTGGCCGTATCGCCGTATAGGAGCAGGTTGCTGAGCGGGGACCAGACCATCGATCCGCCGTGGCGTGCCAGCACCTCAAAGTCCTGCTGCAGCAGGCCGGCGGCGTGGATGCCGGCGAATCTCTCGCTCAGGGCCCAGTAGTCGGGTGCGATCTCGAGTGCGAGGAAGTGCTTCCGGGCTGGCGAGACAGGCTGGGCCGGATTTGTGATGCCTTCGCTCAAATGCAGCAGGAAGCAGCTATCCTCCTTTTGGAGCCGCGCCAGGAAGTTGTTGGCGTCTTTGGCTGCGACGTCCGGGATGCGACATTGAGCCTCGGGCAGGTCGGGGTCGTCGGTCTGTTCCACGTTGCGGACGATGCCTCGGTAGAAACGCTGGATGCCGGCATTGCTGGCGAGTTTCACGCCCTGGCTGGTGGTAACGCCCCCCAACAGGCACTTGCATTCGACGTATCGGACCAGCGCAGGCAGGAACGGCGACTGGCCTTGAGCGCTCCGATACTGACCGAGGACGGTCATGGGTCCGCTCACCAGCGGACGGTAGTCCTTGTGGCCAGACCACTGGCCCCGGTGCCGGAAGCGTTTCGGAACCGGCGCCCATAGAGGAAGTACATTGTAACTCAGGTGATTGTGAAGTTCGATCAATCCCGGGAAGAGAGTTCCTCCGGTTTCCACTACGGGTACATCCTCGTAGCCTGACGGCGCGGGCTGTGCCCGCTCCCGAACGGAAACAATGAATCCTTTGTCCACGTACACGATTGCATCGCTTTTGACGGTGAAACCATCGTCCATTGAGACCACCCGTCCTGCCAGCGCGAGCCTGGGACCGGTGAGCGGATCAACCGGGCTTTCCTTCTTGGACAGGGCCATCACCGCTCTCTCCGGACGGGCGACCGCACCGGTGAGCGGATACCATTTTCGCAGATTTGTCATGGCACGATTCCCCCCAAGGCGTTTGCTGTGATGTTCCGACGATTCGCGACATCCTCATTCCCGTCGCCCATTGCACATCGGTTCTGCTCCGAACAATGTCCGTTCGATTTGCTCAGCCCCATGTGCTTTTTGTCCATTGTTTAAGTTATGATCTCAATTCATATTACCGAAATCCGATCGGCGACGCCAGGGAGCCATGTCGAATAATCCGAAAAGCCGCAACGGCAGTCGCCCGCCCGGATGACATGTTGCAATGAACCCCTCGATCAACATCGCCATCGGAGCTGCCTCAATCGCCCAACGATTTGCCAAGACGGGGGATGACCCGATCCTGGTAGCTGCGGCCTACAACGCGGCCGGATTATACAAGACCAATCAGAATTCCTGGCGGCTCAGGTCCACAGGGGATCATCCGGATCGTGCCGCACGCTGGTACGGCGATGCATGTAGAGTTCTTCAGGAATAATGAGCTTTGGATGGTAACCCTGTCGCGTGAAAAATTGTTCTGTTGACGGACGCCCCCGTGCAGCGGACATACACCGTGACTGGCACGCAAGGTCGCCCCGCCTGGAGCGCCTCCCCGCCTTTGAAATGGAACTCCAGCCCGTTTTCATCTGCACTGTTACCTGTGCAGTCATTTCTCCGGTAGCTGAATGAAGCAAGACAGCGGGACAACATCCTGATTCCTAAGATGCACCTCTGCATAAAGCAGGAAGTTGCCCCAGATAAGTTCTTTCAGTTTGAAATTAGATTCACGATCATGAATTTTATACTCAGAGGATGAACCGGCCGCTTTCCAGGAAGGGTGGAGGAAGTATTCAACGTAATCTATTCTATTCAGGGCACCCCAAGAAGTTTCGATTCCCAGATCAACACGATACACGCGCCGTTTGAATTTTTTATCCCACTTCTCAAATCTCCCATCACTGTCCTTTCTCCAGCATTTGTAAGCGAGCGCCATATGTCTGGGTGTTACTTTCTCACCATGCTCAGGTGAGGGAGGAAGGCGCTGCCTTACCCGCTTGATGAGATCCTGAAAATCGTCTTTTATCGGGGATCTCCATGTATCAATCCATTGCTCGCTGCTAATAAAAAGTTCAAGCCCTTCTGACGGCTCCACGTCCTCAATACGTAAAGTATATACAGCTACACCCTTGCTTACTGCCCGCTCCACTTCCTTCATGACATAGATTGATTTGTTGGAATGAGACGAGAGCAAAAGGACCATAACATTGGTTGATTTTATTGCTCTTATTATGTCAGCGGCAAAAGTACCGACTACATCTCTCGGAGCTATCCAGCATTTGATCCCTTCAGATTCCAATGCCGTGCATACTTTATCAGCGACTGCTTTATCCTGCGCGTCATGACTAATAAATACATCATGGGCCATTTTGCAGCTCCTCAAAAAATGTGTATTCCAGGATGGCTGATGGGCATGAAAACCAAATTGGCTTTTTGACCTGATTCTACAGACAGATTGCTCTTCTGTAGCGAGAAACAGATGCGAGCGTTCACGAGAACAGGGTGCCGCCTCTGCGTGAACCCGGGCTGGAGCTTTTTCATTCCTCGTGTGATGTCAGTTTAGGTCAGTCCAACAATCGCTGTCAATAGTGGAGCAAATCGGCTCTCGCGCGCGGGGTAAAGTTCTCTATTCTCTCGCCCAGCTCCAGATTCCCGGAAGAACAGGACCTAACCTAACAGAACCTATCAGAAACGAACGTACACAGAACGGAACCGCGGCTGACGCCGCTGCGTCACGGACGCCGGAATTGCTGGTCAACGTGAATCCCGACAACATCATTTGCGAGGACGACGGCTGAATGCGATCCACACATACCGCAGTGAGACTCTGGCGGTTTCAGGCTGAGTCAGCGCGCCTTGCTACTCCCTCCACGTTACCAGTATCTCCGCGAAGGCCGAGCGTCTCGGAGCCAAGTACGAGTAGAAGTAACTCCTGTTAAAGACATTCTCAAGGGAGAAGGAGAAAGCCGGAAGCGGGTTGATTCTGAAGATAACCTTGGCATCGGCTGTGAAATAGGGATCATAGGAACCGGGGACGTTGTTGACGGTGTCCTTGTTCTCATCCTGAGTGTAGAGTTTGCCGACATACCTCCCGACTAATGTTGCCGTGATGCGCCATTTCTCGAATTCAGCCCCGCCGTTTCCCGTCCAGCGTGGAAGGTACGTGAGAAATTCGCCGACTCTCTTTTAGGCCTCAAAGGTGTGAAGCACGGAAAGCTTGTCTTGACCAATACCAGCAGCAGCCTGGAAGAGCGGCAATCGCACAGACATGAATAGGCATTTTCAAACTAAATCTGTGATTGATCACTTGTACGTCCGCCGGAGCCTGCGCTGCTTCTGAACGATCCGCGGCCAACATTCCGTGCCTGCCTGGTCGAGACCGCCGGCTTGCGCTTTCCCTTCCATCCGTGCTGACTGTGGGAAGAGGTCCAGGTTCCGGACGCCGCCCCAAGGCGAAAGATCTTCTGAAATCCAACCGTTCAAACAAAATCATCAAAACTGCACGGACCGTTGCTGCCCCTTGGATCCGAATACATATGAGGATCACCTTCAGGAGGTCAATGGAGATGGCTTTATTGATTTGGTCGTTCATTTCGATCAGAAAAGTACAGGATTAACAAGTGCCGATACGCAAGCCTGCCTGTCCGGGGAAACACTGGACGCCATACCTATACAAGGCTGCGATAGTATTAGGGTCATCAAGTAATCTATTTGGCAAGCCGGGTGAGTGTGCGCAAGTATATGCGCCCCTGTGTGAAGGGCCGCTCCTATGGTTGGCCTACAAATCTTACGTCGGTGCAGACTTTCCCTTCGGGGCGGCCTTCTGAAAACAGGGCTTGGCTGTTTGTTGAGTGTGACTTGAGTCAATGCTCAGGGCAAGTATCTCAAGATCAAGACTGTAACAGGAGCGGAAGAAGGCGCTGAGGCAATTGAGGAACCCTATGAAAAATGCAGTCATGAGCTCGGATTTATAGCACAGGGACACATTCCGGAACTCGCGTTAACTGTTGGAATTTGCAGCTCTTCGGAGTTTTGGCGACATCCAACCCCAGCGCCTGCGTCAGTTGCTTGAATTTACGGCCTTAGGAATTATCGGCGACACACAACCATGGAGTCATGGGTTCGGATTTATAGCATTTGGGTCCATCCCGGCACCCGCGTTAATTGCTTGAATCTCCTGTCTTACGGGATCTTGGCGACACACAGCGGTCCCTGTTCATTGCCCCCGTGTGAATCGCCGAATGTGTTCCTGTACGCCGCCTCGCCCGTCCGACCAGTCCCTTGCGTTATCGCCGTGCTTGAGCCACCCCCAAAGCCAGCGGCGCGCCGCTATGTTGAGCGGCTTCGCCGCCCACAGAAACGCCGCTGGGTATCCTTTGCATTGGATCAGCCTCAGGCGCCTGTAAATCACCTCGCCGCCCGCCGGCAATACGGGCAGATCCTCCCCTGGCCATGCAGGCAGCAGGTCGACCCGCGTAGCGATTTCGCCCAGGATACATTCCCGGGAAGGATGACTCCTGCGCCGAACGACGCTATGATCAGGAAGCCGGTTCCCTCGGGGATAATAGTGGAATTGCAGCAGTGTGACGCCGAGGTCGCCCCATTCTTCGGCCCAATTGAGTCTGGCGAAGCCGACGGTGGATTTGAAACGCGCGATGTTGATTTGGTCCACCGCGAGCTCCAGAAAAGAAATCAGCTCCGCCCGTTCGATGTCATAGTCCTGCTCCGCCCATTCGGGTTCGTTCATGACCTCCCACGCGTAAATGCACGATCGGTATTGTGTTCGTCCTGAAACCTCCAACAAGGGGTTCAGCACATGCTCGAGAAAACGCTCCCTTTTTGAGGAATGTGTGAGTGCCTCGGCGCGCCCACCCTGGATGCAACGCGTATCATTGGGCCCTTGTGCTTCCTCGCCGGCAGCGCACCAATTCGGGCATATCAGCACCGGCAATAATTGGATGCCCTGATCGGAGCAGATTTGGAGCAATATCCGGAAGTCTTCGAGAAACCGTGGGCTCAACGGCGGCGGATCGAACTCCCAGCCGTCCCTTGTTTCGCGCGGCCAGCCATAATTCCGTCCGTCTCCCAAGATGAACCACCGGACGGCGAACAGGCCGAGATCGAGTTTGAAATGCCTGAGGTCTGCTTCTATTCCGTCCCACCATCCCTGCTCGCTTAGGCCGCCAGGCCTGTCCCGCCCGGTGGCCGTGGGGGGGGCGAAGTCCCACCCATAGTTTTTCCATGGATAGTTAACCCCCAATCGCAACCGGTGGGGCACGACAGGCACGGCGACATTGTGCTGATTGGTCATCTTGCCTCACTCTGCCAACCCTGGTCGAAGTGAAAAACTATGCCAGGCTCTGTGAATCCGAAGGGGACGATGACATCGGCCCGAGCAGATCCGCAAAAAGCTGCTCTCCCTCGCGAAACGATACGTCGTGCCATTTCAAAACGAAGCCTTTTATATCCTCAAGGTTGCCGGTCTCCCGGAGGCTGTACTTGCGCTGGAAAGCCTGGACATTCTCAGCCAAGGGGAGATCCGCTGGATATGCGAGGTTATGGAGGCGCCGCCTCATCGCTTCCTCATCATTGCTGTCGCCTATTTTGAGAAAGGCTTCGAGTTCAAACTCGAATTCATCGGCGGGGTCTTCCGTCTGGCTGGGAGCCACATCGTCGGGCCTGACCCGGCTCCATTTAACGCAACAGGTCTCGGGAACGGACTGTACTCGCGCAATGACAAAACCGTAGTCGTCCGCCGATCCACGAAAAGTCTGTTCCCCAACGGTCAGCTGATACGGGGCATGAGGAATCGGATGCTCAAACGTATCGAAGAGGCGAATCCGGACAGTTGCCAGATCCACAATGCGCTCGCAAGGCGACGCGCCGGCAAGGCGGTCATAGAAGCGGCAGGCGAACGTGTCTTTCGTATCCCGGTAATCGCGACGCAGCTCCTGGAATTGGCGCCTCTCCCTCGAGTCGGACCAGAATCGTTTCTGGCACTTTTCCACCCCGTCCTTGGCACGTGAGCACGGCCAATTCTGCAGGCTTATCGCTGTACCCGGGCGAAACAGAAAGATCACTACCCGACGGTTGGGCGCATTGGCAGCATCGCGTTCGGTACGGTTCTGCGCCTGTTGAAACAGCCTGTTCTCCTCACTGGAGAACATCAACACCGGATTACACTCACCACACCCTTGGAAGTCCCCCTTTCCGGCCTGGTCCGCTCCCAGTCCCAGGAAATCAGTCTTCTCTACTTTGTATGGCTGGTCATTCACGTCACGGCAATGCCTGTCCATATACTCGAGGAACAGCCGGGCGCGCGTCTGCGCTCCGGGATCGCCGTCGTCACGCAGCGGCGGATGGTCGCGCTGAAAGCTCTTGAGAGCTTCGCGCGTCTGGTCGCCCATCTGCCCGTCAACCGGTCCCGGGGTGTAGCCGAGGTCTTGAAGAATCCTCTGGATGACGTTCAATCCCCAGGCATCCCCGGAGAGGGGAGCGGTGAACTTCGCCGTCTGGCTGTAGATGTCCTCCCACAGGTCGGTGTTGCGGGTGAGCATCGCATAGACCGCAGCAGCTCTCCGCCCACTGAGTTTCTTGTTGTAGTCATCTTTGCCTACCGGGTCGGCGTGCCCAAACACACTCAGAAGGGGCTTGCAGTTGGGACTGCCGCTCTGGTCAGGCAACGTGTGCTGATCAAGGAGGGCTTTCAAGGCTCTCAACTCCACCTCAATTGCCGGCAAAACGAAGGAGGAATCAAACTCGAACCGAATGTCGTCGGCGCGCCAACAGGCGAATGGGATCAGCGGAAGCTTGAGTGTGTTGTGGTTGTCGGCGGTTGTGGGGGCGACCCGCACCTTCGGCAACGGCACCGCGGGGTGTTCGGCGGCAATGCCACCCTCGGTTGTGCTGTGAATCGCTCCGGAAATCTCCGTCATCGGCGATCCTCTTGCCTTCAGCGGGACGTCACCCGATGTCTGCGGCTAACAACCATGAACTTCTTTCAGCTTCGCTTGAGTGTTCTCGGCACAAATCCCGTCCACGGTCAGGTTGAAGTCACATTGGAACTCCTCAACGGCCGATCGGAATTGGAGGCGGAGTCGCTGCGCGTCGTTATCGCCGCTGGGCACCTCCTCCAGATCTCCTGCCAGGTAACCGAGGTTGTTCAGTCGCGCTTTCTGCCCCGATTCGGTGTCAATCGGATCCAGATGCCCGATCTGAAGCGGTATGTGTAACGGTGACCGAGCGGTAGTTTCGTGGATAATCAGACTGCCGTTTTCCGCCGTTGGCGGAATTCGTTTCTGGACCATTCCCCGTCCATCCGTGGCGAGTTCCGTGTCGTCCATTTCGACGATGAACTGGCAATGGGCGCCCTGCACCGGATCGCCCGCGAGATTATGCAGGGCAATGCGCAGCTTGAGCCCGCGTCCTGTGAGCTGAAACCGATGCCGCTGTTCGGTCGGAACCGACTCGATCCTCTCTTCCCTGTCAGGGATAAACAAGCGGTCACCCGGGAACAGAATGTTGGGATCCTGGCGGAGCTGCTTCAAGCCGGCGTTTTCAGGGTGGTGCCAGATGCTGCCGTAATTGGAAAAGCCGTGATCATGAGCGATTCGCGACAGATGTTCCCCTTGCTTGACGATGTGACTGGCCATTGCCGTCGCTATCCTGGCTCGCGGTAGTGTTAACACGAGGGACGGATAAGAAGGACAAGCTGCCTAATGTTTGCAGCAATCCACCCAAGCGCGTCCCGCTGTGAGCGATCCATAGCCGCTGATAAGAGGCATTATATCAACTTCGGGGCATGGGGGTATGGTGAAAAAAGGCGGACGCCCTCAAATATCCAGCATTTGGTCCGTTGGAGTCATCAACGCAGTGAACGCCTACGAAGTCCCAAACCTGGGCATCAGGAAGGACAACAACTACGCCGCCACCTCGGAGGACGTGGAGCCCTTCAGCGGGGTCGTACCGTTCAAGGAGCACTTCCTGGAACAGATGGAATATACCGGGCCCGGACGAGCCATCCCGGAACCGGAGCAGGTTGAGACGGTGAAGATCGGGTTCATCGGTCCCATCATGTCCACGGTCTCCGTCGCAACCGGCGGAAAGAGCCACGAGGAACAACTCGGAATCAAAATGCTCCAAGGAGCCCGCCTTGCCATCGAGCAGGCGAATGCCCGCGGCGGTTATCTCAAGAGAAAGATCCCCTTCGATCTGGTGATCTCCAATGACAACCGGCTCTGGGGCGCGTCCGGCAACGAGATCATCAAGATGGCTTACAAGGACAAGGTCTGGGCGATCCTGGGAACGATCGATGGCGCGAATACGCACATCGCCATCCGCGTCGCCCTGAAAGCCGAACTGGTCA
>Ga0113563_10001955_pt1 | contig 12128 bp, 13 predicted proteins | sample Mud3Dept3metaG_FD_80117 | JGI IMG/M metagenome (GOLD analysis project Ga0113563, IMG submission 80117) | Freshwater wetland microbial communities from Ohio, USA, analyzing the effect of biotic and abiotic controls - Mud 3 Core 4 Depth 3... | ecosystem: Environmental > Aquatic > Freshwater >...
TCCCCGGAGCGAAAGGTCATATCCAGGACGTTTCCGCTGGTGAGACTCTTCAGCCGGGTGCGGACAAAGGCTCCTCCCTTGCCCGGTTTTACATGCTGGAAATCGACCATCGTGTAGGGTTCTCCCCCGATTTCGATCTTCAGGCCCTTGCGAAAATCCGATGTCGTATACATAAGAAATACCTCGAAAAGAATTTTAGGTTATGGGTCATAGGAAAGAATCGGATTTTTTACCCATACCCTAGCCCCATAACCTATGACCTCTAACCTATGACCCATGACCTCTTACCCCTTTAAAACATTATCCTTCAGGTCCTTCGAAAGATAGGTCAACACTTCGCAGCCCCGGTCAGTCACCAAGACCAGGTCTTCCAGGCGAACCCCGCCCCATCCGGGAAGATAGATTCCCGGCTCCACGCTGAAGATCATTCCCGGCTCCACCCTCCCCGACCCGCGCGGGGAAAGGGTCGGGTATTCGTGGACCGCCAAACCGATGCCGTGCCCGGTCCCGTGCCCGAAAAATTGTCCGTATCCTGCCCGGGATATGACCTCGCGAGCTGCCCGGTCGATGCTCCGCACGCCGACTCCCGGCCGGGTGGCCCGAATGGCCCGTTCCTGGGCCTTTCGCACCAAGTCGTAGATCTTCTTTTGCCGTGCATCGGGCCTGCCCAGGATCATCGTCTTGGTCTCATCGGAGTGATATCCCTGATACCGGGCCCCGAAATCGACGACCACCATCTCCCCTTTTTCCATGCGCTTATCCGAAGCCTTTCCATGGGGAAGGGCGGCCCGGGGCCCCGAGGCCACGATAGTGGGAAAGGAAGGGCCCTCCCCCCCTCTCCGTTTCATCCGAAACTCAAGCAAGTCCCCCGCCGTTTTTTCTTGGACTCCAGGTTTCAAACGGGATAAAGCATCCAAAAAGCTTTCGGAGGCGATTTGAATCGCCCTGCGGATTCTTTCGATCTCCTCAGGGTCCTTGCACGCCCGCAGACCCGATATTTCAGCGGCCAGAGGCACGAGCGTCACCCGGGGGAGATGCGCTTTCAGGTTCTGGAAAGTCTCCCAGGTTAAGGCGGAGGCTTCGAAGCCCAGTCGTTTCACCCGCAAGGCGCGAAGGCTCCGGGCAATTCCCTCGTTCTTTTTCCGGTACCGCTCAAAGACCGCTCCCCGCACTTCTGCCCTGGCCTGTTCCTCGTAGCGGGAATCGGAAAGAAAGACCCTCTCTTCCCTGCCGTAGATCAAGGCTCCATCACTGCCGGTGAACCCGCAGAGGAAGCGAATATTCTCCAGGCTCGAGAAAAGGATGGCATCCAGTTTCTTCCGCTGCAGAAGGGAACGGAGACGCTCCTGCGCCCGATTCATCTTCCGGCCTCTCCTGATGAGTTTCGAATGCGGCTTTGTTCCGGCAACAACATTTCCCTCTTTCTCTTCCCCTTCCCGCCTTTTCGATTCCAGGGGAAGCGCAAGGAAAACCTCAATCCTCCTTTTTGGGGGAGGAGACTACGGTCAGCCACTGTTCCAGCCGACCCTGGACTTTCTGGCGCGATTCGTCCTGTTCTTTCTTTGCTATCCGGTCCTTCAGCCATTCGAATTTCTCCCGGGCAGCCGCGTTCTGCGGGTCCCGGGCCAGGATATCCTGGTAAACGGAAAGGGCCCTGTCCAGATGTCCCTGCTTGATGTAAATTTCCGCCAGGGTATCCGTTTGAATGGCTGCCTTTGCCGATGCGTCTTCCTCCGGTGCGGTCTTCATTTCCGCGGGCGCCGGCGCCACCATGGCCTTGGGAGGCTCCATCTGGAACGCCGGAGGAGTGGCGAAGGGGGGATGGGGACCACGATGGAGCAGGCCCTTTTCCAGGGGGGTGACTTTCTTGGGGGTTCCTTCCTCCGTCCCGGGAAAAAGCAGGGTTTTACGAAGAGCTTCCAGCGCTTTATCGACGTTTTTCTCTTCCAGATAGACCTGGGCGAGGATTTTGTAAACGGAAAGACATTCCTCGACGATTTCGGCAACCTTTTCGAGTTCTCTTCGAGCCTCCGGGATCTTCCCGCTTTCCAGATAGCACCTCCCCAGGGTCAGCCTTCCGAAAAGGGCCTCGGGAGTCTTCTTCAAACCTTCCCTGCAGGTCTGGATGGCCTCGTCATACCTTTTTTGAAGCCTGAGGTTCTCGGCCTCCTGGACGAAGAGGCTGGAATCGGAACTGGGGGTTTCGCCGGTTTTTTCTTCTTCCATTTTTCTCCTTCTTCCCGGAGGAATGTTTCCCTGCGTTTAAGGTTCAAAGAGAATTCAACAACCCATGGATGCGGGACAGGTTCCGCCGATCGTCCCCGGGCTTATCTTTGGGAGTTTCCAGGATCAAGGGGACGTTCCGCAGGCCCGACTGGCGGAGCAGGTTTTTAAACCCGAGCAGCCCGATCTCTCCCTTCCCGATGTGCTGGTGCCTGTCCCGACGGCCCCCCAGCGGGCCTTCGCAATCATTCAGGTGCAAAACCTTCAAGTGCGCCAAACCCACGGTCCGGTCGATTTCCTCCACCAGAGCCCGGCTCTGTTCTTCAGAACGGAAATCGTACCCCGCCGCAAATCCATGGCAGGTATCGAAGCAAAAGCCAAGCCGGTTTTCTTTCCCCGCCGATTCGAGGATCTCCCCTATTTCTTCCAGGCAGGCTCCCACGGTCCGCCCTGCCCCTGCGCTGTTCTCCAGCAGAAGGGTGACCGGAAAAAGGGTCGGTACAACTTCTTTCAGAGCCTTTATGACCTGCCTGCGCCCCCTGTCCGGGCGATCCGCCCCGGGGCTTCCCAGGTGGGTGACCACATACCGGGCCCCCAAAAGTTCAGCCCGCTTCAGGTCTTCCGACAGCGCCTCGACCGACCTTCGGTAAAGCACCCCGTCTCCTGAGGCCAGGTTCAGAAGGTACGGCGTATGAACCACAACCGGATCGATGGCCCTTTCGGGGATCTTCTCTTTGAACATCCGGACGGACGCAGGAGACAAAGGCGGAGGGTTCCATCCGCGGGGATTGCGGGAGAAAATCTGCATGGCGGTACATCCCAATTCCCGCGCCCGATCGGCTGCTTTTTCAATCCCTCCAGCGATGGAAACGTGCAATCCCAGACGATGGGGAAATGCAGGCATTCCTTGCCTTCTCCGACTAAAGTAAGTATGAATATAAATAAGCCCTTTCCTCCCTGTCAAGGGCAAAAATTCAAAATATTCAAATTCTTTCAAGCCGGTTCTCCATAATTCGGAATCCCTGATTTTTGAGGACGGGATTCTTGAAAAAGGATCCCCCTCTGTGTTAACATTTTTTCAGCCTTTCCTCGGGGGACCCCAAGATGAAGATCAGCAAACCGGAAGTCGAGCACGTGGCCCTTTTGGCTCGCCTGAAATTCAGCGAAGCGGAAAAGGATCGATTTACTACCCAGTTGAACAGCATCCTGGAATACATGGATAAACTCAAGGAGCTGGATACCAGCTCGGTCGAACCTACCTTCCATGCCGTGGCACGAAGGAACGTCTTCCGGGAAGATCAGGTTCTTCCCTCTTCACCCCAGGATCTCACCCTGAGCAACGCCCCGGACGGGGACCGCGGATTCTTCCGGGTTCCCAAGATTATCGAATAACCGGCGGGAGGAAGTTTTTGCGTTCCTCCCATTCTTCATGGCTCTGTAAGGTGCTTTCATGAAACTATATCAGATGACCGCCCACCAGCTTCACCAACTCCTTTTGCGCAAGGAGGTCACCTCCCGGGAAATTACCGAGTCCGTCCTCCGCCGGGTCGAGGAAGTGGAGGGGCGAATCCACGCCTACATCACCCTGACCCCGGAGATGGCCTTGGAGCAGTCTGCCGCCGCGGACCTGCGGATTCAGAAAGGGGAGGCGGGGCCGATGACCGGCATTCCCCTGGCGATCAAAGACGTCATTTGCACCCAGGGGGTGCGCACCACCTGCGGATCCCATATCCTGGAGAATTTCATCCCCCCCTACGACGCCACGGTAACCCAAAAGCTGAAGGCGGCGGGAGCCGTTTTTATCGGGAAGGCGAACATGGACGAGTTCGCCATGGGTTCTTCCACCGAAAATTCTTCCTTTGGGCCCACCCGAAATCCCTGGGACTTGGACCGGATTCCCGGGGGGTCCAGCGGAGGATCGGCGGCCGCGGTGGCGGCCGATGAGTGCATCGTCTCCCTGGGGTCCGACACGGGGGGATCCATTCGCCAGCCCGCGGCCTGCTGCGGGATTGTGGGGATGAAACCGACCTACGGAAGGGTTTCCCGGTACGGCCTGGTGGCCTTCGCCTCCTCCCTGGACCAAATCGGGCCCTTCGGCAAAGATGTACGCGATACCGCCCTGCTCTTGAATGCCATCTCCGGCCATGAACCGCGGGATTCCACCTCCGTCGACCTGCCGGTTCCGGACTACACCCAAGCTCTGGTGGAGGATGTGCGGGGAATGGTCCTGGGGGTCCCCAGGGAAACCTTCGGGCAGGGCGTCGATCCCGAAGTGGCCGGCTCGGTCCGGGAAGCGATCGAAGTCTTGAAAAGACTGGGCGCCAAAACCGTGGACGTCTCTCTCCCCCACAGCGATTACGCCCTGGCCGTGTATTACATCATCGCTCCGTGCGAGGCCAGCTCCAACCTGGCCCGCTACGACGGTGTGAAATACGGGTTCCGCGCCCGGGGGACGGAGGACCTGCTGGATATGTACCAGGAGACCCGCTGGCAGGGGTTTGGGGCGGAGGTGAAGCGGCGGATCATGCTGGGCACCTATGCCCTTTCTGCCGGCTACTATGATGCCTATTACCTCAAAGCTTCCCGCGTGCGAACCCTGATCCGGAAGGATTTCGAAGAAGCCTTCCAGAAGTGCGATGCCCTGATCCTTCCCACAGCCCCCACGCCGGCTTTCCGAGTCGGAGAGAAAGTGGATGACCCGCTGCAGATGTACCTTTCGGATATTTTCACCATCCCCTGCAACCTGGCCGGCCTGCCCGGTCTGTCCCTTCCCTGCGGTTTCACCGGGAAGGGACTGCCCGTCGGGCTCCAGATTCTCGGCAATTTTTTCCAAGAGGAAAAGATTCTGCGGGTCGCCTGGGCATATGAGCAGAATACGGAACACCACCGGCGAAAGCCCAAGTTATGAACGGAGTCGGTCATGGAATATGAGCCGGTCATCGGCCTGGAAGTTCACGCCCAGCTCCTAACCCGGAGCAAAATCTTCTGCGGATGTTCCACCCTTTTCGGGGCGGAAGCGAATACCCATACTTGCCCGGTCTGCACCGGGCTTCCGGGAAGCCTTCCGGTCCTCAATCAAAAGGTCGTCGAATTTACAGTGCGTGCCGCGCTGGCTACGCACGGCAAGATCGCCCCCTGCAGCCAGTTCGCCCGAAAGAATTATTTCTACCCGGACCTCCCCAAGGGCTACCAGATTTCCCAGTACGAGCTTCCCCTGTCAACGGACGGGTACGTGGAGATCCGGCTGGACAGCCAGAAGAAGAGGATCGGGCTCATCCGCATTCACATGGAAGAGGACGCGGGCAAACTCCTCCACGACCTTTCTTCCGACCGGGGGGCCTCGAGCTACGTGGATTTCAACCGCACCGGCGTCCCCCTCATCGAGATCGTAAGCGCTCCCGAAATCCGCTCCCCGGAAGAGGCCGCCGCCTACCTGAGGAAGCTTCGGGCCATCCTCATGTTCCTGGACATCTGCGACGGAAACATGGAGGAAGGAAGTTTCCGGTGCGACGCCAACATATCCCTTCGACCCAAGGGGCAGGAAGCCTTCGGGGTCAAGACCGAGCTCAAGAACATGAACTCCTTCCGCAACGTTCAGAAGGCCCTGGACTATGAGATCCGCAGGCAGACCGCCCTCCTGGATCAGGGAGACAGGGTCGTCCAGGAAACCCGCCTCTGGGACGCCGCCCGGGGGGTGACCGCTTCCATGCGCGGGAAGGAAGAGGCCCACGACTACCGCTACTTCCCCGATCCCGACCTCGTTCCCCTGGTCATCGATCCTCAGTGGGTGGAGAAAATCCGGGCCGGTCTTCCAGAACTGCCCGACCAGAAAAAGGACCGTTTCATCCGCGACTACGGGATCCCGGAGTACGATGCCGAAATCCTTACTTCCTCCAAGGCCCTGGCGAACTACTATGAGGAATGCCTGCGTGCCTACAGTCAGCCCAAAACCGTCAGCAACTGGATCATGTCCGAGCTGCTCCGGGAGCTGAAACGGGACGAGCGGGAAATCGAAGAATGTCCGGTTCCGGCGGGAAATCTCGCCGAAATGCTGAAGATGATCGACCGCGGGGTGATCAGCGGGAAGATCGCCAAATCCCTCTTCGAGGAGATGTACCGGACCGGCAAGGGGGCCCAGGAAATCGTCAGGGAAAAAGGACTGGTCCAGGTGACCGACACTTCGGCCATCGAGAAGGCCATCGACCAGGTCCTGGCGGCCAGTCCCAGAGAAGTGGAGGCCTACCGCAAGGGCAAGGACAAGCTATTCGGTTTCTTCGTGGGCCAGGTCATGAAGGCCACCCAGGGAAAAGCGAACCCCGCTTTGGTGAATGAACTGCTGAAGAAGAAACTTTAGGCATGCGTGGGAAAATCTTTGTTGCTGGTTACTGGTTGCCGGTTCCTCTTTTTTGTTTTTCTTTCGCTTCTGAAACCAGCAACCAGGAACAAACCCGAAGGCAATCATTTTGTCCCTTTTCCCCCAACGCTATCTCATCCTCCTCATCCTCAACGCCGTCTATTTCTTTGTCTATTTCCACCGGATTTCCACCGGCGTCCTGGCTCCCCACCTGATGGAGGCCTTCCAGGCCTCGGGCGCCAGCCTGGGTGCAATGTCTTCGGCCTATTTTTATCCTTATGCCCTGAGCCAGCCGTTGGTGGGGGTTCTCACCGACCGATTCGGGGCCCGGAAAGTCGTAACCGTCTGCACCTTCATCGAGTTTCTGGGGGCCCTGATTTTTGCCCTGGCCCCTACCCTGCTGATCGCCGCTCTGGGAAGGGGGCTGATCGGGCTGGGAGCTGCCGGGGTTTTTGTCCCTGCGCTAAAAATCTTCCTCCCCTGGTTCGGTCCCCAGTCCTTCGGCCGGATGAGCGTGATTCTTCTTGCCGTGGGCAATGTGGGTGCCGTCGTGGCCGCCACTCCCTTCGCCTGGTTTATCCAGCAGGCGGGCTGGCGTCTTTCATTTATTATCATTTCCGGAATCCTCCTGCTTCTGGCCTTCCTTTCCCGGGCCTACATCCAGGATACCCCTTCCCTGTCCCGGTCCGTTGCTGAAGGGCAAAAGGCGGTTCCTTCTCCCACGGCCGGAGGGTTCGCGGATATTCTGAAAACCCCCTTCTTCTGGATCTTGACCGCCTTGTTCTTCGCCTACGGCGGCCCCTTCAGCACTTTTCAGGGATTGTGGGGATACCCTTACCTGATCGACGTCTTCGCGTACAGCAAGCTGGAGGCGGGCAATCTCATTATGGTGATTGCCTTCGGGGTCATCGCCGGCGGGCCGGTGCTGGGCTACCTGACTGACAAGACCTTCGCCGCAAAGAAACGCCCTTTTCTCACCGCCTGCATCGCCATCCAGGTCCTCAACTGGGTTTTGATCGCCTTTGTAAGCCCCCGATTTGGATCCTGGGCGTTGGGATGCATTTTTTTTATCATGGGAATGATGCTGGCGGGAACGCTTGCCGTCATCTGGGCGATTGTGCGGGAAGAATCGCCGTCCGAAAGAATGGGGACCGCCATGGGGATGCTCAACCCTGCTCCTTTCCTGGGAGTTGCTATCTTCCAGCCGCTCACCGGGTACCTCATGGATCGGGTGGGAAAAGTCGGCGGCGGCTTTCCCTTGGAGGCCTACCAGAACGCTTTCATCCTGTGCCTGCTTTCAGTTTTCGCAGCCCTGGTGATATCCGTTTTTCTGATCAAAATGAAGAGGCGGAGTGAGTTCTCGTGAGAAAGTTCTTATCCCTGTTGATGATTCCTCTCCTGTTTCTGGGGGCGATCTTCCTTTTTCCCGGCCCTGAACTCTGGGGGAAGGATCCAGCGCGGGAACGGGCCGAGGATTTTATCCGGCGTGGCGTGGAAAAAGGCCTCAATCTTGATGACCGGGGAGCCGTGGCCGAGCTGATGAAGGCCGTTGAAGGAGATCGGGAAAGCCCCGTGGGTTATGCGTATCTGGCCATGGCTCATCTTTTCTTCTACGAAACCGCTTTTGGCGAGGGGGAAAAGAAAAAGCATGAGTCCTCCATGTTGCGGGCCGTCGAGGACACCCAGAGCCGCGCTGAAAAGCAGATGGAAAAAGACCCTAAGAACGCGGAGGCCTGCTTTTCCCTGGCCATTTCCCGGATGCTCAAGAACCGCTGGGAAATCCTCCGCAAGAATTATTTCCGCGCCTTCCGGGAGGCCCAAGGGGTCTGGGACCTCCTGGAAAGAACCCAGGAACTGGACCCGCAGAATTTCGATGTCTATTATCCCATGGGGGTCCTCCATTATCACCTGGCCCAGCTCAGCGGGATCGCCCGGTGGATCACTTCGCTATTCATTACCTCCGCTGACCGGGAAAGAGGGTTGAAGGAGTTTGAGACCGCCCATGAAAAAGGCCGTCTCATGAAGGACCTGGCCGCGTCGAACCTGGTGTCGGCGTATTCCGGTTATGAGAAGCAGCCCGCCCGCGCCCTGCCGCTGGCTAAAATGCTGAAAGAAAAATATCCGGACAACTATAACTTCTCCTTTGCCCTGATCAATATTCTTTCAGACCTGCAACGCTTCGATGAGGCGGGGGCCGTTGCCCGGGAGATGGAGATTAAAATCAAAGCCGGAAGGCCTCCCTACCGGCCGGAACTATGGCCGCGCTACCATCAATCCCTGGGAAAGATCGCCCTGGACCGGGGAGAGTACGGGAAAGCCGAAGAGTACCTCAGGCAGGCCTTAAAGGATACGGCTCCCTACAATGCCCGGGTCCGCGCCCATGCCCTGGTTCGCCTGGGAATGATCCAGGATGCCCGGAAAGACCGGAAATCGGCGGAAGATTACTACCGGAAGGCGCTGGAGGTTGAAGGAGCGGAAGGCTCGGCCCAGCGGTTGGCTCGGGAATATCTGGAAGTTCCTTATTCTCCGGAAGGGAAGGAAAAGTAAGGAGTTCCTGCCCACCCCCTCATTTCCTTCAGTTTCCAAGCTACAACCGGATCGGATTTGACAAGTAAATACACTTGGTGTATACTGATACACATGAGAACGAATATTGAATTGAACGAACACTTGCTGGCTGAGGCGCAAAAATACTCCAAAGCCAAGAGCAAACGCGCTTTGGTAGAAGAGGCCCTTTCTGCTTATATTGCTATAAAGGCTGAAGAGCAGCGGTTCCGGACCTACAAGGAACGTCTCCAAACCCTTCGCGCCAAGACCATGTCAGTCCGGTTGCGAAGTGACACCCGCACCCTTCTGCGCCAGGACCGCGATTCCCGATGAATACCTACGTTTTGGATACAAGCGTTGCCGTCGCTTGGTATCTAGAGGAAGCGTTTTCGCCTTCGGCCCGGGCGTGGCAGGAAAGAATGATGAAGGGGAAAACCGTTTTTCTAATTCCCTCCCTGCATTATTGGGAGTTTGCCAATGTTCTACGGACCCTCGTTCTGAGACGGGAAATATCCGAGCCTCTGGCCCGGGAGATCTACGAGCTGCACTTGGAGGCCCCCCTGGAAAGAGCGGAGCCGGATGAGAGACAAATCCTCGACGTGGCCTTTGAGTATGGGGCAACTGCCTATGATGCGGTTTACATCGCATTATCCTTGTCAAAAGGGATTCAGCTGATTACCGCGGAAAGGACGACCACTCCCTGGGTTGTCAAGCTGGGTGATCAAATCGAGCCGGTCCGATGACATTTTCCTGAAGCGACCCCATCCATTCCAGGGCCTTCCAACCATTTAGTTTCTCCTCCGGGTCATCTGTTTTCTCATCTTCCTTCCCGGAATCAGTGTCCGGCATGGTCCGGAATACGCCTGATCCCCTATCGGGCCGGGTCCGTTTGCTCCCCTTTCATGGCCGAAATCGGCCCCATAAATTTTTCCAGGGACGCCCACGGGGAGGCAGGATCGGTTAGCCCAGGCCATTTCTATTCTCTTAGGAGGGCCATTCTAGGATCAAAAAAGCCTTTCTAAGACTCAAAAACCTCCCTTTTAAAACCCATTTATTTGCTATATCCAGCACTTACCTTGGTTCGACCCGGAATACCGGCATAACCCATTTCGGCCGGGCTCAGTCGTCGTGTTGACGGCCAGGGGGCGTTCGGGTATAGTAAGCCAAAATGCTGACTCTGCGGGGTGTGTCGTTGGTCCGTACGCTGCGAGCGGGGGCGAGCACGCCGGAGAGCGGGGCTGTAGGAGGTTCCGATGTTTGCCTATGTGCACCATGTCGGGATGATCGTCCCCAACATCGACGAAGCGATGGACCTGTTCCAGAACAAGCTGCACTTGAAACTGCTCCGCCGCGAGACAATCGCCTCCTCGAACATGGAACTGGCGATCTTCGCTGCCGGCGCGACCCACGTAGAGCTGATGCAGCCCACCAAGCCGGAGGGCAACCTGCAGGCCTTCCTGGACAAGCATGGAGCCGGTATTCAGCACGTGTCGTTCGCCGTGCACGACCTCGACGGTGAAACGCCCGGTATGTTGGCCAGTGGCCTCCAATTCTCGCAGGGCGAAAAGGCTACCGTGAGCTCCGTCGGCTGGAAGAACCTGTCGATCACCCCGGGATCAGCATACGGAATCAGCGGATTGGAACTGACCGAGCCGGCGCTGGACAAGCGGCCAACCTAGCCGCGCGTGAGCGGCGCCACACTCCTCTTCATCCACCAAACACAATTTGTTCACTGATTTGTTAATCAGTTTAATGGTTTGAACATTCCTGCCATGGCTGACCTCTGCTATTTCGACCGATCCTTGCCCCAAGGCCTCTTCCAAGATCGGGTAATCAGGAGCCCCGGCATCCGATACCAGCAAAGGAATTAAACAAATACTCCTCAGGGGGAGGACGAAGCCATCTTGCGGATGAGGTCTAGGTCCAGATTGCCGGAGGCCCCCCACCCTTTTTTCCCAGGAGGGATTTCCGGCCTGAATTTCTTTTACAGGGTATAGGCCTTTCCCGGCAGTTCTTCTACCTCCCTGGGGGTCGGCTGGAAGAGCCCTAGGGAAACCCCCTTGGAGTAGGCGTTCAGCCCTGCCATCGCCCGCCCGAGCGTCAGCGCTTCTTCATGCTCGAACCCCAAGATTTCAGCCACCACCGCCGTCCAAGGCGTCAACACCGGCGCCCGATTCACCATCACCCAACTTTTTCTCCCGTCCTTCTCGACCATCGTTTCATCCCATCGAGGGATCAGAAGTCATGTTTACAAAGATGAATTAATTACAGAATCTCGTATAATACAGTGACAATGGTGGACGTGTGTTCCCGGGCATATGTTATGGCCCAGAAAGAAAGTCTTGTTACTGTATTATGCGAGCCTCATTAGGCCCATTTATTCAAAAGTTGTCTTTGAACCCACGTCCCGGTTCCACGGTTCGCTCTTCAACGTCCCGCTTCCCTCTTTAGTTTCCTCCCTTCGGAGCTTTGAATTGGACCGTCTTCCGGAAAAATATTGTCATATAATACTCCTTGACAGTATTACTATTGCGTCCTATAATTGGAGACAGGAGGGGAAAATGAGCCTCGTAAAAACATCCATCACCATTCCCGAAGAGGTTTATAAGGGGGTCAAAAAGGTATCCAAGAATTTCAGCGCGGCGGCGACGGAGGCCTTGATCGATTTTCTCAAAAAAGAAAGGATGCAGAAGGCAACCGCGAGTTTTGGCGGTTGGGAGAATCGTTCCAAAAAGAGCGTGGAAATCGTTAACGAGATGAGAAGCGAAGAGGGCCGCAACTATGCAGACCGTACTCATCGACACTGATGTGGCCATAGACTTCCTGAGGGGAGAACCGTACGCCCGGGATTTGCTACTCCCCCTCTGGGATCTGAGCCGAGCCTACATGAGCGTGTTGACCATCTATGAACTTTATGCAGGGATGAAAGAAAAGGAAAGGGAGTCAACGAATGATTTTATCGGCGCCTGCCTGATTGAGCCCGTTACTCAGGAGATTGCCGCCA